>Ga0136846_1239293_pt1 | contig 10384 bp, 2 predicted proteins | sample HopSoiMetagenom2_FD_96841 | JGI IMG/M metagenome (GOLD analysis project Ga0136846, IMG submission 96841) | Grasslands soil microbial communities from Hopland, California, USA - 2 Assembly 2016 (version 4) | ecosystem: Environmental > Terrestrial > Soil > Grasslands | place: USA: Hopland... | reverse complement strand
CTCGTTTTCCACCACGTTCGCCCCCGCCGTGAACCGCGGCGCATCGTTGACGCCCATGATGGAGATCGAGACCACGCCAACCGCGCTGGCGCCGTGCCCATCGCTCACCGTATAGGTGAAGCTGTCCGCGCCGAAATAGTCCGCGGCGGGCGCGTAGGTGACCGCCGTGCCGCCGGCGATCACGGCCGCTACGCCGTGGCCCGGCGACGTCACGCCCGTCACAGTGAGCGTCTGGGTCGGATCGTCCCTGTCATTGGCGAGCACGGCAATCGTGGTGGTGCCGCTGTCTTCCAGCACCGATAGCGTGTCGGCACCCGCAACCGGCGCACAGTCGATCACAATTGATACGGTCGCTTCGTTGCTGCTGGTCGTGCCATCCATCGCTCTGTATTTGAACGATGCCTGACCACAGACGCCCGCAGCGGGCGCAAAAGTGAACGCCCCGCTGTCCGCGAGGACGAAGGTGCCGTTCACAGAGGAGCCGGGCGACAGCACCGCTTTTATCGCACTGCGCCCGTAGTCGTTGCCAAGCACTCCAGGCGCCGCCACCGTGAGACCAGCCTGGTAATCGATCGCATACACGCCGTCGTTCTGCGCGACAGGCGCATCACCAAGCAGGGTTGTCGCGCGCCCCAGGTTCCAGCGACTCGCGTGCGACGACAGAACCGTCAGTCTCACGCCGCCGTTCAGCGCGGCGCCCCCCTCACGCATCGCAACGCAGGGATCCAGACTGGCGGCCGGAATCGATGACTCGCCGGGACACCCGGCGATCGGGGCGCCATTACGGAACACCTGCAGCGACCCCTGGTCGTCGCCGGGGAGCAGAAGCGTGGAATCGATGGTGAAGACCACCCGGATCGGTGAAGTCAGCGACGCGATCAGCTCTGACCCGTCGGGATTCAGCACGGCAATGTTGGCCTGCTGATTCAGGAACGTGAAACCCGAGGGCGCCTGCGATCCCGCGATCACGCCCTGCGCGATGCGGATGGTGGCCGCGGATGGCGACGTCACGGCAACCGCGAACGGATTCGCCGGGCTGACGGCCGTGCCGGTGCTCACGGTTCCCCCGTCGTTGACAGCCTGCGATACGGACTTGATGGCGGCCGTAATCGACGCGACGGCCGTGTTGCCGATCGCACCAGAATGATCGACGGCCGCATAGGCGAACTGATCGATGCCGAGGAAGTCAGCGTTCGGCGCGTAGTCGAACGAGCCATCGCTGTTGAGCGTCAGTGTGCCGTTCGCTGGAGCGGTGACGAGCTGTGCGTGCAGCGGCGCGGGATCGTCGACCTCGACGTCGTGATCGTTCGCGAGCACGCCAGGCGCGGCGATGTGGAGTGCCTCGTTCATCACCGCCGTGTACGCGTCAGGCTCGGAGACCGGCGGATCGTTGACCTGCCGCACATCGATCTGAACCGTCGCGGGTTCGCTTGTCGCCCGTCCGTCGGAGGCGCGATACGTGAAGGCGTCGGGCCCGACATAGTTCGGTGTCGGCGCGTACGTGAACGCGCCCGACCCGTTCAGCACGAGCACACCGTGCGCGGGCCCGGTCAACAGACTTGCCGACAGTGGATCGTTGTCAGCATCCGTATCGTTCTGGAGAATTCCGGTCGCCGCTGGAACGATCAGCGTCGTGTCCTCATTCACGCTATAGAAATCACTGTTCGCGACCGGCGGGACGTTGCCGAACCGAACGCTGACGGTCACGACCGCGGAAGACGTGAGAAGGCCGTCGCTGACGGTATACAGGAACGAATCGGGGCCGGTGTAATCGACGGCTGGCGTGTACTTCACCGATCCATCGAAATTCAGTTCCACGACGCCATGCGAGGCTTGGCCGACCGCGGTCACCTCGAGAGTGTCCTTGTCAGCGTCCGTGTCATTCGCGACCAGGCTGCCTTGTCCGGATGGCGGCAAGGTCACCAATCCATTCTCCGGAGCGAAGATGCTGTCGGGAACCGCCACCGGTGCATGACCGGTACTGATGATCACGTCCTCGAGATCCGGCGTGACGTTCGGGTCGGTCGACGAGAGCATCGCGCGGTACTGGACGTATCGCGAGTTCAGAGATAGAGAGCCTGGGGCCGCGATGGTCTGGAAGCCAGACCACGTTCCATCGTCTGCGTTCGGCGAGTTGCCCGTGCGGATGCTTATCACGCTCGTCGTGCCGAGAGGCTTGTTCGCCGTCCACTGGACGGTGTTCCAGATGACGGCTGCGTTGGCATCGAACACGCGCGAGGTGAAAGTGCCTGACGCCGCGTAGGGCGTCACGCGGATCCAGTCGATCACGATGTTCCCGCCGAAGACGCTGAAGTCGCTGGCCGCGACCGCACGCATCGGGCCTGGAACCGCGACGGTGTGCGTGGCGACGACCGTGCCGTCGATGGAAAATACGACGCTCGCGTCGGTCCAGTCGATCGTGTATTTGTGCGGGAAGCCGAGAAACCCGGTTCCCAGGGGTGTATCGATCGCAGCCGTGCCCGTGTTGGTGCGCGCGGTGAGCGCGCCGCCGCTCATCGTGCTGAAGATCGCCCAGGGTTGTGTCGCGCTCGAGAGATCCTGCGCGAACCCGGAGTGCTGGAACGCGTCGCCGGTAAACGTGGCGATGAACTGCAGGCGGTGACCTGGTGTCATCGACCATTGTTCCTCGCAGGTGCCAGTCACGTCCGAGCAGGTGCCGAGCCGCGATCCATCGACGAGCGCGATGCCGTTGCCGAGGAACGCGGACCCGCCGGCGGCAAACGGGACGGTGAGCCAGCCTGGCGACAACGCCGAGCCGGAGAATTCCGTGCCGACCGCGGGCGCAAGGATCACTTCGCCATCAGCAGACTCCGACACGTACGTGCCGGTGCCGCTGCCGGCCTGGAAGTCTGGCGTGACCGTATCGCGGAGCGTCGGACCCGGGACGGTGACACTCGGGGCGGCGAGGTTGGTCGTGTTGCCGGAACGATCGACCGAGATCACCCGATAGTAGTACGTCGTGTTGGGTGTCAGCGCAGACACGGGCAGGCTGTGCTGCGTCACGAACGCGCCGCCGCTCACAGCTTGCGTTCCCGGGGGCAGCGTCGTCGTATCGGACAGAATGTCCGGATCGGTCGAGTACAGGACCTTCGATGTGGACTCCTCGTCCGTAGTCCAGGAAATCGTCACCCTCGAGCTATCGACAATCGTGGCTTTCACCCGCGAAATCACGGGTGGATTGGAGTCCACGACAGACGACGCGAACACCACGTCGACCCAGTAGTTGGTCGAATTGAACGTGCTCGTCGGGAACTGCGACTCGCCGTACGCGAAGACGCCGTTGCCGCCGGCGACCGGCCCCGTCGGCGCGTGGAGCGGCGGTGAATCAATCGGCGCCGTCGCGAAATACGACCCGTCTGCGGCGTACGATCCGACGTTCGTGTGGTACGAGATGACGTAGGTCGTGTTCGCCGTGACCGGTACGGGCGACGAAAACGTCGCCTGTTGCCAGCCGGAGGGCGTCTCGCTCGCGAACGTCACCGTGGCCAGCCGAGTGCCCGTGAGCGACCACAGGTTGCCCACGTGCGTGCCGTTGTTCGACGTGCTCTTGTAGAACCGCACGCCGGTGATGAATCCGTCGACGTCGCTGTAGAATTTCGTGCCGAGTTCCACGGCATTGCTGTCGCTTGCGGACGGCACGGTCGGATTCGTTGCCGGGCGCCAGAGACTCGTGCAGGGGCAGGCGCCGGGTACGATCGAGACCGTCACACCAGCGTCCGCGCCTTCAACGTTCCCGCTGTCGTCAAATGCACGCGACCGGATGGTTGCGGCGCCGGGCGAGCCGGGTGTCCATTCATAGCTCCACACGCCCGAGGGCAGCGAGTTCGCCGTGCGCCAGGTCACGCCGTTGTCGACCGACACTTCGACCCCCGCAATCGTGCCGCCGCCGTTTTCGACGGCGGTGCCGCTGATCGCCAGCCGCGTGCCGCTCTCGACGGAAGATCCGGCCGCCGGCGTGACAATCGTCGATGTGGGTGCGAGCGTGTCGGGTGACATCGTGGCGCTGACGAGTGGTCGCGAAGGATCGGCACCCACCTGCAGCGTTCTGGGCTGCGCGCCCATGTCCGCCAGCAGGTTCACGGTTGCCTGCTGCGTCGCCTGATCCGTCGGTACCTGCGAGCGATCGTGTACTTCGTCGAGCCCCCACGACCACTGCACGGTGCCCGCGCCGAACACGAGGGCGCCGCTGTTGTGACGATAGAGCGTCAGGCTATGCGTGGCAGAGCCCTGCGCGACGTTGATGCCGAAGTCAGTGACTCGCTCCGGCACGATCAGCGTCGTCAACGACAGCCGCATGAGGCCTGCGGGAAGCGACCCGTTGTCGATGACCTCGTCCCACTCGTAACCCAGGCTCTCGAGCGACGTCCGGTAGCCGATCGGATCGCCGGGTACCAGGCTTGCCACTCCCGTATTTCGCCAGAATCGCAGGCCCGCCATCGAGGCAGGCACGTGGATGCGGTCGCTGCAACAGTTGACCATCCACAGCTGACCGGTGGAGGCGTTTTCCGGGTTGCCGCTGCCGGCCTGCGTGAACCGCGGGTCCCGCCACGTGCCGGTCCACGGCTGTGTCGAATCCGGATCGACGCGGTTTCCCTGGCCGAACGTTTCCTTGTAGCTGACCAGCGTGCGATAGCTCGTACTCGACGCGTCGATTGAGGGTTCGTAGCGTGTCTTCCAGAACATTTCGTTGCCGCTGAAGAACGCGAGGTTCACACCGGCGTTCCGCGCCGCGTCGACGTGCGAGCGCTCGTCGGCGGACCAGTACTCGTCGTGGCCGACCGAAAAGAACGCCTTTGGACGGTGCGGACTGGTCAATCCAATCGCCGGGTCGATGCCGAATCGATCGGTGTCGACGCCGGTCCAGTACTTCACGTCGTAGCCATTGGCTTCCAGCCAGCGGACCATCGGATACTCGGCGTTGAACAGGAAGCTCTGCGGATCGTGCGCGCGCGTGTCGAACGGCCGGTTGTAGCTGGCCTTCGCCGACCGGGTCGGGCAGCTGTATTTGCCCGCGCTGTTGTCGAACGGGCCGCCGCAGTAGAGGCTGTTGCCGCCGTACTGGTTGTACGCCTGCCATGTCGTGTCGGACGTCTGGAACAGGATGTCCGACGTACGCGAGTCGTCGCGGACGATGAAGTAGATGTGGCTCGACAGGTTCAGGTTGTCGGACCGCGAGAGCTTCGCGATGAAGATGCCCGAGGTCGCACCCGTCGTGTTCCACGATCCGGAGACGGCCCAGTTCCCGCAGTCGATCAGACCCGACGCTGCATCGGTCAGGCACGCGGGCTGGTTCTGCGCCGCGCTGACCTGCGCGGCCGTCGGCGTGAGCGTGTCAATCTTGCGGGCGCCGAACCCCTGGTAATACCCGAGCCGGTAGATGTCGATGACGAATCCCGGCGCTGTCGTTTTGATCTTGAACGAGACGACGCTGCCCCTGTTGACGCTGATATCTGTGGCAAATCCCTGGAGGGTCGGTTCCCCACTCCCCTGAATATCCCAGTCACTCTGCGGGCTCCCTGCCAGCGTGTTCTCCGTCACGATGGGATTGCCGGGCGACTGCGCGTCCAGCGTCAGCCGGGTGATGACACCGCCCGCGAGAACGATCGCGGCGGTCGCCGCGACGAAGAGTCGAATCGCGGATCGGTCGGTTGAAAGGCTGGTCGTCATCATTCCTCACTGGCCGGATTTGCAGACGCCCGCCTGTGTACACACGTATCGCGTGTCCGTTTTGCCATCGTCGATTCAGTTGTGTGACTTGCAGGGTCTGAGGATTACCAGGGTTCCAGGGTTCGCCCAGGGATAGTGCCGGCTCGCGGAGAGCAACGACCGCTCCATCGGGCACGGCCGTTCTCGACGTTCTACTTAGCGGGTGATAACAACCTCAGTCGTTGGGAGATAAAGGTCGGGGTGAAGCGCAAGAAAGCCGTCGCTCAGGACACCCCGAGCGGGCCGTCCTCTGCCGGATTCGGATAAAGCACGCGAGAACCGTCACTAAAGTCACCGCCCAGGCAGACTGGTGAGATCGAAGTGATACGCGGCTGACTAATGGGTGCCCGTGGGGCTCCAGCCCCACGCGCGGACCTTTCGGTCATTGCACCTTACAGGTGACGGTGAAGTCGGTCACAACGGGCGCTTTGATGGATGTCGTCGTAGAGAGCTGCACCCGCAGCTCCGTGTATTGCCCCGATCCTGTCAACGCCCCACCGGCCCGGCCAGGGCTGTGACGGCGATCCACGACGCGTCTGGCGTGCGCGTATGCCAGTCCGGCAGCTGACGCCGAGTGCCGTGCCCGCCGGCACCGTCGCCGTGGTCGCACGCTTGGTCCACGTCGTCAACGCGCTTCCAGTAAACTACCGATGGTCACCTTCGATATAACGCAGAATCGCGAGCGGAACGGAGCGAGCCGGCGCAGCGCGAGCGAGTGAAGCGAGCCTGAGCGAGGGGGCGGAGGCCCCGAGCGCCAAGCATGATCAACCTGAGATACGCGCTGCGGACGTTGTTCCGCAAGACACCGTTCGTGACCGCGGTCGCCATTCTGTCGCTGGCGCTCGGGATCGGTGCCAACGCCGCCATCTTCTCGATGTTCAACGAAGTCATGCTGCGGTCGCTGCCGGTCCAGGATCCCGAGCGGCTCGTGAATCTGTCGACGACGAGTCCGAGACCCGGACAGAATTCGTGCGGCCAGGCCGGCGACTGCGACACCGTGTTCAGTTATCCGATGTTCCTGGATCTGGAGCGCGTGCAGACGTCGTTCACGGGCGTCGCGGCGCACTGCCTGTTCGGCGCGAACCTCTCCTATCGGGGGCAGACGCTGAGCAGCCAGGGACTCGAGGTGTCTGGCAGCTACTTCCAGGTGCTCGGTCTTCAGCCGGCACTCGGCCGCCTGATCGGTCCCGACGATACTCACGTGGTCGGTGAGTCACACGTCGTCGTGCTCAGTCATGGGTACTGGACGAGCCGCTTTGCGTCCGACCCGAACGTGCTCAATCAGCCGATGATCGTCAACGGACAGACGCTGACGATCATCGGTGTGGCGCCGCGCGGGTTCGACGGGACGACGCTCGGCGCGCGGCCGCAGGTGTTCGTGCCGATGACGCTCCGCGAATTCATGCAGCCGGGATTCAAGGGATTCGACAACCGGCGGAGCTACTGGGCGTACCTCTTTGCGCGCCTCAAGCCCGGAACATCGATTGAATCGGCGCGCGCGGCGGTCGGCGCGCAGTACCACGCAATCATCAACGACGTGGAAGCGCCGCTCCAGAAAGGCATGAGCGATCAGACGATGGCGCGGTTCCGCGCGAAGCCGATTCTGCTCGAGCCCGGACCGCGCGGCCAGAGCTCCGTCGATCGCGAGGCGGGCACGCCGCTGAAGCTGCTCTTCGGCGTCACGGCGTTCGTCCTGCTGATCGCCTGCGCCAATATCGCGAACCTGCTGCTCGCAAAATCATCGGCGCGATCGCCGGAGATGGCGGTGCGCCTGTCGCTCGGCGCGAGCCGGCGGCAGCTCGTTGCGCAGCTCCTGACCGAATCCGTCCTGCTCGCGATCTGTGGCGGCCTCGCCGGAATTCTCGTCGCGGGCTGGACGTTGTCGCTGATTGCGGCGATGCTGCCCGCGGAGGTCACACAGACGCTCGCCTTCCGCATCGACGGCAGCGTGATGCTGTTCGCCGGCGCGCTGGCCATCGGCACAGGCGTGGTCTTCGGCCTGTTTCCCGCCCTGCACAGCACGCGCCCGGATCTCGTGTCGACGCTGAAGGGACAGGCGGGCCAGCCCTCGGGCGCACGCGGAGCCAAGTGGTTCCGGCTGGTTCTCGCAACCGCGCAGATCACGATGTCCATGGCGCTCCTCGCGGCGGCGGGACTGTTCACGAAGAGCCTCCTGAACGTGAGCCGCGTCGATCTCGGCCTCAAGATCGAGAACATCGTGACGTTCGGCATCTCTCCCGAGTTGAATGCATACACGGCGGATCGGTCACGCGTTCTCTTCCAGCGCCTCGAAGAGGAGCTCGCGGCAACGCCCGGCGTCACGGCCGTGACGACGTCGATGGTTCCGCTCCTTGCGGGCAGCAACTGGGGCAACGGCGTGGCGGTCCAGGGGTTCGAGCAGGGGCCCGACACCGACAACGGGTCGCGGTTCAACGACGTTGGACCCGGCTACTTCCGTGCGCTTGGCATTCCCCTGATGTCGGGACGGGAGTTCACGCCAGGCGACACGATCACCGCGCCGAAGGTGGCGGTCGTCAACGAGGAGTTCGTCCGCAAGTTCGGTCTCGGCCGCGACGCGGTCGGCAAGATGATGGGTACGGACGGCGGAGCCAAGGCCAAGCTGGACAGGCTCATCGTCGGCGTGGTGCAGAACGCGAAGTACAGCGACGTGAAGGACAAGATTCCGCCGCTCTATTTCCTGCCGTACCGGCAGGATCCCGAGGTCGGCAGCATGTCCTTCTATGTGAGGACGTCATCGGATCCGAAGCAGGTGCTCGGCGCGCTGCCCGGCATCGTGAAACGCCTGGATCCCAACCTGCCGCTCGAAAACGTGCGCACGCTGGTACAGCAGGTCAAGGACAATACGTTCCTCGATCGGATGATGAGCACGCTCTCGGCCGCCTTCGCACTGCTGGCGACGCTCCTCGCCGCCATCGGGCTGTATGGCGTGCTTGCCTATACCGTCTCGCAGCGTACCCGCGAGATCGGCTTGCGGATGGCGCTGGGCGCCGCGCCAGGTCGCGTGCGCCGCATGGTGATGGCGCAGGTCGCGTGGATGACGCTCATCGGCGCAGTGATCGGGCTCGCCTGTGCGTTCGGCGTCGGACGTGCGGCCCAATCAGTGCTGTATGAGCTGAAAGGCAATGATACCTGGGTCTTCGCCATCGCGGCGCTCCTGCTGACGGCGATAGCGCTCGCGGCGGGCTTCCTGCCGGCGCATCGCGCGTCGCGCGTCGATCCGATGAGAGCCTTGAGATACGAGTAGGCCCCAGTCACGGGTCGTGAGTCCTGAGTCGCGACTCGGGACGTCTCGTTCTCACGCGTGCGGGTGCTTCATCCCCTTCGCGAGACGATCGATCACCTGAGCGATGCGTCGCTCGCGGGTTTCCGCGCGCCTGGCGTTGTTGATCCAGTACAGGTAGGTTTTCCGCGCGAAGGGGGGCAGCGCGTCGAAGTTCTCGCGCGCCTTGCCGTTCTTCCTCAGCCCGCGCTCGAGCTCCACTGGTATCGTCAAGCTCTCGATATCATCGAGCTTCGCCCACGAGCCATCGCGCCTCGCCGCCTCGATCTTTGCGTGACCGGGCGCGGTCATCAGCCCTTTCTCTATCAGTGAGGCCACGCGTGTCTTGTTCAATTTCGACCAGCCGCTCCTCGTCTTGCGCGGCGTGAACAGCTGCATGTAGCGCGTGTCGTCGATGGGATAGAGCGTGCTGTCGATCCAGCCAAAGCACAGCGCCTCTTCAACAGCCTCGGCATAGGGCAGCGAACGGCGAGGCTTCTTCACATACACGAGCAGGATGCCCGGCGATGAGTCGTGATGTTTTTCGAGCCACTTCCGCCAGGCGGCGCGATCCTTTGGTTCGAAGCGCTTGTACGCATCCGGCGACGGCACGGCCGTCAGTTTACCGTGGTGAACGCGCCTCGACGCGCGTGACGAGATAGATCCCGACCAGCACGAGCGCGCCGCCGCCGATTTGCCACGAGGAGAGCGGCTCCCCCAGGAACGCCATCGCGAGCAGCGCTGTGCACGGCACCTGCGCGAGCAGGCCGACCGAGGTGATCGTGGCCGGCAGGTGTCCGAGCGCGTGAACGAGCGCGAAGTAGGCGCCGAGCTGCGAGACCAACCCGTGCGAGGAGTGCGCCCCACGTCCGCGCCGGGTAGCCGGTCAGCGGCACGTCGAGCGCCAGGCACATTACGAGCAGTGCGACGACGCTGCCCGTAATCGCGAGCGTGCTGAAAGTCAGCGTGTCCATCCGCTCGCGGATCCGTTCGGTCGTAATCAGATACGCCGCAAAGAAGACCGACGCAACGAGCGCAAGCACATCGCCCGAGAGGCTGTGCGGCGCCCCGGAGGCCTCGCGGCCGGACTCCGCGACGACGATCAGGACGCACCCCGCGACCGACAGCATGAGACCTGCCCAGAACGCGCCCGGCGGACGCCGCTTGAAGATCCACCAGCTCGCGAGGCCGACCACGATTGGCGTGTTGTTGCCCAGAAGCGACGCAATTGCCGCCTGCGTCCGCAGTACCGCGGTGTTCCAGAGTGCGAGGTCGAAGGCGAAGAACGCGCCGCCTGCCACTGCGAGCAGCGCCGCGCGGCGATCGACAGGACGTGTCGCTCTCCGGGTCAGACGCCACGGCACGAGCACGGCGGCG
>Ga0136846_1229341_pt1 | contig 10384 bp, 11 predicted proteins | sample HopSoiMetagenom2_FD_96841 | JGI IMG/M metagenome (GOLD analysis project Ga0136846, IMG submission 96841) | Grasslands soil microbial communities from Hopland, California, USA - 2 Assembly 2016 (version 4) | ecosystem: Environmental > Terrestrial > Soil > Grasslands | place: USA: Hopland... | reverse complement strand
TGGTCGACTGATGACCGTCACGACCGTCCCGTCACCGAACCCGGCGTCGCTGCCCACCCCCACTCGCCGCCGCCCGCAGGCCATCACCCCTGCCGAAGGCGTGCGGATCGCTGGCGTTGCCGGCGTCGCCGTCATCCTCACCGCGCTCGTGTTCCTGGCGACGCCGCTCAGCGGCGCGTTCGGTTCGGTGGTCTTCGCGTTCGCCGCCTTCGTCGCGCTCGAGGTCGTCGACGTCTCGTTGCGGCTCGACCCGCAGGCGGCCAAGGACCGGACCGCAACCATCCTCATCACCGGGTCGGCTGGCGTCGCGCTGGTGCCACTCGGCTTCATCGTCTGGTACGTGGTGTCGAAGGGCATCGGCGGCATGCACCTCGGGTTCTTCACCAAGACCCTCGAGGAGGTCGGGCCGCTCGATCCGGCGTCAGCCGGCGGCGCCGAGCACGCCATCATCGGCTCGGTCGAGCAGGTCGGCCTGGCCTCGTTGATCGCCACGCCGCTCGGCATCCTCACTGCCGTCTACCTGTCGGAGTACCCCGGCCGGCTCACTCGAGTCGTGCGCTTCTTCGTCGACTCGATGAGCGGCATCCCATCGGTGGTCGCCGGCCTCTTCATCTACACGCTCTGGGTGGTGCGGCTCGAGAAGGGCTTCTCCGGACTGGCCGCCGCCATGGCGCTGTCGGTGTTGATGCTCCCCACCGTCGCCCGTACCGCCGAGGAGATGCTCAAGTTGGTGCCCGACGGGCTGCGCGAGTCATCACTCGCCCTCGGCGCGCCGAAGTGGCGCACGGTCACCAGCATCGTCCTGCCGACCGCCCGCAGCGGGCTCATCACCGCTGGCATCCTCGGCGTGGCCCGGATCGCCGGGGAGACTGCGCCTCTCCTGATGACGGCGTTCGGCACCGACAGCGTCAACGTCAACCCGACCAAGGGCGCCCAATCGTCGCTGCCGCTCTTCGTCTACCAGCGGGTGCGAAACGCCGTGCCCTCCCAGGTCGCCCGCGGTTGGGCGGGCGCCCTGGTGCTCATCCTGCTCGTGCTCACCCTCTTCACCGTGGCCCGCCTGTTCGGGCGCGTCCGAAAGGCAGCCTGATGAACATGACGACCACTCCTGCTCCTCCGGTCTCGATGATCGACCCCGCTGTCCTCCCGACCGGCAACGGGGCCACGCTCGAGGCCCGGACCGTGGCGGCCTGGTTCGCCGAGCACCAGATCCTCGACGACATCTCGTTGGCCATGCCGGCCAACTCGGTCACGGCCATCATCGGGCCGTCGGGTTGCGGCAAGTCGACGTTCCTCCGGGTGCTCAACCGCATGCACGAGCTCGTCCCGAAGTCGTCATTGGCCGGCGAGGTGCTGCTGGACGGCGCCGACGTGTACGGCATCGGTGTGCGGCCGGCCGAGACCCGTCGCCACATCGGCATGGTGTTCCAGAAGCCCAACCCGTTCCCGACCATGACGATCCGCGAGAACGTGCTGTCGGGGCTCAAGCTCGCCGGCATCAAGAACGAGGGGAGCAACGACGACCTGGTCGAGCGTTGCCTCGATCAGGCCGGCCTCTGGCGCGAGGTGAAGGACCGCCTCGGCTCTGCCGGCGGCGCCCTGTCAGGCGGCCAGCAGCAGCGGCTGTGCATCGCCAGGGCCCTGGCGGTGTCGCCGCGGGTGCTGCTCATGGACGAGCCGTGCTCGGCCCTCGACCCGACCTCCACCCTGCGCATCGAGGAGACGATCCGCGACATCGTCGGCAGCGTCACGATCGTCATCGTCACCCACAACATGCAGCAGGCGGCGCGAGTCTCGGACTACACCGCGTTCTTCCTCGGCGACGAGGGCCGGCCCGGCACCGTCGTCGAGTTCGGCCCGACGAGCGAGCTGTTCACGGCCCCCAACGACCCCCGGACCGAGGACTACATCAACGGCCGGTTCGGCTGATCAGTCGCGGCGGGAGCGGGCGGCGAACCAACCGGCGGCGGCGCCGACCACGAAGGTCACCAGGAGCGCGACCCAGAGGGGTGACTGCACCTTCGGGACGATGAACCGGATGTCGGTCTTCGCCGTGTTCTCGGCGATGAACACCAGAGCGAGGATGACCGCGGCGATGGTGCCGATCATCCGCGGGGTCAGGACACGGTCCTCGCCGGGCTCTTCACGTCTCATGGCCTTCCATGCTCGCAGGCCGGGCCTCGCGCGCGGTGGTTCTTCGGTGGCCCCCCTGCTCATGGGCAGACGTTCGGGCGCTGTTCACCTCCCGGTCACCTGCTCCCTCTTTGGTGTTCGCGTTGCCTCCTTACCGTCTCCCGCAACAGCTTGAGATGACAGCACAACACCGACAAGGGAGAACAACGTGCGAGGCAAGCGATTCACGGCGGGATTGCTCGCTGCCGGACTGGTCGTAGCTGGTGCTGCGTCCGCATCGGCAGAGGTGGACAAGAAGACATCCGTGAGCGGCGCGGGCGCGACCTTCCCGCTCAACATCATCGAGCAATGGAAGGCCGACTTCAAGAAGAGCGCCGGCGTCACGATCAACTACACGGGCGTCGGCTCGGGTGCTGGCCGGAGCCAGCTCATCAACGGCACCGTCGACTTCGCCGGTAGCGACACGCCCGCGTCGGCGTCCGACACCGCGGCCTTGAAGGCCAAGTACGGCAACTTCGTCAACCTGACCGAGATCTCCGGCGGCATCGCCCTGGGCTACAACCTCCCGGGCAACCCGTCCCTGAAGCTCAGCCCGCCCACGATCGCCGGAATCTTCTCCGGCGAGATCACCAACTGGAACTCCGGCCGGATCGCCAACGACGGCAACAGCGGGCTGCCGAACCTGCCCATCCAGGCGTTCGTGCGGTCCGACAGCTCGGGCACCTCGGCGAACTTCACCGGCTTCCTCAACGCCGCCGCCAAGAGCTCGTGGCGCTACGGCGCCACCTCGCAGTTCCCGACCGACAACGGCCAGATCGCCAAGTCGGGCAACGACGGCGTCGCCAATGGCGTCGTCGCCGCCAGTGGCGGCATCGGATACATGGAGGTCAGCTTCGCCAAGGAGCGCGGTCTCAGCACGGCCAGCGTCCGCAACAGCGGCGACCAGTTCGTCCAGCCCACCACCAAGGCAGTCACCGACGCGGTGGCTGACGGCGTCGTCAACGCCGACGGCACCGTCAACATGGACCCGGCCTGGACCACGGGCACCAGCGGCGCCTACCCGCTCGTCGCCGTGACCTACCTGCTCGTCCCGACCAACATGAACGAGCAGCTCGGCACCAACCTCAAGGCGTGGATCTACTACATCCTCCACGCTGGCCAGGACAGGGCGGCCCCGCTCAACTACGCACCGCTGCCGGCCAACATGATCGCGGCGGCCATGGCCAACCTCGACAAGGTCCCGGGCGACGATCCTCGGCCGAACGCTGGTCCGACGACGACCCAGCCGGGTACCCCCACCACCAAGCCGACTGGTACGACCGCCAAGAAGGTCTCCTTCCAGGCATCGGCCAAGAAGGTGGCCACCTTGGCCAAGGCCAAGTCGCTGCGAGCCACCCTGGCGAAGAAGGGCTTCACCGGCTTCGTCGTCGAGCGCGAGGCGAAGAACCGCTTCGACGTCGAGAAGCCGCAGTCCAACCACGGCCAGGCCCAGGCCCTCGTGAACCGCTTGAAGAAGGCGGGCTTCCACAGCGCCACCGTCGACCGGCCGTAACCCGAACGAGCTCCACCGCTCTCCCCTGACGTCGAGGCCCCCGCCGGTTGCTACCGGCGGGGGCCTCGACGTTTTGTCCCGCGCTCAGGACCGTCAGCCGGCGAAGGCCAGCTGACGGCAACCGCGACGCGCGCCGTCCAGGACCCCTGAGAACGGATCGCCGTGGTCGTGGCACGCCAGCACGACGAGCGCCCGATGCGTCAACCGACGGGACGCGGCGCTGGCTTGGGAGCGACTCAGCGCCAGGGCGCACTGAACCGCCTCTGCAGGCATGGCGGCCAGGACGCGTCGTGTGTCCGGCCGGAGGTCGTGCACCGACCAATGAGGTAGGGCCGCGAGCTCGTCGACCTCGGTGAGCATCTCGATGGGCATCCCTGACATTGGCGCTCCTTTCGATGGTGCCGGTTGGGCACGCACTCACCATCTCGCGGCCAGGTGTCGAGTTGGTCGCCGCCCGGCCAGAGCACGATGAACTTCGCGGGAACGACAACTCAGGGAAGGGATGCGGGCATGCTTGAGGCGTGGGCGACAGCGCTGCTGCCGGCGAGCACATCGGCGTCGACGCCACGGTTGGGATCGAGCGGCTCCAGCTCGACGAGACGTCGTGGGTGGACGTGGGCCGCGGCTGGCTCAGCGGCGCCGACGACCTGTTCGACGCGCTGCACAGCGGGGTGGCCTGGCGCAGCAGCCAACTCTTCCGGTACGACCACTGGGTCGAGGAGCGTCGCCTCGGATCGATGTGGCGGCGGGGCACACCTCTTCCCCATCCCGCCCTGGCCCCGATCCACCGCACCCTGCAACACCACTACGGCGTCACCTTCGAGGGCTTCGGCCTCATCCTCTATCGCGACGGGAGCGACGGCCAGGCCTTCCACCGTGATACCGACATGCGCTGGCTCGACGACACTGTGATCGCCATCCTCACCCTTGGCGCTGCCCGCCCCTGGCTCCTACGGCCCCGGGCCAGCCGCCACGCCGACGCCGTCGGCAAGGGCGCGACCCATGACCTGCGACCAGCAGCGGGGGACCTCCTGGTCATGGGCGGCCGGTGCCAAGCGGACTGGGAGCACTCGGTGCCGTACAGACCGGACGAGCCCCTCGGGCCCCGCATCTCGATCCAGTGGCGCCACGCCCGCCAGCGGGGGCGGCCGTTCGTGGGCGGGTCGTACCGAGCGCCGCTCGCCTACGGCGGCAAACGATCGAGTTCTGGGCAGTAGAGCTCGCCGAGCGCACGTTTCTGCCCAGAACTCGGAGGGCTACGGCGATCGGACGGCGTCCTTCGGGAGCTCGTACTTGTAGCCCAGGCCCCGGATGGTGACGATCCGGGATGGACGTGACGGATCGGCCTCGACCTTGGCCCGCAGCCGTTTGATGTGCACATCGAGGGTCTTGGTGTCGCCGACGTAGTCGGCGCCCCAGACCCGGCTGATGAGCGTGTCACGCGTCAACACCCGCCCGGCGTGCGAGAGCAGCACGTCGAGCAGCTCGAACTCCTTGAGGGGCAAGGCGACCTGAGCACCCCGGATGGTCACCTCGTGGCGGTCGGCGTCGAGGCGGACGTCGCCGATCTCGAGCACGTCGGCGTCGTCGGCCGGGAGCGTCGCCACCCTGCCCTCGGCAGATGCCCGGCGCAACGCGGCCCGCATGCGGGCCACGAGCTCCCGCAGCCGGTAGGGCTTGGAGACGTAGTCATCAGCGCCGACCTCCAGGCCGACAACGGTGTCGATCTCGGAAGCCTTGGCCGTCACCATGATGATCGGCACCTGCGACGTGGTGCGGATCTGGCGGCACACGTCGATGCCCGAGACACGGGGCAGCATGACGTCGAGGAGGATGAGATCGGGCTGGACGAGCTCGAAGAGCTCGAGGGCCTCGGCGCCGTCGCGGGCCACCTCGACACGGAAGCCCTCACGCTGGAGGCCAACCGCCAAGGCATCGATGAAGGACTCCTCGTCCTCCACCACCAGGATCGTGGTGCGCTGATCCAGGACGTTGCTCATTGCTCGTGTGTCTCCTCTGGGTCGATCATGCCGATTCCGCTTGGTGGTGGGGCTCGTCGAACGTGCTGACCGCGACCGGGCCGGGACCGGACGGGAGCCGCAGGGTGAAGGTGGAGCCCTCGCCCTCCTGCGAGTCGACGCGCACCTCGCCGCTGTGGTTGCCGGCGACGTGGCGGACGATGGCCAGGCCCAGGCCGGTGCCGCCGGTCTCCCGGCTGCGGGCGCGGTCGACGCGATAGAAGCGCTCGAAGACCCGTTCGAGGTCGCGTGTCGGGATGCCGATGCCCCGGTCGCGGACCGAGATCTCGACCCAGGTGCCGTCGGCGACCGACGCCACCTCGACGATCGAGTCCGGGTCGCTGTACTTGCAGGCGTTCTCGAGCAGGTTGGCGAGCGCCGAGACCAACTGGCGGCGGTCGCCCCGCACGCTGTGGCGAGGACCAACACCGCTCACGTCGATGACGATGTGCTGGGCCTCGGCCAACGAGACGATGCGATCGATCGCCTCGGCCGCCAGCGCCGACACCGCCAGGAGCTCACGCAGCGGCTGCTCCTCGGCCTCGATCTGCGACAGGGCGAGGAGGTCGTCGATGATCCGCCCCACCCGGAACGCCTCGCCGGTCATGCGCTCGGCCAACCGGCGCATGACGGTCGGGTCCTCCTCGCTGGCAATGGTCTCGGCCAGCAACCCCAGGGCCCCGATGGGTGTCTTCAGCTCGTGGCTGATGTTGGCAACGAAGTCGCGGCGAACGGCTTCGAGCCGGCGCCGCTCGGACACGTCGTCGATCACTGCCACGGCACCGACCGGGCGGGCGCCGTCGTCAAGCGGCGCGGCCGTGATCACGAGCATGCGCCGGGGAGGACCGAGGATGTCGAGGCTCCGTCGCCCGGCCGCACCCGCGAGGGCCGCCGCGAGCTGTTCCTGCACCGCTTGCTCCACGAGCGCTTCGGCGTGGCGGGCGTCGACGAAGGCGTGGGCCATCTCGTTCCGGAAGACCTCGCGACCCTCATCGTCACAGAGCACGACGCCCTGGGGAATGCCGTCGAGCGCACGCCAGGCCCGGGCAACGTCACGACGGCCCTCGTCGAGCTGCTCGCGGTGGTTCTCGATGACCCGCTCGATCCGGGCGAGGGATGCCTCGGCGCTCGAGCTGAGAAGCCCCTCGTCATCGACTCGTGCGGCCAGCACGGCGAGACGACGGCGCAACGAGCGCCCGAACATCAGCCGCCCTCGTCGATGCTGGGCAAGCGAGTCACTCGCCTGGCACCTCGTCGGCCTCGCGTGCCGCGAGGCGGGCAGCGCCCGTGTGCTCTGGGAGCCAGCCGGTGACCATGTAATGGACCCGCTCGCCGATGTTCACCGCATGGTCGCCGATCCGTTCGTAGAACCGCCCGACCATGGCGAGCTGGACGGCGATCGGGAGCTCGATCTCCCGCCCCTCCCGGATCTCGAAGATGGCGGCGATGAACTCGCGATGGAGGTTGTCGATCTCGTCGTCCATGTCGTCGAGCGCATCGGCCAGCGCGGTGTTGCGGTCGATGTAGGCGTCGATCGCCAGCCGGTACAACCGGTGCACCCCGGACCCCATCTGCTCGATCAGGCCCCGGAGCTTCGGGGCAAAGTCCACGCCGTAGGTGCGGCGAGTGGCCTTCATGATGTTGGTGATGAGGTCGTGCGTCCGCTCGATCTCGGGCAGGACCCTGATGGCGGTCACGATGGCCCGGAGGTCGGAGGCCATCGGCTGCTGGAGGGCGAGCAGCTGGAAGCACCGCTCCTCGACATCGATGGTGAGGGCATCGACAATGTCGTCGTTGCGGATGATCTCGTCGGCGATCTCCAGATCCCCGTCGAGGAAGGCCTGGGTGGCCCGCGCCAGGGACTCGGTGACCATCCCCGCCGCCCGAACCACGTCGTCTCGAATGGCGTCGAGCTCGTGGTGGAAGTTCTTCCTGATCTCGATCGCCGCCATCGGGGCCTCCTGGTCCATCAGCCGAACCTGCCAGTCACATAGTTCTCGGTGCGTTGATCACGTGGGTTCGAGAACATGGTCTCCGTACGGTCATATTCGACCAGCACACCCGTGCGCGTGTCACTTATCTCGTTCACCTCGGTGGTGAAGAAGGCCGTCATGTCGCTGACGCGAGCGGCCTGCTGCATGTTGTGGGTCACGATGACGATCGTGTACTGCTGCTTGATCGCCGCCATCAGCTCCTCGATCCGGCCGGTCGCGATGGGGTCGAGCGCCGAGCAGGGCTCGTCCATCAGCAGCACCTCGGGCTCCACCGCGATGGCCCGGGCGATGCAGAGCCGCTGCTGCTGACCACCCGACAGGCTCAAGGCCGACCGCTTGAGCCGATCCTTCACCTCGTCCCAGAGCGCCGCCTGGCGGAGTGCCTTCTCGACCACGCCCTCGAGGTCGCCACGAGGGACGCCCGCGATGCGAGGTCCGTACGCCACGTTGTCGAAGATCGACTTCGGGAACGGGTTCGGCTTCTGGAACACCATGCCGATCCGCCGCCGAACCTCGACCGGGCGCACGGCCGGGTCGTAGAGATCGACGCCGTGGTACCGGAGCGTCCCCTCGACGCGGGCGCCGTCGATCAGGTCGTTCATCCGATTGAAGCAACGGAGCACTGTGGTCTTGCCGCATCCCGACGGTCCGATGAACGCGGTGACCTCGTGCCGGGCGACCTGCAGCTGCACGTCACGGACGGCGCGGAACGCGCCGTAGTAGACGCTCAGGTCGCTGGCCTCGAAGACGAAGTCATCAGGCACCTCAACCGGTTCGGATTCCATCAGTTCGACTCGCTCGCGAATCGGGCGGCCACCATGCGGGCGACCACGGTGAGCAGGAAGACGAGCAGGACGAGCGTGAACGCCGCGCCCCATGCCCGGTCGATGGCGCCAGCAAACGGCTGGCTGGCATTGCTGAAGATCTGAGCAGACAGGGCGGTGTTCGGCCCCGAGAGGCTGGCATTGCGCTCCCGGACGATGCCGATCGTGAAGAGCAAGGGGGCGGTCTCACCAGCAGCGCGGGCCACCGCGAGCATCGCCCCGCTGACGATGCCGGGTAGGGCGGCGGGCAGCACGACCGTCAACACGGTGCGCCACGTCCGCGCCCCCAGCGCCACGCTGCCGTGGCGGAGCTCGGTGGGCACCAGGCGCAACATCTCCTCGGTGGTCCGGATCACGACCGGCAGCATGAGACAGGCCAACGCCAGCGCGCCCGCCAGCCCCGACTGGCCGTAGCGGAGCACCCAGATGGTGTAGATGAACAGCCCCATCACGATCGACGGCACACCGGTCATGACGTCGGCCATGAACCGGATCACAGATGCGAGGCGGCTCCGCCTCCCGAACTCGTTGAGGTAGATGGCGCCGAACACGCCGAGCGGGATGGCCATGACCGCTGCCGCGCCGGTGATCACCAAGGTGCCGACCACCGCCGGGCCCATCCCGGGACCCTTGGCCGTCGGCAGCGGGATGTTGCCGCTCAGGAAGTCCCAGCTGATGACGCGTCCGCCCCGCGCCAGGAGGTAGCCGATGATCAGCACGAGCGGAACCATGGCGACGAGGAAGGCGACGCACATGGCCGCCGTGGCGGCAGCGTTGGCCACCGATCGCCGCCGGGCCACCGTCGAGGTGGTGAGGTCGGGTGCCCGGGCGAGCGACACCACGGTCATGCCGCACCCCTGACCCTGACCTCGGCCCGGCGGACGAGCAGCCGGGCCGACATGTTGATGATGATGGTGATGGCGAACAGGGCCACCCCGAGCCCCATCAGGGCGGCGCGGAAGGTGCCCCCGGACTCGCCGAACTGGTTGGCGATCACTGCCGGCATGGCATCACCCGGCTTGAACAGGTTGGCCACGACCTGGGGCGACGACCCGATGACCAGGGCCACGGCAATGGTCTCGCCCATCGCCCGCCCGAGCCCGAGCATCACCGCGCCCGTCATGCCCCCGAAGCTATGGGGCAAGACCGCCGCACGGATCATCTCCCAGCGAGTCGCCCCGAGGGCCAACGCGGCGTCCTTCTCACCCCGTGGCACCGTCGTGAACACCTCGCGGGTGAGCGACGTGATGATCGGCGTGATCATGATGGCCAGGATCACCCCCGCCGTCATGAGGCTGCGCCCGTTGGGGTCGGGCCCGAACAGCCGGTTGAGCCCCGGCACTGGTCGGAACCACCGGTGGAGATCGCCGTAGAACCCCTGCGCCTGGGGGGCGAGCACGGCGATGCCCCACAGGCCGTAGACCACCGAGGGGATGGCGGCCAGCAGATCGATGAGGTTGGTGATCGGCCGGCGGAGCCGGCGGGGGGCCAGCTCGGTGGTGAACAGGGCGATGCCGATGCTCACCGGAACGGCGAGCAGCAGGGCGATGGTCGACGCCACGAGCGTGCCGTAGACGAAGGCGAACGTGCCGTACTGGGCGGTGGCGGGACCAGACCCGTCGGGATCGTTGGGCACCCAATGCTTGGAGGTGAGGAAGTGCAGACCGGCGACTCGGAACGCCGGCCACGCCTCGTGTGTCGTCGACCAGGCGATCAGTCCGAGGATCGCGAGGACCGTGACCCCTGCCGCCAGGGCCAGGAGGCGAAAGGCCGTGTCGAGATGCGCGCCCCGGTCCTCCTGGGTGAGGTCCAAGTGGTCGGCCACGCCCTGTTCAGCTCTCGATCGAGCTCAGGCGCCCGGCA
>Ga0136846_1207815_pt1 | contig 10384 bp, 6 predicted proteins | sample HopSoiMetagenom2_FD_96841 | JGI IMG/M metagenome (GOLD analysis project Ga0136846, IMG submission 96841) | Grasslands soil microbial communities from Hopland, California, USA - 2 Assembly 2016 (version 4) | ecosystem: Environmental > Terrestrial > Soil > Grasslands | place: USA: Hopland... | reverse complement strand
ATCACCGCCGCCAATGATGTCCCCGACAATGCCAAGGCGATCCGCCTTGCCGGCGGCGTGCTCTCCCCCGGCTTCATCGACGCGCAGGTGAACGGCGGCGGTGGCCGCATGCTGAACGACGATCCGTCGCCCCAGTCCATGTATAGGATCGCCGAGGGCCATCGCCCCTATGGCACCACGGCGCTGCTGCCGACGCTGATCACCGATGTCGCGGCCGCCACCACGGCGGCGATCGAAGCGGCGATCGAGGCCGTCAAGGCCAATCGCGGCGTCGCCGGCCTGCATCTCGAAGGCCCGCATCTGGCGCCGGCCCGCAAGGGGGCGCATCTGGCGGAACTGATGCGCCCGGTCGAGGATAGCGACGTCAAGGCCTTCATCCGCGCCCGCGAGGCGATCGGCACGCTGCTGATCACGATTGCGGCGGAGCAGGTGACCGAACGCCAGGTACAGGCACTGAGCGAGGGCGGCGTCATCGTCAGCATCGGCCATAGCGATTGCACGGCGGATGCGGCGGATGCCCGCTTCGACGCCGGCGCGCGCGGCGTCACCCATCTATTCAACGCCATGAGCCAGATGGGTCATCGCGCGCCCGGCCTTGTGGGCGCGGCGATCGACCACCCCGCCCCCTGGTGCGGCATCATCGCCGACGGCCATCATGTCGACCCCCGCGCGCTGCGCATCGCCTTGCGTGCAAAACGCGGCGAGGGCCGGCTGTTCTTCGTCACCGACGCCATGTCGCTGGTCGGCACAGCCCTGGATAGCTTCACGCTGAACGGCCGCACCGTCTATCGCACCAAGGGTGGCTATTGTTCGAAGCTGACCTTGGACGACGGCACGCTTGCCGGCTCCGACGTCGATATGGCCTCGACCATCCGCTATGGTGTCAACATTCTCGAATTGCCACTGGCCGAAGCGCTGCGCATGGCGACCTCCTATCCTGCCCGCTTCCTGCGGCTTGACGATCGCGGATATCTGACACCCGGCGCCCGCGCCGATCTCGTCCATATCACCGACGGCATCGACGTGACCAAGACCTGGATCTCGGGCCAGCCATCGGCGTAAGGCCCTAATTGAGGAACTCGGCATGACCGCAGTCACGGACAGCTATTTCTCCGCCTTGATCGACCGGCTGGAAACCTTGCGCGAGGCGGTCGCCGAACCGATGGCGAAGGCGGCCGGCGTCATCTCTTCGGCGGCGCGCGCCGACCGCCGCGTCTATGTCTTCGGCACCGGCCATTCGCATATGCTGGCGGAAGAGGTGCATTATCGCGCCGGCGGCCTTGCCTTTACCATCCCGGTGCTGGTCGGTTCCGCCATGCTGCATGAGGGTGCGGTCATCAGCTCTGTCTATGAGCGCACCGAGGGCCTGATCCGGCCGATCTTCGAGCGCTACGGCATGCAGCCCGGCGATGTGCTGATCATCGCCTCCAATTCCGGCGTCAACGCCGCTCCGGTCGAGGCCGCCGATTATGGCCGCGAGATCGGCGCGACGGTCATCGCCATTACCTCGCTTGCCTATTCCGCCGCCATTGCCAATGGCCGCCGCCGGCTTGCCGATATTGCCGACATCGTGCTCGACAACGGCCTGCCGCCGGGCGACGCCATTATCGACCTGCCCGGAAGCGAGCTGAAAGTGGGACCTGCATCGACCGCGATCGGCGCCTCCCTGCTCAACGCCATCTTCGCCGAAGTCGCCGCCGAACTCTCCAAGGACGGCGACCCGCCCGTCTATCTCAGCGCCAACATGCCGGGCGCCAAGGAAACCAACCAGCGGCTGGTGAAGAAATACCGGCCGCGCAATCCTCACCTTTGATCGGCATCAGTGAACGGCGGCATCCGGAACGTCTTCCTCCGCCGCCGGAGCCTCCGGCTGCTTGCGCCGCCGGCGCAGCACGACATAGAAGACCGGGGTCAGGAACAGGCCGAACAGCGTCACGCCGAGCATGCCGGAGAAGACCGCCGTGCCGAGCGACTGGCGCATTTCCGCGCCGGGGCCGGTGGCGATCATCAGCGGCACGACGCCGAAGATGAAAGCGAAGGCGGTCATCAGGATCGGCCGCAGGCGCAGATGGCTTGCCTCGATCGCCGCCTCGATGGCATTCTTGCCCTCCAATTGCGCCTGACGGGCAAATTCCACGATCAGGATCGCGTTCTTCGCCGCAAGGCCAATCAGCACGATCAGGCCGATCTGCGTCAGGATATTGTTGTCCATGCCCCTCAAATACACCCCGATCAACGCGGCCAGCACCGCCAGCGGCACGATCAGGATGATGGCGAGCGGCAAGGTCCAGCTTTCATACTGGGCCGCCAGCGCCAGGAAGACGAAGATGACCGACAGGGCGAAAATATAGACCGCCGTATTGCCGGTATTCCTTTCCTGATAGGCGAGCTCCGTCCATTCGAAGGTCGTGCCGGTCGGCAAGAGGTTCTTCGCCAGCCCTTCCATCGTATCGAGGGCGCTGCCGGTCGATACGCCCGGTCCGGGATTGCCCTGGAGGGGAACGGAGACATACATGTTGTAACGCTGCACGAGCGTTGGTCCCGTCGTGTCCCTGATATCGACGAGGGTGCCGAGCGGCACGAGCGCGCCGGTGGCGGAGCGAACCTTCAGCGCCAATATATCCTCGCGGTCCATGCGATATTGCTGGTCGGCCTGCGCCCGCACCTGGTAGACGCGGCCGAAGGCGTTGAAGTCGTTGACATAGGACGTGCCGAGGTTGATCGACAGCGTCTCGAAGATGTTGGGGATCGGCACGTTCAGCGCCCGCGCCTTGTCGCGGTCGATCGCCAGGAAATATTGCGGGCTATTGGCCGAGAAGGTGGTGAAGACGCCGCTGACGCCCTTGTTCTGCGCGGCCGCTCCCATGAGTTGATAGGCAAGAGGCAGAATACGGCGCATATCGGGATTTTCCCGGTCCATGATCTGCATCTTGAAGCCGCCGGAATTGCCGACGCCGCGGATAGAAGGCGGCGGGACGGCAATGATGAAAGCTTCCTGTATGCCCTGGAGGCTGCCATAGAGCTGACCGATGATCTTTGTGGCCGTCTCGCCGCTCTTCAATCTCTCCTCGAACGGCTTGAATGGCGTGAAGATGACGCCCGAATTCGAGGCATTGGTGAAGGTCGCGCCGTTGAAGCCGGCGAAGGCGACCGCATTTTCCACGCCGGGCGTCTTGTTGATGATCGCGGTTGCCTTCTCGATGACGGCGTTGGTGCGCGCCAATGATGCTCCATCAGGCAATTGCACGACGACGATGGCATAGCCCTGGTCCATTGTGGGAACGAAGCCCTGCGGCACGATCCTGCCCATGTACAGGGTTGCGGCGAGTAGTCCGACGAAGACGAGAAGGGCGCAGCCGAGCGCGACCCATGTGGTGACGAGATGGCGGACGACCCAGGAATACCCCCTGCTCATCGCCTCGAAACCCCGGTTGAAGCCATTGCCCAGAGCGCGGCCGAAACGCGAAAAGATGTTGTTGGATTTCTTGTGATCATGCGGACGCAGCACGATCGCGGCGATCGCCGGCGACAGCGTCAGCGAATTCAGGCAGGAAATCGCCGTTGCAATGGAGATGGTCACCGCGAACTGCCGGTAGAACTGCCCCGTTATGCCAGGAATGAAGGCCGTCGGCAGGAAGACGGCGATCAGGACCAGCGAAATCGCCAGCACGGCGGTGCCGACCTCGTTCATCGTCACATGCGACGCCTCCTTCGGCGTCATTCCGAGTGAGAGATTGCGCTCGACATTTTCGACGACGACGATCGCGTCGTCGACGACGATGCCGATGGCGAGCACCAGCCCGAACAGCGTCAGCATGTTCAGCGAGAAGCCGAAGGCGAGCAGGAAGGCGAAGGTGCCGATCAGCGATACCGGAATGGCGATGATCGGAATGATCGCCGTCCGCCAGGATTGCAGGAAGACCAGCACGACGATGGCGACGAGCACTGCGGCTTCGAAGATCGTCTTGTAGACCTCATAGATCGATTCCGCGATGAATTCCGTCGGATTGTAGATGATGCGGTATTCGAGGCCCTGGGGGAAATCCTGCGCCAGATCCTTCATCGTCTTCTGAATGTCCGCGGCGGCAGCGAGCGCATTGGTGCCGGGCCGCGCAAAGATGCCGAGCGCAACGGCGGAGGCGCCGTTCAGATAGCTGTCCGTGACATAGTCCTGGGCGCCGAGCTCGATGCGCGCCACGTCCTGCAACTGCACGAGCCGGCCGTTCTCCGTCGCCTTGACGATGACATAGCGGAATTGCCGCGCATCCGAAAAACGCCCCTGGGTCGTCACCGTATATTGAAAGGCATTGGTGCCCGAAATCGGCGGCCCGCCGATCGAGCCGCCCGAAACCTGCACGTTCTGGTCCCGCAATGCCTGAACGATGTCACCGGCCGTCATGCCGTAGGCAGCAAGCTTTTCCGGGTCGAGCCAGATACGCAGCGAATATTGCCGCTCGCCGAAGAGCTGCACGTCACCGACACCGTCGAGCCGGACGAGAAGGTCGCGGATGCGCGTGCGGGCGTAGTTGGAGATGTAAAGCTGATCATAGCGCTTGCTGGGCGACAGCAGATGCACGACCATCATCAGGTCGGGCGAGCTTTTGACCGTGGTGATGCCGATGCGACGGACTTCTTCCGGCAGCCGGGGTTCGGCGATGGCGACGCGGTTCTGGACCAGAACCTGCGCCTTGTCGAGATCCGTGCCGAGCTTGAAGGTGATGGTGAGCGACATCGAGCCATCGGCGCTGGAATAGGAGGACATGTAGAGCATGTCCTCGACACCATTGACCTCCTGCTCGATCGGTGTCGCCACCGTATCGGCGATCGTCTGCGAATCCGCGCCCGGATAGGAGGTTCGCACCACGATCGTCGGCGGCGCAATCTCCGGATATTGCGCGACCGGAAGCTGGAAATAGGCAATGCCGCCGACGAGCAGCAGCACGATGGAAAGAACCGACGCGAAAATCGGCCGGTCGACGAAGAAATGGGAAAATCTCATTGGTCCGACCCCTGAGCCGCTGCCTGGGCCGGTGCCTCTTCGTTCGATGCTTCCTGCGGAAGCTGGATCAATTGCGGCGCGACCTTGACGCCGGGCCTGATGCGCATCAGCCCGTTGACGACGATAGTCTCGTCACCGGTCATGCCGCCGCGGATGACGCGATAACCGTAAAGCTTCGGCCCAGGCCGCACGGGCTTCGGCGTGACACCGCCATCGGCACCGACGACGTAGACGACGCGCTGATTCTGATCGGAGCCGATGGCTTCGTCGGGAACAAGGATTGCCTTGTAGCTGTTGGAACCCGCGACCTGAATGCGCCCGAACAGGCCGGGCTGCAGGACGAAATTGGGATTGGGGAAACGGGCGCGCATGCGGATCGTACCGGTTTCGTTGTCGACACGATTTTCCGCGAAATCGAGCTTGCCCTTGAACGGCTGTTGCCGACTGTCGGCAATCATGACGCTGACATCAAGGCCACCGCCACCCTGTTGCAGGGCACTGCCGTTCTTGCGCGCCTCATCGGCATAGGAAAGCAGCCGGCGCTCGTCGACGTCGAAATAGAAATCGATCGGATCGAGCGCGACGATCGTCGTCAACACAGTCTGGTCCGCCTGGACGAGATTGCCGACCGAAATCAGGCGGCGGTCGATGCGACCACTGAGCGGCGCGGTGATCTTGGTGAAGTCCATGTCGAGATTGGCGCGGTCGACGGAGGCCTGTGCGCCACGGACATTCGCTTGCGCGGAGATAAGATCACGGCGGCGGTCATCCAGCGTCGAGGCCGACTGGCTGCCGGTCGTCGAGAGCGATTGCGCGCGCTTGAACTGTGCATCGGCGAGCGTCAGGGACGAATTCGCCACTTCCAGCGATGCCGTCGCCTCGTTGAGCGCGGTAACGAACGGCCGCTGGTCGATGACGAACAGCAGGTCGCCCTGCTTGACCATGGTACCGTCCTCGAAATGCACCTCCTGGAGATAGCCGCCGACACGCGAGCGGACGGAGACCTCGTCGACCGCTTGGAAGCGCCCGATGAATTCGTCGCTATCGACGACATCGCGGACAACGGGCTTGGCGACCGTGACCGGCGCGGCGGGCGGCGCACTCTGCGCCAACACCTGAGTCCCCGTGAAAATAGCAATTGTGAAGCTGAATATAGCGATACGCGCCAGCGTCTTCGGCATGAAGGCCCCCTAAAACAACAAGCCACCCACGGCAACAAGCCGCGTCAAGCGTTCGTCACGTCTGCCTGCAATCTTCCACGAAGAACCTGTCGCCACCGACGGCGAAATCCAATCAGGCCCTTCGAATTCCCCACCACGTCACAGGTCGCGTTGACCTGCGTATGACCCAGCCGAGAGCTGGTATTTCAGGGTAATGTATAAACGGTTTATCGAATTCGACAACAGAGTTTAGCGTGGCGCGACCACGCACAACCATTTGTTTTTTCTAATATAGAAGAACAGCCAAGGGAGGTATGGTGGATTGGCGGAGATCAAGCTCCATCCCTCCAGCCGCGCGATAGGTGTTGCGTTGATGGCTCCTCAGCCTTCCAGCTCTTCCCGCAGCATCTCCAGCTCCAGCCATTCCTCTTCCATCTTCAGCACGCTGTCGCGCAGCTTTTCCATCTCGGCCGCCAGCCGGTTGAAACTCGCCGGGTCCTTGGTGAAGAGGTTGGGATCGGCCATCTTTTTCTCGCGAGCGGCGATCTCCGCCTCGGCCTTGGCCATCTCCTTCGGCAGATTTTCCAAAGCGAATTTCTGCTTGAAAGAGAGCTTACCCTTGCCCTTCGAAGCCTCATTGGCAGACGCCGACGTCCCAGCGGCCTTCGGCTTCTCAGCCGCCTTCTCCGCCCGCTTGCGCTCCTCGAGAGCGCCCTTGCGCTGTATGAGCATGTCGGAATAACCGCCGGCATATTCGATCCAGCGGCCGTCGGGATCATCCGGATTGGCGGGAGCGATGGTCGAGGTCACGGTGCGGTCGAGGAAGTCGCGATCGTGGCTGACGAGGATGACGGTGCCGTTGAAACCCGCGACGATTTCCTGCAGCAGGTCCAGCGTCTCGATGTCGAGATCGTTTGTGGGTTCGTCGAGGATCAGAAGATTGGTCGGACGCGACAGGATGCGCGCCAGCATCAGCCGGGCGCGCTCGCCGCCCGACAGATTCTTGATCGGCGTCCGCGCCTGCTCCGGCTGAAACAGGAATTCCTTCATGTAGCCGGTGACATGCCGCTGCTCGCCATTGACCAGCAGGTTTTCACCGCGCCCGTCGGTCAGATAGTTGGCAAGCGTATCTTCCGGATTGAGCTCCTCGCGCTTCTGGTCGAGCGTGGCGATCTCCAGATTGGTGCCGAGCTTGACCTTGCCGCTATCCGGCTTCAACTGGCCCGTCAGCATCTTCAGCAACGTCGTCTTGCCGGCGCCGTTCGGGCCGACGAGGCCGATGCAATCGCCGCGATGCACGCGGATCGAAAACGGCGCAACGATGACGCGCTCATCATAGTCCTTGGTGATCTTATGCGCTTCGATCACCAGCTTGCCGCTCTCCTGCGCATCGGCGGCGGCCGCCTGCACGGAACCCAGAGCACCCCTGTGGCCGCGATGGCGCGAGCGCATGTCGTGCAGTTCGCCAAGACGGCGCATGTTGCGCTTGCGCCGCGCGGTCACGCCATAGCGCAGCCAATGCTCCTCGCGCTCGATCGCCTTGCCGAGCTTGTGCTGCTCCAGCTCCTCGGCCTCCAGCACCTGGTCGCGCCAGGCTTCGAAGAATGCGAAGCCTCGATCGAGCCGCCGCGAGGTGCCGCGATCGAGCCAGACGGTCGCCGTCGAGACTTTTTCGAGGAAACGACGGTCGTGCGAGATCAATACCAGGGCGCTGCGGGTCTTTTGCAGCTCGCTTTCCAGCCATTCGATGGTCGGCAGGTCCAGATGGTTGGTCGGCTCGTCGAGCAGGAGGATATCCGGCTCCGGCGCGAGAACGCGGGCAAGCGCCGCGCGGCGCGCTTCGCCGCCCGAGAGGGTCTTCGGATCTTCCTCGCCGGTCAGGCCGAGATGCGAGAGCAGATAGGTGACGCGATAGGGATCGTCGCCCGGCCCGAGCCCAGCTTCGGCATAGGCGGCCACCGTCTTGTAATCGCCGAAATCCGGCGCCTGTTCGAGATAGCGCACCGTCGACGACGGATGGCGGAAAACTTCGCCGGACTGCGCCTCGACCATGCCGGCGGCGATTTTCAGAAGCGTCGACTTGCCCGAGCCATTGCGGCCGACCAGGCAGATCTTGTCGCCCGGCTCCACCTGCAGCCCGGCGCCGGCCAGAAGCGGCGCGCCCCCGAAGCTCAGGAAGATGTCGTCGAGTTTCAAAATGGGAGGGGCCAAGATCAGACTCCGGTAAGGTCATAAGGGCGGGCAAGGACGATTGCCCTGCCGCTGCCGAGCGAAAAGCCCACGGGGCCTTCCGCAACATTGGAAATGGTGCGCGAGGCTCCAAAGGGCAGATGGAAATCGCGCAGGGGATAACGGACGTTATGAATGAACAGCCCCGTCAGATCGCTGAAACCGAGAACGGAAAACAGCGAGCCCGGGGGCAACGCCAGCTCCATGTCGCCCGGCAGCAACGGCACCGCCTCTTCGTCGCCCGAGGTCAACAGCACGTCGAAGCCCTTTTCGGCAAGCTGGATGCCGTAGAGCAAGTGCTGGATCGCGTGATCCGACCGCTCGCCGCCCATGGCGCCGGCCAGGATCAATCGCTTGGCGCCGCGATCGATTGCTTCCGTGATGGCGATCTCACCGTCCGTCGCCGCCTTGGCCGCCGGATAGGGTTGCTTCGGCACATCGGGAAAGGCGCCGCGCAGCTCCGGCGGCGTCGAGTCGAAATCGCCGACCCAGAGTTCGGGCGTCGCCTTCAGCGCCACGGCATGACGCATGCCGCCATCCGCCGCGATGAAACGGCTGCCGGCCGTCTCAGCGCGCAGCCGTTCCGTCAGGCGAAGCTCGCCGCCGAGAAGGATGGTGAAGGTCGTGGATTGGCTCATGTGCCAAGCCCATAGCGCAAAGACATGTCCCTAGGGAAGAGCGCTGTTTGAAGCCAAGCCGGCATTCAGTCGCTGGTTTCCTTGAGACGCGTCTGAAAAACATGTTCATAGCCGCCGATGAAACGCTCGAACAGGCGAGAAAAAACCTCGATATCCTCGGCTGGCCAATCGGCGATGATGCTCTCGATCAGCGCGAATTTCTGCGCCTGGATTTCAGCGAGCAACCTTTGGCCGAGCGTCGTCAGCACCACGACGATGCGCCGCGCGTCCGCCTGCGATGCCTTGCGGCGCAGCACGCCGCGGGTCACCATCTCGGCGACGATGCGGCTTGCCCGCGAGGGATCGATGCGCAGGATCTCGGCAATCGTCCCGACCGTGACCTCGCCGGACCCTTCCGCCCGCCTGACGGCATCGATGACGTCAAGATGCGAAAGCTCCAGCCCGGGCGCAACGTTCTGGATCGCCAGCCGCCCGATCATGCGGCGGCCCGTCATCAAGCGCATACGCGTCATCACCTGGCCGATGCGCAGCAGGTTCTCGTCTTCCGGCAGCGGTGTCGCTTCAATTTCTCGTGTGGTCGTTGCTGATGTCATCTTGCCAGCATATCAAAGATGGGCGCATATTAAAATATGCAAACAGCATTCATCTGCCATTGACAATTATATGCCAATAGCACATATATTGCCTTGCAGCATGTTGCCCTCGAACAGCCTACCCAAAAGCAAGATGCCGCGGATTCAGGAACTGGAGCGACCCATGCCCGTTCGGTCGAACGCGCGGCGCTCCAGGCAAGCTCGGATTTCTCGTTCCATGGACATGCAGACCACGCCCGCGCCGCTCGTTGCGGATCACCGCCGCCGGCTCATCCTCTTCTTCTTTCTGATGACCGCCATGTTCATGGCAACGCTCGACAACCAGATCGTATCGACGGCGCTGCCGACCATTGTCGGCGAATTCGGGCATCTGGAACGCTTCGGCTGGATCGGATCGGCCTATCTTCTGTCCCTGTCCGCCGTCATGCCGGTCTACGGCAAGCTCGGCGACCTCTTCGGCCGCAAATATGTGATGATGACCGCGATCGCAATCTTCACCATCGGTTCGGCCGTCTGCGGCCTTGCGGTCTCGATGGATACGCTGATCGCCGCCCGCGTGTTGCAGGGCCTTGGCGGCGGCGGCATTCTGGTGTCGATCTTCGCCGTCAATGCCGATCTCTTCGAGCCGCGCGAACGTGCCCGCTACCAGAGCTATTCCAGCCTCGTCCTGATGGCGTCCGGCGCCATCGGCCCGGTTCTCGGCGGCACGATGAGCGACCTCTTCGGCTGGCGCTCGATCTTCCTCGTCAACGTGCCGATCGGCTT
>Ga0136846_1221586_pt1 | contig 10385 bp, 12 predicted proteins | sample HopSoiMetagenom2_FD_96841 | JGI IMG/M metagenome (GOLD analysis project Ga0136846, IMG submission 96841) | Grasslands soil microbial communities from Hopland, California, USA - 2 Assembly 2016 (version 4) | ecosystem: Environmental > Terrestrial > Soil > Grasslands | place: USA: Hopland... | reverse complement strand
GTGCTCGACGGAGGGCACCGCGGCTGGGAGGCATGAATCATGAGCGTTCGACATTGGCGGCCGGTGATCAGCGTGGCGATCGTGGCTGTAACCTTAACGGTGGTGTCGATGGCGTGGGCGACGCTGCTTACGCCGACGAAGGTGATCGGCGGAAAGGGAAACCAGATCTTGCCAGTCGCGACGCCGGGGGCGACATTCGTGGCCTTCTCGTCGAGTCGGCCTGGGCATCCAGATATCTACGATGCCTACCTGAAGCCGGCCGGTCAGCGCAAGATCAAGGTCAATCAGAACGGCCAGGCGTTCACTGGCGGCATCAGCGGCCAGACGTTGATCTACCAGCACTTCCGCAGCGGGCAGTCGAACATCCAGGAGTTCGACATGGTCACCCATCAGCACAGCGCCCCAGGGGGGGTAAACACTCCCGCGTGGGAGTGGGCGCCCTACATCTCGGGCGATTGGGTGATGTTCGGAAGGATCAACCTGCGAGCGCGTCCAGACGCCTACCGCGTGATCCTCCGAAACGAGTTGACATCCGAGACGCGAGTACTCCAAGCACACACCGGAGCTCCCCAAAAGAGCCTGACTCCCGGCGGCTTGGACGGAGACTGGCTGAGCTGGGATCGCTTCACCCCCCGTACCCACAAGTCCGCCATCGTCCGCTATCAGATCTCCACCCAGCAACAGCTGCTGGTGCCAGCCCCAGCCGGAAAGGATCACTACACGTCGACCGTGAACAACGCCGGCGACCTGTTCTACGCCCGGGCCGACCACAGGTGCGGCGCCCACGTCACCCTCCGCGAGCACACAATCGACGGCGCCGACACACTCCTCACTCGGATACCACGCGGCTACGACGTCGGTGGCCTCTATGCCGTGGATGAAGGCGCCGGAGTCACAACCATCTACTTCTACCGCCTCAAATGCTCGGACCGCAGCGCCGACGGGTACAAGATCGTCGTCAGCTAACCAATCATGCCAAGTAGCTGCGTCGGATCGAGTGACAACTCGGACGGACGCTTGACGAGCTCGCCTAGGGCGCCGGTGGTGGAACTAGCCGCTAGGACACGCTGGTTCAGACCATAGGCAGGCCGGAGACGGCTCAGAGCCATATGTGTTTGCCGTGCGCTGAATCGGTCCAGCGGGTCGATCGGATGACGTCTGATCCGTCTAGCAGAGAATCCGCGACATCGGGTCCCGACTGCAAGTCTTGGAGGCGCTGTCCAGCGTCTGGCCCGTCGCGGCGCCCAGCACCTCCACGAGCCCAGCGATAGGAACATCGGCGAGGGGAGTGTGCGACGTCGAGGATGGCTGCGTAAGCCCTTTATCGGGCGGCGATGAGTCAGGAACTGCCGGCCTGGTGACCGGACGTGTAACTGAGCTTGTCAGGTCGTTTTGATAGCCGGCTGCCCACGGCTGGCTGGCCGCGGCCCAGCGGGAAGAGTGCGGCTCGCGGCGCATCGTCGACTCCGGATGAACAGATCCCGGTAGCGGTCGCGCTACCGGGATCTGGGCTTGTCGTCGCGTTCGAGCCGACGACGACGTCCACCTCGCCTGCCTCGGTGTGCGTGAAGCACACAGCTACAGCTACACCTAGCGGCGTCGGGCGACGCGGCGTGAGGTCCGTCGCGCTACTCGTCGCGAACCCATCATCGTGTGCCTCCTGTCGTCGCCTTTGCGCCCGTCTCGAGCCCGTGGAGGTGCTCCGCCTCCTCCGCTGTGACCAGGCCGATCTCGACCAGGTCGAGCGGGCTGATGAAACCGTCGCTGACCCGGAATCCCCCGGCGCGGGCGATCGCGTCTCGGAGCGGCACTGCCCAGTGGTGCTCGAGCAGCAGCAGCGCGGCGGCGGAGTCGTTGGGGATGTCCTCGAGCACATCCCAGGCCTGTTCGTCGGAGAACACCTTGACGCCGTCCTCAGCAGCCTGCTCAGCGCCGACCTCGGCCCCGACCACCATCCCTTCCTCGCCGTCGATGCCCAGGCCGATGAGCGCGGCTACCTTGCTCCCGAGTTCGATCGCCTCGTCCTTGCTGAGGTTGCTGAGGTGCATCACCTCGATCTCACCGTCCGCGTCCTTCCACACCGCCAGCGAGTCGATCACGCGAACCGCGTCCGACTCCCGGAGCCGCTCCAACTCCTCCAGGATCTCGCCGTGGAAGTCCGGCTCGCTGAAGCCCAACACCAACAGCTGCACTGGCCCGATCGCCATCTGTCACCCCATCCTGTCGTTTGCAACGTCTATCCGGCAGGATCGCGGCGCTCCCACCGCGGACCGTCATCCGAAGGGGATGACCGCTCCGGCGTGAGACTGCACGCCGGTGACAAGCGATTGGCCTGTTGCAGCCTGAACTAGTAGTGACCTCTCGACACCAGTGTGTTTCCCTGCCCCTGTAGGGTTGAATGATGGGAGAACCGCAGACGTGGCACCATGGCCTGATCGCGGACTGGTGGGCGGAGTTCAACACCGACGGCCCGGAGATCGACTACTTCGCCCGGTTTGTGGAGCGCGGTCAGCCCGCGCTCGACGCCGGATGCGGCGCGGGGCGGCTGCTCGTACCGTGGCTGCAGGCGGGGTACGACGTCGATGGCAGCGATGCGTCCGCCGACATGCTGGCGCGTTGCCGCATGCGGGCGCAGGCGCACGGATACGCTCCGCTTCTGCTTCACCAACGCCTGCACCAGCTCGACCCGCCGCGCCGATACCGCACCATCGTCGCGTGCGGCGTCTTCGGCCTCGGCAGCACTCGCGCCCAAGACGAGCAGGCGCTGCGGCGCTTTTATGAGGCACTTGATCCGGGCGGGGCGCTGCTGCTAGACAACGAGGCGCCGTACGCGAACGCCCACATTTGGAGCCGCTGGACCGGGGCCGGCCGTGCCGAGCTGCCGGAGCAGTACCCAGCGGAGGGTGTGCGCCGGGACGCCGCCGACGACAGTTCGCTCGAGCTGCGAAGCCGTCTACTCGCCGTCGACCCGCTCGACCAGTGCGCCACGATCGAGATCTGCGCACGCCGGTATCGCGGCCAGGCGGAGGTCGCGACCGAGACGCATCAGCTGTCGATGCGGATGTACCTCCGCGACGAGCTGCTGCTGATGCTCGAGCGGGCAGGCTTCTCCGACGTCCACGTGAGCGGCGGCTACGACGGCCTGCCACCCACGCCCGACCACGAGTTCCTGGTATTCGCGGCTCGGCGCTGAGATGGACGGACCGGGCCGAGCAGTCCGCCTGTCCCGACGCCTCACCTCGCCGCCGTGGCACCCATCGACATCGTTGGCTAACGGTCGATCTGTTCCGTAACAGGGTAGGCATGATGGGCGCAACCCAGCCAGCGACGAGGCCCGAGCACTCGTCGTTTCACCGAATGGCGCCACCGTTCCACCTGAGGCTAGGCGGCGACCCGGAGTAAGCGCCCCCAAGCAGCAGCCGCTACGCGCTCAGCGAATGGGCCTCCGCCAGTGGGTTGTGGTTGTCTGACCCAGCGATGTAGTCCTTGCACCGATAGAGCCAGTCCTGTTCGGCATGGTGGTGGGTCAGGGATTGGTCGATCTGTTCTCGCTCCATCAGAAGCCGGGTGATGATGTCCTTGTTACGGGCGATGGCCTCGTCCAGTCGGCCCGCCTCCGTGCTGTGGAAGTAGAGTGTCATAGCATGAAGGATATACTGGTGGCGTTAGCGTTTGGTTGGATCACGTGACTCCGACTCGCACTGAACTACGGCAACGGGCGGAGGGGCTCGCCGGTTACAGGCAGCCGCGTAGCGCGTCGACGCCGCGCTCACTATGCATGGCCTCCCGGAAGCCGGCCGCGGCGAGCTCGATCTCCGGCAAGTGGATCTTCGGGCGCTCGGCATTCAGCCGAGTGATCCACCTTGCCGCCGCGCGCTCGTAACGCTCCGGGATCTTCGCGGGCTCGCTATGCCGTCACAGCGCATCCAGCCAGCGCCGCAGCTGCCGCGGGGAGCGGAGACGCACCACACGCAGGTGCGCCAATTCCGGCCGCCCCAGAAGCTCAGCCAGACGCCGGCGCTGTGTCACGTACTTGCGCACGGCGTAGACGAACAGCGAATCCCATCCCACCAGCGCCGTTCGCCATGACTCCTGGTTCCCGTTCCACAGCGGTTCACTACCGCTGATCCGCAGGCGCGTCCGCCGCCACAGGCGACGCAGGCAGACGTGGAGCGGCATATCCAGCCAGATCACCGTGTCGGCCGCCTCGAGCACCATCGTGCCGACCTTGCGGCGGTAGTCGGAGTCGATCACCCACCGGTCGCCCTTGGCCATGAACTCCAGCAGCAGCGCACGCAACTCCTCATTGGGCGTCTCCGCCCACTCGGGGCCGTGCACCAGCGCGTCGGTCTCAAGGTGGCGCAGTCCGAACCGGTGCTCCAACTCGCGACCAAGCGTCGTCTTCCCCGAGCCGCTGATGCCCTGCACAGCCACACGGCAGGGCTGCGACTTGTTGGGGTCAGGCGGCGTCTTGAGGACTGCCACGTCAGACACGCTTCCAGCATAGAAGGCGATGCCCGTGCATCGGGCCTGGTACCGCCCGATCGCCAGTGAGGTGTGCGCATCTTGTGCGCACCCGCCGCCGACAACGGAAAACGCGGCGCCACGTAGGCTTGGTCAGGCCCACGCCACCGAATCCGCAGAGAGCAGGGTGATTGGGGCCGCGTGAACGAGATGGGCGACCACTTGGTCGACATCGCCCAGGTGATCAAGAAGCTCGTCCATCGGACGCGCGCCGCGCCCGATGAAGAGTGGGACGAACTGGCTGTCGACCGCTGGCAGGCAGAGGCGTGACGGTCAGGCTCGATGGACGCTGGGACAGGGATATGCCGGTGGTCGGCTCCACGTACACGATCCAATCGCAAACCGTCGGCGGCTACGTACGGGTCTCGCAGGATGACGCCGACGCCGGCGGGCTCGGGCTTCGACCCGGCGGTGACACCGCCGCTCCGTGGCTGCCCCACCGATCGCCCGAGGCTGCGCAACTCGTCAGCGAGTTACCCGCAGGTGACGTCGGCGGCTAAGCAGTAGGCCCAACACATGCCCATCGCGCGGACGGCACCCGGGGGTTGTACTCCTGTAACTCATCTGGGAACGGCGCGTCGCGGCTTGCCAGAGCGGATTATTAGTGCATGCTTCTCGGCAGGTTGAGACTCGCGGCTAGTTCGGGTTGACCCCGAGGATGGTAAGGCTGTAGAAGTCGTCATTGTTGGTGAGAGTTGTGGTACCGGTCGTTAGCGTGACTGTATGGAAGCCCAGCGGGACGTTGAGGAGGGCTGGCTGGGGGATGAGCGCTTTGTGGCTGAGGCCTTCGTTGACGGCGATCTGCGCGCACGCGTTGGTCACATGTCCGTCAAGCACGACGCAGACGGCTAGGAATGCGCCGCCCGAGTTTTGGGCGTATGCGCTGGCGTTCAAGGTGAAGAGCTGGTAGCCCCCAGGGGAGGTGAAGTTTCGCGAAAAGCCGCTGCTGACTCCCGTGTAGGAGTAGGACATCGAGACCTTCGGGCGAGCATCGTTGATCACACGTTGGTAGTCTTGGCCGTCGAAAAGTGTGCTGTCGGCGACGGTGCTTCCGGTTTGATAAAAGCCGGTCGAGTCGACACCATCCAGCTTGTCCGCATTGAGGTTCGCGACCTTCGCGCCCGAGTTCACCGTAAACGGAGCATGACCAGCCGCCACATTCAAGCCAAGAGCGGTCGCACCAGCAGTGGTGTTGCTATTCGTCAGCTGCAACAACCGTTGGCTGCCCGTCGTCGGCCAAGTCGGTGCCGTTGCGGCTGTCACGGTCGTCGGCCGATCCGCGGTGTTCCCAGTGCCAAGCATGAACGTCTTCACGGTGGCATAAGCGTTGGTGCTGCCGAGCGCGACGATCAGCGCTAGCGCCGCGAGCACCGTGGCGCCTGACTCACGGTGCCGAGAAACGAACCGGAGCATGAGCTTCCCCCTTCACAGGTTGGGGGTCGATCGTCTCAAATTCCTGATCGCCCTAGCAAGTGCAGCGCCTCGAACGCATCACAGCAGCCCTCGTAGCGCATCGACGCCGGGCTGCGTGTGCATCGCCTCGCGGAAGCCAGCGGCCGCCAGCTCGATCTCCGACAACTGGATCTTCGGCCGCTCCGCGATCAGGCGCGCAATCCACCTCGCCGCTGCCCGCTCGTACCGCTCCGGGTCATCCCGATAGAGGAGGCAGAGCTCCAGCGCGTCCTTTAAGCCGACGGTGTGAACCTCTCGCGCCGCCGCCTCGGCGATCCGCGCATTCCCCGTCGCCAGGGCGTGGCGGAATCTAGCGTAGGGGTAGCCCTGACTAGTGCACCGAACGTATGTTCGCACACCAGGGCCGCGAACCTTCGCGCTACCCTGTTTGCCGCCGACAGGTAGCGGGCATGCCGCGGATGCGCGTCGACCTTCCGTGCCGACCGAGGGAATGGTGCGCGCCCTGCGGGTGGGCGGCGGCAGCGACTCCCGACGAGCTATGTGACTGCCGGCGCCACTCCGCTGCGAGGGATCGCGTCACCGCAGCATTCGCGGGTCGGCTATGAATCGTCGTTGTAGCGGGCGCAGGCGCCTCCAGCGGCTCTAGCAACCGCTTATCCGATCAGTCGGCGCGCGTAGCGACGAAGCCTCCGCCCCGCTCGCGTTCGGCGCGTGGAGTCACGCCGGTTGGCGAAGCGCACATCCGCGTCCACGAGTTCGGTGATAACCCGCTTTCGGATCTCGTCCAAGGCCGGTAACCCGTCCACCCAACCTCCCACCGTCTTCTCGGAGCCTTCGGAGCCGCAGCCATAGGATTATGCCATCCTCACAACTCCTCCTGCGCGTAATCGGTAATACCCAAACCGAATCCTAACCCGCGGCACATGCCCCCACCAGACTCGATCCTCGACCGCTTGCGTCGGCTCTGGCGCCGCTAGCAGGCCGTGCGGCTCCCCGAACCGATAATGCTGCGTCCCGGCCGTCTGCCACGGGCAGCGACTACGCCTTCGACTCAAGTGGCGACGGCTTTCGCGCGCTCGCGCTGCAGACCCCTTCGTATCCTCTGCGATCGCCGGCCGCCGAGCGGCGTACCGCTACACCGCCACTGACGCGGCCCCGACCGCGCCGCTTCGACCTCAGAGGGCAGCGACGGTCTGTGTAGCGGCTCCTCGAGCGCACGATGCGCTCGAGGAGCCGCCGTCTAATCACACCGAGCTGGCACTACGAAAGTCGCGCGAATGCGTCCACCCCGATCCATGGTCGTCCCGACGTTCCTTCGACGACGACCTTTATGGTGTGCGACGCACTGGCTCCAAAGTGGCACTGCGCCATCATCGGTTGCGTTACCGTTGACGAGTTGTACTCGTCAAGCGTTCCGACGGAAGTCCCGTCGCAATACACTGTCGCGCGGCCGGCAGTCGAGAACTTCAGGCCGACAAGACCTAAGTCGCGCGCAGTTGCTGTGTACTGGAAGAACGCTCCGGCCTGCGAAGTCGCAGCATAGGTGCCACCGAAGGTACCTGCTAATGAGAAGCGACTCCATGGCCCATTGAGGGTAAAGGCCTGGTCGTCTGTAACCTGTACGTTTATGGTTGGACTGTAGTTGTAAGAACTCCAGTTCCCCGCAGTGTCCTTCGCGGCTACGGCGACGGTGTACGAGTGGCCGATCGACAGCGCATATGTGTGTGACGTCGCGTTGGCTGCGATGTTGGTGTCCTGGAACCAGCCACCGTTATCGGTCTTGACCCAAACGCTGTACGCGCCGATTCCGCCGGTGTCGGTAGCAGACCACTGGAACAGCGTCGGAACGGTCGTGGCGGTCGTCTTTTGTCCGATAGCGATGCGCTCGGTCACTGCACCCATAGTAGGCGGGGTGACATCCCCCGAAGCCGAACCTACAAACCCAGAGATCGTGTGAGCGCTATACACGTCTTGTCCAACGACGCTCCAGGACATCCGGCCGTATCCGCTCGCGCCCCAGTCGGTGGTGCCCCACGAGTTTTGAACCCAGACGCCGTATTGGTCGTAGCCGACTGCTAGAACTTCGTGGAGCCGTTGATGGCCCGTTGTCGGGTCGGCATAAGAGGATGTCGTATCGGTGTCCAGCACCTTCCCGTCGGGGCCTACGTCCGTCGACTTCAGGTAGTAGAATCCGTTGCGAACCTTCAGGGCAATCGCTACCGGCTTCCCGTTCGCCAAGGCCGTCTCTATCTGTCCGGCGCCAGGGCTGCCACCACCGGCCAAAGTGGTGTTGTCGAAAAGCGTCTGGTAGCCGCTGATCCGCCAGTGAGCCGCATTTGCCCGCTCGGAGGCGTTCGGTTGATCGATCCAGTCGTACATGGTGTGTGAGTAATGCGCCTGCGTGTCGTTCCCCTGGTTATATGCAATGTTCAAGGCGTCCCGCGGATAGCTCCCGCTGTCGACGCCCGGGGTATGGATCTGGGAGTAGGTATACATCGGGTTGAACGGCTGGCCTGCCACACCGTACCGTTTCGAATACCAGCCCAGCATCGCGTAGTCGATTGTCCAGGTTACGCATGAGTTGGTGTTGCCCTGATTACCCACGGGTACGTCCCAAGCCCTCAGGTCGACTGAGGCAGGCAATGCTGCGAGAACCGCAGCAGAAGGCTTCACCGCGCGAACCTCCTTCTTGGGCCTAAGCGCTCCGAAGTGGTGAGACGTATGCACGGGGTGGCGTGCCGGACTCGCCGCTGGCCGGTGGCCTGCGAGCGATCGGGCGGTCTTCCCTGGCGGCGACGTGGCGGCGTGCGAGGCCGCGCCACTAACCAGTGCCGCATATGCGACAAGTGCGAGTGTTGCGATCAGTTTCGATCTCACGAACCCTCCCCATATGTTGTTCAACGGCCGCGCCATCCAAAGTGAGGCACCAGTCCCGACCGATAGACCGCACCCCACAAGCGCCAAGCGACCGACTGTCCGGAGCGTTCCCGAAAGGCCGTTACGCAGCGACTATCTCATGCCATTGGACAACTTGTGCGCAATCACACATGCGAACTGCGCATTTTGCGACGTTGACGGCGTAGCGGCCCATATGAATGCACCACGCCGACACCAACCGCGTCACAGTCTGCGGCGCGCCGACGCCGACCGGTCGGGATCAGCCAGAGGAGCCTGACCCTCCGTGAGCAACGGGCTCTGCCCCCCGAACTCCGGAATGACGGGGCCGGCTAATGCCGACGGGTGCCGGTCTATCCCGGCATGTATACGAGTTGAGCGGATGTGTCCTGATAGCAGCACCAGGGTGCCGAGCACGACCATCGGGTACGAGATTTCTTGAAGCGACGGGTTGACGAAGGACGCAACGACGAACGCCGCGTACAGGCCGGCGAAGGCTGGACGGATGTTGCCTGGGCCCATGTCGCCGGGCGGGAACGCCCATATGACCGCGAGTGCGAGCGGCGCGATGCCCAAGATTCCGAGATCCAGCAACGTCTCGATCCAGGCGTTATCGAGGTTCTGAAGCTGGGAAGAAATAGCGCGGCGAGGGTGTCAAGCAACCGGTGGCCGGAGTAGTACCCGTAGCCGAGAAACGGATGCACGCGCCACTGGGTGACCGCCGCATCCCACTCCTGCGTTCGCCCGGTAAGGCTTGAGACACTGGATTGGCTCTGTCCACGGATCAGATACTGCCCAAGAGCACCGCTGAGAGGCGAGTTGCCCGCAATCGCAATCGCAGCAAGCGCAGTTATCGGAGCGAAGACGAAGACGCGCAATCGGGTCCGATCGTCGACCGCTAGTTCGACGACCATGCCAACCCCTGCAGCAACTACCCCGGTTCTCGATCGACTCAAGATCAGCGCTGCTGCGCACGCGAACGCAAGCGCCCAGCGAACCGCGGGCCGGTTCGCCCATCTCGGATACACGCCCGCCGTCAAGCAGATAAGCCCGCCCGCCGCCACCAGGCCAAGCAAGTCTGGCGAGTTGGCCGGAAACACCCCAGTCAAGCGCCTGATCGATGCGTCGCCCGTCTCAAAGTACGACCGCTGCTGAGCGAACGCCCGTCCCGGATCAATGGCGAGGCCAGCTAGCGCTGACAAGACCAGCACACACAGCCAGCCACTCAACCCCTGCAGGACTTGGCGCGCCGTCCCCAGGCGAATCAGCACCGCGATCAACAGATAGGCAAGCGCGAGCTGAACCGCCTTCAGAAACGTCGCTAGCGGCTCGACAGACCACCCGGTGCTAATCACGGCGACCGCCAGATACACCAGCAAGCACGCTTCCGGAACGCTCACCCGGCCAAGCCGCGGGCGCGTCAGCATAAAGACCGCAGTCAGCGCCGCCACTGGTACAGCAACCTGGGCGAGATTCAAGGCGCTCACGGGTGACGAGGACTGGAGTTGACTTGCGGTTCGCGCCTGGGAGACCGCCATCGGTGCGAACAGTCC
>Ga0136846_1229724_pt1 | contig 10387 bp, 10 predicted proteins | sample HopSoiMetagenom2_FD_96841 | JGI IMG/M metagenome (GOLD analysis project Ga0136846, IMG submission 96841) | Grasslands soil microbial communities from Hopland, California, USA - 2 Assembly 2016 (version 4) | ecosystem: Environmental > Terrestrial > Soil > Grasslands | place: USA: Hopland... | reverse complement strand
TTCGTGCCGCTCGCGGAGAAGATCGCCGCGCACGGCGTGCGCGTACTGATCCATGATCGGCGCAACACCGGCGCCTCGGATGTCGTCATCCAAGGGAGCGACGGCGAGGAAGAGATCTGGACCGACGATCTCTACGAGATGCTCGGCAAGCTCAACGCCCGTCCGGCGGTCGTGGGCGGCGCATCCTCGGGTGCGCGCACGTCGGTGCTGACGTACCTGCGGCATCCCGACGCGGTGCGCGCGCTATTTCTCATGCGCGTGACGGGCGGCGAGTTCGCGGCGGGAAGGCTGCCGGAGATGTATTACGGGCAATTCATCAAGGTTGCGAAGGAAGGCGGCATGGCGGCGGTGTGCGCGACCGAGCAGTATCGCGAGCGCATCGCGGCCAATCCGTCCAATCGCGAGCGATTGATGGCCATGGACCCGAAGCGCTACATCGAGGTGATGTCGCACTGGCTCTCCATTTTCACGCGCGGACCGGTGAAGCCGATGTACGGCGTGACCGCAGCGCAGCTCGAGTCGATCAAGGTGCCGTCCATCGTCATTCCCGGCAATGACAAGACGCACTCCTCCGTCGCGGCCCGCGACATCCAGAAGCTGATTCCCGGCAGCCGGCTCCTCGACCTCGGCCTCGCGGACCAAGACCTGCCGGCTCGTGCCCTTCACCGACTGGGCGCCGCAGGAGCCGACCATCGCAAAGGCCTGCGCCGACTTCGTCGTCGCCCATTCTCGATAGGGAGCAGGCACGTAGCTTGCACGTGTTCGGACGGTCCACTCAAAAAGGAGACCGCTCCATGAAAGTCAAGCTACTTGCAGCAGCAATGATGGCCGCTGGCGTCGCCCTTGCGGGCTGTGCCTCGCATAACGACAAGGTCGCGAGCGGCGAGAGCCGCACCGCCGGCCAGACCACCAGCGACGCAGCGCTCACGGCGAAGGTGAAGACCGCGCTCGCCACGGACGCGGGGATCGGCACCGCCGCCGATGTCAACGTCAACAGCTATAACGGCGTCGTGCAGCTCAACGGCTTCGTCGACTCGCAAGACAAGATCCAGCGCGCCGCGGACGTTGCGCGCGGCGTGAGTGGCGTGAGCCGCGTAGACAACAACCTGAAGGTGAAGCCGAGGTCCTAAGCTTCCTCCGGCGAACACGAAAAGCCCCGCCCAGCGCGGGGCTTTTTGTTTTCAGGGATACTCGCGGGCCTCGTTTTGCCCGGCCTCGTTTTGCCCATGAGTCCCGCCCTCGCCCCGTTCCAGGTCCGCAGCTACCGCTTCCAGTGGCCGGCGGACCTTGCGACCTCGATCGGCTTCGAGATGGAGGCGCTGATCCTCGGCTGGTACGTGCTGAACGCCACCGGTTCGGTGGAATGGCTGGTCGCGTTCAGCGCGCTGCCGTGGATCGGTGCCATCCTCGCGCCGTTCCTCGGCGTCGCCGGCGACCGCTTCGGATTGCGCACGCTGCTTTGCATGAGCCGCGCCGGATACGCGATGCTCGCGGCCACGACGACGGCGTTGACTTTCACCGGGGCGCTCACGCCGGTACAGGTGTTCGTGCTCTACGGCATCACCGGGCTGATGCGGCCTTCGGACCAGGCGATGCGGAACGTCCTCATCGCGCAGACCGTGGCACCGGACACGCTGATGGGTGCGCTCGGCATCTCGCGCAGCACCGCCGACATGGCGAAGGTGCTCGGCTCGCTGGCCGGCGCGAGCGGGGTGGCGATGATCGGCATGGCTCCGGCTTACATCGTCGTCACGCTGCTCTACGGCTCCGCGTTCCTTCTCTCACTGGGCGTCGCGCGCCCGCCGTCGCACGCGGCGCATGCGAGCGCGCACGATGTACTCGCCGGCCTGAAGGATGCGACGCGCTATGTCTGGGCGAAGCCCGATCTCTTCGGCGCGTTCGCCATTGCCTTTCTCACCAACCTCCTCGCCTTTCCGTTCGTATTGGGCCTCCTGCCCTACGCCGCGAAGGAGGTCTACCACGTAGGGCAGGAGGGGCTCGGCTACCTCGCAGCCGCCTTCGCGCTCGGCGCGCTCGCCGGCTCGATCTTCGTCGGCGCCAACCGGCGGGCGCTGCGTGCCGGGCGCGTCATGCTATGGAGCTGCGCCCTCTGGTTCGTCGCGGTCTTTTTTCTCGGTCTCACGCGATCCTTCGCGCTCGGCTTTGCGCTGCTCTTCTTCTCCGGCTTCGTGCAGAGCCTGTGCCTCACCCCGTTGGCGGCGGTGATGCTGCGGGGTTCATCGATCGAGATGCGCGCTCGGGTAATGGGCATGCGCGTCCTCGCCGTCTGGGGCCTGCCGCTCGGCCTGCTGGCGAGCGGGCCGATCATCCAGCATCTCGGCTTTGCCGCCTGCACCGTGCTCTATGGCGCGCTCGGCCTCGCCGCCACGCTCGCGGTCGGCTATCGCTGCCGCGACGCGCTCTGGCGTCCGCGTTAGCTCATCGCTTGGCGCGCGCCCATTCGTCGATGAAGCCGTCGCGATTGGGCATGCTGACTTTCGGCAAGGCTTGTGCATCCAGCGTCGCGTCGGCATCGACGATGCCGTTGAGGTTGAGCACATAAGCGGTGACGGCGTAAACCTCGTCGTTCGTCAGCGAGAGCGGATTGGTGATGGGCATCGCGCGCCGCACGTAGTCGAAAAGGGTCGTGGCGTAGGGCCAATAGCTGCCCACCGTGCGCACCGGCGCCTTCGAGGCGAGCGTGCCGCGGCCGCCGACGAGCACATCGGCCGGCTTTCCCGTGCCGCCGACGCCATGGCACGCCGCGCACTTCTGCTCGTAGACGAGCGCGCCTTGCTTCACGCTGCCGCTTCCGGATGGAAGACCGGCGCCGCTCGGCGGAATGCTGATGTCCCACGCCGCCACCGCGCCCGGCTGCAGAGGAGCACCGAGACGCGGCGATTCCGCCGGCTGCTCGCGCGGCGCGGCGCAGGCGCCAAGCGCCAGCACCGCGGCGAGGCCTGCGCGCTTAAGCATAGACATGGCTCACGCTCCCGTCCGCGGCTACGGCCCACGTCACGATGCAGTTGTTGTGATACGAATTGCCCGGCGAGTACTGCGCAAGCCATGCAGCGCGCGCGGGCTGCACGTTCCCTTTCTCATCGGTGGTGCGGCTCTGCAGGTTCGCCTCGCCGCCTTCCCAGCGCCACGGCAGCCGGAAGCGCGCGAATGCCTTCGGACGCTCGGCGCCCGTGAGGGCCGCCTCGCGCCACGTCGTGCCGCCGTCGGTCGAGACGTCCACTTTGCGCACCCGCCCGGCCCCGCTCCACGCAAGGCCGGAGATCTCGTAAACACCGCGGCTCGGCAGTTTCATCATCGAGGAGGGCTTGGTGATGACCGACTTGGGTCCCATCTCGAACGTGAATTGCAGCGCGCGCCCGTCCGCGAGCAGGTCGGTGTATTTGGATGTCTCGTCCTTGGTGTACATCGGCGTCTCGACCAGCTTGATCCGACGCAGCCATTTCACATTCATGTTGCCTTCATACCCCGGCACGAGCAGGCGCACCGGATAGCCTTGCTCCGGCCGCAAGCGCTCGCCGTTCTGGTAGAGGGCGATGAGCGCGTCGTCGAGCGCCTTCTCCATCGGAATGCTGCGGCTCATGTGCGCGGAGTCGGCTCCCTCGGCGAGCAGCCATTTCGCCTGCGGCTGCGCGCCCGCTTCCTCGAGAAGCAGGCGCAGCTGAATGCCGGTCCACTCGGTGCAAGACATGTTGCCGTGGATCGCGCCGGCCGGAAGCTGCAACGGCTTCGGCGCGAGGCCGCGGTTGCTGTTCCCCGAGCACTCGATGAAGTGCGTGCGCGTCACCATGGGATAGCGCGAAAGCGCCTCGATGGAAAAGGTGAGCGGCTGCGCGACCAGCCCGTGGATCACAAGCTGGTGGCGCTTCGGGTCGATGTCCGGCGTGCCGCTGTGGCTGCGGATGCTGTGCAGCGAGCTCGGCGTGATGATGCCCTCGAGCGACTCGAGCGGCGAGTATGCGGCGCCCGATCCGGGCGCGAGGCTACCGTACGGCTGGTTCAGGTAGCGCACCACCGGCTGCTCGAAGCGCGAGCGCTCGCCGTAGGGCGCGAAGCCCGTGCCGTAGACGCGCTCCCATTCCTCGCCCGCCAGGTTCTGCGCCGATGCGGGGCCCGCAAGCGCAGCCGGCGTGACGCCAAGGACCACCTTCAGGAAACCGCGACGATCGACCGAGGGCATGCGTTCCTCCCTTTAGGAAACGCGTTGCGCGACGCTAGCACTTCCGCAGGGATCGGAACAGACCTATCCCGCATCGAGGTGACACGCGGCCCAGTGGCCGGGCGCCTTTTCCTCGAACGCGGGCTCCTCGACGCGGCAGCGCTCGAATGCGTACGGGCATCGCGTATGGAAACGGCACCCGGGCGGTGGCGCCGCCGGGCTCGGCAGGTCGCCGGTCAGCACGATTCGCTGGCGCTTCACACCCGGCACGGGCTGCGGCACCGCCGAGAGCAGCGCCTGCGTGTACGGATGCCGCGGCTGCGCGAAGAGCGAGCGCTTTTGTGCGAGCTCGACGATCTTGCCGAGGTACATCACGGCCACCCGATGGCTGATGTGCTGTACGACGGCGAGATCATGGGCAATGAAGAGGTAGGAGAGCCGATACTCGGCTTGCAGATCCTCGAGCAGGTTGATGACCTGCGCCTGCACCGACACGTCGAGCGCCGACACCGGCTCGTCGGCCACGATGAGCGAAGGCCTGAGCGCGAGGGCTCGCGCGATGCCGAGGCGCTGGCGCTGCCCACCGGAAAACTCGTGCGGATAGCGGCGCATCTGCTCAGGCGCGAGCCCGACGCGCCGGAAAAGCTCCGCGACACGCTCACTACTCTGCATGCCGAAATTGCGCAAAGGCTCGGCGACGATCGCGCCGGCCGTCATGCGCGGATTGAGGGAGGAGTACGGGTCCTGGAAGATCACCTGCAGCGTGCGCCGATGCGGCCGCATCTCGCTTTCGCTCAGCCGGGTGAGTTCCGTTCCGTGGAGAGTTATGGTGCCGGCCGTCGGCTCGATGAGCCGCAGGATCGCCTTGCCGGCGGTCGACTTGCCGCAGCCGGATTCGCCGACCAGGCCGAGCGTCTCGCCCTCGCCCACCGTGAAGCTGATGCCATCGACCGCGCGCAGCGCCTTCCCCTTCACCGGGAAGTACTTCTTCAGCCCGACGACCTCAAGCATGGTTCCAGCACGCCACGGAGTGGCCCTGCGCGACTTCCTCGAGCGGCGGCGCCTCGGCGCGGCAGCGATCGCTTGCGCGCGGGCAGCGCGGAGCAAATGAGCAGCCGGCAGCCTGTATCTGTACATAGCCGGGAATCTCGGCCAGGCGCCCTTCTTGATTGAGGCGCGGGATCGCCGCCATCAACCCGCGCGTGTACGGATGCCGCGGATTGGCGAAGAGCTCGCCGACCGCTGCCTCCTCCACCTTGCGCCCGGCATAGAGCACGACGACCCGTTGCGCGGTCTCGGCCACGACGCCGAGATCGTGCGTGATGAGGATCACGGCGGTACCGAGCTTCTCCTTCAGCTCCTGGATGAGCTCCAGGATCTGCGCCTGGATGGTGACGTCGAGCGCGGTGGTCGGCTCGTCGGCGATCAGCACCTTCGGCCTGCAGGCGAGCGCCATGGCGATCATCACGCGCTGGCGCATGCCGCCGGAGAGCTGGTGCGGATACATGCGAAGGCGCGCCTCCGGCTCGGCAATGTGCACGAGGCGCAGCATCTCGGCTGCGCGCGCCATTGCTTTGCCCCACGAAGCACGCTCGTGCAGCGCAACTGCCTCGGCGATCTGGCGGCCGATCGTCAGCACGGGGTTGAGCGACGTCATCGGCTCCTGGAAGATCATCGACACGTGGTTGCCGCGAAGTCGACGCATTTCGGCCTCGCTCGCCTGCAGGAGGTTTCTTTTTTCAAACCACACGCCACCGCCGACGATGCGTCCCGGCTGCGGCACCAGGCGCAATATCGACAGCGCGCTAACACTCTTCCCGCATCCCGACTCGCCCACCACGGCGAGCGTCTCGCCTTGGCCGACCGAGTACGAGACGCCATCGACGGCACGGAGCACGCCATCGCGGGTGAAGAAGTGCGTCTGCAGGTTCTCGACCTCGAGGATCACAGGCGCCTCGCGAGCCGCGGGTCGAGCGCATCGCGCAGCCCGTCGCCGATCAGATTGATGGCGAGCACTGTGAGCGAGAGGAAGATTCCCGGCACGATGACGATATACGGCGCGACCTGGAAGAGCGTGCGGCCTTCGGCGATCACGTTGCCCCAGCTCGGCACGTTCGGCGGCATGCCGGCGCCGAGGAAGGAGAGGATCGCCTCGATGATGATCGCCGAGGCGCCGATGTAGGTGGCCTGCACGATGAGCGGCGCCAAGCAATTCGGCAGGATGTGCCGCACGACGATCTGCCAGCCCCGGCTGCCGGCAGCCCGGGCCGCGTCTACAAAGGGTTGGTCTTTGAGAACCAGGACTACGCTGCGCACCAGCCTCGTCACGCGCGGCACTTCGGCGATGGTGATGGCGAGGATCACGTTGCCCATGCTTGCGCGCGTGAGAGCCATCAGCGCGATGGCGAGCAGGATCGGTGGAATGGACATCAGGCCGTCCATGACGCGCATCAGCACCGCGTCGGCGGCGCGGTTGAAGCCGGCGAGGAGACCGATCAGCAAGCCGATCGCCGTGCTTAGCAGCGCGACCATGAAGCCGACGAAGAGCGAGACGCGCGCACCATAGAGCACGCGGCTATAGAGGTCGCGCCCCAAAGGATCCGTGCCGAACCAGAAGTCGGCATCCGGCGGCCGCAGGCGCTTGATGGGCGCGACTGCGCTCGGGTCTACGGTGGCAAGGAGCGGCGCGAATAATCCGGCGCCGACGAGCAACGCGAGGAGGACGATGCCGCCCAACGCGGTCGGATGCCTAGAAGCGAATGCGCGGATCGAGGAAGCCATACGAGAGATCGACGGCCAGGTTGATGAGCACGTAGACCGCCGAGAAGACGAGCACCACGCCTTGGATCACCGGGTAATCGCGGCGCAGGATGGCGTCGACCGTGAGGAGGCCAACGCCGGGAATAGCGAATACCGTCTCCGTCACGACGACGCCGCCGATGAGAAGCGCGATACCGATGCCGATGGTGGTGACGATCGGCACGGCAGCGTTCTTGAGCGCGTGACCGACGAGGACGCGGGTGGTGGAGAGGCCCTTCGCCTGCGCGGTGCGGATGTAGTCCTGCGACAGCACTTCCAGCATGCTGGTGCGTGTCATGCGCGCGAAGAGCGCAGTGAGCACCCAGCCGAGCGCGAGCGACGGCATGACCATGTGTGCGATGAAATCGCCGATGCCTTCGCGCGGCGACGCGTAGCCCTGGACCGGCAGCAATTCCCACGTGAGCGCAAAGAGATAGATCAGTCCGTAGCCGATCACGAACACCGGGACGGAGAAGCCGAGCACGGCGAAGCCCATGATCGCGCGGTCGATCCAGGTACCGGCCTTCCACGCCGCGATGATGCCCATCGGCAGCGACGCGACGAGGGAAACGAGAAGGGTGCACAGGGCGAGGGCGAGCGTCGGCTCCAGCCGTTGGCCGATCATCCGCGCCACCGGCTGGCCGTCGTAGATCGAGCGCCCGAGATCGCCGCGCGCGATGTCGCCCACCCACGAGGCGAATTGCACGGCAAGCGGGCGATCGAGGCCGAGCTGCACGCGCACCTTCTCGATCTCCTGAGTGGTGGCCTGGTCGCCGGCGATGATCGCCGCCGGGTCGCCGGGCGAGAGGTGCAACAGTGCGAACACCACTATGGCCACCACGGCCATCACGGGCAGCGTGGCGAGGAGGCGTCGCCCTATATAGGCAAGCAAATCAGGCGCTGCGGCGTACGTTCCAGAAGAACGGATGCCCCGACAGCACGCCGGTGATGGTGTTTCGGTAGGCGGTAGGCGGGATCGACTGGCCGAGTGGGATGTACGGCACCTCCTCGAACGCCTGCAGCTGGATCTGCTCGCAGATCTTCTTCTGGTCGGCGGGCGCCTTGGCGTCGAACCACGCGTTCCTCAGCTCCTCGATCTTCGGCATCGTCGGCCAGCCGAACTGCGCCTCCTTGCCGTTGCCGCGCAGGAGGAGATGCGACGCCGGATCGAGCTCGTTGGCGCCGTTGTCGTAGATGGAGAAGATATTCCAGCCACCCTGCTCCGCGGGCTCGGTCTTCTGGCGCCGCTGCACGACGGTGGTCCAGTCGGTGGCGACGTAGTCCACGTTCAAGCCGATTTTCTTGAATACGTCGTTCGAGACTTCGCCCATCATCTTCAGGTACGGGATGTTCACCGCGACCAGCATCACCACCTTCTCTCCCTTGTAGCCGGCCTTCTCCAGCTCGGCTTTCACCCGGGCGTAGTCGCGCTTGCCGGTGAGCTTCTCCATGCCGGCCTTGCTTGCATACGGCGAGGTGGGCGCGAAATAGCCGACGCCGTCGCGCCATAGGCTCTTGTCGGCGCCGTTGATCGCGATCATGTAGTCGCGCTGGTCGATGGCGCCGATCAACGCGCGGCGGATGGCCGGGTTGTTGAACGGCGGCACCAGGTGGTTGAAGCGCATGTACGCGATCAGGCCCGTCGGCAGGATGGTCCGCACGACGATGTTCTTGTTGGTGCGAAGCGTCGGGATGAGATCGTTGTTCGGCGTCTGCAGCCAGTCGATCTCGCCGCGCTGCAGAGCCGCGGCGGCGGTGGCGGTGTCCTGCATGATGGTCCACTCGATGCGGTCGAAGTGCGCCGCCTTCGGACCCGCAGTCTGCTCGGGCTTGCCGCCATTGCGTGGCTGGTAAGCCGCGAATTTCTCGAATACCAGCTTCGCGCCGGGCACGCGCTCATTGGCGACGAAGCGGTAAGGCCCGGAGCCCACGGTTTCCGTGATGGCCTTGAACGGATCGGACTTTGCCACGCGCTCCGGCATCACCATGCACGGATAGGCCATCGTCTTACCGAGAGCGTTGGGAAGCAGCGGAAATGGTTTTTTCAGCCTGATCTCGACGACTCGGTCGCCCTTGGCCGAGATCTCGTTCGTCGCCGCCAAGAGCGCCTGGCCGAATGCGTCGCGCGCGCCCCAGCGGCGGATGCTTGGCACCACGTCCTGCGCGCGCACCGGCTCGTTGTCGTGGAAGCGCAGGCCTTCGCGCAGCGAAAGCGTCCAGGTCAGGCCGTCCGCCGAGGTGTTGGCGCCCTCGACCATCTGCGGCTGCGGGCGATTCTGGTCGTCCATGCCGTAGAGGGTGTCGTAGACCAAGTAAGCGTAATCGCGCGTTTGCCAGGAAGGCGTGGTAACCGGATCGAAGATGACGACATCCGCCTCCGGCACGAAGCGCAGCACGTTGGCCTTGGTCTGCGCGCGAAGGATGCCCGGCGCCGCCACCGCGGCTGCAGTGGTGGCCAGGAAGGTGCGACGCTTCATGCTCTGTCCTCGTTGTTGGTGCGGCGGTCGCCCGACAGCCAGCGCTTGAGCTCCTTGTGCGCGTCGGCGCGCCGCATGGCGTTGATCTTGTCGACGTCCGCGGCGTCGACGGTGAACTCCATCCTCACATCGTCGGGCGAGGTGAGGTAAAGCGAATAGCAGTAGCCGTGGTCGATCTCGCGGAAATCGATGCCGGCCTTCTTCAGGCGCTGGCGGATCTCGTCCTGCGTTTCGCGGGTGACCTTGAACGCGCTATGCAGTGCGCCGGCGTCGCCCCGCTTCGCGGGCACGAAGCGGTTCATTTCCCAGCATTCCTCATCCGCGTACTGGAAGTAGGCGATGGCGCCGCCGTCGGCAAGCTCGTAGAAGGTATGGCAGTACTCGACGTCGCGCCCGACCTCCGGCCGGAACACCTTCTCGCACCACGTCGCGGCGAGCGGGATGCCGAGCACGTCCTCCATGAAGTGGCGCGTGCGCTCCTGGTCCTTCACGGCGAACGCCTGGTGGTGCAGCCTCAACGGAAGTTGCTTGAGCATCGTTCCTCCTGCATCGTTCCTCCTCTTGCGGAGACGATTGTGCCCTATGATCGCGCGCTGGAGGCTCCCACCATGATCCTGTTCCGCAGTGCATTGACGCTGTTGGCGTTCATCCCACTCGTTGCCATTGCGCAGCCGGCGCCGACGCGCACCTGGCCCGAGCTCAAGGAGGCGGTGCAAGACCGCGTCAATCGCAACGCCTATCCGCTCACCGGCTACGACAAGGAAGAGGTGCGCGAGGTGCTGTCGCGCATCCAGTCGCTCGATCGCGACGAATGGGCTCGCTCCTGGATGGAGCAGGGCGACCGGCACATGGCGCGCAAGGATTACCTCGGCGCCTGGCGCTATTACAGCTTCGGTGCCTGGCCGACGCAGAACTCGGACGGCAAGCGCGAAGC
>Ga0136846_1226799_pt1 | contig 10388 bp, 9 predicted proteins | sample HopSoiMetagenom2_FD_96841 | JGI IMG/M metagenome (GOLD analysis project Ga0136846, IMG submission 96841) | Grasslands soil microbial communities from Hopland, California, USA - 2 Assembly 2016 (version 4) | ecosystem: Environmental > Terrestrial > Soil > Grasslands | place: USA: Hopland... | reverse complement strand
GGATACATTCTTATATTTTTAATTGAAACGCAAAACTACGTAAAAAGGTTCATTTATACCCGGTATCGGAATTTATGTCAGCCGTAAATGGTTGTGACTGCTATTATGTCTGTATGGTTTGCCCGTTTTCTGTCAATCCTGACTGATTTTTGGCCATTTTTTGCAATGGTACAGTGTTTGAAAAATAGGTAGACGTACAACGAAATTTAAAAAACAATAAAATTTATAATTATGACAGTAAGACTGCATCATCCCGCAAGAAAATCATTCGATTCTGTAGTTGATGATTTCTTTAATTCAATTCCCGGTTTATGGAATGAAGGATACAGCGGCATTAACCTGGCGCCTGTTAACATTGACGAAACTGCTGAAGGTTTTCAACTGGAAGTAAGTGTACCAGGGATCAGTAAAGAAGAAATTAAAGTGAACGTTGATAAAGGTTTATTAACGATCAGCTATGATAAAAAAGACGAAAACAAATTGGAAGGTCAGAAGTCCATTCGCCGCGAGTTCAGCCGTAAAAGCTTTAAACGCAGCTTTACAATAGCCGAGCAGGTAAATGCGGATGCTATTGAGGCTAAATACGATAATGGCATTCTGAAGCTTTTCCTGCCTAAAAAAGAACAGGTAAAAGAAACACCTAAACAGGTATTTGTTCAATAATAATAGTAAAAGAAATATTAAAGTTTTGGTTTCATAAGCAGTTGGTTTTGGTTTAAAAGGCCATCCGCCGTTTGGTGGATGGTTTTTTTTGTCTTTTGCACTAACTTCGGCCCCCATGAGAGCACTTACCTTCTGTATCCGAAAGACGTTGGTATTGATCGTGCTATGTATATTTTCAGGCGTAGGGATGATTTCTGCTCAGGAGCGGCCGTCTGTAGATAGCGCATATCATAGTCATAAACATGTTGACTCGTTACTTTATAGTCATAAACATGTTGACTCGTTACCTTTTGTTATTGATTCCGCCGAGGTAGCTTTGCGGATCAAGAACCTCAACCCGTCATTTAATCTACACGTTGACTCTTCACTGGCTTACAAGCTGGAGATAAATAAGGACCAGTCGAAATACTACTGGTTCCTGCGCAACCCGCCTGTGGGCCTGCGTATCAATAAGGATAACGGTTTGTTAACCTTCAAGGCGGAGAAATCCTATTTTCTTTCCGGCAAACTGAAATACGACTATCAGTACCGCGTGAGTGTGGGCGTACAGAACCTGGAAATGCCCAACGATCACGTTGATACCGCTTTTTATATCACCTTCTATAATACCGATATCATTCCATCGAAGGTTAAACCTACTGTTGGGTCAACCTTAACGGTCGATGAAGGGGATACTGTTGCGTTTAAAATACAATGTGAAAATGGGAACTTTCCTATTGAAACAATTACCTTTTTTGCCAACATGCCGGTGCGGGGCGCTACGCTTGTAAAAAAATGCGACGATGATTTTGTGTGGTCGCCGTCTTTTGATTTTGTAAAGGAATCGGATCCCGGTAAGGAAAGAACTGTTGTCCTGAGCTTTGTGGGTTCCAATAAGTTTGGTATTCGCGATACGGCCCAGGTTAAGATCGTTGTAAAGGATGCATTGAACTATCCCTTGTCGGTAGAAGATTATAAACTGACGGTGAATGTGATCAACAGCTATATTTTACGGTTAAAATATACCTTTCTGCAAATAGATAAAGGAGTGAAAAGGACCAAGGGTACGCGTACCACTTTTGATATTACCGGTTCTGCTACTGCGTTAACCGGCAGTATCCTGGCATCCTCTTCCAAACCCAGTGATATTGGTAAAGTAATGCCAAGTGTGGGTGTTTCACTGGTGCCGGTGAAAGAAGCTGTAGCCCCGCAAAAGGTTACGGAACAAAACCAGGCCTCACAGATCCGCTCAACGGTTAAACGGCTGGAATATATGGTAAGCGACAATGCGATTGTTGGTGAACGCGATCCTGACATTGCCAGGAAAACCGCCAAACTGAAAGAAGAGTTAAAACAGGCGCAGGTGCAGCTGGTTGATATTCCCGTTGAAATTACCAGCGGAATGAGCGAAAAGGAATTGAATGAATATTTCAACAGCAAAAAGGTGATGAAGAAATACAGGTTGAAGAGGTAGTTGATCAGTTGACCAGTTGAAAAGTTGACCAGTTAACAAGTTAACTGGTCAACTGTATTTAGTCTTTTTTAGTATTTCCACAGTCCTTTCTCCGCGTATCTATCAAATACTGGATCTTCCAGGTATTATCGATCCAAACCAGTTGAAAGGAATTTACCCCGCAGTGGTGGAATTTTCCTTTGTAATAGAACTGATACGGAGCCCATACCATTGCGAGCGGGCCATCGATACGGATGGTCTCAAATTCAACCCGTTCGTCGGCCTCCCCTACTTTTTGGTCACCAATAAACTTTACAAAGTCTTTAAACTTGTCGCTTTTAATATAGACCTGTTTCTTTTTATTGGTGGCAACGGTTTGTAGTATGGGATCATCGGTAAAAGCCGATTTCAACAGTACGGTATCTGCATTCTTCATGCCTTCAAACAACCGGTTGATGGTGGTTTTCACCGAGTCTTCGGTTGTTTGGGCCTGTACGGTTGAGGTTAAGGCCAGCACTACAGTAAATAAAATCGCAAATCGTTTCATGTGGTCAATTATCAGGATCTTTTCTAATACCCTAAGATCTTCAACATACTTTGGGCCGACTGTTCTTTGGCATATACCCAGTCAACCAGTTTACCATTTTTATCGTGCCCCACAATAATGTGTTTGGGCGATGGAATAAGGCAGTGTTTAATACCGCCATAACCACTGATCTGGTCCTGGTAAGCGCCGGTATGGAAGAAACCCAGATACAGCGGTTCGCCGTTATTGATCTTAGGCAGGAACACCTCATTGATGTGTTCTTCCGAGTCGTAATAGTCGTGACTGTCGCAGGTGATACCGCCCAGCACCACGCGCTGGTACTCCTGGTCCCACTTATTTATCGGCAGCATCAGGAATTTCTCCCCAATACCCCAGGTGTCGGGTAAGGTAGTGATGAAGGAAGAATCGATCATATACCAGATCTCGCGGTCGTTCTGCACTTTTTGACCTATAACACTGTAAATATGCGCCATGCTCTCCCCTACGGTATAGCTGCCAAATTCGGTGAAGATGTGCGGCATGGGCACGTTATTCTTTTTGCAGGCCTTTTTAATATTGCCTACAATTTCATTGATCATAAACTGGTAGTCGTACTCAAAACCCAGTGAGTGCTTGATGGGGAAGCCGCCGCCAATGTTTATGGAATCCAGCTCGGGGCAGATCTTCTTCAACTGGCAATACAGGTTTATCACCTTGTTCAACTCAGACCAGTAGTAGATGTCGTCCTTGATCCCCTTGTTCAGGAAGATATGGAGCATCTTTAACTGGAAACGCTCTTCATTGCCTTCTATTTTGTCAACGTAAAATTCCAGTACATCCCTTGCTCTGAAGCCCAGGCGGGAGGTATAGAACGGAAAGGTGGGTTCTTCTTCCGCTGCCACCCTGATACCGAGTTTGAAGGGCCCTTTTACCGTTTTTTTATAATGCTGTAATTCTTCCCTGTTATCGAGGATGGGAATTACATTTTTGAAACCCGTATTCAGCAGGTTGGCTATACGGCTGGTATAGCTCTTTTGCTTGTACCCGTTACAAATGATAAAGGTGTCCTTGGTGATCTTTTTACGATCGTACAACTTTTTAATGATCTCGATGTCGTAGGAGAATGATGTTTCCAGGTGAATGTCGTGTTTCAACGCCTCTTCCACTACAAATGAGAAGTGAGAGCTTTTGGTGCAGTAGCAATAGTTGTATTCACCTTCATATTTATGCTTTTTGATGGCATTGGCGAACATCTTTTTTGCCTTCTTTATCTGCATACCGATCTTGGGAAGGTAGGTCAATTTCATGGGCGTGCCGTACTTGTCGATCAGCGCTTTCAGGTCGAGCCCGTTAAACTGCAGATAATTGTCTTTTACATCGAACCCTTCCTGGGGAAAGTTAAAGGTCTGGTTCACCAGGTCGGTGTACGAGTTATTCATGAACTGGTTCAGGTTGCTGATGGTCGTGAATTTTAATTGTCAGAAAAATTTGTACCCGAAACAAAAAAATTATTGCACAAAAGTAATAGTTTGATGATTTTTTCAAATAAAAATTATGGGCGGATTAAAATTGCCGGTATTGTGTTGATTTCTGGTTACCAGTTCTTAGTTCCAAGTTCTTTCACGTTTCAGGATTGACGATAGCATGTTATCTTTTCGTTACCCCAAAAAAGAACCCCGCACTCTTTAGAATGCGGGGTTCGATATATTTGAAGCTTTGTAAGCTTATTTTACAGAAGCAACCAGATTTTTGAAGGTTTCCGGCTCGTTCATAGCCAGATCAGCCAGGATCTTACGATCCAAACCAATACCTTTCAGGTTCAGTTTGTGAATGAACTCAGAATACGTTAAGCCTTCAGCGCGAACGGCCGCGTTAATACGGGCGATCCACAGGGCGCGGTATTCTCTTTTCTTCAGTTTGCGGCCTACATATTTATATTGCAGACCTTTTTCCATTACGTTTTTCGCAACGGTATATACGTTTTTACGTTTGCCATAATAACCCTTGGCAGCTTTCAGAATCCTTTTGCGGCGTGCACGGGAGGCTACGGCGTTTACTGAACGAGGCATATCTTAAATAATTTGAAAATTCGAAAATTGGTTAAAAGGAACAGTTTACTTCAATCTCAGCAAGCGCTTTACAAAGTCTACGTTTGACTTGTGCACCACGCCATCCTTGTTCAGGTTACGTTTGCGGCGATTAGACTTTTTAGTAAGGATGTGACGTTTGAAGGACTTCTGATGCGTGATCTTGCCGGTGCCAGTTACTTTAAATCTTTTTTTGGCACTGGAGTTTGTTTTAACCTTTGGCATGTTAACTACCTTTTGCGGTGATACCCTGCTGGCGCTCCCGAACTGACGGGAAACTTTTTGGGCCATGTGGGCAATGTTTGTCTTACGGCTTATAAACCAGTAAAACCTAAAATGGAGCGCAAAGGTATGTTTTTTCTTAATACAGGCAAAAGGAATCTTTAAAAATGCTCTATTGCTAAGGTGCTTATTTTCAGGATATTAGTTAATAGTTGACAAGTTGATAGGGTTGACAAGTTAACAAGACCGGGATTTAAGACCTGGTTAACTGGTTAACTCGTTAACTGATCAACCCTCTTCTTAATATAAAAGAGCATCCCGCTGAAGCAGAATGCTCTTTCGATAACGTTTCAATCTTATTATTGACCTAAGCCCCTTCTTTCTTCTTCTTATTGGTCTTAGGCGAAATGATCATCAGCATGCGTTTGCCTTCCAGTTTGGGTAAGCCTTCGGGCTGCCCTACTTCTGCCAGGCGTTCTGCAAATTTCAACAATACCAGCTCACCCCGTTCTTTGAACATAATGGCGCGGCCTTTAAACTGCACATACGCCTTTACTTTATTGCCTTCTTTTAAAAAGCTTTCGGCGTGGCGTGCTTTAAAATCAAAGTCATGATCATCTGTACCAGGCGTAAAACGGATCTCTTTTACCTCGGCCGTTTTACTTTTGGCCTTCATCTCTTTTTCCTTCTTCTTCTTCTCGTACAGGAATTTATTATAATCAATGATTTTACAAACGGGCGGGTCAGCCTGTGGTGAAATTTCAACCAGGTCGAGCTGTTGCTCCTGCGCCATCTTCAGCGCCTCCTGGATAGTGTAAACTCCTACTTCTACATTATCGCCAACCAAACGTACCTGTGGTACGCGAATCATGTTATTGGTGCGATGTTCCTGTTGTTGTTCCTTCTTAAATCGGGGATTGAAATTACCTCTCGGTTGTCGCGGTGGAAATGCCATTTAAATCTTTTAGTTAAACAATTTTTAGTTCTTGGTAACCAGTGTTATTACTGAATTACCGGTTTTTGAATGTTGATTTTGTTTTCAAATTTTATTACGGATCAAAATGTTCTGACTCTAAGTTATGAAAACTATAGAATTGTCAAAACACAATATTATTCACCCCGGCGTTCTTTGATCTCGGCTTTGGCCTCGCTGATGAATACCTCAACACCTTTTGACCCCAGATCGCCCTTACCCTGTCTGCGTATAGCCACCTGGTTCTCATTCATCTCTTTTTCGCCAACAACCAGCATGTACGGCACTTTCATGAGTTCGGTATCGCGGATCTTTTTGCCAATTTTCTCGTTCCGGTCATCCACTTCAGCACGAATATCTGCATTTTTCAGGGATTCTAATACACTATTTGCATACGGTAAAAACTTGTCACTAATGGGTAAGATCTTTACCTGAACCGGTGCCAGCCACAGCGGGAATTTACCAGCATAGTGCTCCAGCAAAAAGCCAATGAACCGCTCATGGGTGCCTAATGGTGCCCGGTGAATGATCAATGGGGTATCTGCTGAGTTTTCCTTATTGGTATATTCCAGCTTAAACCGGCGGCCCTGGGCAAAGTCAACCTGGTTGGTGGCCAGCGTAAATTCACGGCCTATCACGCTCCAGATCTGTACATCGATCTTGGGGCCATAAAAAGCGGCTTCATCCGGGATCTCTACATAAGGTATATTCGATTCTATCAATACCTGGCGAACCATTTCCTCGGTCTCCTTCCACAGTTCGGGTTCGTTAACATATTTCTGCCCCAGTTTTGATGGTTCGTGCAGTGACAAACGCATCACATATTTGTCGATACCGAATATTTTGAAATATTTCTGGTACATGTCGTTCACAGCCTTGAACTCGGTAGCAAACTGTTCGCGGGTGCAATAGATGTGTGCGTCGTTCATATGTAAACAACGTACACGCATCAGTCCGAACAACTCTCCACTCTGCTCGTACCGGTAACAGGTACCGTACTCGGCCAGTCGCAATGGCAGATCCTTATAGCTTCTGGGTTCCGCCCCAAATATTTTGTGGTGATGCGGGCAGTTCATGGCCTTCAGGTAATATTTTGTTCCATCCAGCTCCATGGGCGGGAACATACTGTCCTGGTAATACGGCAGGTGACCGCTGGTGAGGTACATGCTTTCTTTGGCAATATGCGGGGTCACTACCCTTTTATAGCCGGCATGCTGTTCGGTTTCCTTGGCCAGTTTTTCCAGCTCCTCTATAATGATGGTTCCGTTGGGCATCCATAAAGGCAGGCCTGGACCCACATCATCATCCATGGTGAAAATTCCCAATTCCTTACCCAGTTTACGATGATCCCTTTTCTTCGCATCTTCCAGCATGGTCACATACTCATCCAGTTCCTTTTGCGAAGGGAATGTAACGCCATAAACCCGGGTAAGCTGTTTGTTATTGCTGTCGCCTTTCCAGTAAGCGCCGGCAATGCTGGTGAGCTTAATGGCTTTTATGGGGGCGGTGGATGGAATATGCGGCCCCCGGCACAGATCGGTAAAACCACCCTGAGTGTAAAAGGTGATCTCCCCATCGGTGAGGTTGCTCAGCAGATCCAGTTTATATTCATCACCTTTTTCGGTGAAATATTGAACGGCTTCAGCCTTGGGCATTTCTTTACGAACGTAGCTGTTGTTTTGTTTGGCCAGTTCGTTCATTTTCTTTTCCAGCTTCAGCAGGTCTTCTTCCGTGAGCTTGCGGTCGCCCAGGTCCATATCATAATAAAATCCTGCCTGGCTGTCAAGGGCGGGACCCACCCAGAATTTTACGCCGGGGAACAAGCTTTCCACCGCCTCTGCCATCAGGTGGGCAGAAGAGTGCCAGAAGGTTTTTTTACCATCTTTGTCGTCCCAGGTCAATAAATTAAGGGTAGAATCGGTGTAAATGGGGCGTGTGGCATCCCACACCTCACCGTTTACTTTTGCGGCCAATACTTTTCGGGCCAATCCTTCACTGATTGACTTCGCTATTTCCAACCCTGTGGTTCCTTCTTTATATTCCCGTACATTTCCATCCGGGAAAGTAATTTTTATCATTTTATCACTTCCTTTTTTGTGACCGGTTATACAATCCCTTACCATTGGTCTCGTAATTCCGGAAGAACGGCAAATTTAACGAACAATTTGCAGACCACCATTTACGATGTGTATCGTAAGAAACTAATTATTAAGTAATTTGCCGGGTGACAGAAAGGCGGCCGACGGTAAAGGGCGGTAAAACCGGGAAAACCCGGCAATTACAGATAAAAGGTGGTTGCTGCTGGCCAAAGAAAATAACAAATTCAGATGAAACGTACATGGCAAAATTTTCATTATAGCACACAGGGTAATGAAAATTTTGCCATGGTAAGTTCCATCTGGCCAAAAATCAATAGATATTTTCAGATGAAATCAGTTTTACTTTTTTTGTTTTTGGGAATCAGTTTTTGTGGCCATGCCCAGGAACTGACCGGCATCTGGCGGGGAAATTTTAAAAGAACTCCGGTAGGCCAGCAAGGGCGCCTGATGGATCTATTGGGTAATGATGAGCGTTATAAGTTTGAAGTACAGATAGATCAGAATAATAAAAAATTCAAGGGTGTAACCTATTCCTACCTCACCACGGTGTTTTACGGGAAGGCCACCTGCCAGGGAACCGTGAACCCTGCCACTCACCAGGTAATGCTGGAAGAACTGAAAATTGTGGAAGTGCGGATGTCGGGCGGCAGCGATGCCTGTGTGATGACCCTGTTCCTGAAATATTCCAAAGAAAATGATGAAGAGTTCCTGGAAGGGAACTACATCAGCTATAATACAAAGGATTCAACCAACTGTGGCCGCGGCACCGTTTTTCTGCGCAAGGTAACCACCTCCGATTTTTACGAAGAACCCTTCCTGGCGAACAAGGAGAAGGAAAAGCAAAAACCTGCAGAAAAAAAGCCGGAGATTAAAAAGGTTGACACCATTGCCAATAAACCGGCTATTGTAAAAACAACGCCTAAAACCAATCCGCAAAAGTCTACAGTGACTAAAAAACCGGTTACTACCAAAGCTATTACTACCAAACCGGATAATAAAGCCATTGTAAAAACGCCTGCCGAAACAAAACCCAATGTAAAAATTGTGGATGTTGATAGTATGAAGAAGGTAGTTGTAAAAGTGCCGCCGACTACCATACCGGTGCCTAAAGTGCTGGCCAGCAGGGAAAATGAATTGGTAAAAACCATTACCACCAACGCCAACCAGGTGGAGATAAATATTTACGACAACGGTACGGTTGATAACGATACCATTTCGGTTTACGTTGATAAAAAGCTGGTGCTGTCAAAGAAACGGCTTACCGAAAAAGCCATACCGCTCACTATAACCCTCGATGAAAATATAAACTATCATGAACTGGTAATGGTGGCCGAAAACCTGGGCGAAATTCCACCCAATACTTCGCTCATGGTAGTAAAAGCAGGTAAACAACAGTACGAGGTGCGCATTACTTCTACCGAACAAAAGAATGCAGTGATCATTTTTAAATACGAGAAGTAAGACATTTTACAGGTTTCATGGGATTATATAAGCGGTACGTTCCGTTGCACTTTAAGTTGTTATATTCCATTAAAATTGGAGCATGCGTTTTTTGCTGTTACTCCTCTTGCTTGGGTTAACCGGGGCTGGTCAGGCGCAACTGTTAACGGGGGTATGGGGTGGAATAAGAACTCAAAATACTGGTGGTTGCTTTCCCGAATATTCAACGGAACTGCATATAATTTATATGCAAAACAACTCGTTTATTGGTAACGTATACAGTTACGACAACGAGCGGTACACCAAAATAAACTTTACCGGCAAGTTTAACCCGCTTACCAAACGCATGGTGATCATTGAGCATTCTGTATTGCAATATAATGTTCCTGATAGCTGTATCCCCTGTATAAAAACCTACGATCTTACTTTTACAAAGAATGGCGAAGGCAACGAAACGTTGCGGGGCGAATGGCGCGGTCATGAAATGGGCAATAACAACAATTGCCAGCCTGGTAAAATCTCCCTGGCACGGGTAGCCAAATCCATCTTCCCAATTGATGTATACCAGAACGATACCCTGGCCAGATTACAAAAGAACCTGAAATTGAAAAACCGGGAAAAAGACCTGGTACAAACGCTTGCTGTTGATACTTCCTTTATAAAAATTGAATTGTACGACAATGCCGAGATCGATGATGATACGGTAACCGTATTTCTTAACAATACCCTGCTGTTGTACAAAAAACGACTTACCAACAAACCGCTGGTATTGAATATAACAGCCTTTCCCAATACCGAATATGAGCTGATGATGTATGCCGATAACCTGGGCCGCATTCCCCCCAATACCTCGCTGATGGTTATAACAGCCGGCCGAAAACGCTATCAGCTGCACCTGTCGTCGAGCGAAGAGAAAAGCGCCGTGGTACGGTTTAAGTATGAACCG
>Ga0136846_1223584_pt1 | contig 10388 bp, 3 predicted proteins | sample HopSoiMetagenom2_FD_96841 | JGI IMG/M metagenome (GOLD analysis project Ga0136846, IMG submission 96841) | Grasslands soil microbial communities from Hopland, California, USA - 2 Assembly 2016 (version 4) | ecosystem: Environmental > Terrestrial > Soil > Grasslands | place: USA: Hopland... | reverse complement strand
TGGGACGACGAGGACTGGATGCGCAGCCGCCGCGCTCGCAACGCGCTCGAGGCGCCGCAGTCGGTCTACGAGCTGCACCTGGGATCGTGGCGGCGCGCGGGCGAAGGGCGGCTTCCCACATATCGCGAGGTCGCCGAGCCGCTCGCCGCCTACGTGAAGCAGATGGGTTTCACGCACGTGGAGCTGATGCCGATCACCGAGCACCCGTTCTACGGCTCGTGGGGCTACCAGACCACGGGATACTTCGCGCCGACCTCGCGCTACGGGACTCCGCAGGACTTCATGCACCTCGTGGACGTCCTGCACCGGAACGGCATCGGCGTGATCCTCGACTGGGTGCCGTCGCACTTTCCGGAAGACCGCCACGGCCTCGCGCGCTTCGACGGCACGGCCCTCTACGAGCACGCCGATCCGCGCCGCGGCTTCCACCCGGAGTGGAAAAGCAACATCTTCAACTACGGACGGCACGAGGTGCGCGCGTTCCTCATCTCGAGCGCGCTCTTCTGGCTGGAGAAGTACCACATCGACGGCATCCGCGTGGATGCGGTCGCCTCCATGCTGTACCTCGATTACGGCCGCAAGCACGGCGAGTGGATCCCGAACGTGTACGGCGGCAAGGAGGACCTCGAGGCGATCGAGTTCCTCAAGCAGCTCAACATCGCCATCGGCCGGGAGCACCCGGATACGCGCAGCATCGCGGAGGAATCGACGTCCTGGCCGAGCGTGTCGCGGCCGGTGTATGCGGGCGGCCTCGGCTTCTCGATGAAATGGAACATGGGGTGGATGCACGACACGCTCGACTACATGAAGCACGAGCCCATCCACCGGCGCTACCACCACAACGAGCTCACCTTCTCCCTCTGGTACGCCTTCTCGGAGAACTTCGTGCTGCCGCTGTCGCACGACGAGGTCGTGCACGGAAAGCGCTCCATCCTGTCGCGGATGCCCGGCGACCGCTGGCAGATGTTCGCCAACGCGCGCCTGCTCTTCGGGTGGATGTGGACGCATCCCGGGAAGAAGCTCCTCTTCATGGGCGCGGAGCTCGGCCAGTGGCGCGAGTGGAGCCACGATCGCCAGCTCGACTGGGAGGTGCTGCAGTACGCCGAGCACTCCGGCCTGCAGCGCTGGGTCGCGGACTTGAACCGCGCCTATCGCGAGTACCCCGCGTTGCACGCCCGCGACTTTTCCGCGGACGGCTTCGAGTGGATCGACGGCAACGACTCGGAAAACAGCGTGATCACCTTCCTGCGCTGGGCCGAAGGCGAGCGCCCGGTGCTGGTCGCGTTGAACTTCACGCCCGTGCCGCGCCACGGATATCGCGTGGGCGTTCCGCTGGCGGGAGCCTGGCGCGAGGTGCTCAACAGCGACGCCGAGGCCTACGCCGGCAGCGGCGTCGGCAACCGCGGGCGCGTCGAATCCGTCGAGGTCGCCTGGCATGGGCGGCCGAACTCGGTCTGCCTCACGCTCCCGCCGCTCGGCATGGTGGTCCTCACGCCCGACCACGCTCCATGAGCGCGATCCCGCGGCCGAACGCGCTACCCCGGGAGAAGGTGCCGGCCTTCACGGTCATCGAGGACGTGGCGCCCTGCGTCGATGGCGGCCGCTACCCGATCAAGCGCGTCGTCGGCGAGGATGTGCGCGTGACGGCCGCCTGCTTCGCGCACGGGCACGAGCACGTCGCCTGCGCGGTGCGCTATCGCATGCGCGGGGACCGCGAGTGGCGCGAGGTGCCGATGGAGCCGCTCGGCAACGACCTCTGGGCGGCGGAATTCACGGTGGACCGCGTGGGCGCCTGGGAGTACCTGGTCGCCTGCTGGGTGGACCACCTCACCGCCTGGCGCGACGGTTTCGCGCGCCGCACCGAGCCCGAGGACCTGCGCCTCGCGGCGCGCATGGGTGCGGACCTCATCGCGCGCTCCGCGGCTTTGTGCGAGGCGAACGATTGCGCCAAGCTCGATCCCTGGGCGCACATCCTTGGCGAAGAAGGCGACATCGAGCGGCTGCGCGCCGTGGCGCTCGACGAGAAGCTCTTCGCGCTCGCGCTCGCGAACGCGCCGCGCGACGGCCTCACCGAAACACAGCCGCTCGCGGTCACCGTCGATCGCGAGCGCGCACGCTTCAGCGCCTGGTACGAGCTCTTCCCGCGCTCGTGCTCGAGCATCCCCGGCAAGCACGGCACCTTCGAGGACGTGGACGAGTGGCTGGACGGCATCGCGGCGATGGGATTCGACGTGCTCTACCTGCCGCCGATCCACCCGATCGGACGCGTGAAGCGCAAGGGCAAGAACAACGCCGTGGCGGCCGAGCCCGGCGACGTGGGCAGCCCCTGGGCGATCGGCTCCCGCGAGGGCGGGCACACGGCGATCCTGCCCGAGCTCGGCACGCTCGCGGATTTCCGCCACCTCGTCATGGCGGCGCGCGCCCGCGGCATGGAGATCGCGCTCGACATCGCCTTCCAGTGCGCGCCCGATCACCCTTGGGTATCGGAGCATCCCGAGTGGTTCCGCACGCGCCCCGATGGCTCCATCCAGTACGCCGAGAACCCGCCGAAGAAGTACCAGGACATCTATCCCCTGGACTTCGATTCCACGCACTGGAAGGCGCTCTGGCATGCGCTGCGCGACGTGTTCTTCCACTGGATCGAGCAGGGCGTGGCGATCTTCCGCGTGGACAACCCGCACACGAAGCCTTTCGCATTCTGGGAATGGGTGATCGCGGAAGTGAAGGCCCGCCACCCGGACGTGCTCTTCCTTTCGGAGGCGTTCACGCGCCCGCGCGTGATGCACCGGCTGGCGAAGCTCGGCTTCACGCAGTCGTACACCTACTTCACGTGGCGTAACACGCGCCAGGAGCTGATCGACTACTTCACCGAGCTCTCGCACGGCGAGGCCGCCGAATACTTCCGGCCGAACGTCTGGCCGAACACGCCGGACATCCTGCCGTACCACCTGCAGAACGCCGGCCTCGGCATGTTCCGCGTGCGCCTCGCACTTGCGGCCACTCTCGCCGCGAGCTACGGCGTGTACGGACCCGCCTTCGAGCTGGGCGAGAACCGCCCGCGCGAGCCGCATTCGGAGGAATACCTGGACTCCGAAAAGTACCAGCTGCGCCACTGGAACGTGCGCCGGCCCGAGAGCCTCGCACCGCTGATGACGCAGCTGAACGAATTCCGGCGGGCGCACGCCGCCATGCGCTCGAACGCGAGCCTGCTCTTCCACTCCACCGACAACGAGGCGCTTCTCGGCTATTCCATGCGCGCCGGGGACGATCGGGTGCTGGTCGTCGTGAACCTCGACCCCCAGCACGCGCAGGCGGGATTCGTGAGCGTGGACCTCGCCCCGCTCGGGCTCGACACGGGCGAAGCCTACGAGGTCCGCGACGCGCTCGGGGGCGCCACCTTCACCTGGTACGGAAGCCGCAACTTCATCCGACTCGATCCGCAGCAAGCGCCGGCACACCTCTTCGCCATCGCCTGAGCCATGGATACGCGGCACTACCCGACGGGCGCGCATCCGGCATTGCAGACGGCGATGCCCGACGACCCGCTCTGGTACATGGACGCGGTCATCTACCAGGTGCACGTGAAGGCGTTCCACGACTCGAACGACGACGGCATCGGCGACTTCAAGGGCCTCACCCAGAAGCTCGACTACATTCGCGACCTGGGGGTGAACACCATCTGGGTGATGCCGTTCTATCCCAGCCCGCTGCTGGACGACGGCTACGACGTCTCCAACTACGAAGACGTCCACGCGCCATACGGCACCCGCGAGGACTTCAAGGAGTTCGTGCGCGCCGCGCACGAGCGGGGGCTGCGCGTGATCACCGAGCTCATCGTGAACCACACCTCCGACCAGCATCCGTGGTTCCAGGCGGCACGGCGCGCGCCGCGGGACTCGGACAAGCGCAACTACTACGTGTGGAGCGACGACCCCAACAAGTACGCCGGCACGCGGATCATCTTCACCGACACCGAGTCCTCGAACTGGGCGTGGGATCCGGTCGCCCAACAGCACTACTGGCACCGCTTCTTCAGCCACCAGCCAGACCTCAACTTCGACAACCCGCACGTGCTGCGGGCGGTGCTGCGCACCATGGAGTTCTGGCTCGACATGGGGGTGGACGGGTTCCGCCTCGACGCGATTCCCTACCTCGTCGAGCGCGAGGGCACGAGCAACGAGAACAATCCCGAGACGCACGAGGTGGTGAAGAAGATCCGCGCGCATCTCGACTCGAAGTACCGCGGCAAGCTCCTGCTGGCCGAAGCGAACATGTGGCCCGAGGAAGTGCGGCAGTACTTCGGCGACGGCGACGAATGCCAGATGGCATACCACTTCCCGATGATGCCGCGCCTCTACATGTCGATCGCGATGGAGGACCGCCACCCGCTGGTGGAGATCATGGCGCAGACGCCGCCGATCCCGGCCAACTGCCAGTGGGCGATCTTCCTGCGCAACCACGACGAGCTCACGCTCGAGATGGTCACCGACCGCGAGCGCGATTACATGTACCGCATCTTCGCCACCGAGTCGCGCATGCGGATCAACGTCGGCATCCGCCGGCGCCTGGCGCCCCTCATGGAGAACGACCGCAACCGCATCGAGCTCATCACCTTCCTGCTCATGACCATGCCCGGCGCGCCGATCGTCTACTACGGCGACGAGATCGGCATGGGCGACAACATCTACCTGGGCGACCGCAACGGCGTGCGCACGCCCATGCAGTGGAGCCTCGACCGCAACGCCGGCTTCTCGCGCGCCGATCCGCAGCGCCTGTACCTGCCGCCGGTGATGGACCCGGTGTTCGGCTACCAATCGGTCAACGTGGAGGCGCAGAACCGCAGCCCCTCGTCGCTGCTCAACTGGACGCGGCGCCTCATCGCCACGCGGCGGCGCTACCGCGCCTTCGGCCGCGGCGCCATCACGTTCCTCGAGCCGGGCAACCGCAAGATCCTCGCGTTCCTGCGGGAATTCGAGGACGAGGCGATCCTGTGCGTGGCCAACCTCTCGCGCGTGCCGCAGGCCGTCGAGCTCGACCTCGGGCGCTTCGAGAAGCGCGTCCCGGTGGAATTGCTGGGGCAGGAATCTTTCCCGCCGATCGGCAAGCTGCCCTACCTCCTCACGCTGCCCGGCCATGGCTACCTCTCCTTCCGGCTGGCGACGGACGCCAAGCCGCCCGGCTGGCACGAGGAGCGGCTCGTGCAGCGGCGCATCCCGGTGCTCGTGTTGTCGAGCAGCTGGCAGTCCGCCATGGAGCGCGGCGGCAAGCCCGGCGAGCTCGCGGGCGTCGTGATGAACATGTCGCGCGACCGGCTTCGCGAGGAGGTCCTGCTGCCATACCTGCGGGGCCGCCGATGGTTCGCGGCCAAGCACGAGAAGATCGTGGACACGCGCGTGACCATGCTCGCGCCCTGGAAGACGCAGGGCCACACCTGGCACATCACATTCCTCGACGTCGAGCTGGAGAATGGCAGCTCGCAGCGCTACTTCCTGCCGCTCGCGCTCGAATGGGAGTCGCGCGACTCCAACCCCGTCGAGCGCTGGGGGCCGTTCGCCATCGCCAAGGTGCGCCATCGCGATCGCGTGGGCCTCTTCTATGCCGCGTTCGCGAATCCCGAATTCGGCCGCGACCTCGCGCGCGCCATGCAGGCCGGCGGCGAGATTGCGCTGGGCCCCGGGTGCCTGCGCTTCTCGTCCACCGCCATCCTGGAGGCGCTCATGGGCGCGCTCGAAGAGGACGTGCGCACGCCGGCCCTCGAGCAGAGCAACACGGCGGTCTTCTTCGGCAACCGGCTCTTCCTCAAAGGCTATCGCCGCCAGCGCGAAGGCGTGAATCCCGAGCTCGAGCTGGGCCGCTTCCTCACCGAGGTGTCGCCGTATCCGCACACCGCCCCCCTCGCGGGCGCCGTCGAGTATCTCGAGGACTGTGCGGCGGAGCCGGCAACGCTCGCCGTGCTGCAACGCTTCATCGAGAACCAGGGAGACCTCTGGGGAATCACCTGCGAGTACCTCGGCCGCATGATCGCCACGCCCGCGGGACCGCAACCGCCGACGGCGACTCCTGCCGATGCGATGGCGAAGGACTTCCACCTCGGGCGCATGGCCCTCGTGGGCCGCCGCGTAGCCGAGCTGCACCAGGCGCTCGCGAAGCCGGGTACCGACGCGGCGTTCGCGCCCGAGCCGATCACCGCGGAGGACCTCACCGCGTGGAAGGCCGCGATCGTGGCTGAAGTGGACCGCACCTTCGACGCGATCGAGCCCGCGCTCGCGACGCTGCCCGAGGCCACGCGCCTCAAGCTTGGTCCGCTGCTGCTGCGGCGCGAGCGGCTGAAGCAGCGCGTGAACGCCGCGTCGCCGGCACTCGGAGCGCTGATGAAGACGCGCTTCCATGGCGATCTGCACCTGGGGCAGGTCCTCGTCGCGCAGGACGACTTCATCATCGTGGACTTCGAGGGCGAGCCCGGGCGCACGCTCGACGAACGCCGCGCGAAGTCGAGCCCGCTGAAGGACGTGGCCGGCATGGTGCGTTCCTTCAGCTATGCGTCCCACGCCGCCGCACTGCGCCGCAGCCCCGGCACCGGCCAGGACGCCGGCCTCGCGGCGCTCGCCGATTGGGAGCGGGAGGCCACGCACCACTTCCTCGACGGCTATCGCAAGTCGGCGGCGGGACTCGCCTGCGTGCCCGCCGACGATCCATCCTTTCGCGCCCTGCTCGAGCTCTTCCTCGTCGAGAAGGCGCTGTACGAGCTGCGCTACGAGATCGCGAACCGCCCCGACTGGGTCGAGATCCCGCTGCGCGGCCTCCTGGAGCTCGCCACAACATGACCAAGACCGCCGCGCAGCACTCCACATCCCAATACGAACTGTGGCCGGGATCGCCCTTCCCGCTGGGCGCAAACCCGGACGACGAGGGCGTGAACTTCGCGATCTTCTCGCGCCACGCGGAAAAGGTGGAGCTGTGCCTGTTCGAAGACGGCGGCAAGCGCGAGGTGGCCCGGCTGCCGCTGCGCGAGCGCACCGACTTCGTGTGGCACGGCTACGTGCCGAGGCTGAAGCCCGGGGCCCTGTATGCCTATCGCGTCCACGGCCCGTATGCCCCCGAGCACGGGCACCGGTTCAATCCGCACAAGTTGCTGCTCGACCCGTACGCCAAGGCGCTGGTGGGCGAGATCAAGTGGAGCGACGCCCACTTCGGCTATCGCATCGGCGACAAGAAGGAAGACCTCTCGAGCGACAAGCGCGAAAGCGCGCCAGTCATGCCGCGCTGCCAGGTGGTGGACGACCGCTTCGACTGGGATGGCGACTTCCACCCCGTGCGCAGCTGCAACGAGCGCATCGTCTACGAGATGCACGTGGGCGGCTACACGCGCCTGCACCCCGACGTCCCGCCGCAGAACCAGGGCAAGTTCCTGGGCCTCACGCAGCAGCACGTGATCGACCACCTCAAGTCGCTCGGCGTGACCACGCTCGAGCTGCTCCCGGTGCAGGCCTTCATCGACGACCGGGTGCTGGTGCAACGCGGGCTCAGGAACTACTGGGGCTACAACACGCTGGGCTACTTCGCGCCCGACGCGCGCTTCGGCGGGCAGGATCCGGTGCGCGACTTCAAGCAGATGGTGAAGACGCTGCACGAGAACGACCTGGAGGTGGTCCTCGACGTCGTCTACAACCACACCGGCGAGGGCAACGAGAAAGGTCCGACCCTCTGCTTCCGCGGCATCGACAACCACACCTACTACCGCCTGGGTGAGGACAAGCGCTACACCGCCGACTTCACCGGGTGCGGCAACTCGCTCGACCTGCGCCATCCGCGCGTTCTGCAGCTGGTGGTGGACTCGCTGCGCTACTGGGTGACCGAGATGCACGTCGACGGCTTCCGCTTCGACCTCGCCACCACGCTCGGGCGCGACAGCCCCGGGTTCGACGTCTTCGCCCCGTTCCTGGCGGTGCTGCGGCAGGACCCCATCCTCGCGCCGCGGCTGTTGATCGCGGAGCCGTGGGACCTCGGCGAAGGCGGCTACCAGGTCGGCGGCTTTCCGCCGGGGTGGGCGGAATGGAACGACCAGTACCGCGACACGATGCGCGCCTACTGGAAGGGCGACGGCGGGCTCATCGGCGACTTCGCGCGGCGCCTCACCGGCTCCCACGACCTCTTCGGCCACAACGAGCGCGGCCCGTGCGCCAGCGTGAACTTCATCACAGCGCACGACGGCTTCACCCTGAACGACCTCGTCTCGTACAACGAGAAGCACAACGAGGCCAACGGGGAGGACAACCGCGATGGCAACGACAACAATGTCTCGTGGAACCACGGGGCCGAGGGCCCCACCGACGACCCGGAGATCAACGCGCTGCGCGAGCGCTCGAAGCGCAATTTCCTCGGCACGATGCTCCTTTCCCAGGGCGTTCCCATGCTCACCGCGGGTGACGAGGTGGGACGCACGCAGCACGGCAACAACAACGCGTATTGCCAGGACAACGAGCTCAACTGGCACGACTGGTACTGGGACGACCCGAAGTGGCGGCTGCTCAACTTCACCAAGAAGATGATCCGGATGCGCAAGGAGCACCCCATCTTCCGGCGGAGGGATTTCTTCCGCGGGGTGCCGGTGGGCGACGCGAGCCGCAAGGACGTGGCGTGGCTCAAGCCCGACGGCCAGGAGATGACCAACGAGGAGTGGGACAAGGAGTTCGCGCGCTGCCTGGGCATGTGGCTGAACGGCGACTGGCTGCCGGAAAGCGACGACCGCGGCAAGGCGCTGCGCGACGCGAGCTACCTCGTGCTCTTCAACGCGCACCACGACCGCATCGACTTCAAGCTGCCCGCGGGCTTCGGCTGGCGCACCGAGGTCGATACGTTCTCGGAGACGGGCGAGCCGGCCGACGAACGGGCCGTGCCGGGAGACAGCTATCCGCTGGAGGGACGCTCGCTGGTCGTCCTGCGGCAAGCCGACGACAACGCGACGCCATGAAGCACCGGCACGCCATGCCGTTCGGGGCGAGGTTCGGCCGGGATGCGACGACCTTCTCGCTCTGGGCGCCGCCCTGCGAGCAGGTGAAGCTGGAATTGGCCGGCCACGATGCCGTGGACATGCGGCGCCTCGACGGTGGGTGGCACGAGACCACGGTGCGCGGCGTGAAGCCGGGTGCCGAATATGCCTTCTGCGTGCCGGGCCACCGGCAGCCGGTGCCGGATCCGGCATCGCGGTGGAATCCGGGCGACGTGCACGCGCCGAGCGTGGTGGTGGATCCCGAGGCCTACGACTGGCGCGACGACACGTGGCGCGGGCGGCCGTGGCACGAGGCGGTCGTGTACGAGCTGCACGTGGGGACGTTCACGCCAGAGGGCGCCTTCGGCGCGGCTATCGGGCGGCTGGACCACCTGCGCGATTGCGGCATCACCGCCGTGGAGCTGCTGCCGGTCGCGGATTTCCGCGGTGGCCGGGGGTGGGGATACGACGGCGTGCTGCCGTTCGCGCCGGATGCTTCCTACGGGACGCCCGACGACCTGAAGCGGCTTGTCGATGCGGCACACGAGCGCGGCCTGATGATGCTGCTCGACGTGGTCTACAACCACTTCGGTCCCGACGGCAATTACCTGCACGCCTATGCGCCGCAATTCTTCAACGAGGCCCACCGGACGCCGTGGGGCGCGGCCATCAACTTCGACGGCCCCGATGCGCGCACCGTCCGCGAGTTCTTCGTGCACAACGCGCTCTTCTGGATCGAGGAGTACCGCTTCGACGGCCTGAGGCTCGACGCCGTGCACGCCATCGCCGACGACTCGCCGAAGCACATCGTCACCGAGATCGCCGAGGCGATCGCGCGCGGCCCGGGGCGCGAGCGCGAGGTGCACCTGGTGCTCGAGAACGATGCGAACGCGGCGCGCCTGTTGGGACCGGGCGGGGCGACGGCCCAGTGGAACGATGACGCGCACCACGCGCTGCACGTGATCGCGACCGGCGAGCGCGAGGGCTACTACCGCGACTACGCCGATGCGCCGCTGCGCCACCTGGGCCGCGTGCTGGCCGAGGGGTTCGCCTACCAGGGCGAGGTCTCGCGCCACCAGGGGAAGAACCGCGGCGAGCGGTCGGGCCACCTGCCGCTCACCTCCTTCATCCCGTTCCTGCAGAACCACGACCAGGTCGGCAACCGCGCGATGGGAGACCGGCTTGCGTGCCTCGCGCCGCCCGAGCGCCTGCGCCTCGCCCGTGCCGCGATGCTGCTGGCGCCGTCGGTGCCGATGCTCTTCATGGGCGAGGAGTACGGGGAGACCTCTCCCTTCCTTTACTTCTGCGACTTCCACGGCGAGCTCGCCGACGCGGTGCGCGAGGGGCGCCGTCGGGAGTTTTCGTCGTTCCCGCAGTTCGCCGACGAGTCGGCGCGCGC
>Ga0136846_1239669_pt1 | contig 10389 bp, 7 predicted proteins | sample HopSoiMetagenom2_FD_96841 | JGI IMG/M metagenome (GOLD analysis project Ga0136846, IMG submission 96841) | Grasslands soil microbial communities from Hopland, California, USA - 2 Assembly 2016 (version 4) | ecosystem: Environmental > Terrestrial > Soil > Grasslands | place: USA: Hopland... | reverse complement strand
TGGTGCCCACCGGCACTTCGCCTTCGCGAGTGAACTCGCAGCCGCCGTAATCGTACGGCCGGTAATTCGCGTAGGCGCGCACGGTCGTTCCCGCGGGTGAGAACTGGCCGTCGCGATTCCAGTCCACGTTGCCGGCCGCCATGTCGACGCGGTACCGGAACGTGTTCTTCAGCGTGTCCAGATACGTCGTCTCCGACGGGCTGACCGCGCCGGATTCCGGCAGCGAGTGGTTGTTCAGCGGGGGCAGTCCGTGTCCATCCGAGAACAGCCGGTAGCCGCTGTCGATGTAGGCGTAGTTCATGAGGCTCGGGTAGTTCGGCTTGCAGTTCGGCTCGTGCGTCCCGGCGGGCCCGTTGTGGTCCAGGAACAGGGTGTGGCCGAACTCGTGTGAGGAATTCCCGGCATCCGCCATGTTGAAGCCGCACGCGATGCCGACACCGCACGCGCCACCGCCGGAGGTGTAGCCGAGCACGTAGTGGAAGAGCCCGCGCCGCACGGGATTGAAGTTGGTGGCCATCGCTCCGCCCGGCGTCTGCGGGTTGTAGTTGCCCATGCCGTCATTCACCGCATCGACCGCGCTGTAGCCGCCCCAGTCGCCGAAGATGGTGAGATCCGACGGTGTCTCCGGCGCGACGCCGGTGTCGAGGTGCAGGCTCACCCCGGGCAGCCCGTCCGGGTTGCCGGCGTCCTGCGCGTGCTGCGTTCGCAGGGCGGCATCCGTCGTTGCGGCGTCCCCGTAAATGCCCGCCATCTGACGCGCCACCATCGGCGTCATGTGCTCGGCGAGACCGTTCTGGTTGTCCGAGAGCGTCAGCCGGCGAAAGTCCACCTCGACGAAGATGTCCTTGTGCCGCGGATTCGCGCCCCACATCTGCAGCGGCACGTACTCGGTGCCGTTCGAGGGGAACACGCCGAACGCCTCCCAGCTGTCCCAGAGGCCGTCGCCGTCAGTGTCACGCGCGTCCGCCACTGTCGCGCACGCGATGCCAGGAACAGAGGTCGAGGCGCTGGCGCAGGTCTCGAGCGCGGCTTCCAGGCCGTCACCGACGCCATCGCCGTCCGCGTCGGTGAGCACGTCGTTCCGGAACACACGCAGCTTTCCGCTGGCGCCGAACGCCGTCGTTCCGTAAAGCACGACCGCGTCGCCAGGAGATTGCGCCGTGAGCCGGGTGATGGGTCCGCTCGCCTGCCGCACGATGTGACCGCCGGCGTTCAGCAGGAAGGCGGTGTGGGTGTTCAGACCGCCGGGCGGCGCAACGGCGATGGCCGTCTCCCCTGCCGCCATTGCCGGCAGCGCCAGCCGGGCGCCGCGTGAGAAGACGACATGCGGTACGGCGATCGCTCCGTCCACCCAGACGTCGGCGGTGCGCGGCGCTTCGGACAGCCGGTCGTAGATGATCAGGCGGTAGGTGCCGTGGGACTGGCCTGGCAATCCGATCACGGGCAGGTCCCCGCGTCGAACGACGCCGGGCACCTCGCCGCCTCGCTCCGCGACGATCTCCATCACGGGAGCCGCGCCGGCCTGCACGTTCTTCAGTTGGATGGCGTGGCCCGCCTGGCGCGCGCTCAGCGACACAGGCACTTCGGCAATCGGGCCAGACACCACGATGTCGAAGACGCGCGTCTGCGCGGCGGCAGATGCCGCAAGAACAGCCAACAGGACGCTGACGAGGCACGCGCTCCGCATACGACAGGCCTTTCTGCCGTGTGCGCCGGGGAACGCGTGCGTAAGTATCGTCGAAACGCGACCGTGCGAAGCTCAGCTGCATCGATGCCTGCGCGCGATGTCGATCGAACGTATCGACGATTCGGCGGTGTGAGCGCGACGTGGCGCCCCAGACGGCGCGAGATATCCGGCAGGTACTGAGGACTATTCCCTAAATATCGGGCCATCACGTGCTGATGGCGCGAGAACGTGAACGCTTTCCGGCGGCCATTTCTTTGCTTTCGAGCAGGGTGTGAACCGGTCCGTCGAACCGCGGCTGGCTGGCATCGCACGGAGGCAAACATGACCTCACTCGCGGGCAAGGCGACAGGACTGATGACGGGTATCGTGCTGTCGATTGCGGCTGCCTCGGGATTGGCGGCGCCTGCCGGCCAGGATCCGAAGCCGGCCGACGAACACACGCAGGTCACGCCGTACGTCGGCAGCGACCTGTTTCATAACTACTGCGCCGTGTGTCATGGGACCTCGGCGCGCGGAGACGGACCGCTGGCTGACAAGATGAAGCGGCGTCCGCCGGACTTGACGCAGTTTTCGCTCCAGCATGGCGGCGCGTATCCGGCCGCGCTGGTGACGAGCATCATCGACGGCCGCCACCCGGTGCCCGGGCACGGCGGTCCCGACATGCCCGTGTGGGGCCAGGCGTTCAAGGAGTCGCAGACCGGCGGGACCGACGACGCGGTGAAGGCGCGCATCGACGAACTGGTGCGGTATCTCGAGACGCTGCAAGCGAAGCGCGGGGAGTGAAGCTCGGAGTGCAAGGTGCAAGGTGCAGGGTGCAGGGTGCAGGGCGATTCGGCGCCGCCAACGTCCCGATCGCTTCCTGGCCCCTGGCCCCTGATCCCTGATCCCTGATCCCCCTGGCCCCTGATCCCTATTCCGCCCGCATCGCGTCGAGCGGATTCGCGTCGGCCGCGCGCCGGGTGGGCAGCCAGCTGGCCAGAAGGCCCGTGATCGCCGCCAGCGCCGCCGACGTGCCGAGCGCGAGACCGTCGTGCGGCGGCACGTTGATCAACACGTGCGCCACGAGCCGGCCGAGCGCGAGTGCGCCGGCGAGTCCGGCCGCAAGGCCCATCGCGACCAGGACGAGCGCTTCGCGCAGCACGAGTCCGCGCAGCTTCGGGCGACCGGCGCCCAGGGCGGCGCGAATGGCGAGCTCGCGCCGGCGCGCGGCCACGCTCATGGCGACGACGGCGCCAAGACCCACCGCCGCCAGCGTCGCGGCCAGCCCCGCGAATGCGACGAACACGCGCAGCAGGAACCGCCACGGCGCGCTCTCGGCGTCGACGACGGCCCGCATCGACGTCGCCTCGGAGATTTGCGTGGAGGGATCGACCTGGCGCACGGCCGCACGAATCGCGGTCGCCACGTTCCCGGTGTCGCCTGTCGCGCGCACCATCAGGTGCTGCATCGCATTCCGCGACTGCGTATACGGCAGATACACGTCGAGCCGCACATCGTTCAGCCCGCGATAGCGCACGTCCTCTACGACACCGATGACCGTCTGCCAGGCGCCCTTCGGCCGATCCGATTCGGCATTGCGGTACGACGGCTCCAACATCCGCTGGCCGATCGGATCCTTGCCGGGCCACATCCGCCGCGCCATGCTCTCCCCCACGACGACCACGCCGGGCGCTGACGTGGTATCGGCCGCAGTGAACCACCGTCCCCTCACGAGCCGGATCCCCATGGTCTGGAGATAGCCCGGCGAGACGACCTCGAGGTTGATGTGTGGGTTGAGCCCCCACGTGTGGGGATCGGAGGGTACCTGGCCTGGATAGATTGGCTGGTTGTCCCAGCCGACGGGACCGTTCAGCGGACGATTGAGCACTGCCGCGACGCTGGCGACCTGCGGAAGCACGGCGATGCGCGCCATCACCGCCTCGTAACCGGCATTCCACTTCGAGACGTCGGCGGCCTGAGGAGAGAGATTGAAGGCGAAGAGACGACCCGGCTCGAACCCGAGCGTCGTGCGATCGAGACCGCGCACGGTGCGGACGAAGAGGGCTGTCCCAGCCAGCAGCGTCAGCCCGAGCGCGATCTGCGCGACGACCATGGCGCGCTGGACGACGCGCGCGCGCGGGCTGCCCCCGTCACGGCCGTGCGTCAACACCCGCACCGCATCGAGCCGCTGGGCGACGAGCATCGGCCACAGCGCGCAGAGTCCCACGGTGACGAACGCGGCCGCGGCGCCGAACGCGAGGACCGCGCCGTTCACGAGGGTGACGCTGTCGAGGCGCGGCACTTCGGCGGGCGCCAGCAGGACCAGGCCGCGCTCGATGGCCAGGGCCGTCGCGAGCGACGCGAGGAGCGCGCACGCGGTGATGAGCGCGCTCTCGAGGACGATCTGCCGCACGAGCTGGCGTGCGGAAGCGCCGAGGGCGATGCGGATCGCCTGGGAACGCTGGCGGCGTGTGGCGCGCGAGACCTGCAGGCCGGCGACGTTCGCGCACGCGATGAGCAGCATCAGCGCGGCCCCGGCCAGCAGCGTGCGCAGCACCGGCCCCGCCGGTCCCACCAGGTAGCTGACGACCGGTGTCACGACGATCGACTGCGGCGGCTCAGGGCCACCGCTGCGATCCTCGGCCCGCATCACCTGCGTCAGGTCGCGCGCCGCGTCCTCGGCGGAGACCCCGTCCTTCAATCGGCCGATGCCGTAGAAGACATTGAGGTACTTCATCGCGTTGTCCGCGCCGCCGAACGACGCGGCGTTCTGCCGGATGATCGGCGCCGCCGGCACCCAGACGTCGACGCCCCGGGGAAAATCGAAATCCGCCGGCATCACCCCGACGATCTGGACCGGCGCGCGCGACCCGTCGCCGTCAATCGTCTGGACCACGCGGCCGACCGCTGATGGCTCGGCGCCGAACCTCCGGACCCAGAGCCCGTGGCTGATGACCATCACCGCCGGCCGTGCGCCCTGCTCGTCGGACGGCACGAGCCCCCGTCCGCGCTCGGGCAACGTGCCGACCACCGGAAAGAAGGACGCCGACACGCCGGCCATCGGCACCGATTCGGGGTCGGGCGTGCCGGCGAGCGTCAGGCTCCAGTTCACCGAGCCGATGAGGCCGAGGCCCTGCAACGATCGGGATCGCGCGAGCCAGTCCGTCATGTTGCCGTAGGCGACTTCGATCACCGGCAGCGCGCGTCGATCGTCGCGCTGCCAGATCATGGCGAGGCGCTCCTGCTCCACGAACGCGAACGGCCGCAGGACGACGGCGTGGACGACGGCGTAGATCGCGGTGATGGCGCCGATCGTCACGGCCAGCAGCGACACGGCCAGTACCGTGCCGCGCAGATCCTGCCGGAGCGATCGCAGGCTGTCTCTCAGATCGTCACGCCACACGGCTGGTCTCGCTTGTAGCGCAGGCCTTCAGGCCTGCCAGGAGAATCCCCAGATGACACCGATTCGCACAGATTCTGCTGACTCGTCGGACGAGAGATGAATGGCGCGAATCGGTGGAATCGATGGACTCTTTCTGGCGTGCTCTTCAGCCGCGCAGATCTTTCGTCATCACCACGATGTGACATGGCTGCGTCGCCTCTGCCGGATGAGGGAACGCCGTCGTTCCCGATTCGACATATCCGAGCTTGCGGTACAGCGGCGGCAGTTCCGTCCTCAGGTCCACGACGTAGATGTCCAGCGCGTCGCACCCCGCCCCGCGAAGTCGTGATTCCACTGCGGCGATGACCTGCCGCGCGAGGCCTCGGCCCTGCAGGTCGGGTGCGACCGAGAGCATGCCGAAGTACCCGCGCCTCTCTTTGTGCTTCACGAACACGCACGCCGCCGGCGTGCCGTCCGGCCGATCGTGCACGAGGAACTCCCCCTCGCGCATCAGGCTGCGCACGTCGTCGGGGCTCGTGCGATCACCACGCTTGAAGAAGCGCTCGACGACGAACGCGTCGTTGATCAGCCGCGCCAGCGCGTCGGCGTCGTCCGCTGTGGCTACGCGCATCGTGAGGGCCTCGCCCACCGTCTACTATATGCGGGCGCTACGACCGCACCTTCTATGTCCGCGGTTCGAAATTCAGCGCGACGCCGTTGATGCAGTACCGCAGCCCTGTCGGCGGCGGGCCATCCTCGAACACGTGACCGAGATGGCCGCCGCAGCGGCTGCAGTGCACTTCGGTGCGTGTCATGCCGTAGTTGCGATCCGTGGTCGTGTCGATCGCACCCTCCAGCGGCGCAAAGAAACTGGGCCAGCCGGTGCCGCTCTCGAACTTCCGATCGGCCACAAACAGCGTCTGGCCGCACCCGGCGCACGTGAACGTCCCGGCGCGGTGCTCGTGCAGCAGCGCGCACGTGCCTGGCCGCTCGGTGGCGTGGCCGCGCAGCACGGCGTACTGCTCGGGCGTCAGCGTCTGACGCCACTCGGCGTCGGTTTTCTCCACGGGATATTTCGCCATGTTTCGTCCTGTCTGAGGCATTGTATCGGGTGCTGGTGGCCCGGCTGAAGCCGTGCCCTACGGTCCGGAGCGACGATGCGAACCTCCATGAGACTGATTCTCGTCGTGAGTGGCTGGCTGGCCGCCGTGCCGGCGTCGGCGCAACAGGTCAGCGTGTGGCTGACCACCGACGACCAGCACAGCAAACTCGAGACGCAACCCGCAATCGCCTTCGCGTCCCCAACCGCGGCCGATAATCCCATCGTCGTCGACGAGAGTCGCACCTATCAGACGATCGAGGGTTTCGGCGCCTCCTTCACGGACTCCTCGGCGTATCTCCTGAATCGGGTGGCGAGCCCGGCCGTGCGCGCCGACGCGATGAAGCGGCTCTTCACGCGGGAGGGCGACGGCATCGGCCTCAGCTTCATCCGGAACCCCATGGGAGCGTCCGATCTGGCACGGACGCACTACTCGTACGACGACCTGCCGGCCGGGCAGACGGATCCCTCCCTCGAGCACTTCTCGATCGCACACGACGAGCAGGACGTCATTCCGCTCGTCCTCGAGGCGCGGCGCCTGAATCCGGCGATGAAGATCATGGCGACGCCGTGGAGCCCGCCCGGCTGGATGAAATCGTCGGGCTCGATGATCGGCGGGACGCTCCTTCCATCGATGTACGACGCGTTCGCCGCCTACTTCGTCAAGTACATCCAGGCTTACGCCCGGGCCGGCATTCCCATCGACTACGTCTCGCTCCAGAACGAGCCGCTCTACGTGCCGGCGGACTACCCCGGCATGTCGATGGACGGCCCGACGCAGCTCGTCGTCCTGCGCGATCACGTGCTGCCGGCGTTCCTCAGCAACCAGATCGCGGCGCGCGTACTGGTGTACGACCACAATTGGGATCGTCCCGACCACCCGGAAACGGTGCTGAGCGATCTGGCCATCGCGGCCTCGCCGATGGTGGCGGGCACGGCCTGGCACGGCTACGACGGCACGCCCGGCGTGATGCTGGCGACAGGAGAACGGTTCCCCGACAAGGGCCAGTACCAGACAGAGCACTCGGGCGGGACGTGGGTGACCGACCAGGTGCGCGAGGACTTCGCCGAGATCATCCACGTCCTTCGCAGCGGGGGCCGCGCGTTCGTGAAGTGGGGCCTCGCGCTCGATCAGAACCGCGGTCCGCACGCCGGCGGCTGCGGCACGTGCACGCCGCTGGTGACGGTGAACACGTCAGGCGCGATCTCGTTCCCGATCGACTTCTACACGCTCGGCCAGTTCAGCAAGTTCATCCTTCCGGGCGCGCGACGGATCTACAGCAGCAACGCCACGGGGATCCTCACGGCCGCGTTCGTGAACCCGGATGGGTCGAAGGCGCTCGTCGCCGTCAACGACACGAAGGCTGCCGTGACGTTCGAGGTGCGCTGGGGCGACAAGGCGTTCTCGTCCACCCTGCCGGGGTACGGCGGCGCGACGTTTACCTGGAGCGGGGCGGCACGCGGCACGCCGACCATCGACGTCACGCGGGCAATCCGCGCCTCGAGTTTCACCGCTTCGAAGGGGGTGCAGACCGAAACGACCACGGACACGGATGCCGGGCTGGACATCGGCTTCGCAGATGCCGGCGACTCGCTGACCTACGAGCACCTCGACTTCGGCCATGGTGTCACCAGCGTCGAGGCGCGCGTCGCCAGCGCCGGCAGCGGCGGCACGATAGAGGTTCACCTCGACGGCGCCGACGGGCCGCTGCTCGGCACGGTGACGGTGCCGGTCACCGGGGGCTGGCAGCACTGGACGACGGTCAGCGGCGCGATTTCCGGCGCAAACGGCGAGCATTCCCTGGTGCTCGTGTTCCGCGGCGGCCAGAGCGTGGGAAACCTGAACTGGTTCCGTTTCAAATAAATGGCGGAACGGAGCGAACCGATTGGACGTTTATTCCGTCTCAGGGGTCAGGGGCCAGGGCTCAGGGGCCAGGCTTCAGGAGGCCGATTCGCATGTCGTTTCTGAACAAGCTGCTCGGGAAGAACACCGCGCCCACCCAGCGGGTTCGCGTGTGCGTGGAATGCGGAATGCCCGTCGACCAGCACAAGGAATGGTGCGCCATCCACCGGACGCGTCAGGAGATGGAGCAGAAGCAGGCGGAGCCCGCCGACGCCTAGCTCGGTCTCGGTCTACATGCTGGCGCGCCGACGATCTTCGGCCGCCTCGTCGCCCACCCCGGAGAACCGCGACATGAGCTCGCGGGCACGGTCCAGGGCGGCTTCCACGTGCGGCACGATGTTTTACCGCCCGACGTGTTCCAGGAATTCGGCCTGCTCGAGCAACTCCGCCGGCTGACGCCTGGCGCCGCACATCACCAGCGTCCTGCCCGACACCCTCAACCGTGCGCTCAGCTTCTCGAGCGCGTGAAGCCCCGTGGCGTCGATGGCTGTCATGTTCCGCAGCCGCAGGATGACGATCGGGCCGAACTTCCCCATCTCCGCCGTCGCGTCGTCGAGCTTGTCGACCATCCCGAACAGGAAGGGCCCATGGATCCGGAGGATGGTGACGTAGGGCGGCACCTGCTTGTCCTGCAGGATGTGCGGGCGGCCATCCTCGATGTACTCGGGCGTTACGGACGAGACGCTCGTCGTCTCGGTCACGCGGTAGATGTACAAGAGCGCGGCCAGCGACATCCCCACTTCGACCGCCACCGTGAGGTCGGCCACCACTGTCAGCACGAACGTCATCAGCCAGACGGTCTTCTCGGCCAGCTCCAGACGCAGCAGGGATGGGATCTCGCGCCACTCGCCCATGTTCCAGGCCACCACGAGCAGCACCGCGCCGAGCACGGCGAGCGGCACGTGCACGGCGAGCGGCGCCAGCAGCAGCACGAACGCCGTCAGCGTCAGCGCGTGCGTGATGCCGGCAACCGGCGTCCGGCCACCCGAGCGAAAGTTCGTCGCCGTGCGTGCTATGGCGCCGGTAACCGGCACCCCGCCCACCATCGGCACGACGATGTTGGCAACACCTTGCGCGAGCAGCTCGGCGTTCGAGTTGTGGCGATCGCCGATCAGGCCGTCGGCGACCACGGCGGACAGCAGGCTCTCGACGGCCGCCAGCAGCGCGACGGTCACAGCCGAGGGCAGAAGCGGCAGGATCAGGTCGGCCCTGAACTCCGGCACGCTGATCGAGGGCAACCCCGAGGGCAACCCTCCGAAGCGCGATCCGATGGTCTCGACCGGCAGCCCGAAGAGGGCCACCGCTACCGTCGCGAGCACGACGGCGACGATCGTTCCGGGAATCCTCGGCCACAGCCGTGGGACGACGAGAATCACGGCCAGACCGCCGACGGCGATGCCTACCGCCGCGGCATTGAAGGTTGGCAGCGCCTGGCCGAGCACCGCCATCCGCGCGAAGAACTCGCTCGGTACGGGCGACACGCGCAGGCCGAGCAGGTCCTTGATCTGGGTGGACGCGATCAGCAGCGCGATGCCGTTGGTGAAGCCGAGCACGACCGGGCGCGGGATGAATTTGACCGCGTTGCCCAGGCCGGTGATGGCCAGCAACAACAGCATCACGCCGGCCATCATCGTCACCATCAGAAGGCCAGAGACGCCGTGCCTCGCGATGATGCCCGCCACGATGACGACGAATGCGCCGGTCGGCCCTCCGATCTGAATTCGCGATCCGCCGAGTGCCGAAACGATGAGGCCGCCCACGATGGCGGTGTAGATGCCGGCCTGCGGCGTCACGCCCGACGCGATGCCGAACGCCATCGCGAGCGGCAGCGCCACCACGCCGACGGTGACGCCAGCGATCAGGTCCGCGGTGAACGCGTGCCGCGTGTAGCCCTGCAGCGTGTCGAGCAGCCGCGGACGCCAGCGGCTCCAATCGACCCGACGACGTTGCGTCATCTGCCGCAGCCTTTGCCGGCGCCGAGCGCAGCGAGCATTGCGCGGGTTTCACGGGCCTGCGACTGGAAGTACCGACGCAGCAGATCGAGGACGCGGAAGAGCACCGGATCGCGTACGGCGTACAGCACCTGATTGCCGACGCGGCGGTTCACCACGACCTGACGCGTGCGCAGCACGCCGAGGTGCTGCGACAGGTTCGCCTGTTCGACGCCGAGTCGGGTGGCCAGCGCGCCGGCGTTCAGCTCTCCGTCGCGAAGCTCGTCGACGATCGCGATGCGAGTCGGATGTCCCAGCGCCTGGAAGAGGCCAGCCTTGAATGTCCGGAGTTCTGATTCGGGCACATTTTTAGTATATTCGAATATTCGAAAGTAGTACGTATGTCTC
>Ga0136846_1227065_pt1 | contig 10389 bp, 4 predicted proteins | sample HopSoiMetagenom2_FD_96841 | JGI IMG/M metagenome (GOLD analysis project Ga0136846, IMG submission 96841) | Grasslands soil microbial communities from Hopland, California, USA - 2 Assembly 2016 (version 4) | ecosystem: Environmental > Terrestrial > Soil > Grasslands | place: USA: Hopland... | reverse complement strand
ATGCCATCGTTGTTGCTGGCTTTTACGCGAAAAGTGTATTCTCCGGGGTCCAGGTTGGTATAAGAGGCCATGTTCGAGGCGCCAACATAGTTCCAGTCTTTATCAAAGCCATCCAGTTTATAGGCATAGTGGTTTTGTTTGGGGATGGTATAATTCAGGGCTACAAAACCCAGCGCAAAGTTTTGCTTATAATTCAGGCGTATTTCGCTGGCTACTGAAATATGCTCTTTAATAGGCGCATCGTTACCTGCAGGAACAGATTTGTTGGAGATCCTGAGATCGGTTAAAATTACCTGCGGCACATTGCGATTAACCGTGAGCCGTTCCGGATAAAAATGATTGAACCCTTCCAAACCACCGAAAATCAGTTCACCATCTGTTAAGCGCAGGCCAACGCCGCGAACGAAATTCGAGTTTTGAAGACCATTTAAATGAGTGAAGTTCCAGAAGCTTTTTGTGCCCGTATCAAATCTGCTTATGCCAGTATTGGTTGATATCCATAATTTACCTGTTGCATCTTCCACAATCTGATAAACCATGGTGTTTTGCAATCCGTCTTTTTCAGAAAAAAAGGTGAACAGGTGCTTATTCGCATCAAATGCAGCCAGTCCGCCAAACGTGCCGATCCACATTTTCCCCTGGCTGTCGCGATGCAGGCATTGTATTTTATTGCTGGGCAAGTGGCTGTTCTCCTGGGTGTATATAGTCCATTTACCGGTGGCGGGCTCATATACGGCAATACCGCCGCCATGTGTACCGATCCATATATTGCCGTTGGCGTCTTCCTTAATGGCCCGGATATAGCCATTAATGGGCAGCCGCGCTACCCCAGTGCCTTCGGGAGAATACCTGGCAATTACCCGGTCATTGTTCATAATAATAATTCCGTCGCCGTTGGTGCCTATCCACACATTGCCCTTACTATCTTCAAATAAACAGAAAATGTCATTACTGGTAAGATCATTTATTCCCGGCCCCTTTACCAGTTGTTTACACGCACCTGTTTGTAATTCTGTGACGATCACTCCCTGGGAAAAAGTGCCGATATATAATTTATTGTTCCTGGTCCGCAGCAAAGCCAGCACAGACAGGGAATTGGCTGGGATGTTTTTCAACCGGAGGTTCACGGGAAATGCCTGATCTTTTTTACCATCGTATTCATATAAACCGTTGCCATTTGTTCCCAATAACAAATGGCCGTTTTTATTTTCGGCAAGGGCGGTGATAATGGCAATATTGGCCCTGTTTTCCTGAAAAGTACTGCTTAGCGTGAGGTTGAACAGATTAAGATTTTTATCGTATTTGCAAATGCCGCCCTGGAAAGTGCCAAACCAGTAAATGCCGTGTTTGTCTACATATATACACCGCACCCCATTGCTGCTTAAGCTTTGATGGTTGCGGTTGTCATGGGTAAAAACAGAAAATTGACCTGCCTGGATGTTGTAAACGTACAGGCCTTTGAAGGTGCCTATCCATAATAAACCCTGGTCGTCACCGGCTAAATAATTAATTTCGGTACCGTTTAAATACCCTTCATGAACGAATCCTGATCCATCCGGCTTCAACCTGCTTAACCCCGTTGTAGTTCCCACCCAGATATTTCCCCATTTGTCTTCTGCCACGGCTTTTATCTTGTTTATGGGCAAACTGGAAGGGTCTGTTTTGTTGTTCTCATACAACCTGAACCTGTTTGTTCGAACATTGTACTGGAAAAGGCCGTTATCGCTCGCGATCCACAACCGTTGTTTACTGTCTTCAAAAATAGAAAGCAGGGTTGTTTTTACCGGTCTGCCTGCCTCATCGCGCAGCTGGTATTTTGAAATGGACTGGGTTACAGGATCTAGCATATACAATCCTTCATATTGCGCGATCCATATTTTACCGCGGTAGTCACTGCAAATGCCCCTGATAACATCGCTGCCCGAGAGGGTGGGGGTACCGGTTCTTACCGGGTAATGTACGAACAGATCTTTTTTCCTGTCATACATGCTGAGGCCACCACCGCTGGTGCCTATCCATAAATTACCCGATCTGTCTTCATGTAAGGCAAGCACTTCGTTGGTACGCAGGCTGGTGGTGTCGCCCGGATTATAGCGGTATACGGTAAAATTGGTTCCATCGAATTTATTCAACCCATCATCAGTGGCAAACCACATGAGCCCATAACGATCCTTTAAGATGGCATTCACTGAATTGGATAACAAACCATCCCTGGTAGAAAGCGAAGTGAAATTAATTTGCCCTGTTTGAGCCTGGGCCTTGGGATAAGTGATTAACAGGTAACCCAAAAATATATAAATATATTTTCGCATGTCTTGCAATCGTTTTGGTAAAGTAATATAAGATCGCCTTAGGGATCGAACAAAATTGCTACAATTTCCGACAAAGTTGGCAATTCCCCCATCAGCGACATGGCTACATTTGTTATTAAATGTACGACTGACGTTTCTGTTTTCCGTACAAAAATTTGACTGCTTAAAACGATGCTGCCATGCGAAATAATGTCCTTTTGATTGCAGGGGCGGAACAGCCCTGCCCCGTCCTGCACAAAGATCTGCTCCATGCGTACAACTTATTTGTAGCCTGCACTTTGGAAGAAATTTTCAAGGTATTTGAAAAAACTTCTATTCAATTAATTATTTGTAATGTACACTTGCCGGCCCAGGATGGCTGGCAGTTATGCAGGCAATTCAAAACGGCTACCCGCTATGCGCACATCCCGGTAATCTTACTGACGACCGAAGATTCCCTTGAGGTGAAAATAAAAGCCCTTGAAGCAGGTGCCGATGCATGCATGCACACTGCAATGCCCTGGAATTACCTGGATGCCCAGATCAACAACCTGATCATCAATAGAATAAAGGTTTCCCAGCACGTTGGTTCTTCCTTTCCGGTTAATAACAATTTCCCCGATCTAAATAACGATGAGGAGTTTGCTAAAAATCTCAACAGTTGCATTTGCAGCCACCTCCATGATCCTTTGCTGAATGTACACCTGCTTGCCAGACTTATGAATATGAGCCGGGCCACCCTCTATCGCAAAATAAAGACCATCACCAACCTTACACCGTATGAATTAATAAATGATGCCAGGCTAAACAGGGCCGCCGAACAATTGGCTACGGGCGGGTACAAAGTATTTGAAATTGCGAGAATGGTGGGGTTTCAATCTCAAAGCAGTTTTGGAAAAGCATTCCTGAAACAGTATAAAGTAACCCCGGCTGCCTGGCAACGCATCAAAAAGGAACAACGGGCACAGGAAAGCAGCCAGGTACTGCAAAACACTTTCACAACTATGAAACGATCGCTTTTAGCCGTTGCTGTGTGATGGCAATCCTTAAATAAATAAAGCTGTTGAATAAATGAAACGATATGTTGGTGCTTTATTAGTATCTGTATCAATGATTGCGACCGGTTTTTCACAAAACGGGAAAGATCTAAAACTTTGGTACAAACAACCCGCCGGTACTACCTGGGAAAATGCATTGCCGGTAGGTAATGGAAGGCTCGGCGCAATGGTATATGGAAATGTAGAAAAGGAAACAGTTCAGTTGAATGAGCACACCGTGTGGACTGGCAGTCCCAACCGTAATGACAATCCGGATGCCCTGGCGTCCCTGCCCGAAATAAGAAAGCTGGTGTTTGAAGGCAAACAAAAGGAAGCGGAGCAACTGGCCGCCAAAACCATTCAGAGTAAAAGATCGCATGGGCAAATGTTCCAGCCAGTAGGCAGTTTACAACTGGTATTTGACGGGCACAACAACTACACGCAATATTACAGGGAGCTGGATATTGAAAAAGCAGTAGCGAAAACTGTTTATACAGTAGATGAGGTAACCTATACCCGGGAAGTATTGGCCTCCATTCCCGACCAGGTAATGGTGGTGCGCCTGACTGCGAATAAGCCCGGCCGTATTTCATTTACTGCTTTTTTTTCGACGTTGCAATCCAATGCCGTTATTAAAACAACGGCCAGAAAAGAATTGACGATAGCCTGAACCACTTCAGATCATGAGGGCGTTAAAGGCATGGTAAAGTTCAAAAGCATTGCCCGGTTGAAAACAGAAGGGGGCGCGCTGTCGTCGAACGATACGGCCCTTACAGTAAAAAATGCCGATGCTGTTACCATTTACATGTCTATTGCCACTAATTTTAATAATTACAATGACATAAGCGGGGACGAAAATAAGCGGGCGGCAGCTTACCTTAACAAGGCTTATATTAAACCGTATGCTGCTATATTAAGTGCTCATATTGCAGCGTATCAAAAATATTTTAACCGGGTTACGCTTGACCTGGGTACAACAGAAGCAGCCAGCTTACCGACAGATGAACGGCTAAAAAATTTCCGCACGGCCAATGATCCGCAATTGGTGACCCTGTATTATCAGTACGGCCGTTATTTGCTGATCTCTTCTTCACAACCTGGTGGACAGCCTGCCAACCTGCAGGGGATCTGGAATGGCAAAATGCAACCGCCATGGGACAGTAAATACACCATTAACATCAATGCCCAAATGAATTACTGGCCGGCTGAAAAAACCAACCTGGCAGAACTGCATGAACCTTTTTTGCATATGGTTAAAGACATGTCGGAAGCGGGGCAGGAGACAGCCCGCATCATGTATGGCGCCAGGGGATGGATGGCGCATCACAATACGGATCTCTGGCGTATAACCGGTCCTGTTGACCCCATTTTCTGGGGAATATGGAGCGCAGGCGGAGCGTGGTGCAGCCAGCACCTGTGGGAACATTACCTGTATAGCGGCGATAAAAAGTTCCTCGCATCCGTGTACCCTATTCTGAAAGGCGCCGCCGCGTTTTATGTGGATTATTTAACAGAACATCCCAAATACCATTGGCTGGTGGTAAACCCCGGCACCTCTCCTGAAAATGCGCCGGCCGCACATGGCGGTTCTTCATTCGATGCGGGAACTACTATGGACAACCAGATCGTCTTCGACATCTTCAGTGCCACCATCAGGGCGGCGGAAATAGTACAAAAAGATGCGGCGTTTTCAGATACCCTGAAGCGGATGCGTAGCCGTTTGTCACCCATGCATATAGGACAATACGGGCAATTGCAGGAATGGCTGGAAGACATCGATGATCCCAACGACCATCACCGTCATATCTCACACCTGTACGGTTTGTTCCCTTCCAATCAAATATCTCCGTACCGCACGCCGGCATTATACAGTGCAGCTAAAAACACGCTTTTGCAACGCGGAGATGTAAGTACCGGGTGGAGCATGGGCTGGAAAATAAACTGGTGGGCAAGAATGCTCGATGGCAATCATGCCTACACATTAATTCAGAATCAGCTAACGCCATTGGGCGTTAATAAGGAAGGAGGTGGCACCTATAACAACCTCTTCGATGCACATCCGCCTTTTCAGATCGATGGCAACTTTGGTTGTACCTCGGGCATTACCGAAATGTTGATGCAAAGCGCTGATGGTGCGGTGCATTTGTTACCTGCACTTCCCGATGTATGGCAGGCAGGCAGCGTTAAAGGATTGCGCGCAAGAGGAGGTTTTGAAATACAGGATATGGAATGGAACAATGGGAAGCTGGTAAAACTGGTGATAAAGTCCAATATAGGTGGCTCGCTTCGTTTGCGTTCGCCCAATCCGCTGCAATTCACTAATGGTAAGGCCCTGACAAAAGCGACCGGGCCAAACAGGAATCCTTTTTATGGAACCGAAGAAACACCTGAACCCTTGTTGTCGCCACGGGCAACGGTAAATGTCCCTGAATTAAAAGAAACGTGGTTGTATGATATGCCAACAACAGCGGGCGCAATCGTTACACTTGTTGCTCAATAATAATAGTAAGTATATAGATCATAAAAAATGCTTGAATAGTAAAAATGAAATCATATAAAACAACTGGTACCGGTATCGCAATGGCAGCAGCCTTGTTTTTATCAATAAGCGGCTTTGCGCAAAAACTGCCTTATCAGAACCCAAACCTGCCTTCAGAAGAAAGGGCCAAAGATCTGATAGCACGATTGACATTGGAAGAAAAAGCCTCATTAATGTTCGATCAATCGCCGGCAATACCCCGACTGGGCATAAAAAAATTCAATTGGTGGAGTGAGGCATTACATGGCCTGGCCAACAATGATAATGTTACCGTTTTTCCCGAACCAGTTGGCATGGCTGCTTCATTCGACGATTCGCTGGTATATAAGGTCTTTGATGCTACGTCAGATGAAGTACGTGCCAAATATCATGAGGCCATCCGAAGTGGAAAGGAAAACCGGCGCTTTCTCAGTCTTTCCGTTTGGACACCCAATGTCAACATCTTCCGCGATCCCCGCTGGGGCCGTGGCCAGGAAACCTATGGTGAGGATCCCTATCTCACTTCGCGGATGGGCGTTGCGGTAGTAAAGGGCCTGCAGGGCCCCGCCGATGCAAAATACCGCAAGCTATTGGCCTGCGCCAAGCATTATGCCGTGCATTCTGGTCCTGAATGGAGCAGGCATACACTAAATCTTTACCAGGTAAGGCCCCGTGATCTGTACGAAACTTACCTGCCTGCATTTAAATCGCTGGTGATGGATGCCGATGTACGCGAGGTGATGTGTGCTTACCAGCGATTGGATGATGAGCCCTGTTGCGGCAACAACCGGTTGTTACAAACCATCCTGCGCGATAATTGGGGTTTTAAATATGTAGTGGTTTCCGATTGCGGCGCCATCACTGATTTTTTTACCAGCCATAAAGTATCATCCGATGCCGTACATGCTTCTGCAAAAGGCGCTTTGGCAGGCACCGATGTAGAATGTGTATGGGAAGGCTATGCATTTAAAAGTCTGCCGGAGGCCGTATCGAGAGGATTGATCAGCGAAAAAGAGATCGACAAACACCTGCTGCGCGTGTTGACAGGGCGTTTCGATCTGGGCGATATGGATGATGATGCATTGGTTCCCTGGGCAGCCATTCCGATGACGATCGTCAATAATGAGGCGCATAGAAAGCTGGCCCTGGATATGGCGCAGGAATCGATGACATTGCTTCAGAACAGGAATAATATCCTTCCTTTAAAAAAGACCGCAAAAAAAATAGCTGTCATTGGGCCTAATGCCGATAACGATCCTGTGCTTTGGGGAAACTATAACGGGAAGCCGGTTAGAACGATCGATATTCTCCATGGCATCCGATCTAAAATGCCGGCCAACAGTGTGTTGTATGATAAGGCATGCGACCTGGTAGAGAACAAGGTAACGCAAAGCTATTTTTCACAATGTTCCATCGACGGTAAAAAAGGGTTTAAAGCCACGTACTGGAACAACCGCGAAATGACAGGTGATCGGGTTATTACCGAACAAATAGCCAATCCGTTAAAACTGACCACTGCCGGCCAACATGAATTTGCCTCGGGTGTTCAACTCGAAAATTTTTCAGCCTTGTATGAAACGGAGTTTGTTGCGGCCAGTACAGAAGAAATAGTGTTTAAGTGCGGGGCAACAGGTTCCATGCAATTGTATGTAAACGGAACAATGGTAAGAAGGACCAATAACTGGCGTACCCTGCTTTCAAGAGTTCCCTACAAAGTAGAGAGTGGCAAAAAATATAAAATAGAAGTACGGTTTGCCCAGTTGAATAACTGGCAGGCAAATATCGAATTTGATTTTGGTAAAGAAGTAGATATCGACTTTAGCGGCCTTATCAATAAACTCAAAGGAATTGATGAAGTTGTATTTGTCGGCGGCCTTTCTACCTTACTGGAAGGGGAGGAAATGCCCGTATCGTATCCCGGGTTTAAAGGCGGCGACCGTACGGATATTCAATTGCCCGAAGTACAACGCAATTGTTTGAAAGCATTGAAAGCAGCGGGTAAAAAAGTAATTTTTGTCAATTGCTCAGGCTCTGCCATCGGGTTGGTGCCCGAAACCGAAAGCTGCGACGCCATTCTGCAGGCCTGGTATGGCGGAGAATCCGGAGGACAGGCTGTTGCTGATGTGCTGTTTGGCGATTACAATCCTTCGGGTAAATTGCCCATTACCTTCTATAAGGATACCACGCAGCTGGCCGGTTTTGAAGACTATTCCATGAAAGGAAGAACATACCGCTACATGAGTGACCCGCTTTTCCCGTTTGGGTTTGGCTTAAGTTATACCACCTTCTCTATAGGTACTGCGCAACTCAGCAAAACAGAGATCAGCAACAATGAAAACATAACGCTTTCCATCCCTGTAACCAATACTGGTAAAAGCAACGGAAGGGAGATCGTACAGGTGTACGTGCGGAAAACAGGCGATAGCGACGGACCGCTTAAAACCCTGAGGGGATTTAAAAGAATAACTGTTCCTGCGGGCAAAACCGCAACGGCGGTTATCAACCTGCCGCCTGCAGCATTTGAGTTTTATGATACCAATTATGGTAAAATGACAGTAGCGGCCGGTGGGTATGAATTATTATATGGTAACAGTTCTGCAGAAAAAGACTTAAAGGTCTTGAAGGTCTCGATTGCACCGTAAGCAAAGCGAAAGGGATACACGATCTCATCTTATATAAACCTATCTCAAATGAAAAAAACACTTTTCACATTATTGATTGTTTTGCCAACATTGCTTGCTGCGCAAAACGCAACCATAAAAATTGATCTAGAAAGAAGCATTGGCGACATTGACCCCCGCATCTACGGGGTGTTTATGGAACCTATTCAGTTTAACGGCAAAAGATTTGGTTTGCCCGATTCTGTGCAGTTCAATACGCTGTATGGAACTTTATACGACCCTTCCTCACCACTGGCGGATGACAATGGCTTTAAGAAAAATTATATGGAAGCCATGAAGGAATTAAAGATCACCAACATGCGCTGGCCAGGCGGGAATTTTTTAATGGGGTATAACTGGCAGGATGGGATTGGTCCCAAAGATCAACGTCCGGCCCGCATTAATCTGGCATGGGGCGGTATAGACAACAATCACATGGGGACGGATGAATGGATGGCATTGAATAAAACAATAGGCAGTGAAAATGTGGTTTGTGTTAACCTGGGTCTCGGCGATATCAAAGATGCCGTTTACTGGCTTGAATACTGCAACTATCCTGGGGGAACTTATTATTCAGACCTTCGTGCCAGGAACGGACATAAAGAACCATACCATGTTAAATTGTGGGACCTTGGTAATGAAGTAGACGGCTATCCATGGGAACTGGGTTACAAAACAGCAGAGGATTATGTAAAAACCGGAAGGGAAGCGGCAAAAGCCATGAAGTCAGTGGATAGCACCATCAAATTGGTGGCATCCGGTTCTTCTTACTATGAACCGACGGGAATATGGGTAGACTGGAACCGCAAAGTGCTTGAAGGACTGGGCGATAAGATCGATTATTTATCCATACACCGGTATTGGGAAAGATCCGATGATTACTATGCTTACATGGGACAAAGCGCTATGGATTTTGAAGAAAAGATCAAAGTACCGGCAGCGCAGATAGAAACAGCACGGGTAAAAAACGGGTTCAAAAAACCAATTTATATTTCGGTAGACGAGTGGGGACTTATGTCGCGCAATACATTATCTGTACTGCCGGTTGCACAGTGCTTTAATTCTTTCCTGCGCCATGCGAATGTGGTTAAGATGGCGAATTTTACCCTCCTTACCTCGCTGCTGGGCAGTGACACAAAGAAGGGAACTTTTAAAACACCGTTGTTTTATATTTTCAAAGCATTCTCGAACAACTGCCGGGGAATTTCCGTAGACACGCATGTTTCCTGCGACACGTTCAACACGCCAAAATTCAGCGACATTCCTTATCTGGATGTTACCACTACCTACGCTAAAGAAACAAACACTGTTTTCATCAACGTGGTGAACCGCCACAAAGAGAAAGCGATAACTGCCGACATGGTAACCACTTCGGGAAACTTTGCCGGCAAAGCGGAAGCCAGTTTGATTGCAGGTGCTTCCTTGAACGAGGTATATGAATTCGATAAACAGGATCAGTATGTACCCGTTAAAAAAATGGTGGACACCAGGGGAAAGCAGCTTACCTATACGTTTCCGCCGCATTCCTTTACTCAGATCAAAGCAGGTGTTATAACAAAATAAGCAGTTCAGATTTAACAAGAAAATTATCATATGAAACAAATAATGTTTGCCATAGCCATCCTCTTCCTGAGTGTTTCATCTGCCAGTTCGCAGGAACTGGTTAAACAGGCGCCGGCCGGTTTCGATTCATTGCGTGCCGATATTCCACATGGAAAGATCGATACCATCAGTTATGCCTCAAAAACCGTGGGGACTACCCGAAGATCACTCATTTATACTCCCCCCGGGTTTTCAAAAAAGAAAAAGTACCCGGTTTTATACCTGCTGCATGGTATAGGCGGGGATGAGAAGGAATGGTTGAATGGCGGAAAGCCACAAGT
>Ga0136846_1222080_pt1 | contig 10389 bp, 10 predicted proteins | sample HopSoiMetagenom2_FD_96841 | JGI IMG/M metagenome (GOLD analysis project Ga0136846, IMG submission 96841) | Grasslands soil microbial communities from Hopland, California, USA - 2 Assembly 2016 (version 4) | ecosystem: Environmental > Terrestrial > Soil > Grasslands | place: USA: Hopland... | reverse complement strand
CCTGGCGACACACGACCAGGCGTGAGCCGAGAGCACCACACTGCTGCCTCGACGCAGCGCCGCTCGCACACCGTCACCCAGCTGGCAGGTCGGTCCTCACTGCATTGTTGACGGATGTGCTGGTCCCAGCACATCCCCACGCAGCGCGTCGAAGGCGGCCCCGAGGGGCCGCGCTGAAGCCACGATCTCGGCGTTGTCCGCGCGCCGCGCTACGTTCCGATCATGTCCATGAAGCCGCGCGCACAGCACCCACTCCCCCAGCAGGGAGCCTCCGGTGGGACGGCTCCCACTTCACGGCGCCCAAGTCCCCCCTCGGACACCAGTTGACATACGGCCACCGCACCGGCGCGCATCTGCCAGAGCGGGGCGACCGCCCGTCCCTTCGTCGCAGCCGGCCCCTTGCGCCGGTGACCGGGTGTGGCAGCGCCACTCCCCGCGTCCTCCGATCAGCCGCGATCGTCGCGCGCTGTGCGAATGCCGTAAGACCGGCTCGTTGGCTCCGGCCGGCTGGCCGGCTCGCGTCGGAGCCGCAACACGGGTCGCGATCCCGGGGCGCCGTTCCACGAGCGGTCGGTGGCTAGAGCCGGCGTGCCCAGTGTTCGAGTTGAGCCGCGATCTGGGGCTCGGAGCTGACCTTCTCGTAGCCCGAATTCCCGAGTCGAACGATGACGATGTCGGTCGCGGGGTCCACGACCATGACCTCACCGTGGTAGCCGAGCGCGGCATAGGCGGATCGATTCGTGTCGTGGAGGATCCACATCCCGTTGCCGTAGCCCATCGGGACGCTGCCATAACCAGGAGGGACGCCGGGGCCACGGGACACGATCGGGGTGGTCGAGGCGGCCGCGCTCCGGCGGGCGAAGTCACTGGTCCGGTCGTCGAGCAGCAGCTGGCCGATGCGCGCGATGTCGGGAGCACTCGCGACGAAGCCGCTCTCCTGCCAGGGAAAGCCGTGGCCGTCGACGAGCCACTGTGCGGAGTGTTCCGCACCGAGGCTCGACCACAGCTCCGTTGCGGCGGGCCCGGTCATGAGCCGCCCGGTGGCTCGTCGGTAGGCGATGCCCAGCAGGTTCGGCGCCCAGTCGTTGTAGGTGAAGGTGCCCGGTGCCGACTCGACGGCGGGGTCATCGAGGGTGGCGGCCTCCAAGTCGCTGGCGTAGTACACCCGCGGCGCGTCCTCGTTGAACCACGGAAAGCGCGCCACCACCCGGAACCCGATCCCGGACCGCATGTCGACCAGGTCAGCAAGGGTGATGTCAGCGAAGCGGTGATCGCGCTCCCCCAGCTCGGGGATCCAGTGCGTGATCGGGTCCTTCCACGACATCTTCCCGGCCTCGACGGCGCGGGAAATGAGGAGGGCGGTGACGGTCTTGCTGATCGAGAACACCGGTCGCAGTTCTTCGATCCGGTGCCCCGGGGCTGCCCACTGGCAGATGAGCTCGCCATGGCGGATGACCACGAGCTGGGTCGCGCCGCCAGGCAGCAGCGCAGCATCGAGGCTGCCGCCGGCCGCTTTCTGGACGTCACCGCATTGGTCCGGACTGGTCCAAGGCGTCGGGGACTCCGCCGGAATGGTGAGGTGTCGCTTCCACTCGATGTCGTCGGTGCTCGACTGCCCGTGGCTGATGACGCGCCACGTGTATCCGATGTCACCGCCGGACAGGGCAACCACCGAAGTGATCGCCACTGCGCTGACCGCCGCCGCAGCTACCAAGCAGAGTCTGATAAGTCGATGCACCGCATAAGTATATGACGTATAGTTTTCTTGTCTGGAGGGAGAGCGATGCCACGTACACCCCGCCTCTCGCGCGCCGACGTCATCAACGGCGCCTGCGCCATCGCAGACGAGCAGGGCCTGGCCGCGGTGACGATGTCCGCTGTCGCGTCCCGCCTGGGCGCCACGCCGATGGCCCTGTACCACCACGTCGAAGGCAAGGAGCACCTCCTCGACCTGCTCATCGCGGCAGTGCTGAGCGAAGTCCCCGACGTGGACGACCTGCCGCCGGGGTGGGAGCAGCTCGAAGCCCTCGCGCGAGGACTGCGCGAGGTCGCCGATCGCCATCCGGCGGTCTTTCCCCTGCTGCTGCAGCGGCCGGCCGTCGCGGACGCGAGCCTGGTCCTGCGGGCACGGATCCGGGACGCCCTACGCAGCAGCGGCGTGCCGCCCGTTGCCCTGGACCGCGGTGAACGACTCGTCTCCACTGTCGCCCTGGGATTCCTGGCCAGCGAAACCGGTGGCAGGTTCGCGAACGTGTCACGAGAACAGCGCACCGCTGACTTCGAGCTCCTTCTGGAGATGGTGCGGCGCGGGTTACCGGCCCTTCACGGGAGCTCGACTGCGGCTGCGTGTCCTCACCATGGCGATCGAGATGCCACAGGAGAGTCCTGACTGTCACAGGCGGCGCCCCGGTGAGCGGTCCGGGACTTGACGAATGGCGCATGTCGCAGCCGATCTGGGCAACCCCAGGGCCACGGTGTCCGAGTGGGCGAGCCGCTACCTGGCGATGTCTTCGTCGCAGGAAGCGCCGGCCCTCGCACTACGCGGAGGCATAGGTCATCCGGTCTCGGATAAGCCGGCCCTCAGCCGTGTGCGTATGTAGCGTGTCGCCCCTCGGTCACTTCGAGACCGGGGCTTCCTCTCTCCAGTGCAGGGCCAGGGTCCGTGGTCCACGAGGCCACGCGGAGTACCGAACGGGCAAGCAGCGCTGCGGTTCGATCCGGACGGCACCGTCGCGCTCATGCCGGTGGAGCAGCTGGCCGTCGCCGACGTGATCCTCGCGGCCCGGCAGCCGGCTGCCGACCGACGGGACCGTGATCGACGGGACCTCGTGGATCGACACGGCGGCGATCACCGGCGAGTCGATGCCGAGCGAGCGCCTCGCATCCGATCGCGGACGCGGTGGTGCACGCCGCTCGCGAGCGGGGCATGGCGGGTCATCCCGGCGAAGGAGACGCGGGTCGTCGCCGGCCTCCGCGCCGAGGGCATCGTGGAGGGCAGGGTCTCCGACCGCCGCTACTTTTCCGAAGCCTCGATGGCCGCCATCGGTCCCATCGCTGACCCCACCTCATCGCTGGCGGCGCCGGCCCTGCTCACGGCATAGTCACCGCACCGCTGACCAAGAAGGTGAGGACTTCATCCACCACTCAGCGGGACGTCACCGACTGGGGCGACCTGCCATGTGAAGGGTGGGAGAACCACTCGGGGCGGCGGTGCGTGGTGTCTAAGGATTCCGAGCACCAACGACCAGAAAAGCGCAGCTGAGGGCTGGCTCCCCAGCACTGCTCGATGGGCGCGCAGTGCCACCACCGTTGCCTGTGAGCCCGGCGGTGGAAATGTTGTGCTGGCCCCTGCGTATCTGGGCCGCCCTTACGCGCTCCGATAGACAAGTCCTGCACACCGGGATGGCCAAGAACCGTCACGTCAGCCCAGGACGAGGGCCAAGCGTGCGCACCAGCACTGTGTCCGATTTCGGGAGAGGGGGCTGTCCGGGCTCATCGACCAGTGGACAACCGCTGTGGGCCTCTTGTCAGCATGGCGGCATCCGTGGCTGCGTGGGAGCGGGGTGACCACGAATTGTCGGTCACCGTGTGCCAGCAATTCTTGGACGTTCCGCATTTTATTGGAGATCCCACTCGTGCCATCACATCGTGCCGTGCTGACACCTCAGATGCTGAGGTATGCGGAGAAGTTCGACGACCGGGGAGAGATCCGATGGCTGCCCTATCTGATGTATTTCCATCCTGTGGCGCATCACTCAGACGTGGTGAACACAGATAAAATCGGCTTCCGGTTCTCCCACGGCGCCACCGAACGGGCCTCAGTCGGCGAACAGCTTCCGCCAGGACCGGTGCGGCTGCTCGCCGGTAGCTCGACCGCATTCGGCATCGGCGCGACACGCGACGCGGCGACCCTTCCTTCCCGCCTGTGGTCCGACCATGCGCCATCCAACCCATGGCTCAACTTCGCCGGCCGAAGCCACAACTCGACGCAGGAACTGCTGCTCTTCGCCCTTTACCGGCACCTGCTCCCCCAGGTCGAGGAGATTGTCATCTTCTCCGGCTTCAACAACCTGGGGCTGGCCCGGCTACCGCGATCCCAGCGGGGAGACCACGGCGCCTTCTTCAACTGCGGCGAGTACTTCCAGCAAATGGATCAATTGCGGGCCCGGCACCGGAGGGCGGCATCCGGCAGGGGCCGGTTCAGCGCGCGCCGGTCAGCAGATCCCGTGGTCGAAAATTCCGCGGCTACCGAACTTGACGAGCAGATCTCCTACGCGTCGGAGCTCACCATCCGCCACCTGGAGAGCTGGCGCCTGCTGACCGCGGCGACCGGCACGAAGATCTCATTCGTGCTGCAGCCGCTCGCCAGCTGGGTGCGAGCGCACCCCGCGCCACAGGAGAAGTTGCTGTTCGCAGAGTTGGATGAGATTTCTCACTTCGGACAAGTGTACGGGGACATCGCCTCCATGGAATCCGGTCGGCGCTACGCCGAGGCGTTACGGCGAGGATGCGAGAAGATCGGCGTGCGCTTTCTCGACATGAGCCCGGTCCTGGCAGATGCGGTGAGCCCACGATCCTGGTTGTTTGTCGACCGTATCCACTTCACCGACGAGGGCCATGACGTCGTCGCTGGTCTGCTGGCCGACATTCTCGACCTCTCCTAGTTCCATCAACCCATCCGGATCAACTGAAGGGCGGTCGACTGTCGTGTCGTTCCTGCGAAAGATCGTGGCCATGCTGCTCGGGCGTAAACCCAAGCCGAGCAAGGATGCGTCCATCTACCCGATGTTCTGACAACTGCCCGCCGACACCGCGGCCGGCCAACTGAACCGATCAATGTTGCTGAACGTGGGAGGTACGAGTTGCTGAGCCATCGGACGCATGAGCCCCGTGCACAACCAGAGGATTGCCAGACAGCAGATTCAGTGATCCGCTCGATGTACGTCCAGGGGACCGATCCCGAGGTCTGGCTGTCTGCCGGGCGACTCCTGCCGGAGATTCGTTCCGAGCTGCGCCGATTCCCGGCGGAGGCCGCCGGCCCCGCCGGGATCGACCAACTCCAGTGTCTGGCCGCCGCCTGGGCGTCTGAGGAGGCGGGCCGCTATCGGGCTCTGCTCGACGGAGCAGACTCGACAACCAGAGGTGTCCTGGTCCGGCGGGCCGCACTCGGTTGCGCTCCGCTCGCCCTGATGTCCGGAGCCTGGCTGCAGTGGCTGACGGCTCCGGGTCACGCTGAGGACCCCGTTGCACTGAAGGGCCTCGCGCTGTACGCGGCTGACGTGGGGGTGGGCCACCCACGTGCCTCCCGGGGCGACGCCTATCTGGAGCTACTGCGGCACCTACATCTGTCGGAGAACGCCGTACCGGCCGCGCGCCTCACTCGCGATCAGCGGATCGACGACGGAGCCTTCTACCTGCCGGGCGTACTGCTGACCATGAGCCGCCGTCCGGACGACTTCCTGGCCGAGATTTTCGGTGCGGACCTGTGCCTGCGGACGGTCGGGCTGCTCCCCGCACTTACCGTCGTCAAAGAGCTGTTGCCAACCGTCGCAGACTGGCCTGGCATCGATCCCGCGACCGCCCGGCAGCCGGCGGGGCTCGCCGGGTCTGAGCAGTGCCGTCGCACCATCGAGGCTCTGCTGTCCAGAGCCGACGCAGGTGCAAGAAGGCAGGTCATGCTGGGTTTCCAGTGGGCGCTGAATGCCCTGCGGCATTGGAGCGACGGGCTCCGCACCGAGCTCGACGCGTCCCGTGACCCGGCATACGAGATGGCCGAGCTGCTGCGGCTGCGGGGTCGGGAAGGTGCGGTCTACCACCGCGGCTTATCGCTCGGGGGTAGGTCGCTGTCCGAGTGGTTGAGGGACAGCTCGGCGCACCCAGGACCACTGCTGGAGGTGCTGGCCGGCAGCCGGCTGGTGAAGCCCGGGCGCGCTGCGGCCAGCCCCCTCGTCAACGGCCTGATCAGCGAGCGCGGTCCGATGTTCCGGGTGTTCGCACCGGAGGACCTCACGGTGCTCGCCCGGTGGATCGATTCGCTCCCGGCAACCGGCCAGCCCGCCGCGGACCCCACTGCCGACGGTGCCAGTCAGGTGACCGCAGTTGCTTCCGCGATGTACGAGATGTCGCCCCTGCTCCTGGCCGACACGGACGCAGGTTCGACGGCGCCCGGCCGGGCACCCGCCGACCTGAGGGAGGCCTACCACTTGCTGCAGACCCGGACGGGGACGCCCGCGCTTCACCGCTACGCCCTCGCCTACGTGGACCGATGGTTGGCCCGTTCCGGTCATGGGATCGACCGCGACCGGCAGGGGCTGCCCACGCACTGGAAGCCGGAGGGGCTACAACCCTGGCTGGCGGAGCAGCACGACCAGCACGGCCACGAGTTCGAAGAGAGCTCGGCGTCGCCGGGCCCTTCCCGCCAAGAGTTGATCACGTCCACTATCCAATTAGCGCCACTAACCCTGATCGACGGGGCTTGGTTGCAGGGTTTCACGAACTACGAACACGCCTCCTCCGAAATTGGCTTCTTCTTGTTCGAGACCTATTGGGACGAGCTCGGAAACGGCGAACCGCAGCTGAACCATCCGTTGATCTACCGCGAAGTGCTCGCTGAGATGGGCGTCGACTTGCCACCGACCGGGTCGATGGAGTTCGCACGGTGGCCCGGTTTTCATGACAACTCATTCGAGCTTCCGGTGTACTGGCTCTGTATAGGTCGATTCCCGCAGACGTTCCTGCCCGAGCTGCTAGGGCTGAACCTGGCCATGGAGCTGTCGGGGGTGGGCGGCTCGTACCGGCAGGCCCGCATCGCACTCAAGACATATGGGTTCAGCACCCGGTTCGTTGACATCCACAACACCATCGACAACATCGCTAGCGGCCATTCTGCCTGGGCGGCCGATGCGGTCGACACCTACCTGGCCACGTTGCCGGCGTCCCAAGGCTCGGGGGCCCGTGCAGAGGTGTGGAAACGCATCCGGGTCGGCTACCGGTCACTCAACCCTCCGCACGGCCTGGGGGCGCGCCGCGCCGCTCGCCGGGCTCGCACGATGAAGGAGCGGGACCATGCCTGACCTGGTGCTGGGAGTCTCGGCGTTCTACCACGACAGTGCGGCGGCGCTGCTCGCCGATGGACTTCCCATCGCGGCGGCTCAGGAGGAGCGGTTCAGTAGGCGCCGTCACGACCCGGGGTTTCCTGTACAGGCGATCAAGTATTGCCTGGGGGAGGCCGACGTGAAACTGGGCGACGTCGCGGCGATCGCGTACTACGAGGATCCGGTGCTGAAGTTCCGGCGGGTACTGGCTACCTACGCGGGCGCCGCACCGCGAGGCTTCACCTCATTTCGTGAGACCTTTCCGGGGTGGTTGTCCTGGAAACTGCGCACCGCCCGAACGGTAGGGCGGCAGCTCGAGGAGCTCGAACTCGGCGCGGTGCCCGACGTCGTGATGCGCCGTCACCATGAGTCACACGCGGCCTCGGCCTTCTTTCCCAGCCCGTACGGCTCAGCCGCAGTGCTCTGCATCGATGGGGTCGGCGAGTGGGCCACCACCACGCTGTGGCACGGGACCGGCGACCGGTTACGTCACGTCGCCGAGCTTCGGTTCCCACACTCACTCGGACTGCTGTACTCGGCGTTCACGTACTTCTGTGGATTCAAGGTGGACTCCGGTGAGTACAAGCTCATGGGTCTGGCGCCCTACGGCAAGCCCAAGTACGCGGAGCTCATCCGCGAGAAGTTGATCGACGTGAAGCCGGACGGCTCGTTCCGGCTGAACATGCATTACTTCGAGTACCTGCGCGGGCAGATAATGACCGGGCGCGGCTTCGAGCGACTCTTCGGTGGCGTGCGACGCAGCCCGGAAGGGCCGCTCACCGAGCGGGAGTTCGATCTCGCGGCATCAGTGCAGCAGGTAACCGAGGATGTCGTAGTCCGGCTTGCCCGGCACGCGCGGGAGGTCACCGGGGAGGACCGGCTGTGCCTGGCCGGCGGTGTGGCGCTCAACTGCGTGGCCAACGGCAGGATCATCCGCGAGAAGATCTTCGACGAGGTCTGGATACAACCCGCCGCCGGAGATGCTGGCGGAGCTCTGGGGGCGGCCCTCGCCCTCGCCATGGAGCGTGGAGCACCGCGGGCGCATCTGGCCGCCGGTCGCGACGCCATGTCCGGCTGCCTGCTGGGCCCCGAATACAGCGACGAGGAGATCAGCGCCTACCTCCACCGCGAGCGGATTCCGCACATCCGACTGGACCCTGACGAACTGGACCGCCATGTCGCAGCCGCGCTCGCAGAGGGCAAGGTCGTCGGCCGATTTCAGGGCCGGATGGAGTTCGGCCCGCGCGCATTAGGCGCTCGGTCCATCCTCGGGGACCCACGCCGTCCCGAGATGCAGTCCATCATGAACCTCAAGATCAAGTTCAGGGAGTCCTTCCGCCCGTTCGCGCCGTCCGTACTCGCCGCCGATGCCCGGGAGTACTTCGACCTGGATCAGCAGAGCCCGTACATGCTGGTGGTGTCCCGGCTCGCGAGTCCGCAGCGTCTGCCGGCCACCGATGTTGCGGGTATCACCGGACTGGGCCTGCTCGATGTCCAGCGGTCGACGATTCCCGCCGTGACCCACGTCGACTCGTCGGCGCGGGTTCAGACGGTCAGCGAGCACGACAACCCCGCGTACCACCGCCTGCTCACCGCCTTCAAAGCCGAGACCGGTTGTCCTGTGCTGGTGAATACTTCCTTCAACCTACGCGGGGAGCCCATCGTGAATACGCCGCAGGAGGCCTACACGTGCTTTATGCGGACGGATATCGACCTGCTTGCACTGGGCGGCTTCTTGCTCGACAAGGCCGCGCAACCCCCATGGCAAGAGGACGGTGACTGGCGTGCCGCCATCTCCCCCGACTAGCGGCCCTTTCGAGCGACAGAAGGACAGGAATCCGTGTGCACACCACTGCTGGCCGCTGCTTATTTCCTGATCATCACTCCGATCGGGTTGCTGAGCCGACTGATACACGACCCGTTGCATCGCAGGTGGAAGTCGAGCGTCACGACCTACTGGATCGATGAGCGTTCGACGCCATGACCGCGACTCCACCGAGTCGAGCCGGGAGACACCAGGTTTGCAACAGCGGCCCGCCGTTCCCCTGGCCCGGCGACGGCAGTCGCCCTGGGCCCCCTCGTCACGGCCGCGATCCAGGTGCCCACCACGACCGATGCCACACATCCCCCTTACGGGGTAGTGCCACGCCACCCGCAATTCCGCCTACTCTGGCTCGGAGAGTCAGCGGGCCGGTTCTGATCCCAGCTCACAAGCTTTCTTCTCCCCCTGGCTGCCGCGACCGTACTGGGTGAGTCCGGCGTGCGTGTCGGGCTGATCTCGACCGCCCAGTTCGTACCGGTAATTCTCTTGGCCTTGGTCGCAGGAGCATCAGCCCAGCGGTGTTCGTTGCGCGGGCTTCTGGTGGCCTGGAATGCCCTGCGGGCGGGTGCGCTCGGTTTCCTCGGCGACGCACAAGCCGTTGTCGGCCTGACGTTCGGACAGCTCGTGTTGGCGGCGGTGATCGTTGGAATCGCCACCGTGTTCTACGACGTGAGTTACCAGGCTTCGCTCCCGTCCATGATCCCCGTGGAGTCCATCTCCCCGGCCAACGGGCTACTTCAGGCTACCTATTCGACGACGCAGCTCGCTGGCCCGGCAGCGGCCGGCTTCCTTCTGCAGAAGCTCGGCCTGCCGCTCACGGTTGGTACGGCCTTCGTGCTGTTCCTCGGCGCTCCCGTGAGTTTCATGGCAGTACCTGCCATTCAGCAGGATCGGACCTCCGGGTCCGCACCCGCACTGTCGATCTGGGGCGGGACTCAGATACGTCTGGCAGTGCCGGCCCATCCGTGACCTCTGCATGCAAGCGGGAGCCTCATCGCGGATGCGTTGCACTGCCAGCGGGCGCACGCGGACTTCCTCGCCGAGCGCGGCGGCACTACGTGTTCACCGTGACGGCAACCAGCCGCTGCTGCGGCAGGCGCTGATGCGTCTGCCCTGGGCGCAGGCTCCCGCCACCCGCCGCCGCGGGACCGGGCATGGCCGGACCGAGTCCCGCTGGATCAAGGTCATCGACCTGGACGGTACCGACGCCCACGCCTTGTTCCCGCATGCGCCCCGGGCGGTCAAGGTCATCCGCCGGCGACGGCTGCTCACCGCGCTGCGGCCACCCACCGAACGCGCCCATGCCCTGCTCGGCAACTGGGGGCGCTCGACCGAGTCACCGTCTGCCCGTGGCGCATCGGCACCATCGTTGCCGCCGCTCTCGTCCTGACTTCGATGACGCGAGGCCGCTGGTGAGAACACCTCAGTGATACTTGATCATCAGGAGACCACCCCGCTTCGGCGGGTCTTGCT
>Ga0136846_1238814_pt1 | contig 10390 bp, 7 predicted proteins | sample HopSoiMetagenom2_FD_96841 | JGI IMG/M metagenome (GOLD analysis project Ga0136846, IMG submission 96841) | Grasslands soil microbial communities from Hopland, California, USA - 2 Assembly 2016 (version 4) | ecosystem: Environmental > Terrestrial > Soil > Grasslands | place: USA: Hopland... | reverse complement strand
TTCGCTCGGGTCCGGTTGCGGTCGCCGCCGCGGGTGGCGCCGACGCCGGGGCGGTGCGTACCGGAACACGCGGCGCGATCGCCACAACCATCCACCCAAGCGCGACGATCACCAGCACGACGAGCGAGCCGATCGCCATTCGGCGAAGCATCGTCACGTCCGGGGGGCTTCGCCCCCGCGGCCCCCCCACGCCTCCGCTCGCGGGGCCCCTATGCCCCACTCTGCTCCGGCGGGTGCGGCCGTGGCGCGCCGGGAATTTTTGAAACGGGTTCTGCGCACTACCGATTCCCCGCTGGCCGAGCCGCGCCGTGCGTGTCGCGGAAACGAGTGATGCTCTCAACCAGCGCCTGGACGATCAGGTTCTGGAAGTCGTCGGACTGAAGTTGCTTTTCCTGACCGGGATTGGTCATGAAGCCCATCTCGACGAGAACCGCCGGCATGTTGGCGCCGACCAGCACTCGGAACGGCGCCTGCTGAATCGCGCGCGGGCTCATGGGCACGCGCTGGCGCAGCGAGGCTTCGACGGTTTGGGCCAACGCCGCGGACTCCTTGATATAGCGCGCCTGTGCCATGTCCCACAGGATCAATTCAATATCGCGAGTGCCGCCGCCAAACACCGGCAGCGGATCGCTGTCGGCATGTGCCACCCGTTCTGCCGCGTCGCCATATTCATCGAGGCTCAGATAGAACACTTCGGCGCCAGACGTCGCCGGTCTCGGTGCGGCGTTCGCGTGCAGGCTCACGAACAGGTCCGCCTTGTTGTTGTTGGCGATGGCCGCCCGCTCGTCGAGACCAACGGTGGTATCCGAGTCGCGCGTCAGAATGACGCGAAGACCGAGACGTCCTTCGAGCGATGCTTTCAGGCGCCGCGCGACACTGAGGGTGATCTGTTTTTCAAGCGCCCCGTTCGGTCCTTTCGCACCGTTCTCGTCGCCGCCGTGCCCGGCGTCGATGACGATCGCGCGAAGCCCGCCCGACGGCGCCAGATCGATCAGCGGCGGCGCGTCAGAAACGGGAGGCGCCGGCATCGGCGCCGGCTGCGCCTCGGTTGTCTGCGCCATGACGTCGATGACCAGCCGCGCCGCGCCTCGGTCGCCTGGCGTATCAGTCGTTCGGAATGACGCGAATCGCGGGCCGAGATCGATCGCAATGGATGCGGCTGCGTCGCCAGGCCGGACATTCGCCACCAGATCCGGCGAGGTCGTGGCGGGCAACGCCGCGTCCAGCATGTCCGCTTCGAAGCGAACGGTCAGCCTCGTTCCTTCCTGGACGACGGTGTGCGGCGTTGCCGGCGCGATGTCGAGCGTCAATCGGGCGAGACTGCCGAGCGCTTCGATCCGCCCGACGATGCGAGGGGCTCGAAGGTCTCCGATGAGAATGAGCCTCGAGGGCTTGCGCAGGTCCACCCGCCCACCAAGCGCGGGTGCCAGCGCTCGAGATACGAAATCGACAGGCACATACCACGTGCGCCCTTCCCGAACCGGCGCCGCGGGCAGCGAGATCAGGCGTCCATTCAGCGATACGAGGCTCTGTCCTGGCGAGAGCGCGATGGTTTCGGTCCCCGCACTGACGGTCAGTCCACCCGCGGCAGCGTCCTCGCGTACGACCACATTGAAGAGTCGCGCGAGATCGTCGAGCGCAAACATCTCCTGTCCGGAGATCGTACGGGCGGCGAGCGGCCGCCGGCCGTCGCGTGAAACCACGGTGTAGGGCGGCGCGGCACCGGCGGGCAGCTGGGCGGCAGAGGCGCTGTGCAGCAGCGCGAGCAGCGCTATCGATGCAGTCGAGCAGAATCGACGAGGGAACACGACTCGATCATGATACTGAATCGAGTCGGTTTTGGCTTGCTTACCACAGTTTCCAGTTCCCAGTTCCCAGTTCCCAGTTCCCAGTTTCCAGTTTCCAGTTTCCAGTTGTTCGGATCCCGGCTCCCTGATCCCGGCTCCCCGTTTGTTTCGCTCACAAACGCGGGAGCGACAGACCTCCGTCGACGTGTATAACACTCCCGGTCGAGTAGGGCAGATCGCCTCGCAGGAGCGCGCATACCGTGCGGCCGACATCGTCAGGCTGTCCCCATCGCGCCTCGGGCACGAGTCCGTCAGCTATCCGTTGATCGTAGGTCTCCTTTACCGCAGAGGTCATATCGGTCGCGATGATTCCGGGTCGCACGTCATACACAGGAATGCCGTGCGGTGCGAGCCGCACCGCGAACAGACTCGCGGCCATGGCGAGCCCCGCTTTGCTCACGCAGTACTCGCCTCGGTTGATCGACATCATTTCTGCGGATACCGACGTGACGAAGACGATCGTCGCGCGGAAGCCCGGGTCTGACCGGGACCGCGTGAGCATCTCGCGCGCAATCGCTTGCGTCAGGAAGTACGGCCCTTGCAAGTTCGTGCGGAGCACCTCCTCGAAACTGTTCTCAGCGGCGTCGAGGAGGTCGGCTCTCACTCGCGGTGCGCGGCCGGCATTGTTGACCAGGGCATTGATTGTCCGGTAGCAGGCACGCGCGCGATCGACGATAGCGGCCCGGGTCACCGGGTCGGCGACGTCGCCGGCGGCGTACTCGACGCGGATCCCCACGCCTTCCAACTCGCGCACCACCCCAGCCACCTCGTCCGGGCTGCGCTGTCCGCTCAAAAGAAGATTCCAGCCGTCGCGGGCCAGCGCCCGCGCGATGCCCAGACCGATCCCACGCGTGCCGCCAGTGATGAGCGCCGCTCGACGGGTGGAGCGATCGTTCGCGTCCGAAGTCTGGTCGCGATCAAGCATGAGTGAGCGATGGACCAAAGAATGCGAGATACGGTTCGTTTTTCGCGATGCGCAGAAGGTACACCGCGACGTCGCGCGCGTGGTAATCGCCCCACTGGCTGGACTCGCCGCGAGGGACGCGCGCGCCCGGCGGCACGTAGTCCCATCCGTTCGGCCAGTGATACACGGAGTGCAGCAGCAGCCCTTGATGGGAATCGGCCTGACTTAGATATGCTCCGTTCGGATCGAACAATGTCTCGACGACCCGCAGCCCTGCCTGCCAGTAGCGTCCGCCGTTCTGGCCGCGCGTATTCAGAAAACGTCCGAGGCGGAGCAGCCCCTGTGCGGCGATGGCGGCCGCCGAGCTGTCGACCGGCTCACGGTCGTTGAACGGATCGGCAGGGCGCGACGCCCAATCGCCAAGAGTCGCCAGCCCCGGAGCACCGGTATCCCAGTACGGAATCCCGTCAGCACAGGCTGCCACGTCGATGTAAAAATCGCACGTCGCCCGTGCGGCGTCGAGCATCCACTCGGTTGAATCGCCGGCGGACAGATCCGCGAGAGTTGCGGCGGGGAGAGTGGAAAGGAATTCGAGTTGTTCGGCGAAGCCGAGCATGGCCCACGCCAATCCACGCGTCCACGTCGTGAACGGCGAGTAGCCCTGCTGCGTGCTCGGGCCGCGATAGGTGCCGTTGGCGACATTGAACAGACTTTCGTGAGCAACTCGTCCGCGCAGGTCGAACGGGCTTCCGCTCGCGCCACTGAAGACGTTGTATGTGGCTGTCGCTCGCGCGTGCTGCAGCAGCCGCGACAGGAGGTTCACCTGCGCGTCCTGTTCTTCGATCAATCGGTGCCCGAGCCGGTAGGCCAGCGCGAGTGCTCGGAGAGAACGGATCGTATCGACGAACAACGAGTGCGCGCCGTTGAAGGAGTGGATGAATCCGCCGTCCTTGATCGGGGTCCATCGGCGCGCCTGCACCGCGCCACTGACCTGGAGCGCGAGCTCGTAGAATCGAACTTCCCAGTCGTCGGCGTTGATCTTCCCTTCGCGCGCCATGCGCCACAGCGCGCCGTACGTGCTGACGTTGTTGAAGCCGTGATCGTGGACGCCCATGTGCGTCAGGTGCGGCGCCATCCGCGTGAGCGTCCGCTCGCGTCCGAGTTCGAGAAACTCCCGATCGCCGGTCGCGTCGAACTGTAGCAGCGCGGACCCGTACTGGAAGCATTCGGTCCATTCGGTCCATCCGCGAGCGGTGTAACGCCCTTCGGCGGTGAATACGGGCGCACCGCTTGCCGGCGACCACGACTTCTCGAGCGAGCGAATTTTTCCAGCGGAGATGTTGAACAGGCGATTGATGGCGGGCAGAAGATCGGCTGGCGTCCGCTCTCGCTGGATCTCGATCATCTCGGCGGCGTGATCATATCTGATGTGCCTGGTCGAGCTGCATTCCTGGTGTTTCTCGCGCAGAGAGCGCCGAGAACCGCAGAGAAGACAACGCGCTTCGCCGTGGCCGGCCTTGGCCGGCCGTGCGAAGCAAAGTGGGTGGTTGCTGAACTTGCAACATCGTCTTACCAACAGACGTTTCTTCTCTGCGGACTCGGCGCTCTCTGCGCGAGGCCCTCCGTTGTCGTCGAAGAACCTTACGCAGCCAGCGACCGTTGCATGTACTCGATGCTTTTCATGGTGATCGTCTGGGGATCGGGCTTGTAATCGAACACTTCGACCGAGACCCACCGGCTATACCCACTCTCGCGCAGCGCCTGAAAAATCGGCACGAAGTCGACATCGCCGAAGCCCGGTCCACGACGGTTGGCGTCGTTTGCGTGGAAGTGATGCGCCATTGGTCCGTACTGACGAATCAGCTCCGTAGCCGGCGTCGGTTCGCTGTACATCGCCTTGACATCGAGATGCAAAGAGAAGTTCCGATGCCCGACCGCGTCGATCAAGTCCTTCGCTTCGGCGCAGGTGTTGATGAAGTCGGTTTCCGCCGGCGACAACGGTTCCATGCAGATCGTGACTCCGCAGTCCGCCACGCGAGGCATCACGCCTCGAAAGAGCGCGGCAGCCCAGTCGAACGCCTGCTCGCGCGTGACGCCTGGCAGGAGCGATCGCTGCTTTGGCGATCCGAAGACCATCAGGTCGCCGCCGAGATCGCGCGCCGCTTCCGCGAGGTCGACGATGTATTCGGCGGTATTCGATCGAACTGTCGCGTCGGGAGAGGTCAGGTAAAGTCCGTCGGTCCCCGCAAGCAGCCAGTGAAGCCCGATGATCTGGATACCGGCATGAGCGGCCTGCGCCCGAAGCGTCGAGCGCCGTTCGGGCGAGACGTCGGTAATCCGGGGGGCGAGTGTAAACGGCGCAACTTCGACACCTTGATATCCCGCCTTCTTCAGGAAGTTGCACACATCGTCGAATTTCCAGTTCTCGTACAGCTCGTTACACATCGCGAAGCGCATTCGAGAATTCTATGGTGAATTGTGTAATGGCTGATTGCTGAATTCTGAATGCTGAGTTTGAATCGCGTTGTGATCACGCGCCCGACCGTGTTGCCTTCAGGAATGCCAGCAGATCCGCGAGCTCCTGCCGTGTGAGCTGATCGGCGAGCCCCTGCGGCATCAAGGAGACCGTGCCCGGCTGGATGTCGACGATGTCGCGGCGTGGAATGCGGGTTTCATCGCGCTCGGTCGCGAGCATCACCTCGTCAGGCAGATCGTTGTTGCGCAGTACGCCGGTGTGGACCTCTCCCGACCGTGTCTTGATGACCACAGGCTCGTAGCCGCGCGCAAAGCTCGCGCTTGGATAGAGAATCGCTTCGAGCAGATCGCGTTCGCTGCGGACTTGCCCGACCCTCGTGAGATCGGGTCCGATGCGACCACCCATGTACCCGATCGCATGGCAGGAGTAACACGCGACCTTCGCGCTGTTGAAGACCGCCTGTCCGCGCGTGATGTCGCCACCCTGCAGCGTCGGAAGAAGCGTCTCGAGCCGTCGAATCTGATTCACGGTATCGAGCGTGACCGCTTGGAGCAGCGCTTCTCCCTCCTTGCGCACCGCTTCCGGGTATTTCGACAGAACCGGCCGCAACACATCGGCGCGTACACCCGATCGAACCTTCGATCGCTTGAGCGCACCAACCATCGCGAGACCTGCCGCCTCGTCGTTGCCGTTCGCGTACGACCGGACCAGCCGCGGCTGTTCAAGTGGTCCAGCGGACTCCAGTGTTTGCGTCAACGACATCAGTTGCGACCGATCGAGCGTAGATTTTTCAACGAGTGCGGCCGCCGTCGATCGCACGGCGACGGATTGATTCGGCTCGAGTCCGGTCTTCAAGAGCTCGAAGATATCCGCCTCGCTGGCAACGCGAGGATCCTGCACCGCAGCGACGGCGTCGACACGGATGTCGATCGGGAGCGTAGCGTCGCGGGCAACGCCCAGCAGCGGTGATTGCAGCGGAGAGAGTGCATCCTTGCCAACCGGGATGGCGCGCGCGACCGAGACGGCGGCTGCAACGACCGCCTTGTCGCCGCTGCCCAGCGCTACTTCGATGAGAGCAATCCAGCTCGCCGGCATCGTCTTGACCCGTGTTCGTGCGACCGCCGCCATGGTGCCGAGTGCCGCAATGCGGTCACTCTTCGAGGAGCCGCGCGCCACCATGCCACCGATGAGCGCTTGAATTGCCGCGTTATCGCCGAACTGCACCAGCTTCTGCTGCAGATCGTCGCGCTCCGGCGCGGTGCCGCCGGCGGGTGCGAGATGTGCGTCGAAGAACGTTGCCAGCGCATCGCCCCATTCGGGATGATGTCCTGCGATCCACCAGGCGGTCTCCTTCAGCACCGGGTCGGCCGAATCGAGCAGTGGCACGATCGTCTCCGGCTGAAGCGTTCGGCGCTCCATCTGATCGAGCGCGATCAACGTGACGCGCTTTGAACGCGAGGAGGATGTTTGAAGTCCAACCGCCGCGGTTGATTGCGGATCGTTGATCTCGATGAGCGCGTAGGTGACTGAGTGCTCGAGCACGCGATCGAGCGGCGACCCCGTCAGCGCAAGCAGGTCGGGAACCGCCTTGGCGTCGCCGATCCGTCCGAGCGACTCGGCGGCTGCGCGCCGAATGGAAGGGCTGCCGCCTTTCAAGGCCGCTTGCAATTGAGGCACGGCGCTACCGTCGCGCAGGAGTCCGGCGGCGAGAATCGCCGCGTGCTTCACGCTTTCATCCGGGTCGGCGAGGGCGATTCGGTTCGCCTCGCGCGCCGGCGTGCCGTTGATCCGCGTCAGCGCCCAGACCGCGTTCCGGCGTGCGTCGTTCGAAGTCGATGTCTCGAGCACGTCCGTCAGGGCGGAGAGTGCAGTGTCCCCGCGACTCGCCAGCTCTCGAACCGCACGATTCTGGACTGCTGTCCGCTCGTCCTTGAGCAACGCCGCCAAGCCGGCAGGCGCCATCGTCTTCCACGCAAGCGAGCGGCCGCGTGGATCCTGAACCTTCGGCGCGCCGACGCGGCGGACGCGATAGATCCCGCCGAGCACGTCCGGCTTCGCCAGCTGCGACGTCGGGCAACAGAGCTTGTACCAGGCCCCCGTGTCGATCACGACAAGGCTGCCGTCGGCGTCCTCAATCACATCGGTCGGATGAAAGTCGCGGTCCTGCGACACGAGAAAGTCAGAGTCGCGGATCGTGAATGTTGCACCGGAAGGCGCCAGCACATGACGCGTCACCTTGCGCATGTTGAACATCGCAGCGAAGAAGTTGTCGCGATAATCCTGGCCGAACGCCTGTGAGGTATAGCGGGTGAGTCCCGCCGGAACCGCCGGACCAAGCTGCGTGAGGATCGGCATCAAATCGCCGGTGCGCGTGTGCCCCTCGGTGACGGCGTTCACTTTTCCGTAGAGGCCTCCGTAAATCGCGTGAATGATGCCGTCGCGCCGGCCGAGTTGCGGTTGCTCGACAAAGGTGGACGTCAGGATGCGCTCTCCGCTCGCGGTGAACGCGACGTCGACCGGATTGTCCATGCCGCCGGTCATGACGATCTCGACCGCCTGATCGCCGGGCCTGCGCCGCAGGATGTGCGACGCGCGCGTGACGAGCGGCGCTTTCCCCTGCCGCTCGTAGGTCTGCTCCGCGAACGCGCCCTTGGTCCAGTAGATCCAGCCGTCGGGGCCCATGTACGGTCCGTGAAGATCGTTCGCACACCCGGTCAGCGTCTTGCCTTGCCACCACTCCTCTCGACGATCAGCGATGCCGTCGCCATCGGTGTCCGTCAGCTTCCAGATGCTCGGCGGCGCTGCGACGTAGAGCGAGCCGTCAAACCACATCGCCCCTTCCGGAAACATCATCTTGTCTGCGAAGACGACGCTCTTGTCGTAGCGGCCGTCGCCGTCGATGTCTTCCAGCCGGACGATGCGATGAGGCCGCTCTTCGAGCTGCTTGTCCACCTTGTCGTTCGAGCCGGACGAATCCGCGACGTAGAGATGTCCCTCGTCGTCGAAGTCCGCGACGATGGGGCGATTGACGAGCGGCGGGCCAGCGACCCGTTCCACCGAGAAACCCTCCGCCACCGAGAGAACTGGAGGAGATGGGGCCGCCGATTGCGACTGAGTGTCAGGTCTCGCGAGGACGACGGTTGTTACGGTGATCATTGCGGCGCCGATCAAGACGCCCGTGGTGCTCCTCATGTGCTCCTCGCCGCGGAAAAACACGGAATAACAAGCCACGGAATAACACCAAAGACCAGGCCGCGGAATAACACCGAATAACACAGATCAGGATTTTCTCTTATTGGGAAATCCATCCGTGTTCTTCCGTGTTCATCGGCGGCGCCTGTTTATCGCGGCTCGTGTCGTCGGCGGCGCCTGTTTATCGGCGGCTCGTGTTCATCGGCGGCTTACGGGGATGCGGTCGGTTTGGCGGCGAAGTACTCTTTACGCGCGCGCACGTTCAATCCTTTGCCGGTCACTCGCACCTCGAGCTTGTGCATCCGGTCGTCGAGTCTCGTCGGCTCGAAGCCGAGCGCATATTGATGATGCAGCTCGTCGGCGACGGCGGCGAAGCTGGCGGCGAGATTCTCGCTGCGGTTCAATTCGAAGTAGCCGCCGCCGGTGTCCTCGGCGACTCTCGCCAGGCCGGGATCCGGACGTACCGACGTCATCGATCCCGCCATCGATCCCATGCCGCCGCGCGGGTTGGCACCTAACAACACGGTACTCTGCAGCCCGATTGCGTAGACCATCACGTCCTCGCGCTGGGCGTCCCGCATGACGTCCATGATGCTGCGATTGTTCAAGCTCAGGTTCATCGGTGCGTCGCCGCCGTCGCTGAAGACGAGGACGACCTTACGTCCTTCCCGTCCGCGGAGCGCCTCGACCCCGAGATCGAGCGCGTTCCAGAGCGGTGTTGGTCCGATCACCGGCTGTCCGGAACGCAAAATGCGCAGCAGCGTGCCCTGGTCGCTCGTGAAGCTTTCGGGCTGCATCACGATGCGCTCGGCAAACGTCCCGATGCGCGCCGTATCGGCGGGCCCGAGATTCCGGATGAACGCCTCGGCCGCCTTTTCGACCAGGCCGGCGTTGCCTCGCATGCTGCTGCTGTGATCGAGCATGATCACCACGCTGATCGGCTGGACCTCGGTGGAGAAGACGGTGATCGGTTGCGGCTTTCCGTCGTCTTTTATTTCGAACGCATCACGCGCAAGGTCGGTGATCAGGCGGCCATCCTTCTGCGCCACGGTCGCGTAGACCGCGACGGTGCGCGCGCCGCTGCGGAACGTCGGCTGCTGCGCCTGTGCGAGGGTCGCGATCAGAATCAGAACGAACAAGGCTGACGGCTTCATTGGTTCCCATCGGGCGGCGACATCACGGCCGCGATCGTTGGCAGGCGTCTCTATCATCGCATGGGTTCTCACTGGTAGCGGCTGGCGGGCTGGCTGCTGGCGATTGGCGCGGTGGAGGCGAGGATAGCTGGCAACTGGCAACTGGAAACTGGAGACTGGAAACTGGCCTGCGCCTGGGCTTCACTGGAACATCTCTTGCCGCGCTGACTGCAGGAGGCGCGAAATCATGGCAAAGAGCGACAAGAGGTCATACGCGCGCGACGCCGCGCAAGACGCGGCACCGGCGACGAGGAATACGCGGGAAGCCGCCGACGAGACGATCGGAGGCGGCGGAGGAGGCCGCGGTGGCCGGGCTCGCGGCACGGCGGCGCGAGGATCGGCGCGGACGACGGCAGAAACGCGTGGAGAGGTTGAACCGCGCGAGGGTGCACCGAGGCCGGCGCGAACCTCGCGGGCCGCAGATCGGGGGAAGGGATCGAAACCGGATGCCCCGGAAAATCGCAAGGGGCAGACCTCCGGCCGGGGATCATCAGGCGCTCGAAAAAGCGCGAATCGGCCCGGCGCGTCGGGAACTGGCTCAAAAAAAGGAACGCGTGGGAGTTCAGGCCGTCGTCGGTCGGGATCGCGATCGGGTAGCGGACAGGGGCAGAAGAAGCGGTAGCGGCGCTGGCGGCGAGCGACTGGCGATCAAACAAAAAAGCCGAGGGCAGCATCCGCCACCCTCGGCTTAAACACCTGCCGCAGGTCTATCAGAAAATATACTTCACGCTGAACTGTCCCTGCGTTCCGGGCTGCCAGAGATCCGCCTTGCCGTAGC
>Ga0136846_1240231_pt1 | contig 10391 bp, 7 predicted proteins | sample HopSoiMetagenom2_FD_96841 | JGI IMG/M metagenome (GOLD analysis project Ga0136846, IMG submission 96841) | Grasslands soil microbial communities from Hopland, California, USA - 2 Assembly 2016 (version 4) | ecosystem: Environmental > Terrestrial > Soil > Grasslands | place: USA: Hopland... | reverse complement strand
GCCATGGCCAATCATGGCATCGAGATTCTGCTCGAGCGCCAGCGCGGAATCTGGAAGCGGCTGCGCAGCGCGCCCGTCTCGCGCTACCTGATTCTCGCGGGCAAAGCCGCGAGCGGAGCCCTGATTTCGCTCACCTCCCTGCTGATCTCGTTCGGGTTTGCGATGCTGGTCTTCGGCGTGCGGATCGAGGGCAGCGTCGTGGGGTTCGCCGCCATCTGCGTCGCGTGCTCGGTGATGGCCGCGACACTCGGCGTCCTGGTCGCCACGCTCGGAAATTCGCCCGCCACTGCCCGGGGCCTGACGACGTTCGGGATCCTGATGATGGTCATGCTGGGCGGCGCGTGGGTGCCGATGTTCCTGTTTCCGGCGTGGCTGCAGCGGGTGACGCTGTTCATCCCCATCCGCTGGGCGGTCGACGGCCTCGACGCCATGACCTGGCGCGGCGCAGGCCTGTCCGCAGCGATCACGCCGACGCTGATGCTGCTCGGTTTCGCGGCTCTGTTCGCGACCATTGCCGTCGCGCGTTTTCGCTGGGAAGAAGGCTAGGAACATTGCATAGTTCGGGTGATGAGGCTGGCGCTGGCGCACGGCGAGGTCCGTTCCTGGCGGCACGACGATCTCGCGTCTCTTGTCAGGCACGCTGACAACCGCAAGATCTGGCTCAACCTGCGGGACCGTTTTCCGCATCCGTACACGTCGCGCGCCGGCCGCGAGTTTCTGCGCGTCGCGCTGAGGCAGCGGCCGGAAACGCTCTTCGCCATCGCCGTGGGTGGCGAAGCGGCGGGCGGCATCGGCTTTCAGATGTTGCCGGATGTCGAGCGCGTCTCGGCCGAGATCGGCTACTGGCTGGGCGAGGCGTTCTGGGGACGAGGGATCGTCACCGAAGCCGTAATCGCCGTGACGCGCTACGCCATCGCGACGCATGGCTTCACGCGTGTGTTCGCGATGCCGTTCGCCTCGAATCGAGCCTCGTGTCGCGTCCTCGAGAAGGCGGGCTACGTCCTCGAAGGCCGCCTGCGTCGCAGCGCCATCAAAGACGGCCAGGTCATCGATCAGATGCAGTACGCGTTTATTGCGGCGCAGCCGGGGACGCCGCATCCTGCGACGGATTCGCCGCCGGGGGAGTGACCTCCTCGGAGGCGTTCACCTCGAACCGTCGGAACCTTCCGTAGGTTGCGTTGCCCGACACGTGCCCGTCCGCGAGCTCGTAATCCTCGCGCATCTCGGCCGGCACGTCGATCGCGAGCCGCTCGTCGGTGCGGAACATCGTCGTCAGCGTCGCCTTGATGCCCCGTTCGTCCACTCTCACTTCGGTCTTGACCACCCGTCCGGTCGCCGACTCGATCCAGAACCGTCCGTACGCGACCATATCCTGTCCAGGTAAGCCAGTGATGACGGTAGGCCTGGCTTCTTCGAGGAATTCGACTACCCGGACGTCGTCGCCCATGCGGCGGTCCGGCTTGCCGAACGCGAATTTGAAGTGCCAGCGGAGCTCCGGCTGCAGGAAGATGAGCGCGAAGACCGGATTGTTGATCGTCCGGCGCACCGCGCCCAGGTTGTAGCGGCCGCTTTCGTCGGCAATGGCTCTTGCGCGCGCCTGCGAATCCCCGGTGGGGTGCAGGAAAAGCTTGGTGACGCGTTCTTCCCGGTCGCGAACGGGAATGTGATCGACCTCGAACACGTCGCGGAACGGTTCCCACAGTTCGCCGGCCGACTTGACGATCAGAAAATCCGACTTGAGCTCGCGATGCTTCGCAGATCCCCGGGTGCCGCCGGAGAACCCCCCGCCCCTTCCGCCGAGGCCGGGAATCGGCACCGTTGGCAGCGCGACGCTCGAGTCCTGGATATAGCGCTCCTCGGCGACGACACTCGACAGTTTGTCGACAAAATCGAGCGCGTACCAGGTCGCGCGGGTCAGGAGCGCCTCGAGCGCCGGATCTTCCTGCTGCGCGGCCGGCCGGACACCGCTCGCGAGCACGAGTGCGCAGCAGACGCCGATCCAGCTCGAAATGCGCATGGCTCGTGAATCTTAGCAATATTTGCCGTTGCAGACCCCATTCGCCCCGGAGCGGATGCGTTCCCCCGGGCGAGCCCAAGGGCCTGCACTACACGGCACTGCACCGACCAGGCCGGAAGGCATCGTGGCGGGCGGCTGAGCATAGAATACAAACTCGATGATTCACTACGGCCGGGCGCCTTTTCTCGATCGGTTTCCCCGTTCGCGCGTGCCTGCTTATCCACGCCACAAAGGGCCGCTCAGTTCCGATGTCGTCGTCATTGGAGGGGGATTGACGGGATGCGCGGCGGCCTATGCGTTCGCCGCGGCGGGCATTCAAGTCACCCTTGTGGAAGCCGACCAGATTGGCCAGGGCGCGACTGGCGCCGTCGCCGGGTGGATCTCCGAGGACCCGGGCGTCGGATTCGTCGAGCTCGAGAAGTTGATGGGTGTCCGCCTGGCGCGCCACGCATTTCAGGCGTGGCGCCGGGCAGCCCTCGATTTTGCGGCCCTGCTGCGCCGTCTGAATATCCAGTGCCACCTGGAGTCTCGCAGCGCGCTGACGGTGGCCCTCTCCGTGGAGCAGATCGCGCGCTTGAAGAAAGAGCAGAAAGCGCGCCTGGATGCCGGGCTCGAAGCTCCCGCGCTCAACGCTCGCGCCGTCGGGGGCGAGGTGGCGCTCGGCGGCGCCTTTGGCCTTCGGGGCCGCGAGGGTGCCACGATTGATCCGTATCGTGCGTGTCTCGGCCTGGCGAAAGCGGCCGCCGAACGCGGCGCGCGGATTTTCGAGCGCTCGCCGATGAAGCGAATCACCTTCAACCGGAAGACCGCGGACGTGCACACCGCGGGCGGACCGATTCACGCGCGGCGCGTGGTCGTCGCGACGTCAATCCCCGGCGGCGTGTTCCAGTCGCTCGCGCGTCATTTCTGGTTTCGTACCAACTATCTGGCGCTCACCGAGCCGGTCCCCGCCAGGCTCAGGCGGGAGCTCGGCAAGCGCGCGACCGTCGTGCGCGATTCAGCCAATCCCCCGCACATCGTTCGCTGGCTGGACGACGAGCGGCTCCTCGTGGAGGGGGCCGACACCGAAGTGCCGCAGCCGCGTCTAAAGGACAAGGTGATTGTCCAGCGGACGGGACAACTGATGTACGAGCTGTCGGTGCTGTATCCGGAGATCTCGGGGCTGCAGCCGGCTTACGGCTGGAGCGTCGACTACGCACGTACTGCCGAGGGCCTGCCGTATTTCGGGCCGCATCGCAATTTTCCGCATCAACTGTTCGCGTTCGGCGACTCGAGCCACAGTGTCACCGGCGCGTATCTGGCGAGCCGAATCCTGCTCAGGCATCACCTCGGCGAGATCGAGCCCTCCGATCAGGCGTTCGAATTCACGCGGTGATGGCTGTCGACCTCCTTGTATTCGGACCGCATCCTGACGACCTGGAAATCGGGCTGGGCGGCACGATTGCGCATCATGCGGCGCGAGGCCTTCGCGTCGGATTGTGCGACCTGACCGCAGGCGAGATGGGCAGCAACGGCACGGTAGAGGAGCGGCTTGCCGAAGCCGAGGCCGCGCGTTTGGTACTCGGAGCAGCGTGGCGGGAGAATCTCCGCTGGCCCGATCGGGAAATCGGCAAGCATCCCACGCACCTGGATCAGGCGGTCGGCTTCGTCCGGCGTCATCAGCCGCGGGCGGTTGCCGTACCGTATTGGTCCGATCGCCATCCTGATCACGTCGCGGCGAGCGCCGTGCTGACAGAGGCGGTGTTCAACGCCGGGCTGAAACGTTACAAGCCCGAAGAGCAGGCCTGGAAGCCTGAGTGGGTGTGCTATTACTTCATCAACGACGGCGATCGCCCTTCGTTCGTCGTCGACGTGTCGTCGCACTACGAGCAGAAACGCCGGGCCCTCGACTGCCACGTGTCGCAGTTCCGCCGCCCGGGCGATGGCACCGCGGCGACGCGGTTGAATACACCACTGTTCCGGCAGCTGATCGAAAGCCGGGACGCACAGTTCGGCGCCCTTGCCGGCGTCACGTGGGCTGAGGGCTTCGTCGTGCGCGGCCCGATCCTGCGTCCAACCCTGCTGAAAACACCGTGAACATCGGCATCGTCTGCTACGCCTCGATAGGGGGCAGCGGCATCGTCGCCACCGAACTCGGTAAGATGCTGGCCTCGCGCGGACACCACGTGCACGTGCTGAGCACGAACACGCCGTTCCGGCTCGGCGACTACCAGGCCGGGCTGACCTTTCATCGCGTCGAGGCGCCGACGTACCCTGTGTTCCGCGAACCGCAGTACCTGCTGGCGCTGGCCAACAAGATCGTCCAGGTGTCGCGCGCCGAGCGGCTCGACATCGTTCACGCGCACTATGCGGTCCCGCATGCGACCGCGGCGTATCTTGCCCGGCAGATTCTGGCCGCGACCAACGGCGGGACAGTGCCCAAGGTGATCACCACGCTGCACGGCACCGACATCACGTTGCTGGGAGCCGATCGCTCGTATTCGGAGATCATCAGGTTTTCGATTCAGCAGTCGGACGGCGTCACGGCCGTCTCCGAAGCCCTCAAGGCCACCACGCATCGCGAGCTTGGCGAGATTTGCGACATCCGGGTCATCCCGAACTTCGTGGACGGCGAGTCGCATCGCCGCCAGGACAGGCCGGAGCTCCGCGCGCAGCTGGCCCCGGCCGGCGAGAAGCTGGTGATCCACGTGTCCAACTTCCGCGCGGTCAAGCGCGTGACATCGGTGATGGAAGTGTTCCGGCAGATCCGGCTGGGAATTCCGGCCCGGCTCCTGCTGGTCGGCGACGGTCCGGACATGCCGGAGGTCGTCAGGTTGACGCGCGCCCACGGACTAACCGACGACGTGCTGTTCCTGGGCGATCAGGAGCAGGTCGTGCCGCTGCTGTCGGTATCGGACCTGTTTCTCATGCCGTCGGTACAGGAAAGCTTCGGGTTGGCCGCCCTCGAAGCGATGGCGTGCGAGGTTCCGGTCATCGCATCCCGGATCGGCGGGTTACCCGACCTCATCGAAGACGGCGTGACCGGGTTCCTGTTTGCCCCGGACGACCTCGCGGGCATGGGGGAGGCGAGCCTTCGGATCCTCACAAACGAGGGACTCCATCAGCGGATGGCCCGCGCCGCTCGCGCCACGGCCGAACAGCGCTTTGCGGACACGAGGATCGTGCCGATGTACGAGGCGTACTACGACGAAATACTTGGGATGCGGCAGACGGCGGGGACGGGACACGCAGGACGGAAAGGATAGGCGGCCGATGCTCCGGCAAACCGGATGAGCTCGGGCGACAGCGCTCCTCCTTTCCTGCCCGCAGGGCCCATCCTGCTTGTAAGATCAGCTGTTATGAAACGCGTATTGGCCGGGGCCTTCGCCATCGGCGCGCTCCTCGTGATAATTCCCCGCGCCCAGATGCGGGTGGTGCCCGTTGACGAACTACAGGGGCATGCGGCACTCGGCCTGGCGCTACGCCACCTCGCCAACACCGGCATCGTGATGGAGGCGACGGCTCATCCCGACGACGAGGACAACGGTCTTCTCGTGATGCTCAATCGCGGCCAGGGTTTCCGGACTGCGCTGGCGACGGCGACGAGGGGCAACGGCGGACAGAACGAAATCGGCCCGGAGATATTCGAGGCGCTGGGCGTCCTTCGCACACAGGAATTGGCCGCCCTTCACCGGTTTGACGGCGCAGAACAGTACTTCACGCGGGCCGTCGACTTCGGCTACTCGTTCAGCATCGACGAGACATTCGAAAAATGGGGCCGCGACGAGATCACGTCCGACTACGTGCGCCTCATCCGCATGATTCGCCCCGATGTTGTTTTTGCGATGAGCCCGACCGGCAATAACGGCGGCCAGCACCACAACGCCTCCGCCGTCCTCGCGCATGAGGCGTACAAGCTGGCCGGCGATGCGACCAAGTACCCGGAACAACTCAAGTCCCTGCGCCCCTGGCAGCCGAAGAAGTTCTACTATTCCACGGGGTTTGGACCCGATACCGACCCGTCGGCGCGGCTGACGCGCGTGAACTCGTCGGTGTACGACGCGCTGCTCGGCAAGACGTACTCGGACATCGGCACCGAAGCGCGCAGCATGCACAAGTGTCAGGGAATGGCGCAACTGCTGGCGCTTCCCGGTCCATCGACCAGGAATTACCAGCTGACGGAATGCACAATCCCGGGTCAGCTGCAGAAGGACGAGCGCCTGTTGACCGACGGCATCGATACGTCGATCGCCGCGCTTGCGCAATTTGCCGGCGCCAAGCCGCCCAAAGGACTGTCCGACGGCCTCAACGCGGTATCTGCCGCCGTGCAGGCCGCGCAAAAGAAGTTCGACACCGACAGCGACGAGGCGGCTGTCGTCCCTCCGCTCGTGAACGGGCTCCGCACGGTCCGCGTGGTGCGCAGTCAGCTGCGTGCGCTGCCGCTGGAGGAGGGCGCTCGATACGAAATCGATTTCCGCCTCCGCCAGAAAGAACGCGAGTTCCAGCAGGCCCTGATTGCCGCCAGCGGGATCCGCGTCGAGGCCCTGTCCGACGATGGCGTTGTCGTCCCCGGCCAGGAAGTCACCGTCTCGCTCGTGGTGGCGAACCGGGGTGCCGCCGAAGTGGCGGTGCGTCAGGTCAAGTTCGAAGGTTTCGTGAACGATGCGCCGTGCGCGCTGACACAGGTCACCGGTCAGGCGTTCGGGCGGGGAGGGCGAGGCGGCGGACGAGGACGCGCCGATGCTCCTCCTCCCATTCCCGTTTCCGCGCTGAAGAAAGACATCGCCGGGCGCTGCGACGCCAAGCTCACGATTCCTGCCGACGCCAGAACCACCGAACCGTACTGGCATCGGCAGGGTGACGCGGGACGATACACCTTCGATGAGGACGCGCCGTTCGGCCTGCCGTTCAGGCCGACATCGTTTTATGCCCAGGTCACGCTTGGTTTCCCCACCGGGAATGGAAGCCAGCCCGTCGAAGAAGTGTTCGACGGCCTGCCCGTTCAGTATCGCTACCAGGGCGATATTTTCAGCGGGGAGAAGCGCTCGGAGATTCTCGTCGTGCCCGCGTTGTCCGTGCTCATGTCGCCGGAAGTCGCGATTGTGCCGGCGGCGTCTTTGAGCCCGGCCCCCCCGGTTCCCGCGCCGGCGGCTCCGGCTCCGCGATCAGCGGGGAGAAGAGGCGCGCCTCCGGTCCCGCCGCCTGCGCCGGCCCAGCCTGCCGCAACGGCATCTCGCGAAGTCAGGGTGACGGTGGTCAACGGCTCGCCCGACGCGGTTGAGGGTGTGGTGACGCTGGATATCCCCAAGGGTTGGACCGCCACGCCGGCGGAACAAGCCGTGGCGTTCTCGCGATCGGACGAATCGGAGACCGTGAGGTTTGCCGTACGTCCGGCGCCCGCCACCCCGCCCGGCGCGTATCACGTGCGGGCTCTCGTGAAGGTGGCAGGAAAGGCGTTTGATCGCGGCTACCGCGTGATCGAATACCCGCACATCAGGCGCCAGCATATTTACGACAGCGCCGATGCGACGCTGAAGATCGTGGATGTCAGGACGGCATCCAATCTGCTGGTCGGCTACGTCATGGGTGTCGGGGATCAGGTGCCGCCGGCGATCGAACAGCTTGGTGCGAAGGTCGAGTCGATCGGCGCCGAGGATCTTGAGTGGGGCAACCTCTCGCGATTCGACACCATCGTGACCGGGGTCAGGGCGTACGAGCGTCGCGCCGATCTGCGCGCAAACAACAGCCGCTTGCTCGACTACGTCAAGAATGGCGGCACGCTCGTGGTGCAGTACAACAAGTTCGAGTTCAACGAGGCCCAGTACGGACCATATCCCGCAAAGGTGAGCAACGATCGAGTCACCGACGAGCACGCCCCGGTGACGATTCTGGCCGGCAGCGATCCGCTCCTGAACAGACCGAACAAGATTACCGACTCGACGTGGAACGGCTGGGTGCAGGAGCGGGGCCTGTATTTCCTCGATGCCGACCACGATTCGCGGTATCAGGACCTGCTCCAGCTCGAAGATCCTTTCCCGTTCAACAAGGGTGTGAAGAAGGGCGCCCTGGTTGCGGCCACGTACGGCAAGGGCCGCTGGATTTATGTCGGGCTGGGTCTGTGGCGCGAACTGCCCGCCGGCGTCGACGGGGCGTATCAGCTGCTCGCCAATCTCATCAGTCTTGGTAAGCCCGTCGCGGTAGCACCGGCGCCAGCAGCGTCCACGGCCGGTCGGGCGCCCGGACACTAGGCGTGAAGCGCGCCGCGCTGCTTGTCGCCGCCGCGTCGGCCTTCGTTTATCTCGGGCTGCACGCGCGCGCGGCCGACGATCCTGCGGAAACCGGCGTCTTCGCCCTGTTCAAGTTCGAGCAGGAGATTGGCGAGGAGCGGTACGACATCCGCACGAGCGGCGGCTCGTCGACGCTGACGTCCAGGTTCTCGTTCACCGACCGCGGCACTCCCGTCCCCCTCGACACGACGCTGCAATTCGATCGAGATCTGGTTCCTCTGCATTTCACGATTCACGGCGACGTGGCGCGCATCTCGAAGATTGACGCCGAGGTCACACTGACAGACGGGACGGCGGCGATCCGCGAAGGGGCGGCCACGCGCAGCGAACCGGCGCCGGCCGGCGCGTTTACGCTCGCCGGATACGCCCCTCCCTCGCTGCAGATGACATTCATGCGATTCTGGGCGGCCCGCGGGCGGCCGAAATCGGTACCGCTCCTCCCGCACGGAACCGCACGGGTCGAACCGCGCGGGCGCGACGACGTGAGCGTTGACGGCCGCAGGATCGTGCTGGACCGGTACAGCGTCGACGGCGTTGTCTGGGGCCATGAAACGTTGTGGCTCGACACGGACGGGCGGCTTGCTGCGCTGGTCAGCCAGGACGCCGAGTTCGATCACTTCGAAGCGTCGCGGCCGGAGCTGAAGCCGGCTATTCCGCAACTGGTGGCGCGTGCCGCTTCGGATGGCATGGCGGCGATGGCGGAAACGGCCGCGGCAGAAATCCCGGCGGCCAGTCCTGCGGTCGCCATCGTGGGCGCCACGATTCTCGAGATGACGGGCGCGAAACCAGTTCCGAACGGAACCGTCGTGATCCGTGAGGGCCGCATCAGCGCCGTCGGCCCATCGAGCCGTGTCACCGTGCCGGCACAGGCGGTGGTGGTGCGCGCCGCAGGCAAGACCGTGATGCCCGGTCTCTGGGACATGCACGCGCACTTCGAGCAGGTCGAATGGGGCCCCATCTACCTGGCTGCCGGCGTCACGACCGTGCGGGATGTGGGCAACGAACTCGAGTTCATCACGGCCGTGCGCGATGCCGTGGCCGCGGGAAAAGGCCTGGGCCCGCGGATGCTGCTCGCCGGCGTGATCGACGGCCCTGGTCCCCGCGGCCTCGGCCTGGCGCGAGCGGCGACACCAGACGAAGGCCGGCGCTGGGTCGATCGCTATCACGACACAGGCTTCGATCAAATCAAGATTTACAGCTCGGTCACTCTCGACGTGCTGCGTGCCATCACGGCCGAAGCGCACAAGCTCGGTATGACGGTCACGGGCCACGTGCCGAATAGCATGAACGTACTGACCGCCATCGACGCCGGCCTCGATCAGGTCAACCATGCCGAGTACCTCGGTGAGGCCGCCGGCGTCGATCCGCAGACCGTCATCGCAGCACTGAAGCGACACGGCACGGTCGTCGACCCGACGTTGTCGCTCTACGAGCTGCTTGCGAGGCGTTTGGATCAGCCGATCGACAGCTTCGAACCCGGGTTCCGAAAAATCGCTCCGGAGCTCGAGGCGCCTCTCAGCGGTTTCGGTACGCCCGCCGGAATGGCGGCGCGATCGAGGGCGCAGTTGAACGACAGCCTTGCCCTCGTCAACCGTCTGCACCGTGCCGGCGTTCCGATCGTCGCGGGCACCGATCAGTCTGTGCCCGGCCACAGCCTGCACCGCGAGCTCGAGCTTTATGTGCAGGCCGGCTTTGCGCCGTTCGACGCGCTGGCGGCCGCGACCGTGGTGCCCGCCCGTGTGATGAAGAAGATCGCAGACAGCGGCACGATCGAAAAGGGCAAACGTGGGGATTTGATCGTGCTCGACGGCGATCCGCTGAGCGACGTGCGCAATACGCGACGAATCTACCGGGTGATCACCAACGGCCGTGTCTTCGATCCGGCGTCTCTCTGGCGGAGCGTCGGCTTTCAGCCTTGACGCGCGCCCCGGCTACCGGGAGCGGGGCCGTCCAAGCCAGCGGAAGAACAGCAGGACCAGCGCGGCTGGCACCAGCACGCCCCACCATCCGTTCAACCCCAGCGCGCTCATCGCATCGGGCCCAAGTTTGACGACGATCAACATGATGGCGCTGGCCCATGCGAAGGCGCTGATCAGGTTGAGCGTCGT
>Ga0136846_1236002_pt1 | contig 10391 bp, 9 predicted proteins | sample HopSoiMetagenom2_FD_96841 | JGI IMG/M metagenome (GOLD analysis project Ga0136846, IMG submission 96841) | Grasslands soil microbial communities from Hopland, California, USA - 2 Assembly 2016 (version 4) | ecosystem: Environmental > Terrestrial > Soil > Grasslands | place: USA: Hopland... | reverse complement strand
TGGATCGCGCGGCGCGTAAAGCGTGAAGCGGACGTAAAGGTACTGTTCATCATGCGCGAGGTAAATCGCTTTGAGATCGGTCGCCTCCGTGGTGTCCGATGGATCCTCATAGGCGGCGGGAACCCCCGCCCAATCGCCAAACGAACCATCAATCGTGATATGTTTGAACGAACTGCCGTGAGTGCCAACGGTGAAAATCGAGGCGATGACCAGCGCGATTAATTTTAACTTTTTCATGTCACTGTTTTGAGGCCCCCATAGCAAAAGCGAAGCTCTGGCGCCGTGCCAGGCTTGCGATCCAACTGGAGAACCCCTGCGATTAGACTGTTAGGCCCCCTCCGATTAAAAGTCGAGCGGTTTGTGCGAAAATCGCAAAGTGACAACGTGATGATTGCCCGCAAGAAGCTCAGTAAAAAAGAAAAAGCCGCTCCCACATGGTCGCATTAGAGGAGCGGCTCTATGCTGAAAAGTGCGAGTAACTCACTCGCATTGGGTTCATCGGCGGTGGTAAAAAAAAGTTTAGCTTGAAATTAAGCGATCTGTCCGGCTTGCCGTTTGAATGGGAGTGGGCGGGCGCTAAACTCTACAAACGTACAGGGAGAATTTTACACTTACTCTTCAGCTTTTTTGACGCCCGCAAAGCTTTCGCAAAGTTCGGGAACCAGCACGTAGTCTCGTGCCCTTCCTTGTCTATATGGAACAGACAGAACATCTTGCGAGATGTTCCACCAAGGGCAGGCCTGTTTAAGATGCCGGACCGCATATTTTATTATCGAACAATTTCCGGCTGAATTAAGGAGCAATTTACATGCCCCTAAGTCTTCCTGCACCCTTATTTAGCGGTTCGCAAAAGGTGAGCCCTCGCGACCAATGCCTGCAACAGTTCTTGAATCGCCTTTCTTGAAGTCTCATGGGTCAGCCGCCCATTCGCATCAAAAACTTCGCTCGCATTTCCCACCATCACTTCCGGCTTGTTGATCACTTCCACGTCCAGGTAAACGCAAACCTGCCGCAGATGATATTGAGCCCGCGCGGTGCCGGTGCGCGCCAGCGAAGCGCCCATGATCGCCGCCGGCTTGCCAATCCACGCGCTGTCCCCGTACGGCCGCGAAGCCCAATCAATCGCGTTTTTCAACCCGCCCGGAATGGAGTAATTGTATTCCGGCGTCGCAAAGAGAATCGCGTCTGCCGCCCGAATGCGCTTCTTGAAATCTTTTACCTTTTCCGGCGGGTTCTGTTCTTCATCTTCGCTAAAGACCGGAATCCCGTGAAGTTCGAAAATATCCAGCGTACTTCCGCCAGGCAAAAGTTCCTGCGCTGTTTTCAGCAGCGCGCGATTGTACGAAGCCTTTCGCAGGCTCCCCGCGATTCCCAAAATTCTAATTTCCTGGCTCATTGAAATTCCACCCTCCTGCGAGAATCTTGCCGAGGCAGTCCGGCACAGGCAATGCTAATCGTGTACAGCTTCTGTTCGCTCGCCAACGCTCGAACTCTCAGCTAAATTGAGCGCGGATGGAGAGCGAGAAAGAGCTGATATCCCGTTGCAGGCGTGGAGAGGCCGAGGCCTGGGACGAGCTTTTTAATCGGCATTATGGCCCCACCGGCCGCTTCGTTTACCAGCTTAGCCCATCGCTGACGGCCGAAGATGTCGAGGAAATCTGCCAGGAAGTTTTTCTTGCCGTGGTTCGAAATCTCCAAAATTTCCAGGCGCACAGCGCTTTTCAAACCTGGCTTTTTCGAATCGCCGCGAACAAAGCCCGCGATTTTATCGAACGACAACGCGCCGCCAAACGCGGCGGGGGTGAAGCGCCCTTCTCCCTCGATGCGGAGAATCCAGAGACCGGCCTAAAACTCGATCCGCCCAGTTCAAATCCCGGTCCGGATGGCCAATTGCTCAGCGCCGAGCGCATGACCCTGGTTCGCGACGCGCTGGACGCGCTGGGCGATCCCTGTCGCGAGATCATTGAACTCAAATATTTCGGTGATCTGAGCTATGAGCAAATCGCCGGCGAACTGCCCATGAACCCAAAGACGTTCAGTTCGCGTTTAAGCAAGTGCCTGGATAAACTCGAGGAAATTACCCGAAGGTTATTTAACCGGGAGAACATGAGCCCCTTTTCCGTCTAATAAAAAGATGCCTGACGACCTGAACAACAAAATGGATGAAATGCTCCGGGATTATGCGCGAAAGAGGCGCAATATTCCTGATCCGCAAATGCATCCGGCCACGCGCAAAATGCTGCAGGGCGAAGTCGCTCGCGTTTACCAGCAGGAACAGCGGGAGGCCAAAGCTCCCGGTTTTCTCGCTCGCATGCGCCGGTTCTGGCCGCAATTCGCGATCGGCCTGGCCACCGTTCTTGTGCTCCTCGGAATTCTCATTCCGGGCCAATTGCGCCAGAGCCAGCGGACGGTTAAATCCGAAGGCAAGCCCGCCGCCCAGACTCGTTCGTTGGCGGATAAAGAAGTCGAAGAACTGAACGCTCCCGCCCAGGCGCCCACCGAAGCCAATTTGCAAAAAAAGATTGAACTTGCGCAGGAAGCCGAATCGAAAGAGAGGTTGGACGATCTAAAAATGAAAGACTCGGGCCGCGCTGATAACACTTCGCGGCTTCAAACCGCCCCCTCCGCTCCGGCCGCTGCTGCTCCTTCCCGCGAGATCCAGTTGGGATTGGAAGCCGGCAAAAGCGAACGAAACCGAGCCGAAAGTGATGTTTCATTAAACGAGCCCACGCTAAAGCAGCAAATCCCGATCAGTTCCGCAGCTCAAGAAAACCGGCGCGCGTATTCATTTAAAGCCCCTGTTCTCGCCCAGGATGAAGCGTTGTCCGAAAAACCGGGCAAGCTCGACACTGCGGCCGCTCCCGCCCTCGCGGAGAAACGGTCGGCCAATGTCGTCGCTCTCAGACGAGCATCTGAATTGACGAACTTGGGCGGGGCCCTTCGTTCGAAATTCGTCCAAGTGACGACCAATCAGGTCCTCGCCGGAGCCGCCCTGGTGTCGGCGCGTTCACCCGTCTTGTCTTCCTTCCAACTCGAGCAACTCGGTGAAAATCTTAAAATCATCGATCGAGACGGCTCGGTTTACGACGGCCAGGTCCTCACCAACACAGCGCCAGTCGAGGAAGCGAAAAACGCCAATGTTCTCGAAACGCAAATCCAGCGAGCTAATCCTCAGAGCGCAGCAAATCTCGCCGCGGCTCAGCAGCCGCAGGTTCAGTTTCTGGACAATTCTCTCGTGAACAATTTCCGCGCCTCAGGTGTCAATCGCACCCTCGGCAAATCCGTCGTCGTTACCGGCCGACTTTACGAACGCACCAACCAATCGCTGGCCACGCAAAACACTCAGAACACCTTGAATTACCAGAATCAGCAAAAGCCCGCGACGCCGCTCCAGGTGGGCGCGCAACTCAACCAGATGAATCAATTAAGTATCGCCAACCGCGCCATTGTCGGAACTGCCACCATCGACGACACGAATCAGGTCCCCATCCAGGCAATTTCCAGCGAGTGATTGTTTTTGAAAAAGCATCGCGAAGCGATGCCCGACGGCAGCCCCGGAATTCGATTCTACCGGCCGACCCATGGCAAGAGAACTCAAAACTTATCGCACACCGCGAGCCGGTCCGACTTCGCTCTTCGCAACAGCAAAGTCCAAACTCTAGTTCTTTGCGTGTGCATGTTCTTTGATCCACTCGTCCACCTCCGAATCGGAAGCGCCTGTGGCAACAAAGGCCTTGAATTCTTCCACACCGAGACCTGCCTCGCTTAGAAACTGCCGGTCCATCGGGCAACCATAGGTGAAATCACCCTGTGTTCCAACCAGCGTCGCTCGGCATTTATCGAGACATCGGGCCGCCAGCATGAACCCGCCCAATTCCTCTTCCTTCGCTCTCGGTTCCTCCTTGCGAAGATCCTTCGCGAACCGTTTTACAGCTTCAAGATTCTTGCTCATAAAACCTCCGCCTTACGGTAGCACAACATTCAGGAAAGGCCGCTGACGTTCACAAGCAAGATGAGAAGCGAACAGTTTACCGTACGGCCCTGGCCCTGCTCTCGTGGACACATTCTCAGAGACTCGTCAGCTTCAGCGAAATCTTCTCGTCCTCATCATCGAAAAGAACCACCGCTTTGCCCGAACTTAACGCCACTTTTGTAGTCAATCCAACTGATTTCAATTGAATAACTTCTCGCTCCGTTCCCGAGCCTGCCGCACCGCTCTGCACCGGCGCCCTCGTCTTGTATGGAATCGACCTTCCAATAAAAACCGAAACTTCCCCGCCTTTGCCATCCTCGAACGGAATCAAACTTGCCGTGAACTTGATCATAGGCGGTTCTATCCCGTCCTTTGCCTCAGTCACCTTATCGGTAAGATCCGTATTCACCTGTCCGCCATTGAACGTCATCAGGTACCGTCCCGTTTTGCCGCCTCGCTGGATGAGCAACTCCAGTTGATAATTCGTCTTCTGGATCCTTTCCGATCGACTCACTGAATCAACCCGGCTTCCGTAAGGGATTGGTTGCGGCAAAACCTGCGGCTGCTGGGCGAAGCATGCGCCCGCCGCTAACGCCATCACCGGAACGAACGTTTTGAATAAATGCATGGTTCCTCTCTCTCTCCTCCAGATCAGAACACCAAACTTGTAAAAGAGTTTCTCCTTCGACGCCCACCGCAAAACCAAATTCATTCCCAGCGGACATTGGCGACGATCAATTCCGGCCCAACCACGGGCAGTCGGGAAGGCACCTATCAATTCACCTCCCTCGGATCTCAGTGCATTGAGTCCGACAAATCTCGAAGACATCGAATCCAGAGTACGAAGATACAACTCCCTGGGAAGGCCACGAATCTGTTCCCTGCTTAGATCCGTGGGATTCGGGTTTCTCCTACCGCCGAAATTTGTTCTTAAAATTTTGCCATCCAATCGCGCCTCACGTATAAACGCCGGTCACATTTTATGAGTCCACGCGGTAAAACAGTACCGGCCAAAGAAAACGCGAAAGCCGCGCCCGCGGCAGCGGCGCCATCCTTCAAGAAATTAATGGCTGCCAATCGCGGCGAAATTGCCATTCGCGTCTTCCGGGCGGCGACGGAACTGGGATTGCGCACCGTCGCCATTTACGCGCAGGAAGACCGTCTCGGTGTCCATCGCTTTAAAGCGGACGAAGCTTACGTCGTCGGCGAAGGCAAAGGACCCGTCGGCGCCTACCTCGACATCCAGGGCATTGTCGCCCTCGCCAAAGAGCGGGGCCTGGACATGATCCATCCCGGTTACGGTTTTCTTTCTGAGAATGCCGACCTTGCCCAGGCTTGCATGGATGTCGGAATCACTTTCGTTGGCCCGCGTCCGGAACTCTTGCGCTTGATGGGAGACAAAGTCGCGGCGCGCGCGCTGGCGCAAAAGGTCGGCGTTCCCACGCTGCCTGGCACCGAGGAGCCCGTTCACGATCGCACCGAAGCTCTGAAAATCGCGAAGGAGATTGGGTTTCCTCTCATTATCAAGGCTGCCTTCGGCGGCGGCGGCCGCGGCATGCGCGTGGTTATCAAAGCCTCCGAACTCGCCAACTTGCTCGACGAAGCCCAGAGCGAAGCCGGCCGCGCCTTCGGCAATCCGGCAGTTTTTCTCGAGAAATATGTTCCGCGCGCTAAACACATCGAAGTGCAGGTCCTCGGCGACCGCCACGGCAACGTTCTCCATTTGCACGAGCGGGATTGTTCCGTGCAGCGGCGGCACCAAAAGGTGGTCGAGATTGCGCCCTCCGTGAGGTTGGATCAGCAAATCGTCAACGAGCTCTGCGATGCTGCGGTCAAGATCGCCTCCGAGATTCACTACGATAACGCCGGCACGGTCGAATTCCTTCTCGATCTGGACACGAACGAGTGGTTTTTCATCGAGATGAATCCTCGCATCCAGGTGGAACACACCGTGACGGAGATGATCACGGGCATCGACCTGGTCCGTTGCCAGATTTTGGTAGCCCAGGGAAGGTCGTTGCATGGTCCAGAACTCGATCTTCCTTCGCAGGATGGTGTTCCGCGGAATGGATACGCCGTGCAATGCCGCATCACCACGGAAGATCCCGAGAACAAGTTTATCCCAAACTACGGCCGCATCCTGACCTATCGCTCGGCCGCCGGATTCGGCATTCGGCTCGATGGCGGCATGGCCGAAGCAGGGAGCGTCATTACGCCATTCTACGATTCGCTCCTCGTCAAAGTCACTGCCTCCGGCCGCGATTTCAACATCGCCTTGCAGCGCATGGATCGTGCTCTGCGCGAGTTTCGAATTCGCGGAGTGAAGACGAACATTCCGTTCCTCGAAAACGTGATCTGGAATGAGACCTTTCGCTCCGGGCAGGCCACCACCACCCTGATCGATACAACTCCCGAGCTTTTTAAATTTACCGCCCGGCGCGATCGCGCCACCAAGCTGCTTTCTTTTCTCGGCGATATTATTGTGAATGGGAACAAGCAGGCCAAAGGCCTTACGAGCAAGACCGCGCCGCCGAAGCCGGCTGTTCCTGCTTATGATCATAAAACAGTGCCGCCTCCCGGCACTCACCAGCTTTTGCTGGAGCTTGGCCCAAAAAAATTCGCCGAATGGACGCTCAAACAGAAGCGGCTTTTAATCACGGACACTACTTTCCGCGACGCTCACCAATCCTTGCTCGCCACTCGCGTTCGCACATACGATATGCTGGTCGTCGCCGACGCCGTCGCGCGCCGAACACCTCAATTGTTCAGCATGGAGATGTGGGGCGGGGCCACTTTCGATACGGCCATGCGTTTTCTCCACGAGGATCCCTGGATTCGTCTCCGGCTCTTGCGTCAGAAAATTCCCAACATTTGTTTCCAAATGCTTTTCCGCGGGTCGAACGCGGTCGGTTATTCGAATTATCCGGACAATGTCGTCGCCGGTTTCGTGAAGCATGCGGCCGCACAGGGCATCGATATTTTCCGGATATTCGACTCGCTCAATTATTTGCCGAACGTGAAAGTGGCCATGGAAGCCGTCCAAAAGACGCACGCGATTTGCGAGGCTGCCATCTGCTACACCGGCGATATTTTGGATCCCAAGCGGACAAAATATTCGCTCAAATACTATATCAAACTCGCCAAAGAGTTGGAGAAGATGGGTGCGCACTTTCTCAGCATTAAAGACATGGCAGGATTGTGCCGGCCTTATGCGGCTTTCGCGCTGGTGAAGGCGTTGAAAGAAGAGATCGGTTTGCCCATCCACTTTCATACGCACGATACAAGCGGGGTGAACGCCGCCTCCGTCCTCCAGGCGAGCGATGCCAAAGTCGATGTGGTTGATTTAGCCATCGCTTCGATGTCCGGCTCCACCAGCCAGCCGAACCTCAATTCGATCGTCGCCGCTCTCCAACATACCCAGCGGGATACCCTGCTCGATTTGGACGCGTTGAACGAATTTTCCGATTATTGGGAACAGGTGCGTGCCATCTACACCCCATTCGACACCTCGCCGAAATCGGGGTCCGCCGAAGTCTACCTGCACGAAATGCCGGGCGGCCAATACACGAATTTGAAAGAACAGGCTGCCAGCATGGGTTTAAGCCACCGCTGGCCGGAAGTCGCCCATACCTATGCCGAAGTGAATCAGCTTTTCGGCGACATCGTGAAGGTCACGCCAAGCAGCAAGGTCGTTGGTGATATGACGATGTTTCTGGTCACGCGCGGGATAAAACCCGGTGATGTGGAAAATCTCGATCCGGGCACATCCTTTCCGGAATCAGTCATGGACATGCTTTCTGGCGGCCTTGGTCAACCGATGGGCGGTTGGCCGAAAAAATTGCAGAAGGTCGTCCTCGGCAATCGGAAGGCCCTTGCTGGACGACCCGGCGAAGATTTGGCCCCTTTGAATTTCAGCAAGGTGTCGCACGAACTCGCCGCAAAGGTCAAACGAGAGGTAAGCGATGACGACCTCTACAGTTACCTCATGTATCCAGAGGTCTTCCCCGAATTCGCGCGCTTTGTTCGGGAGTATAGCGATGTTTCGGTCCTGCCGACCCATGCTTTTTTCTTCGGTTTAAAACCGGGTGAGGAGATCTCTGTCGATATTGAGGAGGGCAAAACTCTTTTTATCAAACTGATCAATATCGGCACGCCTGACAAAGATGGCTACAGAATGGTGCTCTATGAGTTGAACGGCATGGCTCGCGAGTCCGCCGTCCACGATCGCTCGGTCCAACCAAAACTGAAGGTGCGCCCGAAGGCGGATCCCGCCGTGCCCATGCAAATCGGAGCGCCCATACCCGGCCTGATTACATCGATCAGCGTCAGCAGCAAAACGAAAGCGGCTAAAGGTGATAAGCTCCTCACGCTCGAAGCAATGAAAATGCAAACAACCATCTATGCGCCGGCGGATGGCGTCGTCGAAGAGATTCATGTGCACGTTGGAGACACAGTGGAAGCGCGTGATCTGCTGATAAGCATGCGCGAGTAAAGAAATACTTATTAACATTCGCAAAAATTGGTATTCTTACTCGGTCCTCATTTTTTCCCTTAACGGCATTTCAGGTTTTGCGAAGGCGCGGTCCGTGCCAGACTCTCCGCTATGGAAACCCGCGCTGAAAATAAACAGTCTGAGTCTGCTTCAAACATTGAGCAAACCCCATTTCGGCTGGTCGTGATTTATGATTCCGAAGAGGCCAAATCCGAAGCGGCCTCTGCTTCCGATTTTATTTTGCGCGAACTAGGCGAGGAAATTTTGGTCGAGAAGACATTTTGGAACGTCCGTTCACTTGGTATACTCGATGTTCAGGACAGAGCAATCAACCATGCGGCCGATGCGGACGTTATTCTGCTGGCGCTTTCCGTTCCCGAAGCGCCGGAAGAGCTAAAAATCTGGGCGGAAAGTTGGCTGAAACTGCGCAGCAGCGCGGAAGGATTACTGGCGGTGATTCCGACCGGCAGTAAAGAGGTTAACTCGTCGGATCTGGTCGAATATTTTTACGAAACGGCTGTTTCCGCGAACATGGATTTCATTTGCCGCAATAAACAGAACCGCCTTGTTTGACTCAGCGCGGCTTTAAGACCGCAATCAGATTGTCAGCGAATCCGAAGCGCCTTAACAATGTTTCGCTGAAGCGATAGACAGCCCGTGCTCCCCCAAGTGCCTTGCTTTGCTTCATCGCGTTCGTTTTCGCGAGAAGCGCAGCTCTTTCCTCGTCGCTAACTTCCGTCCCTTTGGCGCGCAAATCCTGCCAGATCACGATCGGGTTAAAATGCATTGTTGAGCGGTGAACGACGTGAAAGCCAGCGCGTTGCGCTAACGCCCCCACGGTTTGATTTGTGAAATAATTCAGGTGCTGCGGCAGAATGTAGCGGTATTTCGATCCCAACATTCTTGTGGCAAGCGATTTGAAATTGGGAACGAGCACAATACAAAACCCGTCTGGATGCAAAAGTTCCTTCGCTGCTTTTAAAAAACTTTGAGGATCCAGCAGATGCTCCAACACCGCCCAAAAGGTGATCGCATCAAATTGCCTGCCCTTCAGATCGAAGAAGTTTTCATCGATCACATTCACTCCTTTTGTTTTGGCGAAGGCAAGCGCCTCCCTGGCCACATCCGTTCCCCAGATCTCGTAATCGCCTGGAAACGTTTGATTCAAATAGAAGAGAAATCCGCCCGTCGAGCAGCCGACATCCAAAATTTTTCCGCGCTTGCAGAACCTTCGCAAGAGTTTGATCTCCCGCTCATATCTCACCGGAGAGTAGTCACCCTTCAGCTTTTCATCTGAAAGATAAAAGCGGCTCCCTTTTTCGTCGTAAAAAGTGCCATCACCGAGATCGCGCGGAACGGGATTCACAAACACCATTCCACACTCTGCGCATTTCACGAGCGCAAGCTGGCCTTTTTGAAGAAATGGAGCATGCGAAACGCTTCCGCAAACCGGACAATTACGATTAATCATCTCACTGCCCACAGAAACTCAATGTTTCAACCAATTCTCAAAAAATTCGAATGCTTCATCACCATGCACTTCGTGAACGCCTTCGAAAAGTCCGTAAACGGCCCGGTCGGAGAGATTCAGTTTATCGTAGTACTGTTTGACTTCATTGAACGCTCGTTTCGAATCCTGCCAATGCGCTACGCGGTCTGCCTTGCCCTGCTCGATGAAAACGGGTCGCGGACAGATCAACGAAACCACGTCCGCGTCGTTGAACAGCAAAAAATGCCCGGAGAAAAACGCGTAATCCTCGGCCGTTTGAATGAAGGGCGTGTAATTGGGCGAAGGAGCAACCATTTTCGGGACGTGGTCATTGAAATGGCCGGAAATTGCGCACGCCGCGATGCGCTTATCGAGTGCGCCCAGATACATCACCGTCCGCCCTCCCCACGAACTTCCATAGGCGCCTATTTTCTTTG
>Ga0136846_1233849_pt1 | contig 10391 bp, 10 predicted proteins | sample HopSoiMetagenom2_FD_96841 | JGI IMG/M metagenome (GOLD analysis project Ga0136846, IMG submission 96841) | Grasslands soil microbial communities from Hopland, California, USA - 2 Assembly 2016 (version 4) | ecosystem: Environmental > Terrestrial > Soil > Grasslands | place: USA: Hopland... | reverse complement strand
CGCAAACTGGCCATCACGGGAATGGAGAGATAGACGCCGAGCACACCGGCGATTTCGCCACCCGCGAGCACGCCGAAAATCGCAGCCAGCGGGTGTAGCTCCATATTCTTGCCCATCACGCGCGGCGTGACTACGTAATCCTGTATGACGCGCCAGATAATCAGAAACAACAGCACATAGAGCCAATTTTGAAAGCCGGTCAACAGCGCTACGCCAAGAATAAGGGTAGCGGCGACCAGCGGTCCGACTACTGGAATAAATTCCAGAATGCCGCCCGCGGTTCCCAACATGAGCGCGTAAGGCACGTGCATGATGAGGCCGAGGAATGACGCGTAAGCTACCCACGAAAGGGCGGCAAGCGTGAGTTGTGCGCGGATGAAGTCGGCAAGCATCTGGTTCATGTCGCTGATCACGCCCTGCATAAATTCACGTTGCGGCTTGGTGTGCACGAATGAGAGGGCGACCTGGCTGAAGTTGCGGCCGTCCTTCAGGAAGAAAGCAGCAAGAATCGGGACCAGGATCAAGAGCCACGATTGCTGCGCTACCTCGGCGATTCGCAAGCCGGCGCGCTGGCCGAGATGCAGGAGATCGTTGCGATGCGATGCCAGGAACTCACTGAGCTGGCGGCGTGTGGCGACACTCAATCCGTGCTCGGCGCCGATTTGTTCAGCGATCTGACCGCTGCTGACGCGCTCGAGCAGGGAGGGGAGCGACTCGGTCAGTTTTTGGGTTTCGTGACCGATCTTCGGTCCAACAAAGAAGAACAACGTGCCGAGCATCACCACGATCAGAAAATAAATGACCGCTATAGCACCGCCGCGGGTGTGCATCCATTTCTCGACGCGTGAGACGGCTGGATCGACGAGGTATGCGAAAAAAACGGCAAAGAGGAATGCGATCAGGGTCCGGCGGGCGACGTAGAGAAATCCAAACGCGACGGCGAACAAGAAGACCGTGAACAACACGCGCGTCGTACGTCCGTCGATGAGGGCCATGGGATTTTGGAAGGGGGAATCAGTCTCGCACTACTTCCGTTCCTCCGTCGCTGAGCAACCGTATCAGCTTGAACTGGTCGTCCAGCCAGAATGCCCAATCGCCAGTTTCCGATCTTAGAACGAATCGGCTCAGCTCGCGCTGAGCGCCGCGAATCGTAACCTTGTCCTTACCGGTAAATTCGATGGTCACTGCCATCGAGCTGCGCGCATGCGGGTTAAGCGTACCTAACTGCACCTTCTGGCCAAGCGGGCAGCCCAGGCCACCCTTGTCCTTGTCTTGCTTGCAAGCAGTCGCCAGATACTTCCACGCCAGAACTTCGCGATGGACGAAAAAGTAATCGTCGAGAATGCTGGTGGAGGCGGGAAGCAGGAAATTCTGCTCGTGTTCTTTGTCGCCACCGCCGTCGCCGAATCGTTCGATAAGAAACGTGTCGCTCGGGGAGACGGTAGCCTGGGTTTTTTCCGGACTGATTTCCTTCCACTCGTAACGGCGCAGTTCAACCGACGGCGTCAGCTCAAGGTTCGACGACTGTTCGGCTTTCTGTTCGCCTTGTTCCGACTTGAATTCGGAAGAGACGACACTCCCCTCGCCACCTTGCTTGATGGAGAAAACCTCCGTCGCCACACGGTGGCCCGAGGTGAAAACGCCGAAGGAGCCGGAGTCCACGTCTTTTCCGGCTGCATTCTTGTCTTTATCTTTTGACCATGCGACGGATGCGAACAGCAATGCCATGCATCCCGCGACACACATTCGCCGAGACCAATTCAAAACCTCGCTCACCGGGAGACTCCTGAAGTAGGTGATAGTTCCAGCGCCGCCATGATTTCTTCGACAATTGCGGGAATTTCTTTTCCGCCGGTAGCGACGGAGAAATCGGCTTTCTGGTACGCAGGCTCGCGCTGCCGGTAAAGATCGCGGAATTGATCGAGGTCACGGCGCAGGGGACGCGCAAATCCCGGCTGTTCGCAGCGCCGGAATAATTCTTCGACTGGCGCATCCAGAAACACAGTGGGAATATTGGCCGATCGCAGGAATTCCTGATTGCGACTCGCGACGAATGCGCCGCCGCCGAGAGCGAGCACGATGGGCCCAGAGTTCATCTGGCTGATTGTCTCACACAGCGTTTGATGCTCAATGTCGCGAAAGGCCAACTCACCTTTTTGCTGGAAGAGTTGCTCAATGCTGCACCCCTCGCGGGCGCGGATGAGGTCATCGAGGTCGATAAATGTCCAGCCGAGGCGGGCGGCCAACGCTGCCCCAGCGGTAGTTTTGCCGGCGCCCATGAAGCCGACCAGACCAATAGCGCGCGAGCTTTTGGGATTCAGGCTGACCAGTGGCGCGCCTCCAATGCGAGAAGCCGGCAGAAAACTTCGGCGCGTTGATCGCGTGGAAGCCAGGTTCCGCCAGCCCAATACTCTTAATTTTGACGTTTCTTGAGGTGGATTTTACCACTGAAGGAAAACAGCTTGACCGAAGAAGCAGCTTTGTTCAGGGTGCCGGAGAAGGAATTGATGCTGCGCGCAAGGAAGGGTGCGTGCTTCGGCTCAAGCGAGAAGTCGCTCTGCACGGCTCCGCTGTTGGATCGCGCCAGAACGTCGATCGAAGCGTACGCGGGGGCAACAGCTTCAATGTTCCCGGTGTGGCTGGTGAAAGAGTATTCACCTTCGGCGCCGAAGTCGCCATCGTACTGAATCTTTCCGCTGTTCGATTCCGCCTGGACGAACGGACCACTGACGCTGTTCATGATGATGTCGCCGCCCATCGAAGTAATTTCCAGATGGCCGTTGTGAACGTTGTTGATCGAGATGGCGCCGTTCAGGGTCCGGGCATGGACGTGACCGTCCGCGCAATCAACCACTTCGATCCCAGCATTCGCGCCTTCCAGAGATACGTCGCCGTGCAGCTTCTCCGCGTGAATGACGCCACTTCCGGAGTGCAATGTCAGGTTCGCATCCGCCGGCACTTGCACCTGGTACTCCACGATCCCGCTGTTTTGATCGGACCCGGGTAGAAGATGCGAAGCCAGATCTACACGGCTGCCGCTCTGACTCTGGTCCACTTCGACTTTGTCAGAGTGAAGGATTGCCGTGACCACCACTTCATGGGGAGCGCCGGCTTTAACAGTGATGGGGCCGTATTGATTGTTGATGGAAACCATCGGGTGCTTGCCGACTTTGAAATGCAAGTCTTTGCGAGTGGTTGCTCCCAAAGCCATACCCGCCAGGGCCAACACCGTCGCGGTTCCGGCTACGCATTTGCCGCTGAACATGCTTCGTCTAAACACGGTTCGTCTCCCCATTACTGCTCGCCGCCCGTGCGGTCCACCGCTAATTCGTACAACATTTGTTTCTGCGCGTACGCATTCATCAACAACTGTTGAGCATAGATGTCGCTGGGATCACTCTTCAGCTGGATCTCGGCATCGCGAATAAAAGCGTTCGCGCTTTCCATGTCGTTCTGGTAAGACGCCAGTTGCGCAGGGGGACGCGATGCCACGCTGTTGAGGACCTGCTGGTCTTCGGTTGAAACTTTGTGCCGCGGAGCCTGAGCCACAACTTGCGGCGCGGCAGGAGTCTGTTTCGCGACGGGCGCTGTATCACCGGCGCCTGAAGGATGATAAAGCTTGATGCCGGCGGCAATCACCAGCGCCGCCGCAACCGGAACCAGCCACGCCGCACGCCAACGCGGGAAGAAGCCGGATCGCGAGGGGCGCGCGATTGCGGGTTCGCGAATAATGCCTTCCCTGCGCAGTTGTATTTCAATCGCATTCCACACCCGCGGCGAAGGATCTTCGATGGCTTGCAGCGCAGGAGCTTCGGTAACAATCGAATTCAGATCGGCCAGCAGATTGGAGCAGGCAGAACATGAGGTCAAATGCGCCTGCTGCTCGGGAGTGTGGCCACCCTCGAGATAATCCGGCAGAACGCTTTCAAACTCTACGCAATTCATACGACCTCCCCGATACCGCTCTGCGGCTCCTCATTTTGTTCCGGCTTTCGTTTTGCATTCCTGCCGGACCTGGCCTTTTCGGCTCTGGTTGTGCGGAGAAGCTCACGTAATTTAATCCGTGCCTTGTGCAACTGTGATTTGCTGTTTCCGATGGAACAGCCAATCATGGTCGCAATCTCGTTGTGCTCGAAACCCTCGACGTCGTGCAGTACAAAGATCGTACGATAACCAGGCGGTAGTTCGTCAACCGCCCTTTGCAGCTGTAGCCGGTCGATCGATCCAGCCAAGCGGATGTCCGGTGCCCCCGGTTCTTTTTTGGGCGACTCCTCGTCGCCGTCGAAAGTCTCGTCGATGGGGACCACCGGCAAGCTCTTTTTACGAAGCTGCATCAGGACGACGTTTACCGACATCCGGTGCAACCACGTGGAGAAGGCCGACTCGCCGCGAAACGTGCCGATCTTGCGAAACAACTGCAGGAAGGCTTCCTGAGTCAGGTCCTCCGCGGAGGCGGGATTTCCCGTCATCCGCAGGCAGAGCGAATAGACACGCCGTTTGTGCAGGCCGTACAGGAATTCGAACGCCTCAGCGTCCCCCTGTTTAGCCCGCTCAATGGCGGCTGCCTCAGTTAGCTTGTCTTGCTGTAGTTTCTTCGCGTCGGTCAAGTCGCCTTTTCCGGCCGCACTAGGTCTGATGCGGCGTAAACCTCTTTTCGTTGTACTGGTTGCGGCGGATTGAAGGATACCAAAGTTACCCTGGTTCGCAGACTAAAGGGTGACAAGGGTTGCGTCAATATTGTCAGCTTTTGCGTGATCAAAGAGAGATCTCGACTACCATTCAATCGCAACATGCTCCAGTTTGGATAGCTACGAAACCCCTGCCATGAGCTTTTTGGTGGGCTTCACCAGCACCGCCAGCAAGATAGCCGCGGCAATCGCGACCCCGCCACCAACCCCGAAGAGGATCGGAAGGGGCACGATTTCGTAGAGGGAACCGGCTTTGCCGGCCAGCCAGTTTCCCGTGCCTAAGGAGAGGAACCAGACCCCCATGACGAACCCCTGGGCGCGGCTCGGCGCCAGCTTGGTCATTGCACTCAAGCCAACCGGGCTCAGACACATTTCTCCGACGACGCTGAGAAAGTACGAGGCATTCAGCCAGGAGGGAGAAACGTGAGTACCGAATGCCGCAGGTACCAGGACCATGAAGCTGAAACCAACGAAGAGTAGTCCGGCAGAGAATTTGGCGGGGCTTGATGGTTCCCGGCTGCCGAGCCTGATCCATAACCAGGCGTACAGCGGCGCCAGGATAATCACCAGGATGGGCTGCACCGACTGGTACCAGCTTGCGGGGAATTCATAGCCCAAGACCACGCGGTTGGTGTTGCGTTCAGCGAAAAGATTGAGGGTGGACCCAGCTTGTTCGTAAACTCCCCAAAAAATGGCGGAGGCAGCAAACAGTACGAGAATGGCTCCAGCTCGCTTACGCTCCTGGGCCGACCAGCCCTTGCCGAGGATCATCCACAAAAAGACCGCTGCGGCGAGTGCAATCAGCACCCAGCCCAGCGCGTTCGAAATTACTTCTGGGGTGATGGTGAACAGGCCTCGCGAAGCCAGTACTGCCAAGGTGACAATGACCAGGAGGAAGCCCGTAACCGCCAGCGATCCGGCACGTTTTTGTCGCCGGTCCCGTTCGGCGTCGCCGGTGCTCGAGGGATGCAGACCGGCTTGGCCCAGGTAACGGCCGCTCAACGCATATTGAATCAGGCCCGCCACCATTCCAACGGCGGAGGCCAGAAAGCCCAACCTCCAATTCACCCGCTCTCCGATCCACCCGCAAATGATTGGCGAGATCAGCGCACCCACATTGATGCCCATATAGAAAATCGAGAATCCAGAATCGCGCCGCCGATCTTCGGTGGAATAAATTTGGCCAACCATGGTGCTGACGTTCGGCTTGAGCAGACCAGTTCCAAGCATGAGCAGAGCAAGTCCTGCATAGAAGGCAGTCAGACTGGGCGACGCAAGGCATAGGTTGCCGGCTGAAATGAAGATGCCGCCATACAGGACGGCGCGGCGTTGCCCGATAATACGATCAGCGATCCAGCCCCCCGGCAATGCCAGCAGATAAACCATCGCGGTGTAAAAACCGTAGATGGAACCGGCGGCGACGACCGAGAATCCCAAGCCCCCATGCGCTACGCCCGCCGTCATGTAAAGCATCAAGAGTGCGCGGGTGCCGTAGTAGCTGTAGCGCTCCCACATTTCGGTGAAGAAGAGTGTGGCCAGGCCGCGGGGATGGCCGAAGAAGCGGGTATCCGTGGCGGTGGACGGGGTCGCGATGGACTCTGCCATAGGGTTAGCTGCCTCGTGGAAGATAGCAGAGCCGCGGGAATTTCGCACGGTTTTCCGGGGTGGCCGGGAGCGCAGTTGATAGAGGGCGATACAGTCGTTTACCGATTACCCCCGGCCAATCAGCGACGGTACGGCAGGAATCTTTTGTGGCGCGCCTTAAGCCCTGACAATAGTTCATGCAGGCGGCTGAGCCTACGGGGGAATTCCAAATGTATATAAAAAATGTGCTGTTGGTTGTGCTGCTGGCTTCGAGCGTGGTTGAAGCACGAGAACCGCGGCACTACCAGAGCGGCAAGCTGATGAAGATGGAGTCGGTGAAGTGCGGAATGGATGAAAAGAACGGCAAGAGCATCGCAGGGGAGATGCTCGGGACCGACTCCGCTCACATGAAGACGAAAGAGTTGCTGTGCCAGCAATACACGCTGGAAAGCGAGACGCTGGATTACACCATTCGTCCGAAAGACGAAAAGCACCCAGCCTTGTTACCGGTCGGCGAAAAGGCGCAGTTCCGTCTGGACAATGACAAGATGAAACTGCGTGTCGAAGACATGGACGATAAAGAGCGCGAGTACATCGTAGTGTCGATGGTCCCGCGGGAATCCGGCGACACGGCAGCCAATAATTCGATGGTTCGTAAGCCAGTGCAGTAAATAAAGTGGAGAAATCGAATCAGCGAAAATGACGGCGCAACATTATTAAATGTCGCGCCGTTTTCTTTTTGTTCGCCCTTAGGCCGCATACCCTTACCATTCCCAAACCCGCGTCGAAAGCCCAACCCTGAGCTCTTGTGTCGCATCCAACCTTTCACGTGACGACCTTGAAGTGTGCGGGTTTTCAGGAGACCCGCAGGGACCGACTTTGGGAATAAAGAGAGGAACAGGTGAATCAATGAAACGAATTTTTGGATTGGCCATTTTAACTATTGTGATCGCTGCACCGACGTGGCTGCTGGCAGCGGACTCGGGTGATTACAATCACGCCGAGGTAGGAATTTTCGCCGACTACACCAAGTTCAGCCCGACTACCCCGGACATTAACCTCGTGGGATTTGGCGCGCGCGCCGGCTTCCATGTGAGCTCACACGTGCAATTGGAAGGCGAGATGAACTATGACTTCCAGCGCAGCTTCAGCTCGAACTGCGCAGGCAATTGCGTTCCGGGAGTGACGTTCGTAACAACGAAATTCCGGCCGTTGACGGGATTGTTCGGGCCGAAGTTTGAAACGCCCGGGCCGTTCAAGTTTTTTGTGACCGGCAAAGTTGGATTCATGAACTTCACCAGCAGCCAGTCTGCCGTAACCCCTGGCACCGTGGGCAACGCGATTTCTGGCGTAGGCGGAGCCGGAACCCACTTCGCGCTTTATCCCGGAGCCGGCGTGGAAGGATTCTGGGGACCGTTCGGATTGCGTCTCGATGTTGGCGACCAGATCTTCCTGAACAACGGTACGTATCACAATCTGCGGGTTACGTTCGGACCGCAGCTCCGCTTCTAACCTGATTGACGATTGACGATAAAGGCAGCCCGCAAGGGCTGCTTTTCTTTTGCGCGAAATTACTGCATCGAGACCAACATTTTGCGCTTGTCGCAATTGACCAGCAGAATGCGCTGAGTGCCGGCGACCAGTTCGACCTCAACCGTTTCAATCTGATCGTAACCATTCGCGGGCGACACGATGCGGACCTGTACCATGTGTCTCCCCGGCGACGAACGGAAACTGGTGATTTGATTCATCTCCACCGTCTTGAATAGAGGGTGACGCAGATCATTGCCCCGCAGGCCGTGATCGAAAATCAGTTGATCGTCAAGCCATACAGAAGCACTGGCGGCGCCGAAGTGATGAAGAATCTCCACTTCGATCTCGGCAGTTTCTGTCAGGGGAGCGGCAGGTGTGGTTGCAGTTTGCTCTGGGGCTAGTTCGGACACCGGCTTCTTGACGGCGGGCCTGATCATGCGCAGCATTCGCTTTGGTGTCTTTGCGATTTCCGGCGCTGCAAGGCCTGGTACGGGCGGTGGTTCAATGGCGCTCGCCCGTCGATAGGTTTCCGATATCTGAAGAGTGACAATCACGGCCAATGCAATGAAGGCCAGCAGAGCAACGACGCGCGCGAAAAATTTGTTGTCCTGAAGTCTGCGGCTGAGAACCTCGACTCGCGAGTGCTCTCCGGTTTCGAGGGCACGACGATAAACACTGTTAACGGTTGAGGCCGCTGTGGTCTGATCGCAAAAACTGCGAAGATGGCGGGCCATCTCAGCGCCGCTCTGGTAGCGATCGGCCGGGTCCTTCGCAATCGCGCGCGAGATAATGGCGTCGAGTTCCGACGGAACTTCGTGCTGAAAACTTGTGACCGGCACCGGTTCAACATTCATCACTTTGAAGCAGACGGTTTTCGCGCTGTTCCCCTGGAACGGCCGGAAGCCGGTGATCATGCTGTAGAGAATCACGCCCAGCGAGAACAGGTCGGAGCGCGCGTCGGCTTCTTTTCCAACCATCTGCTCGGGCGCCATATAAGCCGGACTACCCACGATCATGCCGGGCTGAGCGCCGGACTCCTGGTTCAGGCGAGCCACGCCGAAGTCGGCGATTTTAGCGTGCCCGTCTTCGGTGATGAGAATGTTTGAGGGCTTAATGTCGCGATGAATAACGCCCTGCGAGTGAGCGTAATCGAGCGCTTCGGCGATCTCTTCGGCGAATTGCAGCGCAGTGGGCAAAGGCAATTTGTTGTCGCCGCCAGACATCATCCGGCTGAGCGGTTCACCGGAAATGAATTCCATCACCAGGAACGGCTCACCGGATTCAGAATCTTGTCCAGCATCGAAAATGGTCACAATACCGGGATGTGACAGGCGGCCGGCAGCGCGAGCTTCCTGCGCGAAACGCTCACGATAGGCTTCTTCGTCGTCGAGTTGCTGACCGGCGAGCGAGATGGTTTTAATGGCAACGACGCGGTCGATCTTGGGATCGAATGCGCGATACACCACTCCCATCGCGCCGCGACCGATTTCGGCGTCAATACGATAACGTCCCAGGGACTGGTAAATTGCGGCTCTCACGAGCGTGCTTGACCCACGTTAAATGGTAAGTTTTTTGGGGCTGGCGGTCAGTAACAAACCGCGCAATAAGGGATTACGGCGGTAATCAGGGTGTCCTAAACTGTCAGGGGAAGCTCAGATCTTTACTGTTCCGGACGCCGTTGGAGTTCGACTTTTCCATGCTGGGGAGGCAATTGGAAGGGAATCTCGACAATCAGGTTCTCAACCGGCATGCGCAGTATGAACTGCTCCGGCTTCCGCCAGGGGCCGATCCACTTACCCTTGATTCCAAAGAAGACCCAGCCACTGGCCGATGAATTTGAGGTGTCAAGGGTCGTGGGGCGAAGGGCGCGGGTGCTAACGAAGTCCATCATCTCGGTGTAGTCCTTCAGTCGGGCCTGAAGTTCCGTTTCCATCTTGTCTTTCTGGTCAGGATGCTTCTTCACCTGGTGGCGCTCGACTTCGTCAGTGAGGGTGTCGATGTCGTTTTGTATTTCCTGTTGCACGCCGTCGGGATCGAGAGAGCCTTTGATAATCTGGAAGTGCTTCACAAATTCCAGCACAAAACGGTTCTGCTGAACTTCGAGCTGCTGGCTGCCGGTGTAGTGAAATGTGAGATGAACACCAAGCATCGGGATGGCGCGATGCGGTGTCTTTTCCAGTTCCTGCCTGTCCACGGTCAGCGTGATTTCGAAATCCGGGGCGGTAAGGCCGTAATAGGAGTGGCCCTGATCGTCATTGCGGAAGGTACATCCCGGAGCACCCTCAGCCCAGCGGATTCCGGGAGTTTGAGCCGCTTTGTTCGCGTATGACCCAGAGGACAGAAGCAGCGCGACGACGCCAACCCACATACCTTTCACCAGAGAAGTATAGGACAGTTTCACCGGAAACGCGCTACCGGAGGCCCGTTCACAGGACGCCAAGAGCCGACTTATCCCAGAATTGACGTGGACCGCGGGCAACCCTGTTTGTGAAACTCTCCTCTTAAACACAACATCAGCTCCGCTTCGGGGTATTCTCATGTCTTGCCGCGCCCTTCAAAAATCCATCATTAACCTGGTTGTTCTTT
>Ga0136846_1231886_pt1 | contig 10391 bp, 13 predicted proteins | sample HopSoiMetagenom2_FD_96841 | JGI IMG/M metagenome (GOLD analysis project Ga0136846, IMG submission 96841) | Grasslands soil microbial communities from Hopland, California, USA - 2 Assembly 2016 (version 4) | ecosystem: Environmental > Terrestrial > Soil > Grasslands | place: USA: Hopland... | reverse complement strand
GTGGCCAGGATCACCAGCTGCGCCTGAAAGCGGTGCAGCGTGCCGTCGTCGAGTTTCCACGCGGTGACGCCGTGGCACGCGCCGCTCTCGTCCATGATCAGGTCGAGCGCGAAGTACTCGATGAAGAACTCGGCCTGGTGCTTCAAGCTCTGCTGGTAGAGCGTGTGCAGCATGGCGTGGCCGGTGCGGTCGGCCGCCGCGCAGGTGCGCTGGATCGGCGCCTCGCCGTAGTTCTTGGTCATGCCGCCGAACGCGCGCTGGTAGATCTTGCCGTCGGCGGTGCGCGAGAACGGTACGCCCCAGTGCTCCAGCTCGTAGACCGCGGCCGGCGCGTTGCGGCACAGGTATTCGATGGCGTCCTGGTCGCCCAGCCAGTCCGACCCCTTGACGGTGTCGTACATGTGCCAGCGCCAGTCGTCCTCGCCCATGTTGCCGAGGCTGGCGGAGATGCCGCCCTGGGCCGCCACGGTGTGGCTGCGGGTGGGGAACACCTTGGTGATGCAGGCGGTCTTCAGCCCCGCCTGGGCGCAGCCCAGCGCCGCGCGCAGGCCGGAGCCGCCGGCCCCCACCACCACCACGTCGAACTTGTGGTCGATCCACTCGTAAGCGGCCATGGGTTCAGGCGCCCCCCAGCGCGACCTTGAGGATGGAGAAGATGGCGAGCGCGCCCGCCAGGCCGCCGACGAAGACGTTCAGCATCAGGAGCGCCGCCTTGGTCAGGGTCTTGTGGATGTAGTCCTCGATCACCACCCGCAGGCCCGCGACCATGTGCATGAACGAGACCGCGATCAGCAGGATCGTCAGGGTGGCGTTGAGCGGCTGGGCGACCCAGTGGATCGCGCCGTAGTAGTCGGTCTGGGCCAGGAGGATGACGCTGTAGGCGCCCCAGAGCACCAGCGGCACGAGGGCGACGGCCGCGACCCGCTCGGAGATCCAGTGGCCGACGCCGTGCTTGGCCGAGCCGAGGCCGCGAGCGCGGGAGAGCGGCGTGCGATAGGTCGACATCAGAGCGCCCCCACCATGTAGGCCACGCCCCAGGCCGCCGCCGTGGCGACGATGGTGAAGGCGAAGACGGTGATTCCGGAGGCGGTGGCGGTCTTGACGTCCAGGCCGTGGCCCAGGTCCCAGACCAGGTGCCGCACGCCATTGCCAAGGTGGTAGAAGGCCGAGAGCGTCATGCCCAGCATGACCAGCAGGCCCAGCGGCGAGCCGAGCAGCGCCTTGAAGCCGGCATAGGCCTCGGGCCCGCTCGCCAGCGAGACCGCCCAGGCGGCCACGATCAGCCCGCCCAGATAGAGGCCGACGCCTGTGACCCGATGCAGGATCGAGGTGGCCATGGTGAGGTGCCAGCGCCATATCGACAGGTGCGGCGACATCGGCCGGTCCGCAGGTCCACGTGGAACGGTTGTCATCTGAGCGCCGTCGCCTCCCCATCAGCCCGCTGCGTCGGTTTTAAGCGCCGCGCGGGGGGTGTCAACGAAGCCCGGCCAAGCTTGGGGCCGCTCAGCCAGGCCGTCTTCGGATTGCGCGAAGTATCGGCGCGTCCTGTTGGGAAACAATGCGCAATTGGGATAGGTTTCCTTCGCGAAAGGCGAAGGATGCGGTTCGACCTCACTGACCTGCGGCTGTTCTGCGACGTGGTCGACGAAGGCTCGATCACCGCGGGGGCGGAAAAGAGCGCCCTGGCCCTGGCTGCGGCCTCCACGCGGATCCGCAACATGGAGCTGGCCCTGGGCGCCGAGCTCCTGACCCGCTCACGCCATGGGGTCACCCCGACACCCGCCGGCCGCATGCTGCTGAAGCACGCGCGGGGCATGCTGACCCAGGCGGCGCGGATGCGCGAAGACCTGTCGGCCTTCGCCCGCGGCCTGTCGGGCGAGGTGCGGCTGCTGGCCAACACCAATGCGCTCACCGAATTCCTGCCCGAGGCCCTGGCCTCGTTCCTGGCGGCGCACCCGCAGGTGAGCGTCGACCTGGAGGAGCGGCTGTCGGACGAGATCGTGGGGCTGATCGCCGAGGGCGTGGGCGACGTGGGCATTGTCGCCGGCACGGTCGACGTGGGCGCCCTGCAGACCTATCCGTTCCGCTCGGACCGGTTCGTGGTGGTGACCGCGCCGGGCCATCCGCTGGCGGCGCGAGGGGCGGTCAGCTTCGCCGAGGTGCTGGACTACGACCTGATCGGGCTGGAGCGGTCGGCCTCGCTGCAGCGGTTCCTCACCGCCAAGGCCGCGCGCGAGGGCCGGCCGCTGAAGCTGCGGGTGCAGCTGCGCAGCTTCGACGCCATCTGCCGGATGGTCGAGGCCGGGGTGGGCGTGGGCGTCGTGCCGCGCACCACCGCCACCCGCGCCGCCCGCACCATGCCGCTCGCGGTGATCGAGCTCTCCGACGACTGGGCCCTGCGCGACCTGAAGATCGTCGTCCGCGCCGAGGGCGACCTGCGGCCCTATGCGCGCGAGCTGGTGGAGAGCCTGCGGGCGACCTGAGGCGGCAGAAAACGCCGGCACAACCTACCGGAGCAAAGCGGCTCCCACTTCCGTTAAGCGACAATCCGACAGCCGTCGGCGTTCCTGCGCCGCTTTGAGCGGCGAGCCGCCGTATGGCTTGCCACGGGGCGCGGCCGCAGAGTGCGGTTCTCTCAGAAAACATGGAGAAAGTTTGGGATCGGGCGCTTGGTGTTCTATTTTTGTTCTGCACCCTACTGGTGTCTAAACTCAACTCAAAGGAGGCTTTGAATGAAGACGCGCTACTCAGGCATCGCTAAGTCGTGCGGGCCTGCGCACAAGGCGCCGCCGCGACCATTGCGAGCGCCGCTGCGGGCGCCACCGACCGAACAATCTCGCAAACCTGAACCCTCCGGCACCGAGGCTCCACGGTCCTGACTGGCAATGGACCGATATCGTCGAGTCCCGGAAATTCTCGAAAGGCAATCCATGTCTGAACCGCTGATGCTTTTGAACACGCTTTGGGAAGTGCTCCCTAGCCCCAATGATTACATGACGACGCTTGGTGGAGCGGAACGCGACCTCTATCCGGTTCGCGGCCAGTTCGCCTACCTGCCGGCCAGTGCGCAGGCCGGTACGATCCCGATCTACCGGCTGTACAACCCCTCGGGTCCGGATCACATGGATTCGGGAGTGGCAGGTGAGGGCGGCTATACGACGGAAGCCGTGCTGGGCCACGTCTGGCGCAATTCGACCGACAAGCGCGGAATCGCCAAGATCCTACGACCGTACAATCCCTCGACCGGCGACCACGCCTCCGTGAAGGACGGCGACTCCATCCCGAATTATACGGTCGTCTCGGACCCGGTGATCTACGGGTATCCCCGCTACAACAGCCAGAATGAGGTCTTCGACACGCTCTCGGCAGGTGGTGTGACCATCAAGTCCAACCGCGTCGCGGGTGGCATTCTGTGGAGTTGGGTCTGGAATGGCGTCGAATTCCTACACCAAGTCGACTACGGCCAGCAGATGCAGACGTCGGTGTTCTGGTACGAGAATGGCGTCGCCCATTCACCGACTGAAGGCGGCTCCAAGTATGCTGGAAATTCCGCAGCCTACCTGAATCAAGGTTCGCCACTGATTTCCAGCACGACTGTCGGCAACACCCAGAGCACCCGTGCGGTGCGGCTCGAGTTCGTCAATGACCTCTGGGGCGGTGATGTAGACCACCCGGTGATCTATCCTGACATGATCATCGGGAAAGACATTACGCTGAACTACAACAACATGGGTCCCGTTGCTAAATATGTGACCCATGTGACTTGCACCACCGCCCTCCCCGACGCCGAGATCGAGGCACCGATTGCCTATCTGCCGCCGAGCTTCAACCGCTTCTACACATACGACGCGGTGTCTCAGGCGCTGACCGAGGTCTTCCCCTCCAGTTCGGGTTGCCCTGGTCACGTGGATTGGGGGCCGACCAGCGGTTACGGCGGCGGCATCATCTCGAACGCCGACCAGACGCTTGCCATGGGCATGTACGCCAAGACTGTCACCGCGGGAGGGCAGATTAACTTCTTCAATCTCATGAATTATATTGGATGCGCCTCGACGACGGCGGTGCGAGCGGAGGCCAATCGCCACCCGCTGCCTGCGGGCGAAACCACCTTCACCGCATTCGTCACGACCAACACGTTGGCCAACGTCGTCGCCGCGATGCGACAGCTCTACCTCGACGGCGCGAGCTAATCTGCTCAGATCGCCGGCCGGAAGGCCGGCGATCTCCCTTCCAGAGGCTCCAGGCGCCGCTTGAAATCAACCCGCAATTGCGCCACCCAGGCATACCTTGGCGCAAAGGCGGATATTGCGGTGAATTCCAAACCTCTCCGCGCATTGGCGGCGCGCGTCGGCCTGATCCGGCCCTCTGAAGCCGAGCCCCCACCGCCGGCCACTTGGCGCGACTTCCCGCGGGAGAGCCTGCACCACTTCGACGAGCCGGCGCTGCCGCTGCAGCCGTATGGGGTCCCCGTGCCGAGCTATGCGCTGCGGACCTCCGCAGGCACGGGCGACCTGGCCATGTTCCTCGGCATCGGCGAGGCGTGGGCCCAGATCGTCAGCCGCTTCCTGCCCGAGGCTCCCGTTGTGCTGGACCTGGGCTGTGGCTGCGGAAAGCTGGCGCGGTTCCTCCACCTCAACCCGGCGCTTCGCTACGTCGGGGTGGATATCTTCCTGCCCTCGATCCTGTGGTGCCGGCGCGCGTTCGAGGGCTCCAAGGACCGTTTCCGGTTCGAGCACGTCGACGGGCGGTCGGTGACCTACAATCCGGACGGCGCCATCCCGACCACGGCGATTTCCCTGCCGGTCGAGCCGGGCGGCTTCGACGCGGTGGTCTGCGGCTCGCTGTTTACCCACCTGCTGGAGCCGGATGCTGTCCACTACCTCGGCGAGATCGCCCGGGTGCTGAAGCCCGGCGGGCGGGCGTTCATTTCCCTGCACGTGGACGTGCCGCCCGGGGCGCGGTTCGTGGGCGACGAAGACCGGATCGACGTGGACGAAGGCTACTTCCTCGATCTGTGCGCCGCCGCGGGGCTGGAGGACGAACAGCGGCTGGGCGTGGTGTACGGCCAGGTGGTGCGCCTGCTGCGAAAGCCGCGGTAGAAGCACTAGCGTCCGTCCAGCCAGTCCAGGATCTCGCCGTTCAGCTCGCGCGGGTAGGTGTGGCTGAGGTCGGCGATCTCGCGAAAGGTCACCTGGGCGCCGGCGGCGGCGAGCGCGTCGCGGGCCTCGTGGGCCATGGCGATCGGGAACATCCAGTCCAGGGCGCCGTGGGCGATGTGGATCGGCAGCCCCGCCAGCCGGCCCGCATCGGCGAACTGGGCCAGTAAGGGGTGGAAGGCGGCGGCCACGGGCGCGAGGTGCGTGAACGGCGAGGCCGCGTCCAGGCCGGAGACATAGGCGAAGGTGCCGCCGTCGCTCATGCCGGTGAGCAGGCGCCGGCGCGGATCGACATTCCAGCGGCCGCTCACCTGCGCCACCAGATGCGCCAGGTGCGGACTGTCCACGTCGGAGCCGGTGAGGGCCCAGGTGCCGCCGCCGGCGGTGGGGCTGATCAGGATGGCGCCGTGGGCGCGGGCGTCGCGCAGCCAGGACCAGAGGAAGGCGCGGCCGTGGCCGGATCCGCCGTGCAGGGCGACCACCAGGGGCGCGGGCGTGGCGGGATCGTAGGTCTCCGGCACATAGAGCGAGACGCCGCCGCGGGCGCCGCGCTCATTGTCGATGTGGAAGACGCCGGTCTCCGGGCTCGCGGGCGCCGCGGCGAGGGCGGCGAGCAGGCCCTCATCGCCGCGGCCGCCGGGCGGCAGGAAATAGCGCGAGAGCGGCGGCAGGCCCTGGGCCAGGGGATAGAGCGCCTCGTCGGCCCGCGGGGCGTGGCGCAGGGCCCGATAGGCCTGGCCGAGGTCGCCGGTTTCGGCGGCGAGGCGCAGTTCAGCGAAGGCGGTCGCCACGGCGTCGGCCGCGGTCTCGAGCCGCGTGCGCACGTCGTCCAGGGCCGCCGGCCAGGCGCTCAAGGCAGGCCGGGCTGCGGCCAGGGCTATGTCGGGATCGCCGGCGGCGGCCACCAGCTGCGGCAGGTCCGGGGGGTTCAGGTAGCGGGCGACGAAGCCCAGGGCCTCAAGCGCCTGCAGCAGGGGCGGCAGGAGGACGGAGAGGTCCTCGACTTCGCGGTCCGGGCCGTCGCGGTCCTGCAAGGAAGCCTCCGGCCTTTGCCGAAGGCGTAACCTAGCCCTGTCAGGCGGGGAGCGTCACGCGCCGGCTGCGCAGGGCCGCGCCCACCGCGCCGAAGCCCAGGATCATCAGCGCCCAGCTGGCCGGCTCGGGAACCGCGCCGGGGCCGCGCAGGCTCTCGACCTCGGGGCCCCGCGGGGCCTGGACCAGGGCCACTGCGCCGATCGAATTGGCCAGGTAGCCGACGCCGGACTGGGCCCGGTAGAGCTCGTAGGTCGAGGCGCTGTCGGAGAACAGGTTGTATTCATTGCCCGAGGCGCCGGCAAAGAACAGGCCGGCGTTCGAGATCGACGGCGCGGTCGGATAGAGCACGTTGTCGACGATGAAGAGGCCATCGGAGGTCCACCACTGGAAGGGCTGGACCGGGTTGGTGATCACGCCGGTGATGGCGTCGCCGTCCACGTCGCCCGTGATGCCGAGCACGTCATGGCCGCCCACGGCGTTCAGCAGGTCGGCCACCTCCACCGTCAGGTTGGCGCTGGCGGGCGCGCCGGAGGACGCGGTGTAGGTGACCAGCCAGGTCGCCGCCTGGGCCTGGGCGCCGGCCGCGGCCAGGGCCAGGCCCGCCGCGAAGGCCGCGAGCTTTGCAAAGCGCGCCATGTCGAATTCCCCCCGTGACACCGGCCGAGCCGGGTCTTCGTCGCAAGGTACGGAAGCTGGGCCGTAAAGGTTGCGATCCGGTTCCGCGGCGGCCTGTCGCAGGGGGGCGAGCGGCCGCGCGGCGGGTCAGGGCGCGGGGTGGGCCGCCAGCCAGGCCTCGAGCGCGGCGCGCGCCTCGGCGGTGCAGCCGCCCTGGGCGGCGGTGGCGATGTCGTCCAGGGTGGTGAGGCCCGCCGCGGCCGGGCAGAGGCCGCCCCGGGTCTTGGCGAGGCGGGGCCCGGCCGGCTCCGGCGCCGGCCCGACCATCATCCGTAGCACCTCGAGCCGCTGCGCCTCCGCCGAGCTGGCGCGCCGGGTCGGCGCCACGACCCCGCCGCTGGCGCCGCGCAGGGTCACGAGGTCGCCCGAGGCGTACATCAGGGTCACGCTGTGGCCGATGGCCAGCGGCAGGCGCGCGCCGGCGTCGATCGGCTGGCCGCGGGCGATGGACGGGTCGGTGGAGGCCACCACCACATAGTCGTGCGCCGCCGCCGTGGTGGCGAGGCAGGCCAGGGCCAGGCCGATAAGAAGTCGCTTCGACGCCATGGCCGCCAGCATTGCGTGTGTCGATGCACGCCGCAAGGGCGCCGCCGGCATGCCTGGCGGCCTTTGGAATACAGCGTCCAGCGAACGCGGGTCGGGCGGAAACGGGAACGCCAAAATCGCCCTCCGAGAGCGGCGCCTGCGACACATGCGCAAAGCCCCGCAACGGGGCGTTGCAGTTAACCTGGCCTTAAGGCGGCCCAAGATACTGTGCCGCTCAGAATGCCGAGGCCAACCTCATGGTCAGCGTCGAACTGCGCAATGCCGGAGAGGGTGTCTGGACGCCCCTGACCCTGCCCACCTCGGTGCAGGTCGCGCAGACGCTGGCCGGCGCCGCGCGCCAGCTGAACCTCGCCGACCAGGTCCGCATCTCCCCGTCCGAGCCCATGCCCGCCCCCGTCAGCGGCGCAGCGCTGCGGGGCGTGGACCTCAAGGTCTAGGGCCGAGATCGCCCGGCGCGTCCACGTCGAACAGCACCCCGTCGTCCGGCGCGTCCACCAGCACAAGCCCCGCGCCCAGGCGTTCCAGGATCGGCCGCGCGCCCTGGTCGCCGCGGAGGCCCGCCACCTGCGGGAAGAGGGCGCTGGCCAGCAGCACGGGATTGCCGCGCCGGCCGGCGAAGGTCGGCGCTGCGGCCAGGGCGCCGGCCCGCACCGCCTCGGCCATCGGCGCCAGGACGGCGTGCGGCACGCGGGGCATGTCGCCGAGGAACACGAAGGCGCCCGCCAGGCCCGGCGGCACGGCCGCCACGCCGGTGCGCAGGGAGGCGGCCATGCCCTCGGCATGATCGGGCGCATGGACCAGGCGAGCCGCCGGGTCCGCGGCTCGGGCCGCGGCCGCCACGGCCTCGGCGTCGGCCCCGGTGACCACCACCACCAGATCGACCGGGGCGGCGCGCGCGGCGGCGAGCGCTCCGGCGATCAGCGGGCGCCCGGCGAAGGGCGCCGTCAGCTTGCCGCCCCCGAACCGGCGGGCCGAACCGGCGGCCAGGACCACGGCTGCGAACGGTCCCGCCAGCTCGCTCTCTAACGCCCCCTCTGTCGCCAAGGCCGGTTCCCCCTTATCTTGCGCCGGACATGACGCCCTATGACGACACCCCGGCGCAAGCCGCCGCGCCCCTGATCGACGGCTTCGGCCGCACGGTGCGCTACCTGCGGGTCTCCGTCACCGACCGCTGCGACCTGCGCTGCGTCTACTGCATGGCCGAGCACATGACCTTCCTGCCGAAGGCGCAGGTGCTGACGCTGGAGGAGCTGGACCGCATCGCCTCGGCCTTTGTGAGCCTGGGGACGCGCAAGCTGCGGCTGACCGGCGGCGAGCCGCTGGTGCGCAAGGGCGTGATGGGGCTGGTGCGCGGCCTTTCGCGCCACCTGGCGAGCGGCGCCCTGGACGAGCTGACCCTGACCACCAACGGCACCCAGCTCGGCGCCTTCGCCGAGGAACTGGCGGACGCCGGCGTTCGGCGGATCAATGTCTCGCTGGACACCCTGAAGCCCGACCTCTTCCGCCAGCTGACGCGCGGCGGAGACCTGGGCAAGGTGCTGGCCGGCGTGGCGGCCGCCCAGGCGGCGGGCCTTGCGGTGAAGATCAACGCTGTGGCGCTGCGCGACGCCAACGCCGCCGAGATCCCGGACCTGATCCGCTGGGCCCACGGCCAGGGCTGCGACATGACCCTGATCGAGACCATGCCCATGGGCGAGGTCGACGTGGACCGGACCGACGAGTTCCTGTCCCTGAAGGACGTGCGCCGCGAGCTGGAGAGCTTCTGGACGCTGGAGGACATCCCGCTGACCACCGGCGGGCCGGCGCGCTATGTGCGGGTGGCCGAGACCGGCGGGCGGCTGGGCTTCATCACCCCCCTCAGCCACAATTTCTGCGACACCTGCAACCGCGTGCGGCTGACCTGCACCGGTACGCTGCACACCTGCCTGGGCCGCGAGGACGCCACCGACCTGCGGGCGGTGCTGCGGGCGGGCGCCAGTGACGCCGAGCTGGCCGACGCCATCCGCGCCGCGGTGCTGGCCAAGCCCCAGGGCCACGACTTCCGCATCGTCCCGCGCGGCGCGTCGGTCTCGCGGCACATGTCGACGACGGGCGGCTGAGATGGCGCGCGTGCTGCTGTTCGGGCCCTTGCGCGACCTCGCCGGCTGGCGCGAGCGCCAGGTGGAGGGCGGCTCCATCGCCGCCCTGCGGGCCGCCATATCGGCCGAGGATCCGGAGCTGGCCCTGGCCCTGGCGGGGCCGGGCGTGCAGGTGGCCCTGGACCAGGCCCTGGTGCGCGGCGACGCCGCCGTGGGCGCGGCCAGCGAGGTGGCGTTCCTGCCGCCGATGAGCGGGGGCTAGGCCCATGATCCGCCTCACCGAGCACCCGTTCGACGCCGGCGCCTTGCTGTCCGAGTTCTCCGCAGGCCGCCGCGAGACCGGGGCCATCGCCACCTTCACCGGCCTGGCGCGCGCCGAGCAGGGCGCGGCGGCCGTCCTGGAGCTGGAAGCCTATCCCGGCTTCACCGAGGCGCAGATCGGCCGGATCGCCGAGACCGCCCGCCTCCGCTTCGGCCTGCACGACCTGGCCATCCTGCACCGCGTGGGCCGCATCCAGCCCGGCGAGCCGATCGTCTTCGTCGCCACCGCCGCCGGCCACCGCCGCGCCGCCTTCGAGGCCTGCGACTTCCTGATGGACTACCTGAAGTCCAGGGCGCCCTTCTGGAAGAAGGAGCACGGCCCGGCCGGCGCCCGCTGGATCGAACCCACCGCCCAGGACCACGCCGACCGCGCGCGCTGGGACCACGAGGAGACCGCCCCATGAACGCCTTCACCCCCGGCGGCAAGATCGACGCCTCGCGCCCGTTCAAGCCGGTGAAGATCGCCGTCCTGACCGTCTCCGACACCCGCGACGAAGAGAGCGACACCTCCGGCAAGCTGCTGGCCCAGCGCGTCACCGACGCCGGCCACGAGCTGGTCGACAAGGCCATCGTGCGCGAC
>Ga0136846_1220016_pt1 | contig 10392 bp, 3 predicted proteins | sample HopSoiMetagenom2_FD_96841 | JGI IMG/M metagenome (GOLD analysis project Ga0136846, IMG submission 96841) | Grasslands soil microbial communities from Hopland, California, USA - 2 Assembly 2016 (version 4) | ecosystem: Environmental > Terrestrial > Soil > Grasslands | place: USA: Hopland... | reverse complement strand
CGAACCTGCACCTGCAATGTTGCCACCGAAGGTGCTGCTGACCGTGCTGGTATAAGTGAGTTTGCCATTGAGCGTGCCACTTCCAGCGAACGTGCCGCCCGTGACTGAGAGTCCGGCCGCCGCGGTCAGACTGCCATTGAGGTTAAAGGCGCCGCTGCTGGAGGTCACCAGACCGGTGACAGTGCCCAAGCCATTCCAGTTGCCGCCGGTGATGGCGAGGGTGCCGCCGATCCCGCCGCCCGAGCCCAGGTTGATCACACCGTTGCCGGTGAGGGTAGTGTTCCCGTTGACCGTTCCGGTGCCGGAGAGTGTGCCTGCGGTGGCAACGTGGACGATGCTGGCCGCGGCCAGCGAACCGTCTACCTCCAAAGTGCCCGCATTAATGTTGGTCGCCCCAGTGTAGGTATCCGTGGCGGTGAGGATCGTCGTGCCCGTGCCGTTCTGGTTGAGGAGACCGGTGCCGCTGATCAACCCTGAGAGGGTATTAGTGCCGGACTGAATCGCTTTAACCGACGCGCCGGTGGCACTGAGAGTGATATTCGGAGCGAAGGTCGAACCATCGGCGAGGTCAATCGCCAGGCTGCCGGTGCTCGAGACGGTCACTCCGCTGGTGCCTGTAAGGTTGCCGGTGGTGCCGTCGCCGATCTGCAGGGTACCGGCGCTAATCGTCGTAGCGCCGGTGTAAGTCGCGGCACTTGCCACGATGGTTGTCCCGGTGCCGGACTGGGTGATGGCGAGCGTTCCCGCTGCGCCATCCGTCAGGCTGCCGGAGAGCGTAATCGTATTCGTCGACGCGATTTGTAACGTAGCCAAACCGGCTACACCATTTGTCACGTTATTGGCGAAAGTATCGCCCGCGACGTTCACCAGAGAAAGCTTGCCTCCATTGCTGATGCTCACCGGGCTGCTGCTGAGAATCGAACCGGCTTTTCCCGACACGCCAATCTGCAGGGTGCCCCCCGTGATGGAGGTCGATCCCGTATAAGTGTTCGTTCCGGTCAACGTGAGCGTACCTCCAGAACCTGCTTTTACCAGCGAGAGCGGTCCGGCGATGGTGCCGCTGAAAGTGGAACTGGTCGCGGTGCTGCTGACCGTGAGCGTAGCAGATCCGTTGGTTGAAGTAATCGTATTCCCGGTGCCAGTGTTTCCTGAGGCCACTGCGATGCTGTTCACCGTCTGATTCTTTCCGTCCAGGTCCACGATTCCGACCAAGGCCGAGCTGGCCGTGCCGAGAATGAGGTTGGTCGTAGACGGCAATGCACCTGCGACCGCGGTGACCAGCGTGCCTTGTGCGACCGTGGTATTGCCCGTGTAGGTATTTATTCCTCCAATGGTCAAGGTCCCGCTGCCCGATTTGATCAATCCGTTGGTTCCGCTGATGATGCCGTTTACGGCAGCACCAGAGGTATTGTTCACCTTGATCGTATTGGACGAGCCACCGAGGGTGAGATTGGCATTGAGCGTGAAAAAACCGGCGCCGCTGCGCACATCGATGCCGGTTCCCGCGCTGCCGGCAATAGTAAGGGTGTATGGCCCGCCAGGGCCCGAATTGATGGTTACCGCCACCGGATCCGTAATCGTCAGGCTATGGATGGTGAAATTCTGGCCTATGAAGGTATTCCCTTGGTTGCCGGCGTTCGTGGCGGAGAAGGTGATGTTATCGGTAGGGCCGGGAACGACGGTTGCGAGAGTGCCTCCTACATCGCTCGCCCAGTTGCCAATGTTCATCCATGAACCGTTGACGCCGCCCAGCCAGAATCCCGGTCTGCTCAGAAGATTATATCCAATCACTTGAAAGGCCGTGAGTTCGCTGTTCCCTAAATCCGCGACCGGACCGTCGCCCCACGGAGTCGCGTAGGCGTCTTGCACCTGAGGGGGGGTATTGCCGGCGTCCTCTCCCACGACACCCGTACCCCAGTCGGCGTAATCTCCGTTACCCGTCTGCAGAAAGTGGGTGATCACCGTTTTGCCACCGTCGATTGAAAAATAGGAAATCGCGTTGGAATTGGTCGTAAAACTCCGCACGCCCGAGGCGCTGTAGCGGAACAGATCCAATGATCCGAGAGTCGTCGGCGTGAAGCCAGGGCTTTCCAGAGTCGTGGCGTACCCGCCGATGCCAAGCACTTCATCGATTTCGTGTTGGGCGACCTGCTGCAGATCGTAATTCCCAATGGTCTGCCCGCTCGTTCGCGAGACATTCATGATCGACAGGTTCAGGTAGACCGTACCGTGGAATCCGCCATTCGCAGCGACAGCAGCGTTGGCCAGGGACGTCTCCCCGAGGGCAGCCAGATGCGCTGCAGTGAGCGTCATTGTGTTATTGTTGTTCAGTGCCGCGATGGGTCCCGACGGCATGGTGGCGATCGCCGCGGTCTGCAGAGCCGATTTGCTCGGGTTGGATTGCAAGTCGGTGAGGTACTGACTGTAAGGAAGGTAGTTCAGCGCACTGATATTGCTCCCCAAGCCGGTAGTAGGATCGGAAACAAAATCGATACTGATATTAGCCACATGGAACGTCGTGATGTTCGCCTCGGTTTGCGCGATGGCGGCATTGATCGCGGCTTCGATAGCGGCGGCGTTGGAAAGGTTCGTAATGCTGCTGTCGAAGGTCGGGGTGATCGACAACTGGGCGCGGGCGAATGATGCGAACATCATCGCCATCGCAAACAGCATCATCAGTTTCTTGGAAAAATTCGCCCCCGGCGAAAGTGGGGGGACAGCCGACCTCGATTTCATCCGAACTACCAAAGCATAATGTCGACCATTAGCGACCTATTTTATTGTTCCCATTCCAGGGGAAAATAATTGCAAAAAAGCGGGGGTCAACGGTTTAAAGGCTGGCATATTTTCCTCCCGCACAGCGTTTGGATCTGCGGCTACGGCTCTTCTCGAAAATGCTCCGTGTCCCGCTTTCCATTACGCGCTCCCGTATATTGCACCGGTGGGGGTGCATGACAGTATGCGCGGCGCCTCACTCGCACCCCTCGATCCATCGATGAAACTCTTGTTCCCCCTGTTTGCGCTCCTCTCCACTCTGCTCGCAGGAATTGCAGTGGGTGCAGACAAAGTGGATTTCAACTACGACATCCGTCCCCTGATCTCCAGCAAGTGCTACCACTGTCACGGTCCCGACGAGAAATCGCGCAAGGCCAAGCTGCGGCTGGATGTGCGTGAGGACGCGATCAAGGAACATGAGAGCGGCCCGACCATCGTACCGGGTGACCCGAAAGCGAGCGAGTTGATCAAGCGGCTAATTTCGCAGGATCGCGATGAGGTGATGCCGCCGCCCAAGGAGGAGCATCCCTTGAGCGCAACAGAGGTGGATCTCTTCCGCCGCTGGATCGCCGAGGGCGCGGAGTATAAGCCGCACTGGTCTTTCGTGAAACCGACCCGCTCGGAAGTGCCGGCTCTCGCCCCGGGCGACGTGGCGCACAATCCGATCGATCATTTCATCACCGCGCGTCTCGCGGGTAGCGGGCTGAAGCAATCACCCGAGGCAGATCGCTACACACTGATCCGCCGCGTCTCGCTCGATATCACCGGCCTGCCGCCGACCCAGGAGGAAACCGACGCTTTCGTCAACGACTCAAGCCCGGATGCTTATGACAAGCTGATCGATCGTCTGCTCGCCTCGCCGGCTTATGGTGAACGCTGGGCCAAGCTGTGGCTCGATCTGGCGCGCTATGCCGACTCCAGCGGCTACGGCTCGGACTTCATGCGGCTGAATATCTGGCCGTATCGCGATTGGGTGATCAACGCCTTCAATCGCAACATGCCCTACGATCAATTCACGATCGAACAGCTCGCCGGCGATTTGTTGCCGAATCCCACCACCGAGCAACTAGTGGCCACCGCGTTTCATCGCAACACGATGACGAATTTCGAGGGCGGCACGGTGGACGAAGAGTTCCGCGTTGCTGCGGTGAAGGATCGCATCGCCACGACCGGCGAGGTGTGGATGGGGCTCACCGTAGGTTGCGCGCAATGCCACTCGCACAAGTTCGATCCCATCTCGCAGAAGGATTACTACAGCTTCTTCGGCGTGTTCAACCAGACTGAGGACGCGGACCGCAACGATGAAGAGCCGAAGATGGCGCTGCCCACACCCGAGGAGGTGGCGAAGACGGCAAAGGTGAAGGACGAAGTCGCCGCACTGGAGAAGCAACTCAAGGCCGCGACCTCTCCGGAACTGGAGGCTGAGGAAGCCGCGTGGGAGAAGGAAGTGGGCAAGCCGGTCGCCTGGCAGCCGCTCGTGCCTCAGGAAATCAAGGCCACCAGCCCGGGGACCGATTTCATGAAGCTGCCCGATGGCTCCACGCTGGTGCACGGCGAGGTGGCGGAGACGGATACCTACACGATCCATGTGCGGACCGATCTGCACGGCATCACCGGATTCCGTTTGGAAGCGTTGCCAGATGATTCGCTTCCGGCACATGGTCCCGGTCGAGCTGACAACGGCAACGCGGTGCTCACTCATTTCCGTGCCGCGCTCGTGCCTTCCGAGACGAAGCAGCCGCGCGGGCGCTACGTGCGTGTGACGGTGCCCGGCATGAAGAAGCTGCTCGCGCTGGCTGAGGTCGAAGTTTTCAGCAATGGCCAGAACGTGGCGGTGAAAGGCGAAGCCAAACAATCAAGCACGGCTTATGGCGGCGATGCGAAGCGGGCGATCGATGGCAAAACCGACGGCGATTTCTACAAGGCACAATCTGTTTCCCATACCAATACCGAGAAGGATCCGTGGTGGGAAGTGGATCTCGGCAGCAGCGTGGAGATCGAGCGCGTCGCCGTTTGGAATCGCACGGACAGCAATGTCGGCAGCCGCCTCGCGGACTTCCGCGTGAGCGTGCTCGACGAAGCGCACAAGCCCGTGTGGGAGCAGGATGTCGGGCCGGCACCGAACCCAAGCGTGGCGCTCAATCCCGCCGACGGGCAGGGAATTGTGTTGCGCGACGCAACGGCGGATTTCAGCCAGGATGGCTGGACAGTGAATAAGGCGCTCGAGGGCGCGGAAAAAGGGGGCTGGGCATTTTCGCCACAAGTCGGGCAACCCCATGCCGCAGTGTTTCAGACGGAGAAGCCGCTCGAGGTAAAAGACTCGGTGCTGCGCATCACGTTGGATCAGCGTTATGGACAGCATCACACGCTCGGCCGTTTCCGCCTCTCGGCCACCACGCAGGCGCAGCCGGTGCGGGAGTTGCCCACGCGCATTCGGGACATTCTCGCCGTGACGGCGGATGCGCGCAGCGAGCAGCAGAAGACCGAGCTCATGAACTACTTCCGGCCGCTGTCGAAGACCTACGCCGGGCTCGGCAAACAGCTCGAAGCCAAGCGCACCGAACTGGCCGCCATCAAGCCGCTGCAATTGCCCATCCTGCGCGAACTGAGCGCCGACAAGCAGCGCGAGACGCACATCCTGAACAAAGGCAACTATCTCGTGCCCGGCGACAAAGTGGTGCCCGGCCTGCTCACGCAATTTGCCTCATTTGTTCCGGCGGATGCGAAGATGGACCGGCTCACCGCAGCCCGCTGGCTGATGAGTCCGGAAAATCCGCTGACTGCCCGGGTGGCGGTGAATCGCTATTGGGCGCAACTCTTTGGCATCGGCCTCGTCGAGACGGAGGAAGACTTCGGCTCGCAGGGCGCACTGCCCAGCCATCCGGCGCTGCTCGACTGGCTGGCCGTCACGTTCATGTCGCCGAAGTCGGATGACCCTGCGCAGCCGGGGCTCGGCTGGGACATGAAAGCGCTATTGCGACTCATGGTGACGAGCGCGACCTATCGGCAATCGTCCAAGGTCACACCCGCGATGCTGGAGAAAGACGCACGCAATCGGTTGCTTTCGCACGCGCCGCGCCGCCGCCTCGAAGCGGAAGCCGTGCGTGACCAGGCGCTGGCTGTGAGCGGCTTGCTGAGTCACAAGATGGGCGGCCCGAGCGTCTATCCGCCGCAGCCGGACGGCCTGTGGAAGGTCGCCTTCAACGGGGGGCAAAATGGCTACCCGACCTCCAAGGGCGAAGATCGCTATCGCCGCGGGCTCTACACCTTCTGGCGGCGCACTATGCCGCCGCCGAGTATGACCACCTTTGACGCGCCGAGCCGCGAGTCCTGCACGCTGCGGCGCATCCCGACGAATACACCCCTGCAAGCCTTCGTGACGATGAACGATCCGGTCTTCGTCGAGTGCGCGCAGTCGCTGGCCCGCCGCCTCATGCGCGAGGGTGGGGGCGATCCCGAGGCCCGCGTTCGCTACGGCCTCCGCGTCTGCCTCGGACGTCCGCCGACCGATGATCAGGTGAAGACGCTGGTCGCCCTGTACGAAAAGGAATTGCCCGTCTACCAGGCCGACAAGGAAGGCGCCACCAAGCTGGCCACCCAGCCACTGGGCGCGCTGCCGGAAAATTGCGAAGTGGCCGAAGCCGCTGCCTACACCGTGGTGGCCAATGTGCTCCTCAATCTCGACGCTTTCCTGACGAAGAACTAGAGCGCGTCATGCACCTCATTTCCTGCTTTTCGCTACGCTGTTCGACGTTTCGCGATAGAGCGTCGTGGGATCGAACGCCAACGGCGTTCAATCATCCAGCCCAGGGTTGGCGCGACGCAGGAGCGCCTACCCTGGGTAGCCTTCTGCAAAGCAGCGCCAACCCTGAAAGGGTTGAATCCTTTCGGACTGGTATGTCCGCGATTCAACCCTTTCAGGGTTGGGCGCTCTCTTTCTCGATACCCAGGGTAGCTCGTTCCTCGCAACCCTGGGCTGGAAGATTAAACGCCGTTGGCGTTTCCGCAGGACGGCGCCAGTTGAGCAACCCGCGACCTACGCATCTATGAACCTACGACTCGAACACGCTCGTGCCCTCACGCGGCGCGAATTTCTTACGCGGAGCGGCAAGCTCGGCCTTGGGGCCATGGCGCTGGACGGCCTGTTGTCGAATGGCTTTGCGGCCAGTCAGACGGTCAATCCGCTCGCCCCGAAGGCGCCACCGCTGCCGGCCAAGATCAAGTCGGTCATCTACCTTTCCATGAGCGGCGCGCCGCCGCAGCACGATCTCTTCGACTGGAAGCCGGAACTGGTGAAGCACCACATGCAGGATTGCCCTGCGGACTTTTTGAAGGGGCAGACGTTTGCCTTCATCAAGGGGACGCCGAAGCTGTTGGGGACGCAGGCCAAGTTTGCCCAATACGGGAAAAACGGCGCATGGGTGAGCGAGCACCTGCCGCATTTCCAAAAGATCGTGGACGATGTGGTGATCGTGCGCTCGATGAACACCACACAGTTCAACCACGCGCCAGCCGAGCTGTTTCTGCATACCGGCAATATGTTCGCCGGCTCAGCCAGCATCGGCGCATGGGCGACCTACGGGCTGGGCTCGGAGAATCAGGATCTGCCGGGCTTCGTCGTGCTGCTCAGCGGCGGCACCGATCCGACTGGGGGCAAGGCGACGTGGGGCTCGGGATTTCTGCCCAGCGTGTATCAGGGAGTGCAATGCCGCGCCGCGGGCGAGCCGATCCTTTACGCGAACAATCCAGACGGCATGTCGCGCGAGACGCGACGGCAATCGCTCGATGCGCTCAAGACGCTGAACGAGGCCGAGGAGAAACAATTCGGCGACCCGGAAACGGTTACGCGCATCGCGCAGTACGAGCTCGCGTATCGCATGCAAATGGCGGTGCCGGGCGTGATGGATATTTCCAAGGAAACGCCGGAGACGATCGAGATGTATGGCGCGAAGCCGGGCGAGGCCTCGTTTGCGAACAACTGTCTGCTCGCGCGCCGGCTCGTGGAGCAGGGAGTACGCTATGTGCATCTCTTCGATTGGGGCTGGGACATGCACGGCACGGGGAAGGACAACGACCTGCTCGGCGGTCTGCCGCGGAAGTGCGCCAATGTCGACCAAGCCAGCGCGGCGCTGGTGCAGGATCTCAAGCAGCGCGGGTTGCTCGATTCCACGCTGGTCGTGTGGGGTGGGGAATTCGGCCGCACGCCGATGAATGAAGCGCGCGGCGGCTCGACCTTCCTCGGGCGCGATCACCATCCGCATGCCTTCACGCTGTGGATGGCGGGAGGGGGGTTGAAGAAGGGCGAGGTCTTCGGCGAGACGGACGAACTCGGCTATTTCGTGACGCAGGACAAGGTGACCGTGCGCGACCTGCAGGCCACGATCATGCACCTCTTCGGGTTCGATCCGTACAAATTCTCCTATCGCTACCAAGGGCTCAACAACCGGCTCATCGGCCCGACGAATGAAGGGCAGATCGTGAAGGGAATCCTCGCGTAGGAAGCAGGATTCACCACGAAGGCACGAAGACACGAAGAAGAGGCAAAAGGCAGAGGAAATGCGCCTGTTTATTTGCGTCTCTTCACTTCGTGCCTTCGTGTCTTCGTGGTTTATTTAGGCACAACGGCGGTTTGACATTCTATGTCCCGCAAGGGCATTGATGCGGGCGATGAAACGCTTCCTCCCATTGCTTTTCGCGCCGGCTCTCGTCCTGGCGCAGGACCCTGCCTTTAAATTCGAGCGCCTCGATCCGGCCTTCGACAAGCTCATCGCCCCGGATGCGAAGATTGAAAAACTCGCCGAGGGTTTCCAATGGTCCGAGGGGCCGGTGTGGAAGGACGGCGCGCTCTATTTCTCCGACGTGCCGCAAAACAAGATGTACCGCTGGCAGCCGGGCGAAACGGCGGCGAAGATTTTCCTCCAACCGAGCGGCGGGATGGAGTCGACGCCGGCCTTCAAGGAGCCGGGTTCGAACGGCCTTACGCTCGACGCCAAGGGCAACATCGTCCTCTGCCAGCAGGGCACGCGCCGAGTGGCGCGACTCGAGACGGATGGCAAACAGGTGCCGCTCACGAATGGCTACGAGGGCAAGCATTTCAACAGCCCGAACGACGTCATCTTCGCCAAGAACGGCAACCTCTACTTCACCGACCCGCCCTACGGCTTGGAAGGGCTGAACGATTCGCCGCTCAAGGAGTTGAAGTTCAATGGTGTCTATCTCGTGAAGCCTTCCGGTGAGACGACCGCGATCATCAAGGATCTGACCTTCCCAAATGGCGTGGCGCTGTCGCCGGATGAAAAGACTCTCTACATCGCGGTAAGCGATCCCAAATCGGCGAAAGTGTGGGCCTACGATGTGCAGGCCGATGGTACGGTCGCGAACAAGCGGCAGTTCTTCGACGCCGCTCCGCTCGTGGCCACGGGCCGCATCGGCCTGCCCGATGGCATGAAGGTGGACGAACACGGCAACGTGTGGTGCACCGGAGCCAGCGGCGTGATGGTGATCTCGCCTGCCGGCAAACATCTCGGCACGGTGATCACCGGCCAGCAGACGGGTAACTGCGCGTGGGGCGACGACGGTTCGACGCTCTACATCTGCGCAAACCATTTCATCTGCCGGGTGAAGACCCTCACCAAGGGCGTGGGCATGGTGAACAAGTAAGCGTCCCGTGACCTCGCGGCCGCGTCTGCTCCTGCTCTTGCTGGCGCTACTTCGGAGCAAACTCCGGGCGGATCGTGCCGTCGGCGCCGATGAGCGGCTGCGGATTGGCGACATGGCCCAGCGGGCGGACGCCCGGGCCCATGCCTTCGAGGCCGAGGTCGTCTTTCATGGCGTCGGCGAGCTTGCGCAGGCGGGCCATCACTTCCGGGTTGGCCTCGGCGACGTTGGTCGTTTCGCCAATGTCGGAGTTGAGGTTGTAGAGTTGGTCCTGGATGGGAGCATCGTTTTTTTTCACCGGACCTTTGCCTTCGGCCATGCCGGCGGAGGCGAACCGCAACTTCCATGGGCCGGTGCGCACGCCCTCGAGTCTCAACCCGTTAAAGTAGTAGAAAACCTCGTGCGACGATTTTGCGCCGGCTTCAGCCGCGAGGAGCGGCCAGATGTCGCCACCATCGATCTTGTGATCGGTCGGGACGCTACCGCCGCCCAGCTTCACGAGGGTGGGCAGAATATCGATCATGCCGGTGATCTCGTCGGTCGCGGTGCCGGCGGGGCTCTTGCCCGGCCACCAGGCGATGGTCGGTTCGCGCATGCCGCCTTCCCATGTGGAGGTCTTGAAGCCGCGCAGCGGAGCATTCACGGCGCGTGGAGTGCCGCCGTTGTCGGAGGTGAAGAGGACGAGCGTCTGTGAATCGAGCTTCAACTCGCGCAAGGTGTCGAGCACCTGGCCCACGCTCCAGTCGACTTGCTCCACCCAGTCGCTGTAGTTGCCGTTGGGGGATTTGCCCGCCCATTCTTTCCCGGGATAGATGGGGAAGTGCACGGCGTTGTGCGGCAGGTATAGGAAGAAGGGTTTCTCCTTGTTGTCCTGGATGAATTTGACGGCGGCTTTGGTGTAACGCTCGACCAGGCCCTGCTGCTCGTCCTGCCGTACGCGAGCGATGACCTTTTCATTTT
>Ga0136846_1217236_pt1 | contig 10394 bp, 19 predicted proteins | sample HopSoiMetagenom2_FD_96841 | JGI IMG/M metagenome (GOLD analysis project Ga0136846, IMG submission 96841) | Grasslands soil microbial communities from Hopland, California, USA - 2 Assembly 2016 (version 4) | ecosystem: Environmental > Terrestrial > Soil > Grasslands | place: USA: Hopland... | reverse complement strand
CAGCCCGTGGGAGAATGGCTATGTCGAGAGCTTTAATGCCCGGCTCAGGGACGAGCTGCTCGACGGCGAGATCTTCTACACTCTCCGCGAGGCGCAGATCGTCATCGAGAGCTGGCGCCGTCATTACAATGCCGTCCGGCCGCATGCAGCCCTCGGCTACAAGGCACCGGCCCCCGAGGTGTTCGTGCCAGCTCTCGCCGCATGGCCGGCTCCACAACCCTGACCAGCTCCGCCGGCCATGCTACCCGTGGCGCCCCGGCCGACCCTGAACTAACATTGGTGCCGGACCACTCATCGGGGGCCGATCAAGGGTCCCGTGAACCCAGTACTACGCAATCGAAGATGCAGCTGCACTGATGCAAAAAATGGGAGCTTAGGACGACATCGGCGGTGGCGGGACCTTAGGAAGACACTGGCCCAGCGCTAAGCCGCGCGTCGAAGCTCGCTAAGCTCCGGATCGTGCATCGCGTCAGCCACGTAGCCCACGAGATCGTCAAGGTTCGGCTCTTCCGGAGTAGGTTGGAGTGCGGATCGTACGCGCTCCAGCCGATCTTCGAGACCCCTTAACGAGACCTCATCGGCAGCGGCCTTAGCCTCAGCGGCTCTGGCGCGGGCGATGCTCTCTTCCGCTGATTTCTCAGCCTCTAGGGCTCGTCGCTCGGCCTTCTCGGCTTTGGCCTGCGCGAGCATTAGCTGCTTCCGGACCGGGTCGATGCCTGCTTCCGCGAGGTGCGCGCGTTGCTCCGCCGCCTTGGCACGGGATTCTGTCACCGCCAGCAGCCGGCGTAGCTCCTCCAATTCTTCCTCGAGGTCATCGCAGCGAGATTCTGCGATCGTCGCGCGCTCATCGGCGGCTGTGATGTCCGCGGCCGCCTCTCGAAGCAAGGCCGCCAAGGCGGTGGTGTCAATGCGCTCTAGGCCGTGCACGATGTCGGCTCCCCATGTGCCAATGCGACGGATCCTACCGAAAGGATCGTTAACGGTTCGTTAACCTTCGCCCGCGGCCGTCCGGCTACACTCTCAACGCGGGCCGTTGCTCTCAATTTTAAAAGTTCATCTCACTCTGGCGTAATCCGCGCCTGGTACAACCGGGGTCATGAAATACGTCATGATCGTCTTGGCGTGCGTCGCTGCCGACCGCTTCAGCGGTGGCGAGGTTCGCACCGCGTCATGGCAACTAGCCCAGCAAAAGGCATGGGCCGTGAACGCCAAGATTGATAGCTGGCTGTCGTTCCTAAAGCGATAGGCTGTTTGCCTCAATTGCGTGGCGACCTCACCCGTAGATACGGCTGCAACTCGAACGGACCGTCGCCGCTCATGCCGATCATTGCCGACCAGATCAAGTTCTCTGGTTCGATGACGGCCAACGCCGACGTGACTGGGTTCACATGGCCGCACCCCTGCCTAAAGCTGGGAGCGAAGCACGGCTGACCGAGTGATCCCTTCTCCAAGCGCCAGCAACCGAGACCATCATGATCGAGCAGAGATCCGAACCCCGCACACGCACGCACCTATTCGGGCGTATTGTCTTTGGGCCCGATCGCTCCGTCTGTGACTGTCTTGTGAGCGACCTGTCCTCCGGCGGGGCTCGGCTATCGCTCGCTTATACCCCCTGCATCCCAGAGGAGTTCGAGCTCCAAATCCCCTCGCGTGGCCTGGTTTGTCAGGTGTTCGTCACATGGCGCGTGCGCCGCGCGTTCGGCGTGAAGTTCCTTTCCGTCAGCGCTCGCGCGATCGGCTCAGCGCACCGCCGACAGAGCCACCCTACCGAGGAGCGCTCGCGCTCCTCCAGCCAAGCCTGATAAGTAGCACGAAGAACGAGCCGGACTGAGGCGCTTTATCGCCGCTGTGAAGGTCAGGGACCGCGAGTGGGTCGTGTAGAGTTTCCCTTGAGCTGCGAGCTCCACGAGCTCCGAAGGACCCTACGTTAGGCTGCGGCGGCGGGTTCCCGGCGGGCCCTGGCGGGCTTCCGTTTCTGGCCGAGGTGGCGTAAGCTGAGCCGTCCGGTCGGCTCGGGCCTCTTCGGTCCTGAGACGCGTAAGCCGCTGATGTTCTCCCTGGATGGATGCGGGCCAGGCGCAGCCTTTTGGAGTCGGGCGACCCTTCCCAGCGCCGCGCGCTGCTGCAGTCCCCGGCCCAGTCAGCTGATGAACCGCAAGGCAGCGGTTGGCCTCTACGCATCCGATCCGGCTGGCTTGACGAGTTGCGCGTATATCGGCCTTTAACGGTAGCTGGCCGACCTTGCGGGCGTCGACCTTTCTAACCTTTAGCCCGCCCCTTGGGGCGGGCTTCTTTTTGCCGGGTTGGCGGTTGCGCTTGCACTCGGCTTCGGAGGCGTGTTGAAGGGGGTATTACGCCGATCCGAGCGTCCTACGCCTCGATGCCGGCTACAAACTCTGCGGCTCCGTGAGGCTCGCTCAAAAGTGATTTCCTTACGCCTTTGGAAACAGAAGCCCAACGCTTCGGGGGGCGACCTCGAGCTAGGCAACTTAATCGCAGAAATTGGCGCCTTCACTCCTGAGCAGCGCGCCGCCGCAGCACGCGGTCTCGCCATGCTCTGGGACGCGTGCTTGGGCCAGTTTGGAGGGCTTGATGGGTTTCTAGAAGCGGATCCTGTGGATCGCGCAGCTTACCTCGAAGACCTCCGCTCCGCGGCTGATCGGTCTGGCTTGGACGTTGGTTACCCTGTGGCATTGGACTGGGAGGGCCGCCATGCGTTTGCTGCTGTTTATGGTGCTTATGGTTGTCGCCGCTGCATCTCATGCCCAGCCGACGGCCGCTCCGACCCCGCCTGTGAAAGCGCCCGCGGCACTTCGCAATGCCGACGAGGCCTCTGAAAAGAGCAAGCTTGAAGCTGCAGCTGCAAAGACGAAGAAACTCGATGATGCTGAAGCCGCGCGCCAACGGAAGCTCGCCGACGAGAAAATCGCTCGGACCGAGGCGAACTGGAAGAAGGTCATGGGAAGCATATGCACGGGCTGTGTCCCGCGCACTAAGCCGGTGCCCGTGTCACGTTAGTCACGGTGATGATGTTCGCGACGAAAGCGGCGCCCGGCTATGCAGCAGTTTTTCAGAACGCCGCGATTCCGATGGCATCAAGATACAAGTCTAGGAGCCACTGAAGCGGGCTCTGAACGCTCGCGTTCACCTTGCACTTTGTGGGATGATGCACTCGGCTTGGCTCATCGCTTTGCGTCTCTGGTGGCAAGGCCGGAACTTCGATCGAAATATCGGGGCCGGCGAGCCCGACGCACTCAGCGCACAGGGAGGCGAGCGACCGCTGGAATTGAGCATCTTGGCGCGCGAAAAGCTCATCGAGAGATATTTTCGCGGATGGCGCTGGAACGGGAGCGGGCGGTTCAGTGAGGCCGGCAACTCTCACCAGAGCCTCTTGGCCATCGCCCAACCGAGCGAGCTGCACGCCAACAACAAGGTGAGCGCGAGCCGCATCGAATCGCTCTAACGTTTAATAACAGCCGGCCTTTCGTGAGCGCACGAGGTTGTAGGCGGCGACCGCGCCAGGACAGGCCTTCAACCCGCCTCCGACCGGTTGAGAATGCGCATGCCCAACCGGGCAGGCTCGCCGGCAACCAGCCAGGCGCAGGCCGAACGTTTTCCGCGCCTCATTGCGTCTGACCAGCGAATGGGAGGCGTCAAGAGGCGTGGACGCTGCACGTTCCTCCAGCTATGAGTCGCCCGCGGCGATTGGGAGGGGGCCAGACATGCGTATGCACGTAGCAAAGACGTGTGGGTTGGCTGCCGGTCTTGCTGTTTCCTTAAGCCCCGCGCTCGCCCAGGACACCTCGCAAGATCGCGCTGGTCTCGACGGTGCAGCGGGCCGCGCCGTTTTCCGAAATGTGCTGCTCGCAGATCCGCAAGCATTCACTCGGCGCCCGCCGCTCGGCACGCGTGGACAGGCGCAGGCCGCTGTCGCATCGCCAGTGAGCGCGGGAGATGTGTCGATGGATCGCGAAGCACTCGATGCGGGGGCAGGCCGCGTGGCTTTTCGAACTAGCCTTCCGCCGGACCCTCCATCGGGAGGCACGCCAGGCGCAAAGCGCACGGCGCCTGCTCAGGCGGGCGGGAAGCGAACCGTGCGGGTGGTTTTGGCCTCTCCCTACGGACAGTGACTGCCACCTCCCGCTGCGCGCGTTGCAGCGGGCTCGCGATGTCACCAAGCCGGCTCGACCGCGGTCGAATTTTAAGTTGCCGTTAGCAATCCGTTATGCATGATTTTGAAATGGGCACTGAACATCTCCACCCCAGCAACTTCCCGCCGAGGGTTCGACCCCGCGACCGCAAGGTGCTATTCGCGGTGCGATTTGCAGACGGAAGCAGCGAGTACATCCGCGTTGAGCCGCAGACCGCGACTTTCGGGCCGTTACGAGTGCTGCCCTACGCCATGAAGCTGCAGTCGACGGGCGAGCTCAGAGCCGGCCAGATCCTGTCCATTGGTCGGGTTCGCTGATCCGATCGGGCCAGAGAACAAGCCGGGAATCTGCCCTCGATCTCCGTAGTGGCATTCAGCTACACCGATTTCGCCAGGATGACCCGCTAGACCACCAAAAGACAGGTAGGACGGCGGCCGCAGCCCATGGGTGCAGGGCCGCTGATTCGACAAGGTGGGCAGCGACGGTGCCCGGCCCGCACATGTAGGCAGTATCAGAAGCTTACGCGGCTCTAGAGCGGAGAAGACCAGAGCCGACCGGGACGGCCAAGCTTACGTCGATACGCGACCGAGCGCTAGGTTTCCCAGCGGACGTTGGCGATTTTAGGGGCGATCTCTCGCTGTTGTCAGAGAAGCTCGGTCGGGAGCTTGACCCCGGCCTTGGCGCGCGCCTCGCCGGCCGGCCCGAGCGAGCCTTCCTCGACGCCCTCGCGCGGCCTAATGCCGTTCGCGCACGTCGCGGCAGGCCGGCGCTCGTCCCCAGGCCCCGTTGGCCTTCGCACCTCCCGCGCTTCGGCGCAGGTCAGGTCCAATTGCCGGAGGAAGTCAGGCGTCTGAAACCATCTCTCCTCGACCATCCGGCTATCTGGCAGCTGCCGGACTTCGGCCAGGATCGAGAGATGGTCCTGGTACTTGCCGGTTCGGGCAAGTTCGCGGGCGTGCTCAAGAATCCGTCCGCGGCGGATAAGCGTTCTCGACCAAACCCGCTTGACCATACGAAATCGCCGTCCGACGTCCTTGCTCCCAGCATATAGAATAGGGAGCCGCCGCGCGACAGGGGCCGGGGAACCACCTTGCCATTGCTTACGGTGTCGGTGTCGCCATTGCGAACTCGGCGCGACCGAGGCAGTGACCATTCCTCGTGCCTGAGGTTCCTCACGATGACAGCTTTTGGTATTCTGAAGTCAGATCGTCGAGTTCCAACACCGCAGGCTGCTCACTGGAACTCGCGATCGGCGCCGCAAGCGTCTCGCGGGCTATTCCGACACTGATCACGCTACCGAGGAGAACGGCCAAAAGACGATTGATACCACCCTCCGGGACAGGGAGTATGGATACACACCCACCTCGATTGCTTTGTTCCGGTGCGATGAGGTGGTTGCACGACGCGCGCACCACCAGCGACGACCACCCTGGCCCGGCTACGTGGGTAGGCGGGCATGGCCTGGCGCCGAAGCGCGCCCCGCCTGGAGTTACGGGCCCTGCTCCTCGCTTCTGCCTTTGGCCTGATTCTTAGCCCTCTCCCGCTTCAACGACGGGGAGGTCCATGGGTACCGTGAAAAGGACATTCCCGCGTTCGGTCGCGACTTCGACGGAATAGGCGCTGGCGTTGATCTGCTTGCACAATGGGTCGCTCGCAGGCCGCTGATCACGTGGTCGAACGCGGACTGATCACCGGGAACGGCGTCCGTCTGGCGAATCTCACCGCTCATCACATGGAAGAAATATCGCGGCATGTTGGGTCCTGCTCGCCGGTCGGGGAGGTACGGATGCCAATTGTGGCACCACTTTGGCCCGCGTTCCTCATTTATCACCGGTTTTGTGGGGTACGGCGCTCTCAGCGCCACAATCTCACCCCAATCGCGCCTGAGAGCTCGATTCGAGAAGCGGTTTCTGCCCCCACAGCCACGCTTCTCTCGGGCCCTGCGTCGTGCCTCGACGCGGGGCACGCGTTTTTGTGTGCGATCGCCTTTTCTGGGGAAAACACGACCCTGCGCGCCACATCTATATCCTTCGGTGAATTGCGAGACGCTCGATTCGCTCGTCATAACCCGCGCAGGCCGTGGGGGCCGGGACTGATCAAAGAGAGCCGCTCCGTCGTGGGCGGCTCTCGGCGTTTCGGGCGCCGCTTCAGTCCTTGCCGCGCAAACAGCGATGGCTCAACAAGCAACAGCAGTAGGTCGCGCCACGGGGGCGATTGATCCTAACACGCGACGGTGAGAAGCCGTGTGCCGGCCAAACACCTTTGTCACGCGGTGAAAAAAAGGGCGGCTGAGCCGCCCTCAAAAGTGTTTGGAGGAAAATGCTCGAAAGAGCGTAAGCAGCTTACGCTGCGTAAGCGGGCCGCAAAAGCGAAATCGTTTGTACCGTCGATCGAAGTTCTCCGGGTGGCGCTCCCGCGGCTCGTGTGCGTTTCCCATTTGACGGCTCTTGGTGCGCACCAGAGAGGCCCCTCAGGATGACCGAGGCGAGCGGATGATCGCGCATCGGCTCCTCGACGGCGCAAGCATCAGGGCGCTCCGCACCGCGGGGAACCGCTTTGCTCCGTTCCCGATGTGCCTCGGCGCACATCGGCGAGATGGGACAGCGTGCACGCTCCCGCTCCTAAGTTTGTTGGGAGGCTGCATCGTGTCAGAACTGGAGAGAGCTCTTGTCATTGGGAGGGCGACTTATGAGCGGTGGCTCGGGACGGATCCGCTCGAGATCGAGGCTGCTGCGACCGCGCTGTGGGTATTGGACCCACGACACCCGCTGTTGCCGGAGCTCGAGATCCGGGTCCATCGTGCCGAGAGGTTGAGGGATATGCTCCTGCGCGCTCTGCTGGAAGCTACAAACAGCGCCGCCGGGACACAGACGAGGCGCTTGGCCTAGAGGCGCTGCGATAGTGCTAGGGGATGCCGGGAGGCGCGTCACGAGGATTGTCGAGTGACTCCATATCTCGTGTCCACGTGGATCCTTCCGGTTCTGGTTGCGATCACCTTCCACGAGGCAGCGCATGCCTATGCGGCTTACGCGCTTGGCGACCAGACGGCTTCTCGCGTCGGGCGCCTGTCGCTCAACCCGCTAAAGCACATTGATCCGATTGGGACCCTGCTCCTGCCGGGGCTCTTGCTTGTCGCGAGATCGCCCTTCCTATTCGGCTACGCAAAGCCGGTTCCGGTCAACTTCGGCAATCTGCGTCGCCCCCGTCGAGATATGATCATCGTCGCCATTGCTGGACCCGTGACGAACCTCTTCTTCGCCACCCTCGCCGCACTTGGATTGCGTTTTGGCCATCTTCTTCCGCCCACGGTGCAAGACTGGGTGCTGCGAAACCTCCTTAATGCCCTCGGCCTCAACGTGCTGTTGGCCGTCTTCAATATGCTGCCCATCCTGCCTCTTGACGGCGGCCGAGTGCTGCTCGGGCTTCTGCCAAGGCCACTTGCCTCTGCCTTTGCGCGACTGGAACCCTACGGGATTGCGATCCTCATTGGACTCCTGTTTATCTTACCTCTTCTCGGCGGGCAGCTCGGGCGAAATCTCGACGTGCTCTCATGGATGGTTGCGGCCCCGAGCAACGCTCTTCGCGAATTCCTGGTCCGGGCTACGGCGGCCTTCTGATCGAACAGTAGGCGGGCAACCTGCAGCATTAACTGGGACGCGGATGCTGCCGGTAGCCCTTTCGCTGCGTGGCCTGCGCGCCCGAACCTGAGGCGCGGGCGCTGGATGACAGACTTAACGAATCCATAAGACATTCGGTCGAATGTTGCTCCTTCCTTCGCCAAGGGAGGGGGCTCATGCTCCGCCTGTTCATCATCTACTCCGGTGTCGCGGCAGCGACGAGTATTTGGTTGGCCCGCTACGCTGTAGCGGTGTATTAAACGCTCGGCGTTCAAGGCTGATCGCTCGGCATACGGCTGCAAAGTAGTTCGGATCTACAGGGCTAGCCGCGGTTGCTCGTCGGTCCGTTAGCCGACTCTTAAACGGTGTGTGCTTGCGTGTCCCCTTAACCTGAGGACGCGCCGCCGTGAGGACCGCCTTCAAACTCACACTGTTTGCCGCGTGGTGGGGAGCCTGCTTCGCGGGATATGTCGCCTTGCGGTATTGGCTCTGAGCCGCGCTAAGCGTCATCCTTGAACGCAAGCCCGACCTGGCCAGCCCCACGCCATACAACGCTACATCTTCGCGCGCGACCCTTCAGTTTAAGGATGAAGCTGTCGGGGACCGCGGCAGCCGGGTCGACCAACACCCGGGCCCCGGTCGCGGAAATGTCGGCCACCGAGCAGCCTATAGCCTCATGCCCCAATACGACGATTTGCGCGCGAGAACGCATCCGATATCGCTTGGCATGCGCTGCTCAGCCAGGTCTGAAGGTCGGACGCGCGGGCAAAGGCGTATGCCATGACCGCGAACCCGGCCAGAAATGACATTTCCTTGTTATGGTCTATTCATTCTGGCCTGACTACGTTGGGCATTCGGACCGTCTCTTCGATTGGCGGTTTTTGATTGCTAGTCGGACCATGGATAAAGAAGCGGGATGTGGGCGCATCAGCGACTATGGTTACGACACTACACCGTAGTGAGCCCGTTTTTCGTCAAATGCCCCAACCTGGTCTTCAAGCGCCAGTGCTACAACCGCGCTGTGGTTGGGGTCTCTCCGATGGGTACTTTCGAAGCATACGTGCTGATCGTGAGCAGCACCATCGCACTGTTCTGGCTCAGTGTTCGGTCTGAGGCCAATCGATCCGGGTGCCGCCGCACATCGCCGAAGCCTCCGCTACGCAATCCATGATGAAGCTTGTGCGGCAGCGCCAAGCGTGCGGCGAGCTCCCGCCCGGAGAAGCTGTAGGCATCATCTGGGTGCACTAACTGTAGCCGACGCTGAGCCTCACGCGCATTCGCAGGCGCGCTGATGTGTAACGTCCGCCTCAAACCCTTCGCTTGGACTTGCGATCAAGGGCTGTCGCTATTGATCTGAGGCGCTGTTGCAGCCGTCCAGAGTGCAGGGCCTTCTTCGATAAGGCCGCGTCCAGGAGTTCGCGGAAGAGATCAACATTCAGTAGCACGGCGCGAGGCCGGCGGTAATGCGTGATCATGACCGGCTCGTGCAGCGCTGCGTCACCATGCCTGCTGAAGTTACGGTTGACGTCAAAGCTGGAGAGTCGGCGCATCAGAAGATCCGATAGAGGAGCCGCATAAGAGTTCGGCTCGTGCCGCGCTGAGGTGGCTGTGGTTAAACCATCGCTGGCGTTCACCCTAACCGGAAAGGCTAACGCCCATAGGTCATCGGGCGGGTCGGAGCCACCATACACCGACGAGCGCGGCCAAGATCAGAAAGGCAGGTGCTAAGTCGAGGAAGGCTTCAAGCCAGTAAGGAAAGATCATCGGCGCTTCATACGTCGCGGATGTTTCGGCAGGATTTCGTTGCCCGCGAGGAGCCGGGCAGGCAGTACCCTCTGCGCTCCGGCTTCGCTCGAGGAAAGAAAAAGGGCGGCTGAGAGCCGCCCTTTGAGTTTACGCTTCCCGTGCTGTAGGCGGGAGCGCTGAGAACGGTGTGAGCATCCACGGAACATCCATTCCGCTCTCCCCGTCAGGCTTGCTCCAGCAGGCCGCCGAATGCGAGTCCGCTACCCGCGCGGCAATTATTCACGCGCTCCCCTACAGCGGGCACGCTGCCGAGCGCGGAGGCGAGGCGATGTTTCGCCACGCCGTGCGACATGGGGCGCAAGAGGAACGTCTCGAAGCGCGCCGACAGCCGCCACATGGCCGACCAGTGCTCGATCTAGTGAAGGTCAAGAACCCGGCTTCCGAGCGGCAGGCTTAAGGGAGTTCGGATCGTGCTCCCCGTCGAAGATGCGCTCGCTCTTTTCTAAGGCCAGCAGCTCGGGCGAGCGGGCAAAGTTGACCGCCATCCGCCGCGCCTGATTGCGGGTCAGCGGATAAGCCTTGCGGTCAGTGTCGTCGTCGCGACCGTAGAAGTAGCCAAGGGTAATGCCGTTCGCATCGAGCAGCTGCCAGCTGCCATCGACCTCAACGGCCTTCCAAGGCGATGGGAAGCGGTCGACGTGGGCTTTGGACATGCGGGCTCGTCACGGCGCCGGGCTGACGAGAAAAGCGGGGAGGTACTCCCCGGCCCTCAAGGTCAGCCGCATCAAGGCAGCGGTGATTGTCGCGCCGCCCGGGCGGCCGGGCAAGCACAGAAATCCCGCCCGGCCGGCGGGCCTAGAGCGCCGCGCACCAGCTCAGT
>Ga0136846_1218346_pt1 | contig 10395 bp, 8 predicted proteins | sample HopSoiMetagenom2_FD_96841 | JGI IMG/M metagenome (GOLD analysis project Ga0136846, IMG submission 96841) | Grasslands soil microbial communities from Hopland, California, USA - 2 Assembly 2016 (version 4) | ecosystem: Environmental > Terrestrial > Soil > Grasslands | place: USA: Hopland... | reverse complement strand
CTTGGAGCAATAACCTTGCTTTTTGCAGTTGCAGCATATTTTTATTTACGAAAGAAAAAGCCGGTGGTGAAAACAGCGGAGAAGGAAAGTAAATTATCGCCCTATGAAGAAGCGATGAAGTCACTTGATGATTTGTCGAAACTGCATCCTTCGGATAGCCCGGACGTGAAGGCTTACTTTACACAGTTAAATGATGTACTGAGGTTATACTTGAAAAGGAGATTCAATTATTCAACCCTGGAAAAAACAAACGAAGAGCTCATCGTCCGATTGCGAAATTCAAAATTACCGGCGAATGATTTTACCAGCCTCGCTGAAAGCTTACGGATGAACGACTTTGTAAAATTTGCAAAATATCTTCCATCGGAAAATGAAAGAAATGAAGTGTTCCAGGCAATCAGGAATTCAATAAAAAAATTAGAGGAAGTGAATAAACCTTCCACCAATGGTGTATGATTGGCTGCACGATATCGAGTTCGCACAACCCTACCAGTTTATCCTGTTAGGCCTTGCCCCAATTTTGGTTTGGATGTATATCACCAACTACCAGGATCGGCAGGCAGCGATTACTGTTTCCTCCACCTCAACGTTTCCGACGGTGCCAACCTGGAAAACTGCTTTAAGACATTTACCCTTCGCGTTCCGACTGCTTGGGTTTATATTCCTGGTGATCGCACTTGCGCGACCTCAAAAAAGAAATGAAGAACACAAAGTCACAGGCGAAGGAGTGGATATCATTCTTACGATTGACGTAAGCGGAAGCATGCTTGCGCAAGACTTTTCTCCTAACCGGCTTGAAGCAGCAAAAGAAGTTGCAGCAAATTTTGTGGATAGTCGTCCTACTGATCGCATTGGGCTGGTCATTTTTTCCGGGGAGAGCTTTACACTTTCGCCAGCCACTACGGACAAGAATGTTTTGAAAACGCAGATCTATAATATTAGGAGTGGCTTGCTTGAGGATGGAACTGCAATTGGTTCGGGTCTTGCTACGAGTGTTGACCGGTTGAGAAGTTCAGAATCGAAGAGTAAAGTGATCATACTTCTTACAGATGGAGAAAATAATGGTGGCCTCATAGATCCGAACACAGCGAAAGAAATTGCCAAAGCTGTCGGAGTAAAAGTATATACCGTTGGCGTAGGTACCGAAGGCTATGCGCCAGTTCCGCAACAAGGGCCGGGGGGCATTATCATGCAACGGGAAAAGGTGAACATCGATGAGAAGTTATTAAAACAGATCTCTGATGAAACAGGAGGCAGGTATTTTCGGGCGAAAGACAACGAGGGATTAAAGAATATCTACAGTGAAATTGATAAGCTCGAAAAAACAAGAATAGAAACAAGTACGATTACTAATTATACAGAAAAATTCCTTCCTTTTGTGATCGCCGCAGGCATCTTCGTTCTCCTGGAAATTCTCTTGCGACTTACTCTCCTTAAAAAATTTCCATAGCCTGGCTAGTAACCTTTCTTATTCGAATACGCCGCACCTTCGTGACAAGAATGACGTCCACGCAAACGACCGCTGCCGGGTCCAATGGACCGCCGGCAGGGTAGCGCGGGAAGGGAACTTTAGTTCCTCTTTGTGCCTTATTAGGTTATGAAGTATCATCGTTTTTCAATTCGATCAGCCTTCTCCAATTACGGCATAAAAAAATCATTCGTGCCTTTGTGAGAAAAATGACGTCGGCAAACGAAGACTGCCAGGGGCCGATGGACCGCCAGCAGTCTACTCGATATTTAATGGTTCCTTCATTAGCGGTAAATTCGCGCAATTCGAATCAATTCATATTTGCATGCAGGCGAGAGTGTATAAATCTACAGGTAGTTGGTATCAAATAAAAGATGAATTGGGCAATAATTACAATGCCAGGATCAAAGGGATTTTAAAAATCGATGAGATCACTTCTACAAATCCGGTCGCGGTGGGCGACCTGGTCGAAATTGAGTTGGAAAGTGAAGATGGACAATCAGCGATGATCACTGACGTGGTTGAGCGAAGAAATTACATCAACAGGCAATCTCCAAAGACAAAACACCAGCATCATATCGTTGCCGCTAACCTGGACCAATCCGTACTCATTGCAACACTTAAGGAGCCCCGAACTTCACAGGGTTTTATAGATCGTTTTCTCGTTGCATCAGAGGCTTATCATGTTCCACCTGTCGTTCTTTTTAATAAGAGTGATCTATACAAAAAGAAGGAAATGACAGTGCTCGAAGAGTGGGAAGAGATGTATAACCAGGCAGGGTATAAAGTCTTATTGTGCAGCGTGAAAGAAATGAAAGGACTTGAAGAGCTTGAGCAAATACTGAAGGATAAGATCACCTTATTCAGTGGACATAGTGGCGTGGGAAAATCAACGCTTATTAATTATTTGTTTCCCGATCTGAAATTAAGAACGAAAGATGTGAGCGAATGGAGTGGGAAGGGCCTCCATACAACCACTTTTGCCGAGATGTTTGATTTGCCTTTTGGAGGCAGCATTATTGATACGCCTGGGATGCGGGAATTCGGTTTGGTTGATATAACACGGCAGGAGTTGTCACATTATTTTCCTGAAATGCGAAACCTTTTGCAGGATTGTCAATTCAATAATTGTCTTCACCTGGAGGAGCCAGGATGTGCAATAAAAAAGGCCCTTGCAGAGGGCCGCATGAATGTAGACCGGTATATCAGTTATTGCAAAATCCTGGATTCAATCGAGGAGAAGCAATATTGATTTACGATAAGAATTTCCTTGCAGTATTGATCATCAACTTGCCTTCGAGGAACCTGGCAACTTCAATCACCGCATCGTTATCGCGTTTTACCGCTTCACGGAACTTCCTTGGATAAATAGAAATGCCAGTGTAGATGTTGTAATGAAGAGTCAGCGTATGTCCCTTGAAGTTAAAATCCCACATAAGGGAATCAAAATCGTCCATCTTGGTGATGAATTTAATATCCAGGTCGTCTGACAGGATGTTGGCCACTTCGTAAAATCTTTTCAGCCCGCAATCGTCGTCAATGATCGCTTCAGTACAGCCAAAATCGGTACGTAAAGTGAGGCTCATAGTGAATGGATTAAAGGGTTTTCAATATGGGTACTATCAGCAAAAGCTATTTTATGCTTTAAACTTCTTTGCTTTCGGAACTTTTTCGCCGCTCAAAACTCTTTCTGCACCCACATTTCTGCCATCGCTTGGACAACCATACTTTGGTCCAAACAAATTGCGGAACATATTACATGAAGAGCCGGTGGTAAGTGCCAGTGTGCAGGCAAGGATGATGACGATTTGGCGAGACCTGATTTTCATAAACTTTTTCTTAGGACGTTGGTAATACTTAAGGATTTCAGATGACCTTTTGGTCAATTTTAAACTGTTTTAAAACTAACGATATTCCTGCACCGTTGCAAGTTTACGTGGGGCTTATTCGATGAAAGGCTAATTCTGACGGGTAAAATTACCAGCACTGAAAATGTGGCTGGTGGTAAATCCTGATCAATTGTAACTCAAAGGTTTGCATTCTCCTTTATGTCCCGGAACCACCCGGCATACTTCACATAATTAGCGGCAATCCTGTGAATTTCACCACTAATTAGCTCTTTTGAAATATCCTTCACTTTTTTCGCTGGAACGCCTGCATAAATACTGCCACTCTCGCAAATAAATCCCTCCAATACCACGGCGCCGGCTGCAATGATGGTGTTGCTTTTGACAACCGCATTGTCCATCACAATCGCACCCATTCCAATCAATACATCGTCCTCTATCGTGCATCCATGAACGATGGCATTGTGTCCTATTGAAACGTGGTTGCCAATTACGGCCTTTGTGCGCTGGAATGTACAATGTATAACAGCGCCGTCCTGGACATTCACCTTATTGCCCATGCGAATACTGTTAACGTCACCCCTGACAACTGCATTGAACCAGATACTGCATTCGTTCCCCGTGATTACATCCCCAACAATGGTAGCGTTCGGAGCAATGAAACAATCTTCACCAAATTTCGGGTAGACGTTGTTGACCGGAAGTATAATTGGCATGTATCGGTAATTGAATATGCAAGATAACCAGATACATAATACTGAATACTAAAACAAGTGTTGAATAGAGATGCAGAATTGCAAGACGGCAGCGCCATCCTTCGACATCTAATTTGCACCTTAAGACTTGGACAATCCGTTGTCCACTATCCTGCTTCAAGCATATCTTAGCTCCATGAACCTTCGACGTCTATTTCTCGAACACGTGGCGCAAACATCGGCTTCACCTTTGGGAATCGAAATAAAAAAAGCGAAAGGTACACGGCTGTGGGATTCGGACGGTAAGGAGTTCATTGATCTCATTGCGGGCATCAGTGTTTGCAACGTTGGTCACCGCCATCCAAGAGTGATAAAGGCAATTAAGCAGCAGTTAGATGATTATATGCACGTGCTTGTTTACGGTGAAATGATCGAGTCACCGCAAGTTCAATATGCCAAGGCATTAACAGAGCAGCTTCCACCTTCGTTAAACTCAGTCTATTTCACCAATTCCGGAGCGGAGGCTGTTGAAGGCGCATTAAAATTGGCGAAGCGTTCTACAAATCGGGTTGGGATAGTCGCATTTAAAAATTCATATCATGGTTCAACTCAAGGTGCCTTGAGCGTGATAGGAGATGAAGAATGGAGGAATGCATTTCGACCGCTTTTGCCTGGCGTATTGCACCTTGAATACAATTCATTCGACGACCTTAAGCATATCAACTCCTCCACAGCTTGTGTAATCGTTGAAAGCGTACAGGCCGAAGCAGGAGTAATACTTCCTGCAAAAGGTTGGATGCAGGCAATCAAGAACAAATGCACAGAGACAGGAAGCCTCTTAATCCTGGATGAAATTCAAACCGGCTTTGGAAGAACCGGTTCACTGTGGTTCTTCGAACAACTGGGAATTGTTCCTGATATTCTATTATTGGGGAAAGCACTAGGCGGAGGAATGCCCTTAGGCGCATTTGTTTCAGACAAAGCCATTATGTGGCAACTGACTAACGCGCCGGTGCTTGGACATATCACTACGTTTGGTGGCCATCCCGTTTGTTGCGCAGCGGGTCTCGCTGCATTAAAAGTTTTATTGGAAGAAAAGATCATTAAAGACATCCGAGAGAAAGAAAACTTATTCATGAAGTTGTTGTGGCATCCGCTTATCAGGTCAGTGCACTCTTCTGGCTTGCTAATAGCAGTGGAATTTGATTCGTTTGAGTTGAATAAGCGCGTAATTGACGCATGTATAAAAGAAGGAGTGCTCACCGATTGGTTTCTTTTTGCCCCTCATTGCCTCCGCATAGCACCTCCGCTTACCATTAGTAAGAAGGATATAAAAAAAGCCTGCGCCATAATCATCGCGGCTCTTGATTTACATACACCTAAGGCAAGTAATGATTCCATAACATTGGAGTAATCTGCCGATAACATTGCACGGATACTTTTGCTCGCAAGAAAACATTAACCGTGCTGAAAAACGTATCTGCCCTTTCTGCTCTTCTGCTCTTAACACTGGCTGGTTTCGCTCAATTGGGAAAGATTTCCGGAAAGATACTTAACGAAAAGAATGAACCGGTTCCCGGAGTTTCCATAAAAATTACTGGATCACCTGTAGGCGTGACCTCCGATATAGAGGGAAGGTTCTCGATCTCTTTGGCATTAAATAAAAAATATACTTTAGAATTTACCGCTGTTGGATATGCCAGTAAGTTCATTGAAGATGCTGAACCACTATCGAAAGATGGAAATGATCTGAACGTGGTATTAGCCGTTGCGAGCAAAAATCTTGACCTGGTAACGGTTACAGCCAATCGTTCAAATGCAAGAAAAGAAACCACAGCTTCTCTTCTGCAATTCCAAAAGAACACGAATACTGTTGCTGCAGTTATTTCCGGCGAATCGATTCGTCGGTCACCCGATAAGAATACCAGTGAGGTTTTGAAACGCGTACCTGGAACCAGTATTCAAGAAGGAAAATATTTAATTGTAAGAGGACTTAGCGACAGGTATAACCAGGCGATGTTAAACGGGATCCAGTTATCAAGTACGGAACCGGACAGAAAGACATTCTCCTTTGATTTATTCCCTGCAGCTATGGTAGAAAACATCGTGATCAATAAAGCATTTGTTCCCGAGTATCCTGGCGAGTGGGCAGGTGGCCTGGTACAAGTGAATACGAGAGATATTCCAGCTGCAAACTTTTTGAATATCCAACTTGGAACAGGTTTTAATACAGAAACCATCGGAAAAGATTTTTACACATATAAAGGTGGCAAGTATGACTGGCTGGGATTTGATGATGGTACCAGAGGCTTGCCGGACGAGCTGCCAACCAAATCAACTTTTGCCACTTCACCTATTGCAGATAAAGTTCAGCTTGGAAAAGAGATTGCCACTAACTGGTCTGTTCAAAATGGTAATGTGCCTTTAAACGCCTCGTTTCAACTTGCAGGCGGCTTCAATACAAAAATGTTTAAGAAAGACGTGGGATTTGTTGGAGCGCTTACTTATAACCTTTCCCATCGCAACCTCGATTTTCATAACAGCTTATACAGCTTCAACGACAACACTCCTTCTCTTCTTTTCGATTATGATAATAATAAATACAGCAACGATGTACTTGCAGGTGCAATGCTGAACGTGGCTGTCAAATTGAACAAGAATAACAAGATCTCATTAAAGAATATGTTGAATGTTAATTCAACCGATTTCGTTACGCTGAGAACTGGTATAGACAATGAACAGGACCCCATCAATGGAAATAATATTCGTGCTCGCGAGTTGGCGATGAGATCAAATACATTCTTCAACACCCAGATTCTTGGAGAACATAATCTTGCTTCAATCAAATCGAAATTCAATTGGTATGGAGGCTTCACTATCCTTGATGGGTACATTCCCCAACAAAGACGCGTACAGTATAACCAGGCGAAGGATGTTTCCAATGCTCCCTACCTGTTGTTGATTAGTGAATCGCGTTCACAGAAAACTGGCAGCGTGTTCTATTCGATGCTTTCAGATTACATCTACAATGCCGGCGGTGATTTGACAAAAACCTTCACAATGTTCGATCGGCCACAATCGGTAAAGGCCGGTTACTTATTCCAGGTTAAAGACCGGCTATTCGATTCCCGGCCATTCTCCATTTATTTAAAAGATGGCACTTCAGATATTAAGCTTCAATCGGAGGATGAAGTCTTCAGGTCGGAAAATTTTGATGCAGAAGACGCAAAGAAATTTCAGTTCGATGAGCTGTCTGGCAAACAATACCGCTACATGGCAAATAGCATCCTGAATGCAGGTTTTATCCAATTGGATAATGATCTTGCGGATTGGTTGAGAGTGGTATGGGGCGTACGATACGAACATTTCGATCAACTCGTTGGAAGTACCAATAAGAATGACGAGCGTTTTGCAAACACGAAGGTTGGGGACTTTCTTCCCGCACTGAATTTTACCTTTAAACTTAATAAGAAAACCAATCTGAGGTTAAGTGGTTCCCAAACGCTGGTTAGACCAGAGTTCCGTGAACTGACAAACTTTTCGTTCTATGATTTCGAGCTGGGCGCCGGTGTAGTTGGATTAAGTACACTCGAAAGAACAAAAATCACAAATGCGGATCTTCGCTATGAGCTATACCCAAGGGCCGGTGAAGTCTTTACTGTTGGTGTATTCTATAAGCATTTTGATCATCCGATCGAAATCTATTTCAATCAATCCGGAGTTGCTACTAATACTTTCAATTACCTCAATGCTGATCAAGCTGATAGTTATGGAGCTGAGTTTGAATTGAGAAAGAAACTGGATTTCGTTCGAGCCCTGAAAAATTTTACGTTTCAAACAAATATCTCTTACATATACAACAGGGTGAAGACTGCCACAAAAACGATAGACCGCCCTATGCAAGGGCAATCGCCATACGTTCTTAACGCCGGATTGCAATATGATGTGCCAAAGCTTGGGATATTTACGAACCTACTCTTTAACCAGATCGGCCGGCGAATCTTGTATGTTGGCAATGAAGTAACTCCGGAAATATGGGAAGCGCCGCGTCCACTGCTGGATCTGCAGGTTGGAAAGAAACTGATGAACGATCGGGCAGAAATTAAATTAAATGTTTCAGATATCCTGAATCACACGGCTTATTTCTATCATGATGTTGATGCGAATAAGAAATTCAAGAGCGGATCGGCTGATGCTCTTGCCATTTCAAGAAAGTATGGTACAAATATCAACATCGTGTTTGGGTACACATTTAAATAATGAACTCTAAAATGTCTAAATAGAGAATATGAAAAAATTCTTTCTAATCCTCGCCTTTGCAGCTTTCCTCGCAACAAGTTGTAGGAAAATTGAAGTAGATGGTAGTTCAACCACTCCTCCGCCAACCGGAGGTGAGAATACCACGCTCATTGGGCGCATTACCGAGAACCGCACATTAAAAGCAAATAATACCTACGTTCTTAGCGGTCTGGTATATGTTACTAATGGTGCTGTGCTCACAATTGAACCTGGAACAAAAATAGTGGGTGAACTCTCACAGAAAGCAGCGCTCATTATTACCAGGGGAGCGAAGATTATAGCCGATGGCACCGCAGATAAACCCATTGTCTTTACCTCAGCTTCTTCTACACCTCAAAGAGGCGATTGGGCTGGAATTATTCTTTTGGGAAATGCTCCAACAAATTCTTCGTTCAATGGCGTAGCAGGTGTTGGCGAAATTGAAGGCGGCGTAAATAACAGTGATGGACTTGGGTTATATGGAGGCACAAACGCCGCAGATAATAGCGGAGTTCTCCGTTACGTACGAATTGAATACGCCGGTTATGCTTTTCTTCCTGATAAAGAAATTAACGGCTTGACATTCGGCGGAGTCGGCAACCAAACAATTGTCGACTATGTACAGGTTTCTTATGCGAATGACGATTCGTTTGAATGGTTTGGAGGCACGGTAAATTGTAAACACCTGATTTCATTTCGAACGCTCGATGATGATTTCGATACTGACAATGGATTTGCCGGTAAAGTGCAATTTGGAATCGCTATGCGTGATTCTGCCGTTGCAGATATTTCTAAAAGCGAAGGATTTGAAAGTGACAATGATGCTAACGGAAGTACGCTTAGCCCGCAAACCTCTCCGGTGTTTAGCAATATGACACTCGTTGGGCCAAGAGCAACTTCAACCAATGTTGGAAATTCATTGTTCCTCGCGGCCGCTCAGATCAGGCGGAACTCAGCACTTTCCTTTTTTAATTCTATTGTGATGGGCTGGCCCCAGGGATTGTTGATTGATGCGAGTAAGGGAACACCTACAGATAATAACATTCCAAACAGTCTTGCAATCCAAAATGTGATCATCGCAGGTTGTGCTGCTCCGGTGAAATATGCAGCAAGTACAACTTCACCTACCGGAGCAAATGACGCGAGCATCCTGGCTTGGTATAATACGGCTGCTAGTGGAAATAGCATTCTCTCCTCCAATGACGATGTAAAATTGACCGCTCCATTTAATTATGGCAATCCCGATTGGACGCCGCAAGCAGGTTCGCCTGCGTTGACGGGTGCAAGTTTCGGTAGCACCAAATTATCTGGCTTTACGTCAGTTTCATATAAAGGAGCCGTGGGAGCGGGGGACACCTGGTTTAAGGGATGGACAAAATTCTAGTAACGGTGATTTTATTTGCGGCCATCCTTCGGGATGGCCGTTTTATTAGGATCGCCACTTCGCATTTAATCAAGCTCTCCAATAATTGCACTGCTTCTTTTAATACAATCAATCGTGTATTTCTGAATAAATGATGTCGGTAGAGATCACTACCGCCGGGTCCGCTGGACTGCCTGCAGGCAAAGTGAGGATATTAAAAAATAGTCGCTTGGCAGAAAATTCTTATCTTTTGCCCATATTCTGAACGCTGTTAATAATCCAAACATCAATTTGAATTTTTTATTTTAACTGGAAGAAGATAATCAATCGTCCAGAAACCAATAATGCGTAAACTAAAAATCGGGGTTGTCGATCTTGTAAGCAAGGGTCCAAACCATACTCTCTGGGGAAGAATCATGTACCCAAACCTTATGAGCATCATGCCGCAGGTGATTGCAACCTGGTGCAGTGAAGAAGGGCATGAAGTGAACATGATCTGTTATACGGGGAGAGAAGACTTAGATAAGGAGTTACCAGATGGCGTGGATCTTGTTTTCTTGTGTTCTTTCACCCAGGCTGCTTTGCTAGCCTACTCCCTCAGCAATTTTTTTCGAAGTAAAAAAGTAGTTACCGTGCTTGGCGGTCCACACGCCAGGTGCTATCCTGACGATGCAGTAAATTATTTTGACTATGTGTGCGGGTTCACCAGCAAATCGGTAATTAAACAAATACTTGACAAATGCG
>Ga0136846_1238116_pt1 | contig 10396 bp, 8 predicted proteins | sample HopSoiMetagenom2_FD_96841 | JGI IMG/M metagenome (GOLD analysis project Ga0136846, IMG submission 96841) | Grasslands soil microbial communities from Hopland, California, USA - 2 Assembly 2016 (version 4) | ecosystem: Environmental > Terrestrial > Soil > Grasslands | place: USA: Hopland... | reverse complement strand
CTCATTTTTGGTGACGATGATTACTTCCAGCAACCTGGCATTGGCGAAACAAATTGTGGATAGCGGCGCGTACTCCGATACCACTTTTCCAACTCAAACAGTTTTCCTGGCCAAAAGCGCTGATGTAGCACGCAACGTCCGTTATCTCATTTTTGATAATGCTCTTTTTGATACTCGCTTGCGGGGCAATTACTCCATGCAGCGAATTGAAAGCTCCAGCATCTCCGGCCTGGGAAGTATCCTGGGAGCGGAAACCGGCTCTTACAGCTACGATATTTCAGGCGTTACCTTTGCGTCCGGGGCGCTGGTGGACAATCTGACCTCTTATGGCGGTTTAATTTTTGCGGATAATTCCTACCAGCTCAGCATCCTGGCTCTTTTAGCCGCGGGCGCTGCCGGCAGTTACGGCACGGTAACCGAGCCATGCAACTACCTCGAGAAGTTCCCGTCATCTCTGAACTATTTCTACCAGGCGCGCGGATTTACGCTGGCCGAGAGCTACTACCTGAGCGTGACCAATCCGTACCAGGGATTAATCATTGGTGATCCTCTCGCCGCGCCGTTCGCGCAACCGCCGAACGCGTCTTGGAGCGGGTTGCCGGCACTACCCCTGTTGAGTGGAACGACCAATCTTACGCTCAACTGTTCCTCCGCCCCGGCTGCCCAGAAGTTGCAACAGGTGGATCTGTTCCTGGACGGCACGTGGATGCAAACGGTGACAAATATCGCCCCGGGCACCAGCAACCTCTTGACCGTGAAAATTAACGGACAAGCGATCAACTACTTCGTGGGTTCGAATTCGACCATTCAATCGGTCGTGACAGGCTTGACGGATGTGTTGAACACAACTGCCAATACCAACGCGACGAAAGCTTTCGCTTACGCCAATGGCGATCGAATTGAATTGCAAGGCATCGATCGCAGCAAGCACGGCAGCCAACTCGCGCTTTCAGTGAGCAATTCCGTCGGCGCGGGCTCTGCTGCGACCACCTTCATTTCGGCAACCGGTACCAATTTCCTCGATACGATTGCGTACGGATACCGCAATTTTCTTTTGGATACCGCAACGAGCAGTCAGCCGCCGCTAGGCGCCTGGCTCATGCTGACCGTCACCAAAACCAATGGAGTCGTGGTGTCAGTTGGGGTTACCAACTCGAGTTCCGGGACGACTGTGGCCTCCATGGTTGGCGCGCTTGTGAATGGTATCAATGCCCAACCGCTGCTCGCCTCTTCTGACGGGTGTATTGCCGAAGATTACGTGGATTATGCGGCGGTGGAGATGTACCCGCCTGACCATCGAGCGGAATTCAACTTGCGGGCGCGTAGTGCCGGCTGGGACGCGGCGCAACTTCAGGCGGTTTTGACCACTTCTTCGTCCTCAGTTTTCACCCTGACGCCGATCGGCCCGCAACTTCTGGACCCAAACCGAAGTGATTTGCAACCTCGGGCGCATCTTTACGTAACGGCCGGTGTTACCAATTTGCCGATGACCATTGCTTTCAATTCGACGACGCAGGCGGACGGCTTTCACGAACTGACCGCGGCGGTGTACGAAGGCAGCCATGTGCGCACGCAAAGGCGCGTATCGCAACAAATCCAAATCAAAAACAGCAACTTGTCCGCGGCGTTCAGCACTCTGGTCGGCGACAGCAATACGGCGGTAGAGGCGACGTTGCAATTCTCGGTGGTCGCCAACACGAACAACATCAGCCGCATTGAACTTTTCAGCACCGGCGGGTCGCTCGCTTTTGTGAGCGGCGTCTCGAACACGGTTTTCGCCGTAAGCGGCACGAACCTGGGAATCGGTTTGCATCCTTTTTATGCGGTGGTTACAGGGACGAATGGAAAGCAATACCGCACCGAGACCAAATGGATTCGGCTCGTGGGCGTCGATGCCCCATTTCGAGTGAATATCGCGGCCCCACCTCCGAAGTTGACCTGGCGAGCCACCGCGGGCCGAAGCTACGATATTTTGAGCACGACGAATTTGAGCAACGCTTTCCAGTTGAACGCGACCATTACGCCATCCAATGCCGCCGGGCAATGGATCGACACCAATTCCAGTCCGACGCGTTTTTATCGTGTGCGGACGTCAAATTAGGTATATTGTCAACGGTCGGGCAACAAACGGTCTGAACAAAGTAAAAATGGAAACAGCTCAATTAAGATTACGCAGCGGGCAGGGCTGTGGCTTTCGCTCGCTCAATTGGGCCTGGGTTCTGATGCTCTGCCTGATTCCAGCTTTACAAGGTTTCAGTGCCGATACGCTGGCCTGGAACACGAATAAGTCGCTGGTCACCGCCGACATCAGCAATTCACGACTTTTCGATGTCCTGGAAAAAGTGGCCCGTTTGGCGCGCTGGCACGTGTTTGTCGAGCCCGACACCGACCGGAAAGTCGCCAGTAAATTCAAGGATGTGCCCCCTGGAGAAGCGTTGCGTTTGTTACTCGGTGAACTGAATTACGCGCTCGTCCCCGGGAACTCGAATTCGGTCGCGCACCTCTATGTTTTCCGCACGTCCAGGCAAAACGCGACTCAGGAACTTCAGCCGGCGAAAGTTGCCGAGAAGCCGGAAGGCGGCAAACCGATCCCAAACGAATTGATCGTCCGTCTCAAGCCCGGGGCCAAAATTGATGAACTCGCCAAATTGCTGGGCGCCAAAGTGACGGGCAAAATCGACGGCTTCAATGCCTACCGTCTCCAATTCGATGACCAGGCTGCTGCTGATGCCGCGAAAGAGAAGCTCGCTTCCAATTCCGATGTCGCCTCGGTGGACGAAAATTATTCCGTGGACCGGCCAAATTCACCGCGCAGTTTGCAATCAAGCAGCGTGCCACCGCCGCAACTGGCGTTGAAGCCGCCGACCGACAATAACCGCGTGGTCGTGGGCTTGGTGGATACGGCGGTTCAGCCGTTGGGTAACAACCTGGACCAATTTCTGTTGAAGCAGGTTTCGGTCGCGGGCGAATCGCAACTCGACCCAAACTCACCTTCGCACGGCACTTCCATGGCCGAAACGGTTTTGCGCAGCATTCAAAATATGACCAAAGGCAGCACTTCCGTTCAGATTTTGCCGGTGGACGTTTACGGGCCAAACGAATCAACCAGCACCTTCGATGTCGCCAACGGTATTGCGCAGGCGGTGAATGGCGGGGCAAAAATTATCAACCTGAGTCTCGGCAGCCAGAGCGACAGCGGTTTTCTACATTCGGTCATTCAGGACACGAGCAAGTTGAACATCCCGATTTTCGCGGCGGCGGGCAATGAACCGGTAACGACGCCATTCTATCCGGCGGCTTACCCGGAAGTGGGCGGAGTCACGGCGATCGACCAGGGACAGCTTGCCAGCTATGCCAACCGCGGCTCGATCATCACGCTCGGCGCTCCCGGCACCAGCATTGTGTATTACAATAACCAGCCTTATTACGTCGTTGGCACTTCTGCATCTTCGGCATTCGTCAGCGGCATCGCCGCGGGCTACATGGATGCCAATCACAGCAGCGCCAGCCAGATGCAGACTTTCATTCATAACAATTTCGGCATCAAAATAATGAGCGGCGGCAAGTAGCCCGCTTCATCCTTGCACCGGGCTTGCCCCGGGTTAAGCTGTCAACGTGGCTTGGTTTTCGGATCGACACTTCTTTCTGCTGGCAGTGCTGCTCTATGGTGTGAGCACACTTTATTCGGTCTTCCTTTGGCGCAAAGGATTCCGGCGTGACGACCACATCAATTATCTGCTCTTGCTGGGCGCTTTCGCTCTCCACACCACTTCGATGGCCAAACGCGGCTTCGACCTGAACCATTGCCCGGTTACCAACCTTTATGAGGCAACTACTTTCGCCACTTGGACAATTGTGGCCGTTTATTCAGTCGTGGGGCTCTGGCCTCGCTTGCGATTTCTGGGCGCCTTTGCTGCGCCGGTGCTATTCGGGGTCGGCATCTTTGCCCTGATGCCGCGACTCGATACGCCCGGGACCCGCTCCACTCTTCCCGCGGCATGGACCAGCGCGCACGCCGCCTTGCTGGCGTTGTCTTACGGCGCTTTCGGCCTCAGTTCTGTGGCAGCGCTCATGTACCTGAGCCAGGAGCACGACCTGAAGTTCCACAAGCTGCAAGCCGTGTTCTCGCGCTTGCCGCCGATCCAAAGGCTGGACACGATTGCCGCTCGTTTGCTAGTGGCGGGCTTCGCCCTGCTGACTGCGGGGTTGGCTATCGGCGCGTTTGATTTGGGCCATTTGGAAAATCCCCAGGCTTATCGCCTCGATCCCAAAGTGCTTTGGTCAGTGGTGGTTTGGTTGATGTATCTCGGCTTGATTCTCATGCGCTGGAAGTTCGCCCAGGGTGGTCGCAAATTCGCGCTGGGCGCAATTGGTTCCTTCGCTTTCGTGCTGCTGACCTTCTGGGGCACTAATGCTCTTTCGTTGCTGCACCATCCGTAAGCGGGCTTGTCACCATGTCCATAGTCGTTCTCGGTCTGAGCCACCGTTCTTCGCCTGTGACGGTGCGGGAAAAGTTTGCCTTTGCCGAGGCCGAGCTGCCGGCTGAATTGAAAGGGCTGCGAGGTTCGGGCGTCGCCGACGAGGCGGTGATTCTTTCCACGTGCAATCGCGTCGAGGTTTACGCCGCAACGCAATTGGAACCCATGCGCGCGTTTGCCGCTTTAAAGGAATTCCTGCTGCGTAGCCGCGGTTGCGAGGAGATCCTCACCGAAGAGATATATAGCCACTGCGAGCCGCTGAGCGTGCAGCATCTTTTCAAAGTTGCCTGTGGACTGGATTCGATGGTGCTGGGTGAAACGGAAATTCTGGGCCAATTGAAGAAGGCCTATGATGTCGCCTTGCAAAATGGGCACACCGGTGGGCGGCTGAATAAGGCCTTTCAAAAGGCCTTCAACGTGGCCAAGAAACTGCGCACCGACACTAATATCCAGCGCGGCAGCGTTTCCGTTGGCTCGGTGGCGGTGGAATTGGCCGAGAAGATTTTCACCCGGCTGAGCGAACGCAACGTGCTGGTGATCGGCGCGGGCGACACCAGCGAGAAGACCGCGCGGGCGCTGCTGTCCCGGGGAGCCAAAAGCATTATTGTGACCAATCGTTCGCATGAGAAGGCGGTCGCCCTGGCCGGGACGCTCGGCGGCCAGGCGGTTGCCTTTGACGAGCTCGCGAAGATTTTTCCTGAAATTGATATTGCCATCAGCAGCACCAGCGCGCCGGGTTATGTCTTGAACCGGGCGAAGCTCGAGCCTCTGATGAAGCTGCGCCGCAATCGCGCGCTGCTATTGATCGATATCGCGGTGCCCAGGGATATTGATCCGGAGGTCAACCTGATGGAAAATGTCTTTCTATATAACATTGACGATTTGCAAGCCATGGCGGACGACTATCTCAAACAGCGGCAGGAAGAAGTCGCGCGTTGCGAAGAGTTTATTCGGCAACAAGCGGCTGGACTGGTTGAGAGCGCCCGTGGTCGCAGCACTCCCGGCGAGATAACTCCGGCTTTCGGCGGGCATTGAACATCTTTTATGGCATCCGGCAAAATCCTAATCGCAACCCGCGGCAGCGCGCTGGCTTTGGCGCAATCGAATATGGTGCTGGCCCAATGCCAGGCGACCTTCCCCGAACTGCAATTCGAGTTGCGCGTCATCAAGACCACCGGCGACAAACTTCAAACCGCGTCACTGGCACAGGAAGGGAGTGCCTTGCCAAAAGGCTTGTTCACGAAAGAACTTGAAGTCGAGTTGCTCAACAATCGCGCGGACCTGGCCGTTCACAGTCTGAAAGACCTGCCAACCGAACTGCCGCAAGGGCTGAAATTGGGCGCCACGGGAAAACGGGAAGACGCGCGTGACGTGCTGATCTACCGGGATGCGGCATCCCTTAAGCAAGCCGCTTTGAATTCAAAAGATAGCGCGGTCGCCTCGCTGCGTGGCTTCCCTCCAGCCCTGCAAATAAAGGACCTGCCCGACGGAGCGATCGTCGCAACCAGCAGCACCCGTCGCCGCGCGCAGTTGCTGGAACAAAACCCCGGACTGAAGGTGCCCGACATCCGCGGCAACGTGCTGACCCGGTTGGTCAAATTTTTCGACAACCCCGACCTGGACGGCACCCTGCTCGCGATTGCTGGGCTGCGCCGCCTTAATTACAAGCTTAGCAGCGACGGCATGTTGGTCGGCGAGGGCGTGCCGAAGGGCCTGCGGGGAACGCTGCTGTCTCCGGAGGTGATGCTGCCTTGTGTGGGCCAGGGCGCGGTCGGCATCGAAATTCGTGCCGGGGACGAACGGCTCGAAAAAATTTGTGAGCGGCTGAATGATTTGGAAACCTTCCAATGCACAACGGCTGAACGGGCCTTTCTGGCCGGCATGGGCGGGGGTTGCCAAAGCCCGGTCGCGGCTTTTGCGCGGGTGGCCGGGAAAAATCTGAAGATGGACGCCCTCTCATTTGCGTCCGGTCCGGTGCGCCGCGCGCAAGCGACTCGTCCCCTCGCTGAGGCCGCGCAATTGGGACAACAACTCGCGGCCGAATTGGCCCGCGAGTAACTCCGAAAACTTAACCGAGAGTGGTTTCGGTGCGAAGCTGCTTGGTTTCGAGGGTCGCGCTGGGCGTGCGGTTAATCTCGCTCCAATAAACTTCGAAGCGCTGCAAGAGGTTAACCAGTTCTGCAAACTCAACGGGCTTAACCAGGTACGAGTTGGCTCCCAGTTCGTAGGCTTTGTCCACGTCGGTTTGAAGATTGGAAGAGGTGAGAACGACCACCAGCAAGCGCCTGAGCTCGGGCTGCGTCCGAATCCATTGCAGGACTTCGAAGCCGTTTGTTCCCGGCATTTTCAAATCGAGCAGCATCAGGAAAGGCATTGGGTGATGGCCGCGATCCTTATATTCGGCTTTACCGCTGAGATAATTGATCGCCTGGCCGCCATCGCGCACAATCTGCAGGAGCTTTCCCATGCCCGCTTTTTGAAACGCGCGCTGGATGAGCATGACATCGTCCGGGTCGTCCTCTGCCATCAAAATGGTTTGATTGATCAGCATGATTTATAAAATTAAAGATTGGCTTCCGGCAGAGGATATACTGGCGGCAATTGTGATGCAACCTCCGGAGGCAAATTTGGGGTGAAAACCTGAGTTTGCTTTACTTTCTATTTTTCTCCTCGGTGGACCAGCACTTGGGGCCATTTGCTTCACGGGTTACACCCCATTGGCCTTGCCCGAGCCTGGAATCATAGTTAGCCCACTAATAAACAGGCAATCCAACCACACAACTCAAATCGAAATTTTGTATGCCAAACATTACTGTATTGCTGGTTGACGATCACAATATCGTCCGGCAGGGACTCAAGGCCTTGCTAACCTCGGAGAGCAACATAACCGTAATCGGCGAAGCGCAGACCGGCCGTGAAGCCGTCCAACTTGCGACGCAATTGCGCCCGGAGGTTGTGCTGATGGATTTGGCGATGCCCCTCTTAAATGGCTGGGAGGCGACTCGTCAAATCAACAAGGCTTTGCCTTCGGCTAAAATCATCGTGCTTTCCAGCTACGCCAATGAAGCGCACATCCAGCAGGCGATTGCCGCGGGTGCCGCGGCCTACCTGATTAAGCAAACCGCCGCCGCTGATTTAGTCAAAGCCATCCACGAGGTGAAAAAGGGCAATGCGTTTTTCAGTCCCGCAATAGCCCAATGCATCCGCCAGGAAAGCTGCCGCACCCATGTCGAAGGTGAACCCCAGAAGCCGCCGCAGGTTGAGTTGACCCCACGGGAAGCCGAGGTCCTGCAGCTCATTGCCGAGGGTTTCGCCAATAAGCAGATTGCCGGGGAGCTCGGCTTGAGCGTTAAGACGGTCGAAAAACACCGCCAACAGGTCATGAACAAATTGAACATTCATGACACCGCGAGCCTGGTCAGGCATGCCGTTGCCACCGGTGTGATTGAAACCAATCTGGCCGGAGTGCCGGTGATCTGACGAATTCCCTCGGGCTTCCGTGCGGTGTATGGAGTCCCGGCTTCAGCCGGCAGAACCGTACGATTTGACGGAATCAGGCCAGCTGAAGACCGGACTCCATACAACGGCAATTGGCCCCAATCACGTCGCAGCTCTTACGCTTTCCGTTAACAAAAATCATTCCCCATTCGGATTTATCTTGGCATTGGAAAATTTGCGGCGTATAAATGAGATAGTGAAGGGTGTGCGCAGGCGCATGCGATCGTGAAAGTGTTCGGGACCGCGAGGCTGAGTCTGCCGCCCAGGGGCAAACCTGAAGCAAAACTTGCGAGTTATGAACTTTTTGGATCTGATTAAGGCGACAATCTCCTGCGGAGCAAGCGCATTCATCATCTATTCCTTCCCGGTTATCAGCCAGGTGGTCATCATCGGTTTGTTGAGCCTGCTTTGGCTCGGCTATGCCCGGAAGACACTTCGATCTTTGAGGCAGCGATAGGCCTCGTGGGTGCGCTCATCATCTGAGCGGTCCTCGCGGACGACCGGCTGATGAGCACAACCACGGAGAAGGGAAATTCAGGGATGCCACAACATGATTTGGTGATCATTGGCGCCGGGCCGGGCGGTTACACGGCGGCGATTCGCGCAGCGCAACTCGGCATGAATGTGGCCTGCGTCGAGGAGGAACCAGCACTCGGAGGCACTTGCCTTCGCATTGGATGTATCCCGAGCAAATGCCTGCTGGAATCGAGCCATAAATTCAGTGAAGCGCGCGACAATTTTGCCGCGCAAGGCATTCGCATCAACGGCCTGGAGGTGGATTTGCCTACCATGCAACGACGCAAACAGCAGGTCGTAACGACGCTGACGAAAGGTGTCGAAAGCCTTTTCAAGAAAAACAAGATTACCCGCTATGCCGGTCGGGGAAAATTGAATGGCCTGGGCACCGTGAGCGTGGAGTCGGCTGCGGGCAACACCGAAGTGAAGGCGAGGAACATTCTGCTGGCGACCGGCAGCAAACCAGCCCTTCTTCCCGGCATTTCATTAAGTGGCAATCTGATTGGGACCAGCACCGAAGCGTTGGCTTATTCGGAAGTGCCGAAACATTTGGTGGTCATTGGAGCTGGCTATATCGGTCTGGAACTGGGTTCGGTTTGGCGAAGGCTTGGCGCAAAAGTGACGGTGCTGGAGTTTTTGGACCGGATACTGCCGGGATTGGATGCGGAGCTCGCGCGCCACGCCAAAACATTATTCGAGAAAGAGGGGCTGGAATTTCGATTAGGCTGCAAAGTAAAGGGTGCGCGCGTCGAAAATGACCAGTGTGTCGTCGAAGCTGAAGGGATGGAATCGCTGCCTTGCGATCGCGTCCTGGTGGCTGTGGGCAGGACTCCTAACACTTCGCATTTGGGGCTTGAAAGCGCGGGCATCGAACTGCACAAGAAGGGGTCCATCCCGGTGAACGAGCATTTCCAGACGCGGGCCGAGCGGATTTTCGCCATCGGCGATGTTATCGCCGGTCCGATGCTGGCGCACAAAGCGGAGGAAGAGGGTATTGCCTGCGTCGAGCACATTGCCGGCCGGCCGAGCCATGTTAACTACGATGCGATTGGCGCGGTCGTTTACACTCACCCCGAACTCGCGTCGGTGGGCAAAACCGAGGAGCAACTGCAGGAGGCGGGCACCGAATACCGGAAGGGCGCATTTCCGTTCCGGGCGAATGCCCGAGCCAGGACTCTCGGCGACGTCGAAGGTTTCGTCAAAGTTCTGGCGGACCAGCGGACGGATCGGATTGTCGGCGTCCACCTTATGGGACCGAATGCAGGCGAGTTAATCAACGAAGCGAGTGTGGCCGTGGCCTTTGGAGCCAGCAGCGAAGACCTTGCGCGCACGTGCCATGCGCATCCAACCCTGGGTGAAGCGATGCGCGAGGCAGCGCTCGCCGTCTCTGGTCGCGCCATTAATTTTTGAGGGAGAGGGTAGAAAGCCCGGATGAGGGTTTGCTCGTTGATGTGCGGGTTCATGGGAAGGGGCGCGCTCCAATACGGGAAAGCATTGCCAACCGGATTGAATACGCTAACACTTTCCGCTCATGAACGAGCCTCTCGCGCTAATTCTTTATGAACGGCTTTTGCCCGGAAGCCAGCTCGTCAACCGGCTGCAGGACTTAAAGTACCGGGTGCAAACGATTTCGGCGCCCGGCAGCCTCGTGCAAACGGCCCAGGAGGCGAAACCCTTGTTAGTGCTGGCGGACCTCGAACCGCACACCAGCGAAGTTTGCGCCGCAATCACGGGGTTGAAAGCGAACCCAGCGACAAAACACCTTCCGGTGGTTGCTTTTCGGAGCGATAACGCCACAACGCTTGAGGCGGCCGCCGTGGCCGCAGGAGTCACACTCGTTGTGGGGGAAACCGCAATCCTAAACCATTTGCCTCAGTTTCTGGAGCAGGCTCTTCAGGTCGAAT
>Ga0136846_1237759_pt1 | contig 10396 bp, 6 predicted proteins | sample HopSoiMetagenom2_FD_96841 | JGI IMG/M metagenome (GOLD analysis project Ga0136846, IMG submission 96841) | Grasslands soil microbial communities from Hopland, California, USA - 2 Assembly 2016 (version 4) | ecosystem: Environmental > Terrestrial > Soil > Grasslands | place: USA: Hopland... | reverse complement strand
TCGCGGCCTGCGGAAACGCCGGCGGGATTTTCATGCCTTGGGTCGTCGGCTGGGTCGCCGACCGGCACAATCTTCACTGGGGCTTGGCCCTCGCCTCCCTCGCGCCGATCCTCCTGCTGCCGCTGGTCCGGGTCCTTCGTTTTTCCTGAAGCGCGCCCTTCGCCCTCTATCGTTTAGGGCTAAACGGCTTGCGCCTTAGATCAAGACGCCTGCAAGAGCACCTCGGCCGATCCCGGAAAACTGCCGTCGTATTGTAACGGCTTTTCCCGAAACGCAGCTTGCCCCCGCCTCGGGGAGAAGGTTGTGTCGGCGCTCTTTAAAACGCCCTCCTCGTGCCTGCCATTTCCTCCTCTCCTTCCTTCTTCCGCCGGCTGCTGACCGCCGTGACCCAGTGGATCGATTCCGATCACTGCCCGGGCGGCGCCGAAAAAATGCGTGCCGAGACCGATCAGGTCGACTGGGTGCGCGTCATGCCTTTCGTGCTGCTGCACCTCGGCTGTGTGGGCCTCATCTGGGTGGGCGTCAGCGCCTTCGCGGCGTGGGCCGCGGTCGCGTTGTACTTCGTGCGCATGTTTGCCGTGACCGGCATCCATCACCGCTATTTCTCCCACAAGACCTATAGCACCAGCCGCTTTGGCCAGTTCCTGCTCGCGCTCTGGGCCGGCACCACCGTGCAACGCGGCTCGCTCTGGTGGGCCTACCATCACCGCCACCACCACCAGCATTCCGATGGTCCCGAGGACGCGCATTCGCCGCATGTCCACGGGTTCCTGTGGTCGCACATCGGCTGGATCACCAGTCGCAATAATTTCCCGACCGATTACTCGAAGATCAAGGATCTCGCCAAGTTCCCTGAGCTCGTCTGGCTCAACCGCTTCGATCTCGTCGTGCCCATTCTGTACGCGTTCTCGATGTTCGGTCTCGGCTCCCTGTTGGAGCACGTTGCCCCCGGCCTGCACACCAACGGCTGGCAGATGCTCGTGTGGGGCTTCTTCGTGAGCACCACCTTCCTTTTCCACGGCACCGCCTGCATCAATTCCATGGCCCACCTGATGGGCAAGCGCCGCTACAAGACGGACGACGATTCCCGCAACAGCTTCATCCTGGCGATCATTTGCCTGGGCGAAGGCTGGCACAACAACCACCACCGCTATCAAAGCGCCACGCGCAACGGTTTCTATTGGTGGGAGATCGACCCGACTTACTACGGCCTGAAGGTTCTGTCCTGGACCGGCTTCATCTGGGGCCTCAAGCCCGTGCCGGAATCCATCCTTGAGGAAGGCGCCCGCGCGGAGCACGCCGCCTCCGTCGCCGCCGCTCAGAAGGCCGCGCTCGTGCATCCCGAGTATTCCTCGCTTCGCCAGGTGTTGCCCGCCGCCGCCGCCATCGCGGTCGCCACGGTCAACGCCGCCAACACCAGCATGCCGCAGAAGGTCGAAAGCCCCGCCGTCCACAAGGACGTGACCGAACTCGCCTTGGAAATGCAGCGCAACGTCCCCGGCCAGACGACGCCCTCCGCCGACGCCTCCTGACGTCCTCCTCGCTCGCATTCGCGCAGGGCGTGCGACCGTAACCGGTTGCGCACCCTGCGTTTTTTTGCACCCCATTCCTGGCATCTCCTCTTCTCATGGCCAAAATCGCCATCCTCGGCACCGGCATCGCCGGCATGGGCTGCGCCCATTTCCTGCATCGTCACCACGACCTCACGCTTTTTGAGGCCAACGACTACGTTGGCGGGCACGCCAACACCATCGGCGTTCCCATTCCCGGCACCGACCGCACCGTCCCGATCGACACCGGCTTCATGGTTTATAACGAAACCAACTGCCCGCTCCTCGCCCGTCTCTTCGCCGCGCTGCAAGTACCCGTTAAAAAAACCACCCGGTCGTTCTCCGTGCGCGACGATCGCTCCGGACTCGAATGGAGCGACCGCTCGCTCAACCACCTCTTCGCCCAGCGCAAGAATCTCGCCGACCTGCGCTTCCTGAAATTGCTGCGCAGCGTTCACCGCTTCAACCAAGAGTCGGCCGCCACGCTCGACGATCCCGAAACCGACGGCATCACCCTCGGCGAACACCTCCGGCGGCGCGGCTACGGAGAGGATCTCTTCAATCTTCACCTCGCTCCGCTGGGCGCGTCCCTCTGGAACACCCCGCCCGATCTCCTGCTGTCGTTTCCCGCCGGCGGCTTTCTGCGCTTCTGCCAAAGCCACGGCTTTCTCGGCTTCCGCCACCAACAAGCCTGGCTCGCCGTGGACGGCGGCGCGCGGGAATATCGCGACCGCCTCATCGCCCCGTGGCGCGACCGCATCCGTCAAAACTGCGCCGCCGTGCGCATCATCCGTCATAACCATGGCGCCGGCGCCATGGTCATGGCCAACGACGGCACGACCCAAAGCTTCGACAAGGTCATCGTCGCCACGCACGCCGACCAGGCCCTGCGCCTGCTCGTCAACCCCACGCCCGACGAGGCGCGCCTGCTCGGCGAGTTCAACTATCACAAAACCACCGCCACGTTGCACACCGACTCCGCCGTGCTCCCGCGCACGCCACTCGCCCGCGCCGCTTGCAACCACCAGCTCGCGGTCGGCCCCGACGGACGCCCCAGCCCGGCGACCCATTACTGGATGAATGCGCTGCAGGACCTGCCCGGCCCCGAGCACTATTTCGTGAGCTTCAACCGCCCCGAGGCGATCGATCCCGCGAAGGTTATCAAGCGCATCGACTACACCCAGCCATCCCTCACGCCCGGTGCGCTCCGCGCCCAAGCCGGTCTGCCGGGGCTCAACGAACAGGCTCGGAGCCACACCGAGACTTATTTCGTCGGCAGCTACTTCCGCCACGGCCTTCACGAGGACGCCCTGATGAGCGCGGTCAAAGTGAGCGAGCTGGTGCTCGAAAAAGACCCTTGGACGGCGTGAGTCCGAACCGCGCGCGTTATTTCACCGCCGCGAATTTCCGCAGGTACTTGAGCGCAACCTCGAACTCGTTCGGCAACGGAGCCTGAATCGTGACCGGCTCGCGCGTGACCGGATGCTTCACCGTCAGCCGGCTGGCGTGCAGCGCCAATCGGCTGATGAGCGGCTTTTCGTCAACGCGGCCTTTGTAGCCGCGCTTGAGCTGCGACAGCATCAACTGCGTGACGCCGTCCCCGTAAAACGGATCATTGAGAATCGGCAGCCCGCTGAACTGAAGATGCACGCGCAGCTGATGGGTGCGTCCCGTCAGCGGACGGCATTCGACAAACGTGAATTTCTGGAAGCGCTCCAGCACCAGCACCACGGTCTGGCTGGCCTTTCCCTTTTTTCGAATCGTGCGCATGCGACCGGGGTTCGCCTCGTCCTCGATCAAATCGCGATCCACGAAAAACGCGTCCGGCGGCAGCGGCGGCGCGTCCTCGTTCGGCGCGAACAACTCCGGCGCGGGCAGCCCCGTGCAGATCGCGTGATAGACCTTCGCCACCGTCTTCGATTGAAACTGGCCGCTGACAAAATCGAGGGCGGCCTTGGTCTTCGTGCACAGCAAAATGCCGCTCGTGTCCGCATCGAGCCGGTGAACGTTGGCCACCTCGTGCCCCATTTTGTCGTGCACTAGGCCCATCAAATTCTCCCGCTTCTTGTCCCAACGATCGGGCGCGACAAGCATGCCGCTGGGTTTGTCGAACGCGATCAGCGTGTCGTCTTCGTATATCACGGACGGGATAGGCATGCGGCGACCATCGATGAGCCCTCCCCGCGCATCCCGCAAGCTTCCCGAGCGGGCGCCGTCGTCGCATAACTTTTCGTGCGTCCGGCCCCCGGATGCGCTAAGGGTTGTTCCAGGAGCTCTCCGCTCCCGCCGCTCTTCACCCCATGAGCAAACCCCGCTACGTCCTCGCGCTCGACCAAGGCACCACCTCCTCGCGCGCCCTCGTGTTCGATCATGCCGGCACGATCGTCGCCTCCGCCCAAAAGGAGTTTCGCCAACTGTACCCCCGGCCGGGCTGGGTGGAGCATGATCCGCTCGAAATCTGGTCCAGCCAAAGCGCGACCGCCGCCGAGGCCCTCGACCGCGCTCACCTGTCCGCCGACGCCATCGCCGCCGTCGGCGTGACCAACCAGCGTGAAACCACCCTCGTGTGGGACCGCGAAACCGGCCTGCCGGTTTACAACGCGATCGTCTGGCAGGACCGCCGCACCGCCGACGACTGCGCCCGGCTGAAGAACGACGGCCTCGAACCGCTCGTCACCGAAAAAACCGGCCTGCGGCTCGATCCCTATTTCTCGGCCACGAAACTTCGCTGGATTCTCGATCACGTGCCCGGCGTCCGCACGCGGGCCGAGCAAGGGAAGCTCCTCTTCGGCACCGTGGATTCGTGGTTGGTGTGGAAACTGACCGGCGGGAAAATCCACGTGACCGACGTCACCAACGCCTCACGCACGCTCCTCTGCAGCCTGCGTACCGGCGACTGGGACGACGCGCTGCTCGATCTCTTCACGATTCCCCGGGCGCTGCTCCCCGAAATCAAATCCAGTTCGGAAATCTACGGCCGGGTGGAACCCGACCTTCCCGCCGCCGGCGCGCCCATCGCCGGTATCGCCGGCGACCAGCAGGCCGCGCTTTTCGGCCAGGCGTGCTTCACGCCCGGCATGGCCAAAAACACCTACGGCACCGGCTGCTTCCTCCTGATGAACACGGGGGAAAAGCCCGTCGTCTCGCACAACAATCTCCTCGCCACCATCGCCTGGCGCATCGGCGGAAAAACCGAATACGCGCTCGAAGGCTCCGTGTTCATCGGCGGCGCCGTCGTGCAATGGCTGCGCGACGAACTCGAACTCGTGAAGGACGCCGCCGAGCTGGACGAGCTCGCCGCCTCCGTGCCCGACGCCGGCGGGCTTTTCCTCGTTCCCGCTTTCGCCGGCCTGGGCGCGCCGCACTGGGATCCCTACGCCCGCGGCACGATCGTCGGCATCACCCGCGGCACGCGCCGGGCCCACTTCTGCCGCGCCGCCCTCGAAGCCATCGCGTTCCAGAGCGCCGATCTCATCGCCTGCATGGAGAAAGACAGCGGACTTCCCTTGAAGGAACTCCGCGTTGACGGCGGCGCCTCACGCAGCCGTCCCCTGCTCCAGTTCCAAGCCGACCTCCTCGGCACACCCGTCGTGCGCCCCCGGTGCGTCGAGACCACCGCCTGGGGCGCCGCCTGTTTCGCCGGACTCGCCACCGGATACTGGAACGACCGTGCCGAGGTCGCCCGTGCCGCGGTGGCCGACACGATCTTTTCGCCTGCGCCCGATCGCTCCGGCATCGCCGCCTTGCGTCGCAACTGGGCGCGCGCCCTCGAACGCGCCAAAAACTGGGAAGCTCCCCTCTGAACCATGCAACGCGCCTCCTTCCTGGATCGCCTGCGCAACGCCACCGAACCCTTCGACATCATCGTCATCGGCGGCGGGGCCACCGGCCTCGGCGCCGCCGTGGACGCCGCCGCCCGCGGACATTCCGTCGTGTTGCTGGAGCGTGGCGACTTCGCCAAGGGCACCTCCAGCCGCTCCACCAAGCTCGTTCACGGCGGCGTGCGTTATTTGCGCCAGGGAAACATTTCCCTCGTGCTCGAAGCGTTGCGCGAACGCGGCCGCCTCGCCCGCAACGCCCCGCATCTTGTCCACGACCTCGCCTTCGTCATTCCCAATTACCACTGGTGGGAAGGCCCGTTCTACGGGGTCGGCATGAAGGTCTACGACCAGCTCGCCGGAAAACTCGGCCTCGCTCCGTCGCACGTCCTCAGTCGCGAGGAAACCATCGCGCGCATCCCCACCATCGAGACCGAGCACCTCACCGGGGGCGTCGTCTATCACGACGGACAGTTCGACGATTCGCGCCTCGCCATCAACCTCGCGCAAACCGCCGCCGAGCTCGGCGCCGTGGTCGTCAATTATTGCAACGTCACCGGCCTGCTCAAAGCCGCGGGCGCCCTCACCGGCGTGAAAGCGCGCGATGCGGAAACCGGCGAGGAATTCGAGATTCGCGGACGGGCCGTGATCAACGCCACCGGCGTCTTCGTGGACGAGATCCGCCGCCACGACGAGCCCGCCGCCGGCGATCTCGTCGCCGTGAGCCAGGGCATCCACCTCGTGTTGCCCAAGAAATTCCTGCCCGGAGGCGACGCCATCATGATCCCGAAAACCGCCGACGGTCGCGTGCTCTTCGCCGTGCCATGGCACGATCGCGTCGTCGTCGGCACCACCGACACACCGCTCTCCACGCACTCGGCCGAACCGCGCGCCCTCGACGAGGAGCGCGCCTTCCTGATGGAACACGCCCGCAAGTATCTCGCCGACGACCCGGCGGACGACGATGTCCTGAGCATCTTCGCCGGTCTCCGGCCGCTCGTGAAAACCGGAGGCTCCGGCGACACCGCCACGCTTTCCCGCGATCACGCCATCGTCATCAGCGAGAGCGGACTCATCACCATCACCGGAGGCAAATGGACCACCTACCGCAAGATGGCCGAAGACGTGATCAACCAAGCCGAGATGCTCGCCGGAATCGAACACCGCCCTTGCCGCACCGAGGATCTTAAAATCCACGGTCACACGTTCGCCGATGCTTCCGACGCCCCACTCAAGACCTACGGCTCCGACGCCGCGCACATCAACGTACTCATCCGCGAGCGCCCCGAGCTCTCCGCCCACCTGCACGAGCGCCTGCCTTATCAACACGCCGAAGTCGTCTGGCACGCCCGCCGCGAAATGGCCCGCACGGTCGAAGACATCCTCGCCCGCCGGACGCGTGCGCTGCTGCTCGACGCGAAGGCCTCGATCGAGGCCGCCCCCGCCGTCGCCCGCCTCCTCGCGGTAGAGCTGAACCGTGACGCGACCTGGGAGCGCGCCCAAATCGACACCTACACGGCGCTCGCCCGCGGTTACGTTTACACCGACCCCGCCAGCCGGGGACGGATAAACGGGATGGCACAGGGATAGCGGTAGCACTCGCCATCGGACGCCTTGATGGCGGCGATGATGGCGAAAATAAACGAGGCGATACCGAGCACGATCAGCAGGGGAATGCCGATGATCACAACTATCAGCGGAAGGCAGACGAGCGCATAAATGAGCAGCGACAGGTGGAAGTTGAGCGCCTCGCGAGCGTTGGCGCGGACGTAGGCGGACTCGTCCTTCATCACGAGATAGACGATCAGCGGGAGTAAAAGGGCCACGCCCAGAAAGCCGGAGAGGTGGCAGAGAACGGCCCAGAGCTTATCGTTGCCGGCGGGAACGGACGAGGAGGAGACAGATGAGGTGACGGTTTCCATGGTGAGAGAGGTAAAGCGGACTATTGACTGAGTTCCTTCAGGGTTTGATCGCGGATGCTCGAGCTGGTCAAGGTGCCCGCGAGCTTGATCGCCTCGGCGCTGAGACCGAAGGCCTTGAGCGCCAGAGCGGCGGCACGGATGGCTTGGTCGCGGGTCGACCCGTTGCTCATCTGCTTGAGCGCGTTTTGAACGATCTCCGTCTCGCCGGCGCGAGCGGCATCGACCACGAGCGAGGACAGCGCCTCGTCTTTTTCGGACCAGTTGGTGATGGTGGAGGCAGCGGAAAGGCGAATGGCGAGGTCACGACGAACGGCGTCAGAGGTCGCCGCGCGTTTGGCGACGAGATTACCCCTGGCCGGGTGCCAGCCCCCACGGACGAACAATTCGGCGGCGGCGAGGGTGGCTTGGTGCACAAGGTGAAGATCGGTTTCGTCAGGAGCGGCGCCGGTGAGCTGGCGTTGACCGAGCCGGTGCAGATCAATGGTCAGTTCATCCTCCAGATCGGAGGAGGGAACCGTGCGCCAGGGCCGCCGCTCTTCCGCGGGGACGGACGGCAGATCGGGCGCTTCCAGCGCGGCGACAAAACCCGGGCAGGCGCCGCGACGGGCAAGCTCGGCGCACACCCGAAGGAGGGCGTCGACGCGGGTCTCGTGCCCGGCGCCGGAAGCGGACTCCTGGTTGAGCCATTCGTTGACCAAGGGCAGCAGCATCTCGTGCTGAAGAGTGATCGTTGCGGAGAGCCGGAGATCGTCGATCCGGGTCCGCCCGGAGGCAATGTCGGCGGAGGAGGGTTTGGCGGGACGGCCGGAAATGGCGGGATTCAGTCGCACGATCAAGTCGGCGGGGATCTGATCCGGCGCGGTCCAAGCGATGTCGGAGGGCGCGTATCCGGTTCCATGGATGTTCAATCTGAACTCCGTGGTAATGCCCGGATCGTAATGCACCCGGGCGACGCCGCCGGCATCGGTGAAGAGCGGCTGGGCGATGAGGTTGATTCCGGCGAAAACCCCGGAAGGGTCGACGAAAGCGCCGGCCAACGGCTCCCGCGTCACCGTATCGACCACATGGATGCGAATCTCTCCCGTAAAATGACGCGCTCCGCCGGCCGCCGGCACGGGGGCGGTTTGCGCCCGGCCGGCCTCGCCCGCGGCCAGGGTGGCGGCGAGAAGCGCATAGGAGGAGCGAACGTTGTTGGAAACAAACTCAATGTGATCGACGACCTCGCCGGGACGGGGATTCGTGACCGTGGTGACGGTGGCGCGGGAGGTGGCGCTCCACTCGGGCGTGCCGGGGCCGCGCCAGACGATTTTGCTGGCGAGGTCGGAAAGCGGCTCGACGTCCTCACCGGGGAGGCGCTGCCAATCGAGCAGATGGACGCCGTAGCGAAGGGGGATGGAGCGAGTGTCGCCGTCGGCGTAAACGAAACGAAGGGTGGCGATCACCACGCCCACGGGATCCTGCCAGTGGACGGCGTGCAGGAGATGCAACTCGGCGAAGGCGCGACCAACGGGAATGCTCACCTGGTCGGGCATGGGCGTACCGTTGGAACGAGAGCTTGTTTCCGAGCCGGAGAGGAGGACCTGGCCGCCGACGAGGAAGGGAATGCCGTCGAAGGAGTGAAGGCCGCGCAGGGCACGGAGTCCGTAGCTTTTCCCGTCCGTATCAGCGAGGAAAGGCGAGGTCCAGTAGGGCGCGAGATCGAGAGCGCCGCTCGGAAGGGGCGGAAGGTCGGAAACCTTAACCACGGGCGGCGCGGGCAATTTAACGACCGGATGAACCGACTGGACCGGTGTTGAGACATTGACCCGATGATGATTGCTAGAGAGCCAAAACAGTCCGCCAGCCACAAGGGTCGCCAAAATACAACCGGCCAGCACCACCGTCGCCAGCAGCCAGCCGGAGCGGGAACGCGGCGCGGATTGCGCGAACGCGGCCTCCACCTCGCGGCGGGTGAGCACGACCAGAGTCCAGATTCCGAATACGACGCCAAGGCCCAGGCCTTGAAACGTGAGGATGGCAAGGATCGCCGCGGCCATCGCAAAACCGCGCCCCCGCAGCTGACGCATCCGCCACGCGCCGATGAAGGTCAACAGGGGCGGCAACAGGAGCAGTGCGGCCATCGCCAGAGCCAACGCCAGCCTCGCCCACACGGGGGGACTGGCCGGACCCGGCGCGGCTGGCACGAACAGACCGTGCGCCAAGCTCGCATTCCCCAGCAGAAACAGCGCGCCGATCCCGATGAACAGAAGATGGAGCGCCGATGCGACCATCAGCCCGATCGCCGGCGTGGAGAGCTGGCGAAGTGGTTCCGCCGGATCCACGGGCGTGACCGGCGGAACCGCCGGCGAGGCCTGATCGAAGGATTCCTTGACCTCCGGCCGGCGCAGCACGACCAGCGCCCAGATGCCCACACCCAATTCGATAAGCGACCAGAATGCGGTGAGCAGGTGGGTGGGTGATGCGAACGAAAACAAGACGCCCAACGCACCGATCACGATCAACAGGATGGCCCCCGTGCAGGCGGATCGATAATAGCGCAGGCCGTGCATACGCCGGGCCGCCACGATCACATAGATCGCCGCCGCCACATGCAGCAGCAGCCAGCCGATCACGAAGAGAATCACCAGTCCGGCCATCGCGCCCATCCAGGGAACGACTTGGGAGAGGTTGAACTGATTCATGCCGATCATCCCGCCGACCACGGGCAAGGCCATCAAAACGACGGCCCCGATGAGCAGGAAGAGGCACAAGCAGGCGAGATCGAGGGCGCTCACGATCATCATCGCGATGGCCGGCGCGGCGACTTGCGCACGCACGCCGGCTTGCGCAAGCGGCCCGGCCGGCGGAGGCGCGGCCGGCGGAGCAGGCGGCGGAGGGGTGGACGCGACGGTTTCGAGTTGGGTCTTGAACTCGGTGGCGTTGGCGTAGCGACGCTCGGGTTCCTTTTCGAGGGCGCGCAGAACGATCTCGTCGAGACGGACGTCAAGGTGGACGCGACGGGAAGGCGGTTGGAGTTGTTTTTCGTCGGGCAGCTCGCCGGTGAGCATCTGATACAGGACGACACCGAGCGCGTAGATGTCGGCGCGGTGGTCGACTTCGGCGGGGC
>Ga0136846_1224899_pt1 | contig 10397 bp, 9 predicted proteins | sample HopSoiMetagenom2_FD_96841 | JGI IMG/M metagenome (GOLD analysis project Ga0136846, IMG submission 96841) | Grasslands soil microbial communities from Hopland, California, USA - 2 Assembly 2016 (version 4) | ecosystem: Environmental > Terrestrial > Soil > Grasslands | place: USA: Hopland... | reverse complement strand
GGGTGGCTCAAGGAGGGCGCTCACGTCAACGCCGTCGGGTCGTCGATCCCGACGACGCGCGAGCTGGACACGCAGACGATGGCCGACGCCGCGCTGTTCGTCGACCGCCGCGAGTCCACGGTGAACGAAGCAGGCGACTTCCTCTTCCCGCAGCGGGAGGGCGCGATCGGCCCGGACCACATCCGCGCCGAGATCGGCGAGCTCCTAATCGGCGCCGCGGAAGGCCGCTCCTCCGACCGCGAGCTCACCGTCTTCAAGTCGCTCGGGCTCGCGGTTGAAGACCTCGCGGCCGCCGAGCATGTGCTGCGCCGCGCCGAGGCGGAGAACGCGGGCGTGGTGGTCTCGCTGTGATCGCCGTCGCCGAGATCGAGCGCGCGCGCCGCGTGCTCGACGGTACCGCGATCCGCACGCCGCTCGTGAGGCTCGACGTCGAGTCGGACGCCGAGATCTGGCTCAAGCTCGAGGTCCTGCAGCCCGTGCGGTCGTTCAAGATCCGCGGCGCCGGCAACGCGATCCTGCAGGCCTCCGACGAGGAGCTCGCAGGCGGCGTGCTGACCGCGAGCGCGGGCAACATGGCCCAGGGTGTCGCCTACGCGGCGCGTCTACGCAGCGTCCCCGCGACGATCGTCGTCCCAGAGCACGCGCCGCAGACCAAGATCGACGCGATCGAGCGCTACGGTGGACGCGCGATCAAGGTGCCGTACGACGAGTGGTGGCAGGTCCTCGTCACCGGCCGCTCCGAGCACGCCGAGGGCCTCTTCGTCCACCCGGTCGACGACGAGCGGGTGATGGCCGGCAACGGGACGATCGGGCTCGAGCTGCTCGAGCAGTCGGAGGACTTCGACACCGTCGTCGTCCCCTACGGCGGCGGCGGCCTCCTGACGGGCATCGCGAGCGCCGTGAAGGAGGCGCGGCCGGACGTCCGGTTCTTCGCGGCCGAGCCGGAGACCGGCGCGCCGGCCGCCGCGACGCTCGCCGCCGGCACGCCGACGCCGGTGGAGTACCTGCCGTCGTTCGTCGACGGATCGGGGAGCCGTGAGCTGATCCCGCGCGTCTGGGAGCACGCGTCGCAGCTGCTCGACGGCGCGTTCGCGCTGCCGCTCGACGAGGTCGCCGCCGCCGTTCGCACGCTCGCCGAGCGCACACGGGTCATCGCAGAGGGCGCGGGCGCGCTCTCCGTGGCGACCGCGCTCTCCCCGCGGCTCGCCGGGGCGCGGAAAGTCGTCTGCATTGTCTCAGGAGGCAACATCGATCCGGCCGTCCTCAGTCGTATCCTCGTGGGTGAGCAGCCATGACGAATGTCGTCGACCTCACGCACCACCTGTTCGACGAGATGGCGGTGTACCCGGGCATCCCCCAACCCGCCTTCCGTGCGATCGCACGTGTGGCCGACGACGGCTACGCTATGAGCGAGTACCACCTGATCAACCACATCGGCACGCACATCGACGCGCCCGCGCACCAGATCCTCGACGGCGCGACGCTGGACGAGATCCCGCTCGACCGCCTGATCACCGACGCCGTCACGATCGACGTCTCCGACCTGCCGCCGGGGCCGATCGACCGGGAGACGCTCGAGCCGCGCGCGGCGGAGGTGCGCGAGGGCGACTTCGTCTTTCTGTTCTCCGACAATGCGAAGAACTACGGCTCGGCGGACTATTGGACCGGCTGGGCGTTCCCGGACGCGGACGCGGCTCGGATGCTGATCGCCCGGGGCATCTCGGGCATCGGCTTCGACGGCCCGTCCTCCGACCCGGTCGACACGACGACGTTCGATCTGCACCGCGTCTGGCTCGGTGCAGGCTGCCTGATCCTCGAGAACCTCACCAATCTCGGTGAGCTGCCCGTGCGGTGCCCCGTCGTGATCGCCCCGATGAAGGTGCGCGATGCGAACGGCGGTCCTTCCCGGGTGTTCGCGTTCCCGCCCGACTCTCCGAAGGAGGACGCATGACGAGCCCCACCCGCCGCGCCGGCGAGCTCCGGCACAACATCCTGAGCGTCGTCGACGCGTTCGCGCAGTCGGTCGCGCTGCTCTCGCTCGCGCTCGGTGTCGCCTTCGCCAGCTCGGCCGCGGCCGGATACACCGGCCCGACCGTTCCGCTCTCGTACCTGATCGCCGGCGTCGGCAGCCTGTGCCTGGCCTCGGTGATCATCCGCTTCACGCGTCGCATGGCGTCCGCGGGCGGCCTCTACACGTACATCGCGCGCGGCCTCGATCCCCGCAGCGGCTTCCTCGGCGGCTGGCTCTACGGCGGCGGCTTCGCCGTCGGGATCTCGTTCGTGCTCGTGATCGCGTCGTTCTTCCTCTCCATATTCTTCGACGCGCACACCGGGATCACCCTCGGCTGGTTCCCCTGCTTCTGGATCCTGCTCGCGCTGCTCGCGGTGGTCTCGTTCCTCGACATCCGCGTCTCGACGCGGCTGCAGCTGCTGCTCGCCGTCGTGGGCGTCGCGTCGATCGTCCTGATGGCGATCGTGATCCTCGCGAAGGGCGGCGACTCCGGCGTCTCGCTCCAGCCCTTCAATCCTTCCAACGCGCCGTCGACGAACGCGATCTTCCTCGCCGTCGTGCTCGCGTTCACCGGGTACATCGGCTTCGAGGCCGCGGCCGTGCTCGGCGAGGAGGCGGCCGACCCGCTGCGCGCGATCCCGAAGGCGATCCTGACGGCCGTGGTCGTCGCGCTCGTGTACTACGTGTTCGTCACGTGGGCGATGTCGCTCGGATTCGGCGTCGACAACGCCGCCAAATGGGCGCAGGACCCCGCGGCGGTCGACACGCTGGCGACGCGGTACGTCGGCAATTGGCTCTCGGTGATCATCGACCTCAGCGTCGCGGCGAGCGGCTTCATCGCCGCGCTCGCCGGCGTCAACCTGACCGCGCGCACCCTGTTCGCGATGGGCCGCGAAGGCGGGCTGCCGCGCGCGTTCGCGTGGACGCACCCGCGCTTCCGGACGCCGTGGTTCGGCATCGCGGTCTCGCTCTTGATCACGCTGCTCCTCGGCGTTCTGCTCGCACATCGCGACAGCTTCGGCCCGATCACGTACTTCGTCTTCATGGCGACGACGGCGACGATCGGGATCCTGATCACCTACATCCTGGTCGCCGTCTCCGGGATCGTCTATTTCTCCCGCCACCGCGCGGGCGGCTACAACGTGTTCCTCGACCTGCTCGTGCCGTTGGCGGCGATCGCGATCTGCGGCTACACGCTCTGGAAGACGCTTCGCCCGACGCCGCCGTATCAGCACCCGATCACGTGGGCCCCGTGGCTCGGGCTCGCGTGGCTCGCGCTCGGAATCATCGTCGCCGCGTGGCTGCACGCGACCAAGCCGAAGCAAGTGGAGACGTTCGGGAGCATTCTCGGGGCGAGCGAGTGACGACGACCGCCTACTCCGTCGAGGCGGCTCGGGCCCGCTTCTCGTCCCTCCGCGGCGGCTTCGCGTTCTTCGACGCGCCCGGCGGGACGCAGGTGCCGGACGAGGTCGGCGAGGCGATCTCGGCCGCGCTCCGCGACGCGTCGGGCAACCTCGGCGCCCCGTACGCCACCGGCCGCGCGGTCGAGTCGATCCTCGCGCGCGCGAAGGACGACGGCGCGCGCTTCCTCGGGTGCACACCGGACGAAGTCTCTTTCGGCATGAACATGACGACGCTCGACTTCGCCCTCTCCCGCGCGGCGGCGCGCGACTTCGCGGCGGGCGACGAGGTGCTGACGACGGAGCTCGACCACGACGGCGGCGTCGCCCCGTGGGTCGAGCTGGCCGCGGACAAGGGGCTCGTCGTCCGGATCGCGAAGGCGACCGACGAGCTGACGGTCGACTACGACGACCTCGAGCGGCAGCTCACCGAGCGGACGAAGGTGGTCGCCTTCGCGCTCGCCTCCAACGCGACCGGCACCGTCGCCGACGCGAAGCGGATCTGCACACTCGCGAGGGAGGCCGGCGCCGTCTCGTGGGTCGACGCCGTCCACTACGCCGCGCACGAGCCGATCGACGTTGGAGAGCTCGGCTGCGACGTGCTGCTCTGCTCGCCGTACAAGTTCTGCGGGCCGCACCTCGGCCTGGCCTATGCGCGTCGGGAGCTCGCGGAGTCGTGGCGGCCGTACAAGGCGCGGCCGTCCTCCTCGACCCCCGTCGGACGGCGGTTCGAGACCGGGACCCTCCCGTACGAGCTCCTCGCCGGGTTCAGCGCGACGATCGCGTACCTCGACTCCCTCGGCGGACTTGCGGTGCTCCGCGACTACGAGCGGGCGCTCGGCGAGCGCCTCCTCGAGGGCCTGCCCGAGAACGTGACGCTGTACGGCCCGCGCACGATGGCCGGGCGGGTGCCGACATTCCTGTTCAACGTCGATTCCGTGCTCGCCGACGACGCCGCGCGCCGGCTCGCCGAGCGCGGCCTCGGCGTCTGGCACGCCGACAACTGGTACTGCGTGGCGCTCGCGGCGCGCCTGCCCGACCAGTCGCTCCGGGCGGGGCTCGCGCACTACAACACCGCGGCGGAGGTCGACCGGCTGCTCGAGGAGCTGGCGGGGCTCGCGAGCCGCTGACCACCGGCCCAAGCAGCCTCTCTTGACAGGCACCGGCCGCTCCGCCGCCGAAGGGGATTTTGCGGCGGAGCGGCTGATGCGCCCCCAGACGCCAGGTGTGCGTCCCTGCTCTCCCTCCAAGCATCGCTCATGCGCCTGAGCTGGACCTATGAATCGCGTGTGGAAGCGCGGAGGGTCCTAGGACCATCGTCTCATTGCCTCACGGACCTCTGACGTAGGAGGCTCCCCCTGCTCTCCACCCGATGGAGGTCTACCCGAGGTTCGTCGAGTCGCAGCCGCCATCAGTCCTCGCGCGTCGCTTGCCAAAACCGCTCCCTGGTTGGTCGCGCCGGCGAATCGCAAGGACCTGTGACCCGCCCAGGTACACGGACCCTGGTGGGGGCGGCGTTGCGAGCCACCGCTAGGCCGCAGCGGTGGGCTTCGACGGCGGAGCGGGCGTCCAACGCCCGCTCCGCTCTCGCTTCGAATCCGATTACCCCTTCTGCGCCGTAGGAGGGGTGACCTCGACTTGGGTGGGAGGACCATGAAGCGACTCGGTTTTCTGATTGCCGTCCTGGCACTGGCAGGGACGGCGCTCACGACGGCTCTCGCAGGGACTGACGCGGTCAAGAAGCCGGTCTGTCACCGCACCTCGTCAGCGACGGCGCCGTACAAGAAGCTCAAGGAGACGACGGCCAAGATCAACGCGCACCCGGCCGACATCTTCCCGGTGCCGAAGGGAGGCTGCCCGAAGACCCTTCTGGCGGCGACGGGCGGGACGGCCTTCAACGTCACGTTGGTCGGTGACTCGGAGACCCCGAAGGGCGACCCGGTGGGGAACGGAACGGCGACGATCCGCCTGCGCGCAGGACAGGGCCAGGCATGCTTCAAGCTCGCCGCCAAGGATCTCCCGACGGCGGTGGCAGCGCATATCCACAGCGGCGCTGCGGGCGCATCCGGGCCCGTCGTCATTCCGCTGAAGACGCCGGGCGATGACGGCACGTCGAGCGGCTGCACGAACGCAACGCGCTCGCTCGTCGCGTCGATCCTGAAGAACCCCGGCAACTTCTACGTGAACATCCATACGGCGGAGTTCCCGGGCGGGGCCATCCGCGGCCAGCTCGTCGGCAGCGACGCCTCGGCGGTCGGCACCGTGTTCTCGATCACGCTGAACGGCTCGACCGAGCCGAACGCGACGGGGACCGCGGTCGTCAGGCTGCTTCCGACCGGCGTCGTCTGCTTCCGGCTGCACGCGGCGAACGTCACGCTGCCGACAGTCGCGGCGCACATCCACCGCGGCGGCGCCGGCGTGAACGGCCCCGTCGTGGTGCCCTTCACGGCGCCCGACGCGACCGGCAACTCGGACGGCTGCACGACCTCGACGACGGACCTCGTCAACGAGATCAAGGGCAGCCCGGCCGGCTTCTACGTGAACGTCCACACGAAGGAGCACCCGGCCGGCGCGATGCGCAACCAGCTCGGCTAGCTCTTCCTATCTGGCTCAGTGGACGGCGGCTCGGGCGATCCCGGGCCGCCGTTCACGTGCGCGTGCCGGCGTGCGCGGACGCAGCGGACTGACATATCATCGCCGCGATGGTCGGCTTGCGGGTGCTCGACGACGACGCAGCCCGCATGGTGGTACGTGTCTGCGACGCGATCGTCCCGGGCTCGGCGCGCGTGCGGCCGGAGGTGTACGTCGACGCGCTGCTCGCGGCGATGGACGACCCGACGCGCGACGCCGCGATCGCTGCGTTCGCTTCGGTGTCGACCGGCTCGCTCGACGACCACGCCGGCACACCCGACTTCATGTGGGTGCGCGCGCTCGCGATCGAGGCGTTCTACAGCGACTTCGTCGCGCCCGGCGTCGAGGCCCGCGGTGCGTGGGAGGAGATCGACTTCAACACGCCCCTCGCGAGGCGCCTCGCGAAGGACTGGTCGTACCTCGGGATCGCCTGACGTGAGCGAGCGCTTCGACGTCGTGGTCGTCGGCTCGGGCGCGGGCGGGGGCGTCGTCGCGGGCGACCTCGCCGACCGCGGGCGCAGCGTCCTCATGCTCGAGCTGGGACCCCACAGGACGGCGGCCGACTTCACGCGCTGGGAGGCGAAGGCGGCGCACGATCTCTGGTGGCCGATCCGCTTCGCCCTGATCGACGGCGGCGCGGGCGGTGCCGTTGCGCTGATCGCCGGGCGCTGCGTCGGCGGCAGCACGACGATCAACACGAAGGTCGCGCTGCGCGCGGACGAGAAGGACTACGCGAAGTGGCACGAGGCGAGCGGCCTCGTCGGCGCCTCCGGCTCGCCGTTCGGCCCGGACGACCTCGACCCGCATTACGAGCGCGTCGAGCGGCGGCTCGGCGTCCGCGAGCGCACCGACTGGCGGAAGAGCGTACGCACGGTCGAGCCTGCCTTCCGCGCGCTCGGCGCGCCGCTCGAGGCCGTGCACTCGTACACCGACGCGAACTGCATGAGCTGTGGCTCATGCCTGCAGGGCTGCCCCACCAACGCCGGCAAGTCGACGATGAACACGTACATCCACGACGCCTGGGCGGCCGGTCGGCTCGAGGTGCGCGCGAATGCGTACGTCGACAACGTCGTGGTCGAGGACGGCGAGGCGACGGGCGTCGAGTACGTCGACGAGGAGGGAACGCGCCGACGCGTCGACGCGGGTGTCGTCGTCGCCGCGGCCGGCACGCTCAACACGCCGCAGCTGCTGCTGCGCTCGGCGCTGCCCGACAGCCCGAGCTCGCGGCTCGTCGGCCGCAACCTCGGCTTCCACCCGGCCCGGCTCGTCTACGGCCTGTTCGACGAGCCGCAGGACAACCACATGGTCTATCCGATCACCGCGCATGCGATGGGCCACCAGCACGACGAGAACGGCGGCTTCGTGATCGAAGCGACGACGATCCAGGACCCGATCGGCTTCGCGACGACGCTCGAGGACCAGAACGGCCCGATCTACGGCGACGCGCTCGTCGAGGCCCTGCGCGCCTTCCGCCGCTGGGTCGGGCTGCTCGTGATGGTGAACGACGACAACAACGGCAGCGTGCAGCTGGACGCAAGCGGCGTCGAGTCGTACAGCGCGGCCTTCACGCCGCCCGAGCAGGAGCGGATCGACGGTGCGCTCGACTTCACGCGCGACGTGCTGCGCGAGGCCGGCGCCTCGACCGTGCGCTGGACGGGCCTGCTGACGACACACGTCCAGGGCACCTGCCGGATGGGCAGCGACCCGGGGCGGTCGGTCGTCGACGCGGACGCGCAATCGTGGGACGTGAAGCGCCTCTACGTCGGCGACGGCTCCGTCGTCCCGCGCACGCTCTCGGTCAACCCTTCGCTCACAATCATGGCGCTCGCCGACCGGCTCGCCGCGCACATCGACGCCGACCCGCACGCGTACCTGTCGTGACGGAGGCGGTCCGCGACCTCGCGCACCTCTCGCACGTCGAGCTGTTGACGCCGCGGCCGGACGAGAGCCTCGCCTACTTCCGGGACCTGCTCGGGATGGAGGTCGCTGCCGAGCAGGGCGACTCCGTCTACCTGCGCGGCTTCGGCGACTACGAGCTCGCGTCGCTCAAGCTGACCGCGTCCGCGCAGGCGGGCGTCGGCCACGTCGCCTACCGCACGCACAGCCCGGAGGCGCTCGAGCGGCGCGTGCAGGCGCTCGAGGAGGGCGGCGCCGGCGGGCAGTGGCTCGACGGCGACCGCGGGCACGGCGCGTCGTACTCGTTCCTCGACCCGGATGGGCACCGCCTCGAGCTCTTCTACGAGTCGGAGCGGTACGAGGCGACGCCGGAGCTGCAGCCCGCACTGAAGAACCAGCCGCAGCGCTACCCCGGGCGCGGTGCGGGCGTCCGGCACCTCGACCACGTCAACTTCCTCGCGGTCGACCCGGGCGAGAACCGCGTCTTCCTCGAACGGCACCTCGGTCTGCGGCTGACCGAGCAGATCGTGCTCGACGACGGCGTCGAGGCGGGCGTGTGGCTCGCGTCGAACCAGAAGTCGTACGACCTCACCTACACCCGCGACCTCACGGGCGCGCGGGGGCGCTTGCACCACATCGCGTTCTTCGTCGACCAGCGCGAGGACGTGCTGCGCGCGGCCGACATCTTCCTCGAGCACGGGATCGTGATGGAGTCGGGCCCGCACAAGCACGCGATCCAGCAAACGTTCTTCCTCTACACGTGGGAGCCCGGCGGGAACCGCGTCGAGATCTGCTCGGGCGGCTACCTGATCTTCGACCCGGCACACGAGCCGGTCGTGTGGTCGCAGGCGGAGCGCGCGAAGGGGCAGGCGTGGGGGATGCAGACCGTTGCGAGCTTCCACATCAGGGGAACCCCGCCGGTCGCGGAAGAGGAGGCGCTGCTTGCCGGCGCCGCACGATGAGCCCTCGTACGACGTGAACGGCGAGATCGTGGAGCGCTGATGGAGGTCGCGGTGCTCGGCCTCGGCGAGGCCGGGGGCAGGATCGCGTCCGACCTCGCCGCCGCGGGCTGCGCCGTGCGGGGCTGGGACCCGGCGCGCACGCTCGACGGGATCGACAACGCCGAAAGCGACGTCGCAGCCGTGCGCGACGCGGACGTCGTCCTGAGCCTCAACGCGGCGGGGGCCGCGCTCGACGTCGCGCGCAGCGTCGCAGGCTCGTTGAGGGCCGACGCGGTCTACGCGGACCTGAACACGACCGCGCCCGCCCTGAAGCGCGGGCTCGCCGGTGTGGTCCCCGTCCCGTTCGCGGACGTCGCGCTTGTCGGAATCGTCCCGTCGACCGGCCTGCAGACGGCGACGCTCGCCTCCGGCCCGGGCGCCGAGCGGTTCGCCGAGCTGCTGCGGCCGCTCGGCATGCCCGTGGACGTCGTCAGCGGCGAGCCCGGCGACGCCGCCGGCCTGAAGCTCCTGCGCAGCGTCTTCATGAAGGGCATGGCCGCTGCTGCGATCGAGAGCGTCGAGGCGGCGGAGGCGGCCGGCGTCGCCGACCGCGTGCGCGCCGACATCGCGTCGGTGCTCGGCGAGCCGGTCCTCGAGCGGCTCCTCACCGGCAGCCGCCTCCACGCCGTCCGCCGCGCGGAGGAGATGCACGCCGCGGCCGAGCACGTCCGCGAGCTCGGCGTCCCCCCGCGCGTCGCAACGGCCGCCGCCGCGTGGCTCGAGCAGCTGCGCGACTCGTGACGCTAGGTGTCAGACACCGTCACAGCGAGACGAACGGCGACGCAGGCCCGCAAAGGTGTCTGACACCGTTGCGGGCTGTCGGCGCGGCCCGGTCTCGCGCAGACGGTGTCAGACACCGGTGCGCGCGGATTGCGCCAGCGCGACGAACGTGTCGAGCGCGGTCGGATCGAGCAGGGCGTCCCTGCTCGCGACCTCCTCGGGCGCGGCGCCGCGCAGCAGGCGCTTCACGGGCGCCTCGAGCTTCTTCCCGGTGAGGGTGCGCGGGACCGCGGGGACGGCGTCGATGCGGTCGGGGACGTGACGCGGTGAGAGCTGGTCGCGCAGCGTGCGGCAGATCCGGGCCTGCAGCTCGTCGTCGAGCTCCGCGCCGTCGACGAGCACGACGAACAGGAGCAGCTCGCCCGCGCCGCCCTCGTCGTCCTCGAGATGCACGACGAGGCTGTCGGCGACCTCCGGCAGCTCTTCGAGGACGCCGTAGAACTCGCCCGTGCCGAGGCGCACGCCGCCGCGGTTGAGCGTCGCGTCCGAGCGCCCGGTGAGGACGCACGACCCGTACTCGGAGAACCTGATCCAGTCGCCCTGCCGCCAGACGCCGGGGTACATCGCGAAGTAGGAGTCGCGGTACAGCGACCCGTCGTCGTCGCCCCAGAGCCCGACCGGCATCGACGGCATCGGCTTCGTTACCACGAGCTCGCCGAGCTCGCCGACGAGCGGCCT
>Ga0136846_1236400_pt1 | contig 10398 bp, 4 predicted proteins | sample HopSoiMetagenom2_FD_96841 | JGI IMG/M metagenome (GOLD analysis project Ga0136846, IMG submission 96841) | Grasslands soil microbial communities from Hopland, California, USA - 2 Assembly 2016 (version 4) | ecosystem: Environmental > Terrestrial > Soil > Grasslands | place: USA: Hopland... | reverse complement strand
GATATAAATACAACACACTGTGCCGGCTGTAAGTCCCAGGATATTAAGAAAGGAAAAGCTTTTATTTTTCCAGATATTACGCCACGCAATTTTTAAATAATGCCTGATCATACCAGATATTTTGAATTTTCTTATTCGGTTCTTAAACTTTTGATAGGGTTGGCAAGTGCCGCTTTTATCGCCTGTACACTTACTGTAACCAGTGCAATGAACAATGCTATTCCCCCTGCAGCAGCAAATACCCACCAGTGCAGATTTACCCTGTAAGCAAAATCTTCCAGCCAGTTATGCATCACCCACCATGCAACTGGTGCCGCTATTACAAATGCTATCATTACCAGTCGTAGAAAATCTTTAGATAACAATCGCATCACAGATCCCATAGTGGCTCCGAGTACCTTGCGGATACCTATCTCCTTCACACGCTGTTCTGCCATATACGTAACCAGTCCAAATAATCCGAGACAGGCGATCAATATGGCCAGCAAAGCAAAGGCAATTGCGATTTTTCCTACACGCTGCTCACCTTTATACATTTCATTGAAGGAATCATCCAGGAAACGGTAGCTAAAAGCATGGGCTGGTGCCATGGCTGTCCATTTAGCTTCAATCTTTTTTATCAGTCCCTGCATATCCTTTGTTTTGAGCCGGAAAGAGGCCGCATATGGACTGTATTCATAGGCCAGTGCCAATGGCCCGATATTCTGTTTCATGGACTGGAAATGAAAATTCTTAAGCAAGCCGATAATCCTGAATGGGACCATCTTGTTAGTATTGGAAAAATCCTGAGAATAGATAACCTTTCCAACCGGGTCCCCAGGCCCAAGCGTCCTGGCAATGGTTTCATTAATAATAAGCGAATTGCTGTCGCCGAATTCCCGGGAAAAATTCCTTCCCTTTAACACCTCCATTCCAAAAACCGGAATATAATTTTCATCCACCTGCCATACCTGCATATTGAAACCATTATGTGAATCCATCACGGCATCTTTAGAGAAGGCGTAATCTGAACGGTAAGATGGCACAGGCAGGTATCCGCTATATGTACCATTAACAATTCCTGGTAATGTCAAAACCTCCTCTTTAAATGCCTTTGCCTGGTTTCCTAATGCACCCGTATTATTTACAATCAACACCTGTTCTTTATTAAATCCGGGATTCGTGTTTTGAATGAAACTCAACTGGCTGTACACAACCAGGGTGCCTACTATTAAAATGATACAGGTTGTGAACTGGAATACTACAAGCGCATTGCGGATAAAACTTTTCTTTGATCGAACTGCCAGCTGCCCTTTTAAAACAGTAATAGGCTGGAACCTGGATAAATAAAAGGCCGGATAACTGCCAGCCAGTAATCCCACTATCAATGGCATCAATACCAATATCACAAGCAGGCGGTTATCAAGCAGATCACTTAAGGCAATTAATTTACCAGTCATATTATTATAATAGGGCAGTAGAAGATAAACCAGCCCGAGTGCAATGACTGTTGAGATAAGCGCCACGGTTACTGATTCCACGAGGAATTGACCAATCAGCTTTCCTTTCTGACTTCCCAACACTTTTCTTACTGCCACTTCTTTAGCCCGGTTGGAAGAGCGGGCTGTAGAAAGATTCATGAAATTGATACAGGCAATCAGCAGAATAAACACTGCTACCACCGAGAATATATATACATACTGAATATTGCCTTTGGCCTCCAATTCATCAGTTCTGTCTGACCGAAGATGAATTTCCGTTACAGGCACCAGGCTGTATTTCAGTTTGTTTCCTGCCTTCTCAAATTCGTCCATGCTCTTGATATCCATATATTGCCTGGCTTGCGGCAGGATATATTTGTTAATTACTTCTGCAAATTTTCGTTCGAAGGCTTTATAATTCACACCTTCCTTCAGGACGATATAGGTGTAAAAATTATTGCTGAGATAATTACCCCACTGGTATCGTACATTGTCCATGGAGAAAAAGAAGTCAAACCGGAAATGAGAATTAACTGGCATGTCTTTAATAACTGCAGTCACTTTATAGGGTGTATTACCCCTTTCTATTGTTTCTCCTACTGCATTCGGGTTATTAAAATACTTGATAGCCATTCTTTCAGTAATAACTACAGTATTGGGATCATTGAGTGCGGTCCTCGTATCACCATATAAAGCGGGTAGTGAAAAAACATCAAAGAAAGTGGAATCAACATTGGCTATATCGGGCTCGTTGATAAATTCATTTCCCTTTTTTATTTCTCTTGACCCATTGACAAATATTCGGGTAAACTGCTCTACCTGCGGATAATCATTTTTCAGGGCCGCGCCTATTGGGTCCGGACTTTGCCCTATTGAAAAAGAGGTACCTCCAAAAAGGATATCTGAATTGATGCGGAATATTCTATCTGCTTTTTTATTATACCGGTCGTAACTCAATTCATTAATTACAAACAATGCGATCAGTATAAAACAGGCAAGCCCGATAGATAAGCCAAGAATATTGATCACCGAAAATGACTTATTCTTCAATAGATTGCGCCAGGCGGTTTTTATGTAATTCTTCAACATGATGTTTCAGGTTTACCAGTGATTATTTATTCTGTTCGCAATGATTTCACCGGGTTGGCCAGCGCAGACCGGATTGCCTGGTAACTCACAGTTATAAGGGTAATGAGCAACACTCCCCCAGCAGCCATCGCAAACATCCACCACTGAATCTCGGTGCGATACTGGTAATTCTGCAACCACTGATGCAGGAAATAATAGGCAACGGGTGCTGCAATACAAAACGAGATAAGTGACAGTGCAACAAACTCCCTGGAAAGCAATTTCCACAAGCTAAAAACCGATGCCCCTATTACCTTGCGGATACCTACTTCTTTGGTACGTTGCTCTGCAATAAAGCTGGCCAGCCCAAATAGTCCAAGGCAACTGATAAAAATTGCCAATATGGCAAAAAGATTTGCCAGTTTCCCTATACGGTCTTCGGCAGCAAACTTGAGTGCATATGCTTCGTCAGCAAATTGATACGTGAAGGGGACTGAAGGAGTTAATTTTTTGAATACTTCACCTACTTTGGCCAACGCACTGGTAATTCCTACACCTGCCTTTAACCGGATATTTATCCAGTTAGTGTATTTGCCCGGCATAAGATATACGGTAGGGACTGCAGGTTCATAGGGCGACTCCATCACCATATCTTTAACCACACCAATAATGGTGAAGGTTTTGGGATCTCGCCATCCTGGTGCCCAGGTCATATTCTTTCCAACCGGATTCGATAGGCCAGTGAGTTTCGCGAAAGTTTCATTTACTACAAATGCATCTGAATCGGATTTAAGCTCGCTTGAGAAATCGCGACCATACAGGAATTGCCAGCCTATCGTTTTTCCATATTCTGAACTGACTGAAAGGGTACCGCAACCATTTCGAAGCGGCACCTCTGTGCCATCAATTGAGAAACCACCATTCCACATGGTTATGTCTGTAGTGGAACCTCTTGATTCAGCTACTTCTTCAACCACACCTGTATTTTTCAATTCTGTCCTGATCAGATCATAATTCTTATAAAATTCACCAGTTTTCTTTTCAATCGTCAATAGATTATTTCGATTGTACCCTACAGGCCGGTCTTTCGCATAATGTATCTGCTGCGCAATGACAATAGTTGTAATGATCAGGATCACGGAAACGGTAAATTGAACAACAACCAGCACCTTTCTTGGAGTGGAAGCCCATCTGCCTGCCCTGAACGTACCTTTTAATACTTTAACCGGTTTAAATGATGAGAGGTATAAGGCAGGGTAGCTTCCTGCGATCAGGGAGGTGAACAGGATACAGATAATTGCAGCTATCCAGAAATATGGATTGCCAAAGGGCAAAACAATCATCTTGTCTGCAAGCCTGTTAAATCCGGGGATAAAAAGTGCCACAAGCCCAATGCCTGCAACAAAGGCCATCATGACCACCATGAATGATTCCCCAAAAAATTGTTTGATCAATTGGCCGCGTCCGGATCCTATAGTCTTCCGGATGCCCACTTCCCGCGCCCTCTTTTCCGAACGCGCAGTTGAAAGATTCATAAAATTGATACAGGCAAGCAGCAGTACAAAAAATCCTATGAGGCCAATCATCCATACCATTTGAACAGCACGATTACTTGAAAGATCATCACGCAGGTGCCAGTCGCGCATTGGCATCAGCCAAAGCCTCTCCGCCAGATTCCGCTTATCTACATTCGGAAGTTTTTTAAGAATATTATATTCGGCATCTTTAATCACGGCTGAAACCTTTTCGAAGTCCACCCCCTTTTTGGCCTGCACAAAAGTTTGAACAAAATAATTATCCCAACTTTGATTCAGTACCCATTTGTTCGCTGAAGTCCAGAGATCAAAGGGAGCGAAGAAATTCATTCCGTAGAATTCCGAATTATGTGGGATATCCTCATATATACCGGTAACCTTTGCATCCATTTTGGAGTTAATGGTGACAACCCTGTTAATAGGATCTACGTTACCAAATAATGATTTTGCGGCAGAAGCTGAAAGCATGATCGATGCCTGTTCATTAAGCCCTGCTCTTGTTCCTTTCAGCATTTTCAATGACAGCATTTCGGGGCCACCAGGCTCAATGAACTGTCCTTTCTGCATCAGGGTGGTTTCACCATTTTTTACTACGAAGTCTAGTTCTTCAGCAGCCATCACTACATGATCAAAATACTGGCTATAGTCGCTTCTTAATAAGCCGGCCAGGGGATATTGCATCGTAGTATAGGCATATGGCCGTCCCTTATCGTCAACTCCTTTGCGCGTTACTTTCGCAATACGATCATAGTTATCATGCATCTTGTTAAAAGATAGCTCATCCCATACCCAGAGGCCGTTTACAATCGCAACAGCAATTCCCACGGCAAGTCCAGTGATATTAATAATGGAAGAAACCTTACTCCGGGTAAGGTTGCGCCAGGCGACTTTAAAATAGTTTCTGATCATACTGGTTGTTTTCTCATTGACAGGTTAAATTCATTCTGTTCGTAATGATTTCACGGGGTTAGCAACGGCAGCTTTTATGGCCTGGAAACTTATGGTCAAAATTGTTATGACTACTGCTGCAATAGCGGCTGCTACAAATACCCAGGGCCCGATGGTTACCCGGTATTCATATTTCTGCAGCCAGTTTTGCAGGAAATACAATGCAAGCGGGGTAGCGATCACACAACTGATCAATACCAGTACTACAAAATCTTTCGATAATAATAACCATACCTGCTGCACGGAAGCCCCCAGCACTTTGCGAATACCGATCTCTTTTGTTCTTTGTTCTGCCATATATGCGGCAAGACCAAATAAACCCAGACAGGAAATGAAAATCGCAAGAATGGCAAAGATGCCAGATAGTTTACCGATTAATTTTTCGAGCCTGAATTTGGTGGCGTAAGATTCGTCTGCAAACGTGTATCGGTATGGAGAAGAGGGATTGTATTTATTAAATATGGGTGTTAATGCAGCAATTGCATCAGCTGTTCCAACTTCTGGCTTTAATCTATACATAATGGAAGACTCTCCGCCATTTGAGAAAATAAATATTGTTGGGTCTGCTGCCGTATAAGGGGATACCATCAGCGCATCATTTACTACTCCCACCACACGAAGTTTGCGTCCATTCCTGCCAATAATCTGTTCCAGTGGTTGTTTCATGCGCATCTTCTTAACCGCACTTTCATTCAGTATCACGCTGAGCGTGTCATTTAGCCCATTGAAATCCCGCCCTTCCTTAAAGCTCATACCCATCGTCTTGAAATAATCATTCCTTGCAAGAATAAAACCCAGCTCGAGGGTTTCATTTCCCTGTTTGCCGGGCCAGAAATCCAGATCGCCGTGCCAGTAAATATCAGTAGCTGGGCTGGAGGAGAAAGTAACACTGGAAACTATTCCTTTTTCAAGCATTTCGTTTTTCAGCGCATCGTAATTTTTTTCAAGATCTTCACTTCTATTCGTAACCATTAGTCTGTTTACATCGTAGCCTGTAGGACGGTTTTTTGCATGCTCTATTTGTCTGTAGATAATAATTGTGCTAATGATTAATGCTACCGAACAGGTGAATTGCGTAACCACCAGTACCTTTCTGGGTAGTGTAGCAGCACGCCCGGCCCTGATCGCACCCTTCAATACCTTAACCGGCCTGAAAGAGGAAAGGTAAAATGCTGGACGGCTGCCGGCAATCAAGGCGGATAGTATTACTGACCCTAACATTATTGCCCAGAAAACCGGGTTAAACCAGGGTATGTGTATGGAAGTGCCGGTTAACTGGTTAAATGGCGCCAACGCCAATTGAACTAATAACAGCGAAAAAAGGAAGGAAATCAAAGTCATAAGAAAGGATTCTGCCAGGAACTGAATGATCAATTCCTTTCTTCCTGACCCAATTGCCTTACGTACACCAACTTCTCTCGCCCTCTTTTCAGAGCGGGCAGTAGTTATATTGATGAAATTAATACAGGCAATCAGGAGCACCAGTAAACCTATAACACTGAACATGCGCACATATTCCATAAACCCTTCCTTCTCCTTTCCATTCACATAGTTATTATAAAGGTGCCAGTTCTTCATAGGCTGCAATACCACATAAGATTTCGACGCATTGCTGTTATTGGGCTCTGTATGCTCGATGTTTCTTATTTTTTGGGAAACCACTGCATAACTGGCCCCATTCTTCATCTTGCTGAATACCTGGTACGCGTTCTCACTAAAACCTCCCGCACGATTTTCCCTTACATAATCATACGTAGCCTCCAGATAACTAAAAGGCACCACAAAATTGAATTTCATACTGGAATTGGAAGGAATATCCCTGATGATGCCTGTAACTTTCAGGTCACTTTTATTTTCATACCGCACCATTTTATTGATAGGATCAGCATCCCCAAAAAGAGATTTGGCAGTTGATTCCGTCAGCACAATGGAATAAGGATCACTTAACGCAGTATTTGCATTCCCATTTTTAAATGGGAATTGAAATACCTTCAAAAAATCACTGCCTGCCTGGTAACCATTTAAATATAATTTCTTCTCATCTACGCTCAATACATGCGAACCACCCCAGTCTGATTCAACAACATATTCCAGATCTGGTATCTCACGACGCAGCGCATCTGCCAGCTTAAGAGATGTACTGGTAAAATTGAGCGTATCACCATTAGCGTTAAAATTCCGCCGAACCTGATATACGGACTGATAACCAGGAAGGAATTTATCAAAACCGTATTCGTTATAAACCCAAAGCCCAATTAATAAGGCTACAGCCATACCAATTGCCAATCCAAAAATATTGATGGCAGAAAAGAACTTGCTCTTCACCAAATTCCTCCAGGCTACTTTAAAATAATTTCTGATCATAGAATTAATTTATCAATTCAGAAACGGATTATTCATTTCGTAAAGAGTTCACCGGGTTAATCAGCGCAGCCTTGATTCCCTGGAAACCGATTGTCAGCAATGCAATGCCAATTGCCACGATCCCTGTGCCCACAAAAACCCAAATATTAATATGTATACGGTAGGCGTAATCCTGCAGCCATCCATAAGTAAAATACCAGGCTATTGGAGAAGCAATCACCAGTGCAATAATTACCAGTTTAATAAAGTCTTTAGATAATAAACCTACAATGCTTAAAGCCGTAGCGCCCATTACCTTTCTTATTCCAATCTCTTTCGTGCGATTCACACCTGCAAGAGCAGCTAATCCAAATAAACCAAGACAGGCCAGGAAAATAGAAATACCACCAGCCCACCCAACAATACTGCTCCACCTGGTTTCAGCTTTATAAAACTGATCAAATTTGTCGTCCAGGAAACTATACTGGAATGGAACGCCGGGAGCCAATGCCTTCCACAATTTTCCAAGGCTTGCCAATGCTGGCGCTGGATTGCCTGGTTTAAGACGAACAAAGAACCGGGATGGAATGAACGCCGGGTTAACGGAAAACATTTGCGGACGCACTTCCCGTGTCAGGTCTTCAAAATTGAAATCTTTTGTTACACCTATTATTGTTAAGGCAGCTTTTTTCCCCTTTGGTCGTAACAATTCCTTCCCAATTGCCTCAGGAGGTGTAATTCCCATAAAAGATTTGACAAAGGTTTCATTTACGATGACTGAATTTGTTGAATCGGAAGTAATTGCAGGATTGAAATGCCGGCCTGCAATTAATTTCATTCCCATTACACGCAGGTAATCATAATCAACTGGGTATTCTATTACCCCTTCTACTTTATCACCAATCTTAATTCCACCTCCCATTTGGCCCTCCTGTGCACCTAATCCGATGGCAGAACTGGTAGAACCCAATATGCGTGGTTCAGACTTTAATGCCTGGCTAAAAAGGGGATACACTTTCCGGGTATCGATATTTCCGGCCGATATGGCCACCACATTTTCTTTTGCAAACCCTAAGTCCCGTGAATGCATGTATGCCAATTGCTGCAGTATGATAACTGTAGCTATGATTAATCCTATTGATAATACAAACTGGAAAGTGACCAATGATTTGGTAAATGCATTGGATCCTGATAAGCGTATTTTGTTCTTTAATACGTCCAGCGGTTTAAATTGGGATAATACAAGCGCCGGATAACTCCCAGCCAATAATCCAGTCACCAGTATTAAGCCCATCAGCAGAGCAACCATTTCAGGATATTGTGAAAAGGAGAAATGCAATGATCTTCCGGAGAGCTCATTAAAAAATGGCAATAATATATAGGCAAGTAATAATCCCAGGCCAGCAGAAAGAATACTTAATATCAGTGATTCCGCCAGGAATTGTCTTGCCAATTGACCCCTCAATCCGCCCATCACTTTACGCATTCCCACCTCTTTTGCCCTTCCGGCAGAACGGCCAATTGCCAGCGTAGTGAAATTGATACAGGCAATTAGCAACACGCCTGCAGCAATACCAATCAGTATCCAGATATTTTTGGGGCTTACCGCAGCCTGATCAATCTTGACATTAGTGTGTATGTCTCGCAGCGGTTGCAATCCAATACCACTTGGCATGGCACCTGCCCCATCCCATATTCCTTCTTTTATCATCATTTCTGCATCGTCTCCACTATATTTCTTTCGGAAAGAAGCAAGCCGTGCAGGATCATTCATCAGGTTACTGCCATTGCGGAGTTTTACAAATACTTCAATACCGATGGTCATATGCCAGTTATCGGCACTTGCCTTACCCTCCGGAGTGCCCAGCACATAATCAAAGCTCCCAAGTATATCATACCTGATGGAAGAATTGCCGGGAATATCCTTTGTTATGCCACTTACTACAAAGGTTTCAAATTTTTCATTGATCTTGATATCTACCGTCCTTCCAAGCGCATTGGCTTCGCCGAACAATTGTATTGCCTTTTCTCTGGTCAGTACAATATTCGATGGATTCTTTAATGCAGTTGATGGATTGCCGTACAGGAATGGAAAACTGAATACCGTGAATAACTGGGGATCTGCAAAGGAAACTTTTATATCCAACATTTTATCTCCTGTGCGCACCAGGTGCGAGCCCCAATCGCCCTGTATGCGAACATAATCCTCCACCTCCGGCAGATCCTGTTTCATCGCAGGGCCTAATGGAGTGGTAGATGCAGGCTCACTACCTGACCTTGGCTCCTTTCCTTTAAAATCCCACCAGTTATAAACCCTGAATATCTGCGCCGCATTTTTATGAAAGCGATCGAAGCTGAATTCATTTACAGCATAAAGAAGGAATAAGCTGAAACAGGCAATGCCGATCGACAACCCGGCAATGTTGATAAAGGACAGCGCCTTCTGTCTTGCCAGGTTGCGAACAGCGATCTTGAAATAGTGCTTGATCATGACTATACTTTAAGTGATCGGTATATAATAATGAACCGTCAATATCTGCAGTTATAATTTTCACGCTTTGCGAACGGCATACTACTGTGTCCGCAATGATTTCACAGGGTTGGCAATAGCTGCCTTGATGGATTGATGGCTAACAGTTATCACGGAGATAAGGAATGAAAGCAGGCCGGCAAATAGAAACACCTGCCATTGAATGGATACATGATAAGGATATTGCCGCAGCCACACATGCATCAACCACCAGGCAACAGGGCTTGCAATAAGAAATGAAACCATAACCAGTTTCAGGAAATCCTTTGATAATAGAGCCGTAATACCAGTTACTGATGCACCCAATACTTTGCGCACACCAATTTCTTTAATACGGTTCTCCGCCATATAGGTGGCAAGACCAAACAGGCCCAGGCAGGAGATAAATATGGTAAGCGCAGCAAACAATGCCGCCAGCGTACCAGTCCTTTCCTCTGCTTTGAACTTGGCGTCATAATTTTCATCCACAAAATTGTATTCAAATGGATACTCAGGATTATATTTTTTGAAGATG
>Ga0136846_1235240_pt1 | contig 10398 bp, 5 predicted proteins | sample HopSoiMetagenom2_FD_96841 | JGI IMG/M metagenome (GOLD analysis project Ga0136846, IMG submission 96841) | Grasslands soil microbial communities from Hopland, California, USA - 2 Assembly 2016 (version 4) | ecosystem: Environmental > Terrestrial > Soil > Grasslands | place: USA: Hopland... | reverse complement strand
TGACCGCGTTCCTCGCCTATCTGATGCAGATCGTCATGTCCGTGATGATGGCCACCTTCATGTTCATGATGGTGCCGCGCGCGGAGGTGTGCGCCGAGCGCATCGAGGAGGTCCTCGGTACGTCGTCCAGTGTCGTCCCGCCGACCGCTCCCGTGGTGGAGCTGCGGCGGCACGGGCACCTGGAGATCCGCGGGGCCGGGTTCCGCTATCCGGGCGCCGAGGAGCCGGTGCTGAAGGGCGTCGACCTGGTCGCCCGGCCGGGTGAGGTGACCGCGGTGATCGGCTCCACGGGCAGTGGGAAGTCGACGCTGCTGGGCCTCGTACCGCGACTGTTCGACGCGACCGACGGCGAGGTGCTCGTCGACGGCGTGGACGTGGCCACCGTGGAGCCGAAGCTGCTGGCCAGGACGGTGGGACTGGTGCCGCAGAAGCCGTATCTGTTCGCGGGGACCGTGGCGAGCAATCTGCGGTACGGAAATCCGGACGCCACGGACGAGGAGCTGTGGCGGGCGCTGGAGGTGGCGCAGGGCAAGGAGTTCGTCGAGCGGCTGGACGGCGGGCTCGGCGCGCCGATCGCGCAGGGCGGCACGAATGTGTCGGGCGGTCAGCGTCAGCGGCTCGCGATCGCGCGGACGCTCGTCCAGCGGCCCGAGATCTACCTCTTCGACGACTCCTTCTCGGCGCTCGACTACGCCACGGACGCGGCCCTGCGGAAGGCGCTCGCGCGGGAGACCGCCGAGGCGACCGTCGTGATCGTCGCCCAGCGCGTCGCCACGATCAGGGACGCCGACCGGATCATCGTCCTCGACGAGGGCCGGGTCGTCGGCACCGGCCGCCACCACGAGCTGATGGCGGACAACGAGACCTACCGGGAGATCGTCCTGTCCCAGCTCACGGAAGCGGAGGCTGCCTGATGGCCGGGCCCATGGGGCGCATGATGGCCGGAGGCGGCCCCGACCAGCAGTCGCTGGACTTCAAGGAGTCCGGCAAACGCCTCCTGTCCCAGTTCCGGCCCGAACGGGCCACGATGTACGTGATGCTGTGCGCGGTGTTCGTGAGCGTCGGCCTGTCGGTGGTCGGCCCGAAGATCCTGGGGCGGGCGACCGACCTGGTCTTCTCCGGCATCATCGGACGTCAGTTCGATAGCGGCAGTACGAAGGCCGAGGTCCTCGCGGCCATGCGGGCGCACGGCGAGAGCGGCATGGCCGACATGCTCTCCGGTACGGACTTCACGCCGGGCAAGGGCATCGACTTCGGCGCCGTGGGTGAGGTGCTGGGGATCGCGCTGGTCGTGTTCGTCTGCGCCGGGCTGCTGATGCTGGTGGCCACGCGGCTGGTGAACCGGGTGGTCAACCGGACCGTGTCCCGGATGCGCGAGGACCTGCAGACGAAGCTGTCGCGGCTGCCGCTGTCGTACTTCGACCAGCGGCAGCGCGGCGAGGTGCTGTCCCGTGCGACCAACGACATCGACAACATCGGGCAGACGCTCCAGCAGTCGATGGGGCAGCTCATCAACTCGCTCCTCACGATCATCGGCGTGCTGGCGATGATGTTCTGGGTGTCCTGGCTGCTGGCGCTGGTCGCGCTGGTGACCGTGCCGCTGTCGTTCTTCATCGCCACGCGCGTCGGCAAGCGGTCGCAGCCGCACTTCGTGCAGCAGTGGCGGACCACCGGCAAGCTGAACGCCCACATCGAGGAGATGTACACCGGGCACACCCTCGTGAAGGTGTTCGGGCGGCAGGACGAGTCGGCGCAGCAGTTCGCCGAGCAGAACGACGCGCTGTACGAGGCCGGGTTCAAGGCACAGTTCAACAGCGGGGTCATGCAGCCGCTGATGATGTTCGTCTCGAACATCAACTACGTGCTGGTGGCCGTGGTGGGCGGGCTGCGGGTCGCTTCGGGTGCGTTGTCGATCGGTGACGTGCAGGCTTTCGTCCAGTATTCGCGCCAGTTCTCCATGCCGCTGACGCAGGTCGCGTCGATGGCGAACCTGGTGCAGTCCGGGGTCGCGTCCGCCGAGCGGGTCTTCGAACTGCTGGACGCGGAGGAGCAGCATGCCGATCCGGTGCCGGGGGTACGGCCGGAGGAGCTGCGCGGGCTGGTCTCGCTGGAGCACGTGTCGTTCCGGTACGAGCCTCAGAAGCCGCTCATCGAGAATCTGTCGCTGAAGGTGGAACCCGGGCACACCGTCGCGATCGTCGGGCCCACGGGGGCCGGCAAGACGACCCTGGTGAACCTGCTCATGCGGTTCTACGAGGTTTCCGGCGGCCGGATCACCCTCGACGGGGTGGACATCGCGTCGATGTCCCGGGACGAACTCCGGTCAGGGATCGGGATGGTGCTCCAGGACACCTGGCTGTTCGCCGGGTCCATCGCGGAGAACATCGCGTACGGGGCCGCGCGGGAGCGCGAGGTGACGCGCGGGGAGATCGAGGAGGCGGCGCGGGCCGCGCACGCGGACCGTTTCATCCGTACGTTGCCGGACGGGTACGACACCGTGATCGACGACGAGGGGGCCGGGGTGAGCGCGGGCGAGAAGCAGCTCATCACCATCGCGCGGGCGTTCCTGTCCGATCCGGTGATCCTGGTGCTGGACGAGGCGACGAGTTCCGTGGACACACGGACGGAGGTGCTCATCCAGAAGGCGATGGCCAAACTGGCGCACGGGCGGACGTCGTTCGTGATCGCGCACCGGTTGTCGACGATTCGGGACGCGGACACGATTCTCGTGATGGAGAACGGGGCGATCGTGGAACAGGGAGCCCATGAGGAGCTGTTGGGGGCGGACGGGGCGTATGCGCGGCTGTACAAGGCACAGTTCGCGGAGGCGGTGACGGAGGTGGACTGACCCTCCGGGGGGGGTTCTCGCCCCCTCCGTCCCGTCCCGTCCCGTCCTCCGGGGCGCTGCCCCCGAACCCCCGCTCCTCAAACGCCGGAGAGGCTGAAATACCCAGCCCGTCCGGCGTTTGAGGACGAGGCCCCTTCAGGGCCGAAGCGGGGGTCTGGGGGCAGCAGCCCCCAGGGGCGGGAAAACGCACCCTCAGTCCAAGTAGCCCCGTAGCTGGTCCGCGAACGTGTGGTCGCGGAGTTTGTTCAGGGTCTTGGACTCGATCTGGCGTATGCGTTCCCGTGTGACGCCGAAGATGCGTCCGATCTCCTCCAGCGTGCGCGGGCGCCCGTCCGCCAGCCCGTAACGCAGTTGGACGACCTTGCGTTCCCGCTCCCCCAGCGTCGACAGCACCGCCTCCAGGTGTTCCCTCAGCAGCAGGAACGCCGCCGACTCGACCGGGGACGCGGCGTCGCCGTCCTCGATGAGGTCGCCCAGCGCCACATCGTCCTCCTCGCCCACCGGCGCGTGCAGCGACACGGGCTCCTGGGCCAGGCGCAGCACCTCGCTGACCCGCTCGGGCAGGAGGTCCAGGTGGGCGGCGACCTCTTCGGGCGTCGGCTCGTAGCCGCGTTCCTGGAGCATCCGGCGCTGGACGCGGACGACCCGGTTGATCAGCTCGACCACGTGTACGGGCACGCGGATCGTCCGGGCCTGGTCGGCGAGGGCGCGGGACATGGCCTGGCGGATCCACCAGGTCGCGTACGTCGAGAACTTGTAGCCGCGCGCGTAGTCGAACTTCTCGACGGCGCGGATCAGGCCCAGGTTTCCCTCTTGGACGAGGTCGAGCATCGTCAGACCGCGGCCCACGTACCGTTTCGCCACGGACACCACCAGGCGCAGGTTCGCCTCGATCAGTCGGCGCTTGGCCATCCGGCCCATGACGACCAACCGGTCCAGGTCCAGGGCGAGTTGGCTGTCCAGGTCGGAGGCGAGTCGCAGTTTCTCCTCGGCGAACAGGCCGGCCTCGACCCGGCGGGCGAGTTCGACCTCCTCGGCGGCGGTGAGCAGCGGTATACGGCCGATCTCGCGCAGGTACTGGCGGAACAGGTCGGAGGAGGGCCCGCTGGTGTCGGCGCGGGCGGGAGACCGGGCGGGGGTGCGGGCGCGCAGCCGTTCGGCCGGCTCGACGGGTTCGAGGGGTTCGAGGGGTTCCATCGGCTCGATCGCCTCGATCGGTTCCGCCGTCTCGGCCGCGTCCAGCTCATCCGCGTGGTGCGCGGCGCGGCTCTGCGGAGGCACGGCCGCGATGACCTCAGGGACATCGGTGATGTCCGTGACGTCCGCGTTCTCGGCGTCGGGCTCCGTGACCGCCGTACTGCCGTCGGTCTGGGTGAGGGTCTGGGTCTGCACGGGGGCGGCCTCCAGGATGATCGCTGCTGAGGCGTACGGCAGCGGTACTCGGGGGGCGGAGTGGGCGGCCTCACCGCTGTCCGTCCCGTACGCGTTGAGCGGAATCGCGGGGGTCTCGGACCCGTTGGGGACGGGCCGGCCGCGCTCCGAGGACTCAGGCACCGGAACCCAGTGTGGAGTACGACACATCGCCGCCACGAGGGGCGTGCGACGACTTTCTGGGTCCGGTGTGTGACCGAGTGGTTACCGACGCCCCAACCTCGAACACCCGTTCGCCCGATTCGCGTGTACGAAACGCAGGTCACCGTCCGCCGCGAAACCGCCGCCGAGACTCAGAGCGCCGCCGCGCCACGCTCCCGCAGGGCCTGGTCGTACTGCTGGAGTACCCACAACTCGTTCTGCACGGCGGCCAGTTCGGCCGGGTCTCCGTGGGTGGCCAGGCGGGTGTGGGTCACCTGGACCTCCTGGATGCGGCGTTCCACCGCCCTGCGGCGAACCATGACCAGCTGATCGCTCGCGTACACGTCGTCGACCGTTCTGCGCATGATCGCCTCGACCGCCAGCTCCGTCACCATGGAGCGGACGGTGTTGTCCGGGGCCACCTCGCGGACGCGGACCAGGTATTCCTGGGGGTCCTGGACGCCGTACTCCGCGCCGCCCGCCTCCATGATCGCCTGGCGGACCGCCGCGTAGGGGGCGGCCGTGAACTCGTCGATGCCGTAGGCGTCGAAGGCCGGGGACACCAGGTCGGGGCGCTGGAGGGCGAGTTTGAGGAGTTCGCGTTCGGTGGCGTAGACCGGGTTGCGGAGGTTCAGGGCAGGCCCGGAGGGGCCGCCGGAGCGCGCGGAGGTCTGCTCGTACGGCTGCGTCCGGCTCTGCCCGCCGGCGGGAGCCGGGCCCTTGCCGCCGCGGTCGCGGGCCCAACGGGCCAGCTGCGCCACCCTCTTGACGACGAACTGGGTGTCCAGGATGCCGAGCATGCCGGCCAGTTGGACGGCCACCTCGTGCTGGGCGCCGCTGTTCTTGATGCGGGCCACGATCGGGGCCGCCTCGTCCAGCGCCGCCGCGCGGCCCGCCGGGGTTTCGAGGTCGTAGCGCAGGGCGATCTGGCGCAGGGCGAACTCGAAGAGAGGGGTGCGGGGTTCGGCGAGGTCCGCGACGGCCTGGTCGCCCTTGGCGAGGCGCAGGTCGCAGGGGTCCATGCCGTCGGGCGCGATCGCGATGTATGTCTCGGCGGCGAACTTCTGGTCGTCCTCGAAGGCGCGCAGCGCCGCCTTCTGGCCGGCCGCGTCGCCGTCGAAGGTGAAGATCACGCGTGCGCTGCCGTTGTCCATCAGCAGTCGGCGGAGGATCTTGATGTGGTCGGTGCCGAAGGCCGTGCCGCAGGTCGCGATCGCCGTCGTCACGCCGGCCAGATGGCAGGCCATGACGTCCGTGTAGCCCTCGACGACGACCGCGCGGCTCGTCTTCGCGATCTCCTTCTTGGCGAGGTCGATGCCGTACAGGACCTGGGACTTCCGGTAGATCGCCGTGTCCGGGGTGTTCAGGTACTTCGGGCCCGTGTCCGCCTCGTACAGCTTTCGCGCGCCGAAGCCGACGACCTCGCCGCCGATGTCGCGGATCGGCCACATGAGGCGGCCCCGGAAGCGGTCGATGGGGCCGCGGCGGCCTTCCTGGGCGATGCCGGACAGCAGGAGTTCCTTGTCCGAGAAGCCCTTGCCGCGGAGGTAGCGGGTGAGGTGGTCCCAGCCCTGGGGGCTGTAACCGACGGAGAAGTGTTCGGCGGCCGACTGGTCGAAGCCGCGTTCCGCGAGGAACTTGCGGCCCGCGTCCGCCTCGGAGCTGGTGGCCAGCTGCTCCGCGTACCACTGCGCGGCGATCTTGTGGGCCTCGACCAGGCGGATGCGCTCACCGCGCTGGTGGGTGGGGTTGTAGCCACCCTCCTCGTACCGCAGGGTGATGCCGGCCTGGCCGGCCAGGCGCTCGACCGACTCGGAGAAGGAGAGGTGGTCGACCTTCATCACGAACGTGATGGTGTCGCCGCCTTCCTGGCAGCCGAAGCAGTGGAACAGTCCCTTGCTCGGGCTGACCTGGAAGGACGGTGACTTCTCGTCGTGGAAGGGGCACAGGCCCTTGAGGTTGCCGCCGCCCGCGTTGCGCAGCTGGAGGTACTCGGACACGACGGCGTCGATCGGGACCGCGTCCCGAACCGCCTTCACGTCCTCGTCGTTGATCCTTCCGGCCACGTGGTGATTCTACGGGGGCGGGCCGGCACCGCTGTGACAGTCGCGGGCCCCACCGCCGCTACGGGACGAGGCTGTCGAGTGGTACGTGCGGGTTCGCCAGGGCCTCCGTGTCCACGGTGGCCCGGGAGCGGATGAGCTGCTGGATGGGCTCTGTGACGTCCCACACGTTCACGTTCATCCCGGCCAGCACCCGGCCCTCCTTCACCCAGAAGGCGATGAACTCGCGCTTGCCGGCGTCTCCCCGGATCACCACTTGGTCGTACGAGCCCGGGGGCGCCCAGCCCGAGTACTCCATGCCCATGTCGTACTGGTCGGAGAAGAAGTAGGGCACGCGGTCGTACGTCGATTCGCGGCCCAGCATCGCGCGGGCCGCCGCCGGGCCGCCGTTGAGGGCGTTGGCCCAGTGCTCGACGCGCAGCCTGGTGTCGAACAGGGCGTGGTGGAAGGCGGCCACGTCACCGGCCGCGTAGATGTCGGGGTCGGAGGTGCGCAGGCCCTCGTCGACCGCGATGCCGCCGCCGTACGCCCGGTCGGCGAGGGTCAGGCCGGCCGCCTCCGCCAGGGCGGTGCGCGGTGCGGCCCCGATGGCCGCCAGAACGTCGTGGGCCGGGTGCTCCTCACCGTCGTCCGTACGGGCCGCGAGGACCATGCCGTCCTGGCCGACGATCTCCGTCAGGCGGGCCCCGAAGTGGAAGCGGACGCCGTGCTCACGGTGCAGCTCGGCGAAGAGGTTGCCCAGCTCGGGGCCGAGCACCGAGTGCAGCGGCGTCGACAGCGGCTCGACGACGGTCACCTCCGCGCCGTACTCCCGCGCCGCCGCCGCGACCTCCAGGCCGATCCAGCCCGCTCCGGCGATCACGATGTGGCCGTTGTCCCGGCCCAGAGCGGCCAGGACGCCCTTGAGGCGCTCGGCGTGCGCGAGGCGGCGCAGATGGTGGACGCCGGCCAGGCCGGTGCCGGGGATGTCGAGGCGGCGCGGCTCGGCGCCGGTGGCGATGAGCAGTTTGTCGTAGTGGACGAGGGTGCCGTCGTCGCCGAAACGGACCGTCTTCGCCGTACGGTCGATGGCGTCGACGGTCTGGCCGAGGTGGAGTTCGATGTCGTTGCGCGCGTACCACGCGGGTTCGTGGACGAAGACGCTGTCGCGCTCCTCCTTGCCGAGGAGGTAGCCCTTGGAGAGCGGGGGCCGCTCGTAGGGGTGGTCGCGTTCGTCGCAGATCAGTATCACGCGGCCGGTGAAGCCCTCCGTCCGAAGCGTCTCGGCCGCCTTGGCGCCGGCCAGTCCGCCTCCGACGATGACGAATGTCTGATCCGCGTCGACCACTTCATGCCTCCTCGTAATAACGGGTGCCACGTTTGCCCGTGTCGCGTGGTGCCCGTGTCGCGTGGTGCCTGTGCCTTGCGTCTTGTGCCTTGTGCCGTGTGTCCCGCGTCTTGTGCCTTGGTACGGATGTCCCTGGCGAGCGTCCCGCACGGAGTGTGATGGGGGAAGAGGGTGTGGCCCGATCAGGCCACGCAGGGTCACATCTGTGTCATATGCCGTCCGGATTCGGTTCATATGTGGTTGATATGCAGTTCATATGCGGCGCTTCAGGCGGGCGTGCAGCGAACGCGCCGACGCGTCGGTGAGTGACGCGATCTGGTCGACGATCACCCGCTTGCGCGCCCTGTCGTCGGCCGCCTCGTCGAACAGCGCGCGGAACTGGGGGTCCAGGCCCTCCGGGGCGCGAGCCGTGAGCGCCTCGGCGAGCTCGGCGACCACGATGCGCTGGTCCGCGCGGAGCAGTTCCTGTTCGGCGCGCTGCATCACGTACCGGTCGGCGACCGCCTTGAGGACCGCGCACTCCAGCCGCGCCGCGCGCGGGACGACCAGTTCCGCCGCGTACCGCGTGAGCCTGCCGCCGCCGTACGCCGCGCGCGTGGCGCTCTCCGCAGCCAGGCAGAAGCGGCCGATGAGCTGGCTGGTGGCGTCCTTGAGGCGGGCCTGGGCGACCGCCGTGCCGTCGTAGCCGTGCGGCCACCACTCCTGATCGAGGAGGCGGTCGAGGGCCTCGCCGAGTTCGGCCGGGTCGGTGTCCGCGGCCACGTACCGACCGGTGGCGACCCGGAAGATCTCCTGGCGCTCGGGGTCGGCGTGCAGGTAGTTGGGGTCGATGTGACCGGCGTGCAGGCCGTCCTCGACGTCGTGCACCGAGTACGCCACGTCGTCCGCCCAGTCCATGACCTGGGCCTCGAACGTCGTCCGCGTACCGGGGGCGCCCTGGCGGACCCAGTCGAAGACCGGCCGGTCGTCGTCGTAGACGCCGAACTTGGGGGAGGCCGGGTCGGTGGGGTGCGCGCCGCGCGGCCAGGGGTACTTGGTGGCGGCGTCGAGAGTGGCCCGGGTCAGGTTGAGGCCCACGCTGACCAGGTCACCGGTGACTCCGGATTCGCCCGTGGTTTCGAGACGCGCGCGAGGCACGAAGCGTTTCGGTTCGATCCGGGTGAGGAGTCTGAGGGACTGGGCGTTGCCCTCGAAGCCCCCGCAGTCCGCCGCGAACTCGTTGAGCGCCTGTTCGCCGTTGTGCCCGAAGGGCGGGTGGCCCAGGTCGTGGGAGAGGCAGGCCGCCTCGACGAGGTCGGGATCGCAGCCGAGGGCGGCGCCGAGTTCGCGGCCGACCTGGGCGCACTCCAGGGAGTGCGTGAGGCGGGTGCGGGGGCTGGCGTCCCAGACCTGGCTACGGGTGCCAGGGGTCACCACCTGGGTCTTGCCTGCGAGCCGTCGTAGGGCGGAGGAGTGCAGCACGCGGGCGCGGTCGCGTTGGAAGGCGGTGCGGCCTGGGCGTTTGTCGGGCTCGGCCGCCCAGCGGGCGACTGCCGACGTGGCGTAGGCGGTGGGGGTGTTGTCGTTCTCGGGGCGTTGGGGGGTGGGGGTCGTGTTGGTGCTTGTGCCTGTGCGTGTGCCTTCCATGGTTCGACAGTAAGGGCAGGTACTGACAATTTGGGCGTGTGCGTGCGCCTGCGCGTCTGCCGGGGACTGTTTCGCTCGCGGGTGCGGGCCGCATGTGGCTGTCGCGCCCACGCGGCGGAGCCGCACATCGATACAGCCCCGCGCCCCTATACGGCCGGCGCCAGTTCTCTCGTCGCGGGCGTTTCCTGGGCCGCCAGTGCCTGGTCGTAGCGGTGGAGGACCAGGCGGGCCATTGCCGGGTGGGCGCCCAGGGGGGCCGACGCGATCCACGGGGCGGCCTCGGCGCACTCCGTGGCGAAGCGGCCCGGGGCGGTGAAGTACGAGGCCACGGCGATCCGGTGGCGGCCTCGGGCGGCCAGGGCGCGTACGGCGGCGGGGACGGTCGGCGCGGCCGTGCTGGCGTACGCGGGGACGACGGGCACGCCCAGGCGTTCGGCGAGGAGCTGGGCGGTGCGGCGCGTGTCGACGTCCGACTCCGGGTCGCGGGAACCCGCGGCGGCGAGGACGACCGCGCTCGACCGGCGCTGCTCGTCGGTCATCCGGCTGCGCCAGCCGGCCTCCACGAGGCGGGCGTACAGGGTTTCGACGAGCAGGGGGTGCGGGCCGAGCGGGGCCGCCACGCGCGTGCGTGCCGATGACGCCGCGGCCATCTCCGGGATGTCCTGCTTGATGTGGTAGCCGCGGCTGAGCAGCAGCGGTACGAGGACGGCCTCGGCGGTGCCGAGTTCCGCGAGCGTGTCCGGGAGAAGGGGGGCGTTCAGCTCGATGTGTCCCAGGCGCACGGGCAGGTCGGGGCGCAGTTCGCGGACGCGCTCGGCGAGCGTGCTCACGGTGCTCAGGGCTCGTGGGTCGCGGCTGCCGTGGGCCACGAGGACCAGTGCGGGCGGGGAGGGGCGACGGCTGCCGTCGAGCGAGACGAGGCTGAGCTGGCTGCCGAGCTGGCTGGTGATCCGGTCCATGAT
>Ga0136846_1207981_pt1 | contig 10398 bp, 12 predicted proteins | sample HopSoiMetagenom2_FD_96841 | JGI IMG/M metagenome (GOLD analysis project Ga0136846, IMG submission 96841) | Grasslands soil microbial communities from Hopland, California, USA - 2 Assembly 2016 (version 4) | ecosystem: Environmental > Terrestrial > Soil > Grasslands | place: USA: Hopland... | reverse complement strand
GATATGTTCGCCGCGATCAGCGAAGTGCCGATGGCCCACCAGGGCAGCGCGCGCGATGCGAGGAAGTAATCCTGCGCGTTCTTCTCGTGCGTGCCTTTCTCACGCGATACCCACTGCGCCAGCAGGAAGATTCCAACGGCGTAGATCACCAGGATGGCGATGTCGATAGTTGCCAGATTCATGAGACCCCTCTCGCTGCTGCGCCCGTGGCGCCGTTCAGTTTTTCACTTCGTTTTTTTGGGTCGCCGCGCGCAGCGCCTGCATGAGGTCGCCCGCGCGGCGTGTCAGCTCCGCGAGTGTATACGCGGGCTTGAACAGTTCGCCGCCAAATCCGAAGCCGTCGGCACCTGACTCGAGCCACGGCGCGATGTCCTGCGAGCCAACGCCGCCGACCGGATACACCTTCGCGTGCTTCGGGAGCACGGATTTCAACGCGCGCAGATGGCCGGCGCCGTACGTCGACGCGGGGAAGAGTTTCAGCTCGGTCGCGCCGGCCCGCAGCGCGCTGAACGCTTCGGTCGCGGTAGCGATACCAGGCATCACGCGCATGCCGAGTGACAGCGCGCGGCCAATCACTTCGACATCGCAGTTCGGCGCGACGACGAGCCGGCCCCCGGCGCCGTGCACCCTATCTACTTCGGCCGCGGTGAGCACCGTGCCCGCGCCGACCAGGCAATCCGGATGCGCGCGCGCGAGCAGCTCGATGGTGACGAGCGGATCCGGCGAGTTGAGCGGCACCTCGATCGTGCGGAAGCCGGCCGCGACCAGCGCCGCGCCGGTCTCGGCAGCGCGCGCGGTCGTGAGCCCGCGCAGGATCGCAACCATCTGGATATCGCCGCTCATGCTCGCTCCTTCAGCTCTGTGCCAGCGCGGCATGGATGCGGCTGAGTCCGCGAAACGCCGCGTCGTCGCCTGCCACGCGAATGCTCGGCCGGCCGAGCTTCGCGAGCGCGGCCGAGTACAAACCCGCCAGCGAATCGGCCGCCACGACATGGATGGATGTTTCCACGTTGTCGAACAGCGGCAATGCGCCCGCGCAGTCGGTGCCGATCAGAAGGCCGGACATCCAGGATGCGGCGCCCTCCGGCGTGAGTTGTTTGTCGAGTCGCAGGCTGCGCGCCTGGAATACGCGGTGGAGCAGCGGCACGCCCGCGTGCTTGCCGGCCTCGACGAGGCCACGCTCGAATTCGCGCGGCTCATGGGTGACCGGCGTATCGCGGTCACGCACGAGCACGCTGTGCTCGCACAGCAGGCGGAAGATCTCGCCGGTCGGCACGGTCAGGAACTCGAGCACCGTGCCGTCGTGCAGTGCCACCCACTTCGTGTGCGTGCCCGGCATGCAGACCAGGTGCCGGCCGCGCGCGAGCTCGGGATTCAGCTCGAGCGCGCCGAGCAGCTGGGTCTCCTCGCCGCGCATGACGTCCGGCGCGCCGAACGGATTCACGCAGCGCATGCCCGGCACGATGTGCACGTCGGGCCGCGCGCGCGCCAGCGAACCGGCGACGTTGTCGATGTCCTCGGGGCACAGTAGATAGGGCGCCTCGACCCAGCCGAACGTCGAGCCGGCCATGCCGCACAGCAGGGCCGGCAGTTCGCCGTGCGAGCGCCAGCCGGCCGTCAGGCCGTCGAACACTTCGGCAAAGCGGCCGCGCGAATCGGCCGCGCCCGGGCCCTCGCACGCATCGAGCACCGCGCCGTCGGCCGCGCACAGCCGCAGCCGCAGATTGCTCGTGCCCCAGTCCCCGGCGATGTACGCGGCAGCGCTCATGACATGTACATGCCGCCGTTGACGTGGATGATCGTGCCCGTGATGTAGCCCGAGAGCTCGTTCGACGCGAGGAACAGAAATGCGCCGACGCAATCCTGCGCTTCGCCGATGCGACCGAGCGGCGCGGCGTTCTTCATCGCTTCGAGCCGCTCCGGCGGCGTCCGCTCGTGGAACGGCGTCGCTATGGCGCCCGGCGCCACCGTGTTCACGCGGATGTTCCGCTTCGCGAGATCGCGCGCGAGGTGACGCGTGATGTTGTGCACGGCTGCCTTCGCGGTCGAGTACACGCTCGCGCCCGCGCCGCCGCCGTCGATGCCGGCGATCGAGCCGACGTTGATGATGTTGCCGCCGTCGCGAAAGTGCGGCAGCGCGGCCTGCGTCGCAGATATCACCGAGCGCACGTTGAGGTCGTAGACGAAGTCGAACAGCGCATCGTCGACGTCCGCGATCGGACGGCGCTCACCGAGGCCGCCGGCGTTGTTGATCAGGATGTCGAGGCCGCCGAGCTTCGCGGCCGCGTCCTGCACCACGCGCTTCGCCTCGCCGCGCTTCGACAGGTCACCGCGAATCAGCGCGGGCTCGGGGCCGCTGCCGGCGATTTCACGCGCGAGTGCGCGGGCCGAATCCTCGTGCGAGTTGTAGTGCAGCGCGAGCTTCGCGCCCTGGCCTGCGAAGGCGCGCGCCAGCGCCGCGCCGATGCCGGAGCTCGCGCCCGTGATGAGCACCCGTTTGTCCCGGAGGTCGTCGATGCGAGTCATGCGCGCATGTTACTGGGACGACAGCACCCGCTCCATCGCGACGCTGCCATCCGGCGGGGTGAGCCGGACGACGAGGTTGAAGGGTTCCGCCGACGGCACCCGCCGCATGCGAATTCCCTGCTCAGACGTGATGCGGCCCGACGATGCGCCGCTCGCCGATGAGAAACGCATCCGCGACCAGCTGGAATGGTCGCCAGTCCACCTCGGACTGTCCGGCCGCGCACAGCTGCGCGAAGCGCGCATACAGGCGCGGATATTCACCCGCGAGGCCGGCGTCGCTCGCGAGCGTCTTGCCGTCGATCACGAGCGTTGCGCCGCCGTTCGAGAGCTTGAGCCGACCCGTTGTCGTGGTCAGCTCGATGTCCCAGCTCTGCTCGCCCTTCTGGCGGAAATCGAGCTCCGCCACGATCGGAACGCCGGAGGTGGTCCGCATCCGCACGTTCGCCGCGATCGGCGCCTGCTGGTTTTCGGGGAATTCGAGCAGCGCCCCTTCGACCTGCACTTCGTGCGGCAGGATTTCCGTGACCACGGACAACGCATTGATGCCCGGATCGAACACGCCGAAGCCGCCGGCATCGAAGATCCACTGCTGGCCGGGGTGCCAGTGATGCACGTCCTCTTTCCAGATGATGCGGCCGCTCGTGAGCTCGCGCGTGCGCAACCACTCGCGCGCGGCATCGACGCTGGCCGCGAAGCGCGAATGCCAGGTCTGGAACAGCGTGCGGTTCAGACGCCGCGCCTCGTCGGCGAGCAGCGCGATCTGCCGCGTCGTCGCGGTCGGTGGCTTCTCGAGCATCACGTGCTTGCCGGCGCGCAGCGCCGACAATGCCGCATCGAAATGCGCGCCGGGCGGCGTGCAGATCGAGACGCAGTCGAGGTCTTTCGATCCCGCAAGCATCGCGGCGAGGTCCGGGTAGTTGGCGACGCCGTCCACCGTCGCGTTGCGGCTGGCGCACGCGACGAGCTCGAAGCGCGGGTCCGCACGCAACGCCGGGATGTGCTGGTCGCGCGCGATCTTGCCGATGCCGAGCAGGCCGATTCTCAACGTCATGGTCCCCACCGTGATCTAGTTAGTGCCAGCGGCGCCGACCTCGCGACGCCACGATCGCGATGTCGGCCGCCTGCCGGCCCGGAGCACCGCAGGATACCCGCGATGGCGGGGGCGATCACGCTGCCGTCAGCGGCGCCAGCGCCCGCACCGGGAGGCGCCCTCGATGGCCGCCGGGAGACGGGTTCGTGTATCCCGGGAGGACAAAAGCCGTCGTTACGGCCGCGACCTGTCGCCGCGCACCACGAGCGCGAGTGCTTCGCGGATCAGCTCGCGACACGCCTTGGCAGCGGCATCCGCGTTGCCACTGCGGATCGCCGCGTAGATCTTCTCGTGTGCGTCGTAGTCGGCCACGGCGCCCTTCGCCTGGTTCGTGAGCCGGATCGAGAAACGCAACGCGGTCTCGACGATCGGCGTGAGCTGATGATAGAACCGGTTGTGGCTGATCTCGAGGATGGTCGCGTGGAACGCGATGTCCGCGGCCACGGGATCGACGTGGCCCTCGAGCGCGGCTTTCATGCGATCGAGCTTCTGCTTCAGCAGTTCCTTGTCGGCATCCGTCGCCTTCGTCGCGGCGAGCGCGGCCGCGGCGGGCTCGATGCCGATGCGCACTTCGAGGAATTCGCGCACGAGACTGTGCGAGTAGTGCCGGTCGAGGATCCACGTGAGCACCTCCGCGTCGAGCAGGTCCCACTTTTCTTCGGGATGCACGAACGTGCCGACGCGCGGCCGCTGGCCGATGAGTCCCTTCGTCGAAAGGATCTTCACCGCCTCGCGCATCACCGTGCGGCTCGCACCGAATTTCCTGCCGAGCTCGGTCTCGATCGGCAGCGATTTGCCCGCCGGCAAGTCGCCGCGAACGATCGACGAGCCGAGCTTCTGCACGAGTGATTGGGTCAGATTGATGCCGGACATGACGGTAACGCTAGTACGCGCGGGGCAGCGCGCGCCACGGCGCGAACGCGCCTAACAACCAGACTTGGCGTGCTTTCATCAGTCCCCCGAACGATCCACGCGCTCCTCGGGTCCGGACTCTGCCAGAGTTCCGCGTGCTATTCGAACGTTGCTCTGCCTGTTCCGGTTGTCCCGAACGGACAAGCGACACGGCGTGCGACTCGGCTCGCGTCAGACGCTCTCGGTGACGCCGAGCTCCTTGAGGATCGCGACGCGCAGCGCCTGCGCGTCCGGGCTCGACACCCGGCGCGGATGCGCGAACGGCACCGCGAACTCCGCCCTGATCTTCGCCGGCCGCGGCGAGAGCACCAGCACGCGATCCGCGAGATGGATCGCTTCCTCGACGTCGTGCGTGATGAGCAGCACGGTGTGCTTCTCCTTCGCGAGGATGCGCAGCAGCTCGTTCTGCATGCGCAGACTCATCAGTGCGTCAAGCGCCGAGAACGGCTCGTCCATGTAGAGGATCTCGGGCTTCACCACGAGCGCGCGTGCGATCTCCGCGCGCTTCAGCATGCCGCCCGACAGCTCGTGCGGATAGTTCGGCTCGAAGCCTTTGAGGCCCACGAGCTCGGCGTATTCCTCCGCGAGCGCCTCGCGGTTCGGCACATCGTCGGGCAGGCCGAACAACACGTTCTGCCGCACCGTGAGCCACGGGAACACCGAGCCCTGCTGCGTGATCATGATGCCCTTGCGGTTCGGGCCGTTGCGCGGCACGCCGTCGACGCGCACTTCGCCCGCGTCCGCCGCGAGGAAGCCCGCGATGATGTTCATGAGCGTGGTCTTGCCGCAGCCCGAAGGACCGACGATCGCGACGAACTCGCCGTCGGCGACGTCGAAGCTCAGGTCCTGGATGACCTCGAGGCGGCCCTGGTCCGACGGGAATCCCTTGCGGATGCCGTGCAGGGAGATCTTAGTGGGCATATTTCCACCGCACGATCTTCATGCCTTCGAGCATCCGCATGAGTCCGTCCAGCAACAATCCGATCAACCCGATGATGATCATGCCCGCGACCACGAGGTCGTAGCGATTGCCCGCGTTGCGCGAGTCGATGATCAGGTACCCGAGCCCGGAACGCAGCGCGATCATCTCGGCGGCCACGACCACGAGCCATGCGACGCCGAGCCCGATGCGCATGCCGACGATGATCTGCGGCAGCGTCGCCGGGAACACGACCTGCAGGAACAGCTTCTTGCGCGGCACGCCGAAATTCTCGGCCGCTCGCAGGTAGCGCTTCTCGATCGTGTGCACGCCCGCCGTGGTCTGCACGATCATCGGGAACACCGAGGCTATGAAGATGAGGTAGATGGGCGACGCGTTGCCGACGCCGAACCACAGGATCGCGAGCGGGATCCACGCGATCGGCGAGATCGGCCGCAGGATCTGGAAGATCGGGTTCAAGGTGATGAACGCGCCATGCACCCAGCCCATCCACAGGCCGAGCGGGATCGCGAGCAGCACCGCGAGTCCGAAGCCCGCGCCGACGCGCATCAGCGACGCGCCGATGTGGTCCCACAGCGTGCCGTCGCGCGCGAGCTCGAGCGTGCCGAGCACCACCAGCTTCGGCGTGGGGAAGATCGTGCTGCCGGCGGCCACCAGCCACCAGACCGCGACCAGCACCGTGATCACGACGATCGACGGCAATGCCTGCTTCAGCTTCCTCATCTCTTGCGGTTCTCCCACCACTCCCGGACACGCCAGCGGATGCGCGCCCACGGCGTCACCGGCTCTGGTTCCACGTCGATCGTCAGTGACCCGCTCGCATGGGCGGTGCACGTGAATTGATAGCTCGCGGCGCGTTCGAACGGCAGGCTGAAGCTCTGGCCCGGCATCATGATCGTCGGGCCGAACGTCTGCGGGACGTCATCGTGGTTGCGGATCACGAGCACGGCATCGAGTCCAAGCGTGAGCCGGATATGGTCCGGCAGGATTTCCACGAGATCGCCGGCGCGGCGGCGCGCCCACGTGCCTTTCGGGATGTCGAACGAATGCTCGTGCGTCGCGACCTCGATCGGCGCGAACCCCGCCCATCCGAGTCCGACGACGACCAGCGCCGCGACCGCGAGCAACGGGATCCGGAACACGCGTCGCACGTTCAGCCACGCAGCAGGATCTTGAGGTCGTGCACGAAATCGTCCGCCGGGTGGCCGTACGGCATCACCGCGCGCAATCCGCCGGCGCGGTCGACCAGGTAGATGGACGACGAATGGCCGATCAGGTAGCTGCCGTCGGGATTCATCTTCCTGACCGACGTGATGCCCCAGCTCGCCTGCGCGGCGTCGATCTCGGCGCGCGTGCCGACGCCGCCGATGAACGTCGGATCGAAGGCGCCGAGGAACTTGCGCATCCGCGCGGCATCGTCGCGCTCGGGGTCCACCGTGACGTACACCACCTGCACGTCGCGCGCGGCTTCGGCGCCGAGCTTCCGGCGCGCGCCCGCGAGCGTGGCGAGCGTGATCGGGCAGACCTCGCCGCAGTTGCTGAATCCGAACGCGACGAGCACGACCTTGCCGCGGAAGCGGCCGAGCGTGAGCGGCTGGCCGTCGGTGGCCGTCAGTCGCAGCGCGGGCGCGGCCATGACGGGCGTGAGCACGCCGGCCTTGAGCGTTTCCGCCGGCGGCGCGCCGGCATCCGCCAGCGCGGCCGCTCCTAACAAGGTGAGGAGGATGAGACGGCGGATCACAGCGGGATGGTCGCGGCCCGGGTCGCCCGCACGAAGCTGTCGTCGACGTACTTGTCGTACGCGATCTCGTGCTTGATCGTGCCGGCCTCGATCGACAGCCGCATGAGGTCCTCGAACTCCTCGCGGATCATGCGCAGGTCGCCGTACGTGACGCGGTCGCTCGGGTTGTCCATCACAAACTGCAGGATCTTGGGATCCTGGTTGAAGAAGCTCTTGCCCGACGCGATCTGGACGGCTTTCGTGCGGTTCTCGGGAGTCTGGTCCAGCCACAACCCCGCGCCCTGGATCTGGTTCACGAGGTCCTGGACCATCGGCCGGTTCTCGTGGATCAGTTCTTCGCGCACGGTGAGCACGCAGCAGATGTAGTTGCGCCACTCGTCGCGTGTCATGCGCAGGACCTTCGCGTACCCCGCGCGCTGCGCGGCGGCGCCGAACGGCTCGCCCGTGCAGTACGCATCCACGGCGTTCGCGTACAGGGCCGCCGGCATGTCGGGCGGCGGCATCTCGACGATCTCGACGTCCTTGGGCGTCATGTTCTCGCGCGCGAGCATCTTGCGCAGGAACAGGAAGTCGACGGCGAACCGGCTCGGGATCGCGATGCGCTTGCCCCTGAGCTGCGCAAAGTTTTCGTAGGGCGAGTCGGTGCGGACCATGATCACGGCGCCCGAGCGATGCCCGAGCGACACCACCTTGACCGGGATCCCCTTGTCCGCGAGATCCATCACGAGCGGCGCCAGCATGTAGCCCGCCTGGATGCGCCCGGCCATGAGCGATTCCTTGATCTCCGGCCAGCCGCTGAACTTGTTGTACGTGAACGCGAAGTCGTTGCCGGCCTGGCCCGCCTTGATGCTCGCGTCCTTGCCCACGCACGCGACGGGCAGTGTGAGGTTGCAGGTCACCGGAAGCCCGCCGACGACCAGCGGCTCGCGCTGCGCCGACTTGTCGCCGGAGCACGCGCCGAGCGCGAGCGGCAGGGCGGACGCGAGCGCGCCCTTGAGGACTTGTCGACGATCGAGTGTGAATGGACCCATGGTTCGCTTTGCCGGGTGTTCCGGTCTGCTGGCGATGGGTCCGCAGCATATTGGACCGGCGCATAGCCTGTGGCTATGACTCCGCCCCGCACCGCACCTACAATCGCCGCACTATGTCATTCATCACGCCAGCTGACGCCAGCAAGAACACTTATGACGTGGTCGTCGTCGGGTCCGGCGCGGCCGGCGGGCAGACGGCCTACACCCTCGCGATGGAAGGCGCGAAGGTGCTGATGCTCGAGGCCGGTCGCAAGTACGACCCGGCCACCGAGACGCCGATGATGCAGACCAACGGCCAGGCGCCGTTGCGCGGCGTCGGCACGCCCGAGAAGCCGTTCGGCTTCTGGGATGCGACCATCGACGGCGGCTGGAACGTACCTGGCGAGCCCTACACGAGCGACTCGGACGATCCGAATCGCCAGTTCTACTGGTGGCGCGCGCGCATGCTGGGCGGCCGCACGAATCACTGGGGCCGCATCTCGCTGCGCAATGGTCCGTACGACTTCAAGCCGTACACGCGTGACGGTCTCGGCTTCGACTGGCCGATGGATTACACGGACCTCGCGCCGTACTACGACAAGGTCGAGATGCTGATCGGCGTGTACGGCGAGAACGACGGCATGGAGAACACGCCGAGCTCGCCTAAGGGCGTACTGCTGCCGCCGCCGAAGCCGCTGGTCTCCGATCTCTATTTCAAGAAACACGCGAAGAAGGTCGGCGTACCCGCGATCGCCGGGCATCGCGCCGTGCTCACGACGCGACTCGATCACCAGCGGCTGCCGAAGCTGCTGCATCCCGGCAACGCGAAGGCGCAGGCCATCCTCGCCGCCGACATGCAGAAGCGGCAGCAATGCCTGTTCGCGACGCCGTGCGGCCGCGGCTGCTCGGTGCGGGCTAACTACCAGTCCACCACCGTGCACCTGCCGCCGGCGCTCGACACCGGCAACCTCGACATCGTCACCGACGCCATGGTGCGCGAGGTCACGAAGCGCGCCGACGGCAAGGCCGAGGGCGTCGTGTTCATCGACCGCAAGACCGGCGCCGAGCACCGCATCAAGGCGCGCATCGTCGTGCTCGCGGCCAGCGCGCTGGAATCCGTGCGCATCCTGCTGAATTCCGGCGTCGCGAACTCGAGCGGCAAGGTCGGCAAGTACATCATGGACACCGTGGGCGCCGGCTTCGGCGGCCAGATCCCGATGCTCGAGAACACGCCGCTGCACAACGAGGACGGCGTCGACGGCCTGCACCTGTACACGCCGTGGTGGCTCTACAAGGAGCAGCTCGCGGGCAAGCTCGGCTTCGCGCGCGGCTATCACATCGAGTTCGGCGGCGTGCGCGAAATGCCCGGCATGGGCACCGCGTCGGGCCTCGAGTGGTTGAACGGCGGCAACTACGGCAAGAAATTCAAGGAAGACGCGCGCCGCTACTACGGCTCGTTCTTCTATATGTCCGGTCGCGGCGAGATGATCCCGAACGACGATTGCTACGCCGAGATCGATCCCAAAGTGAAGGATCGGTTCGGCATTCCCGTGCTGCGCTTCTTCTGGAAGTGGTCGAAGCACGAGATCGGCCAGGCGGCCCACATGGAGAAGACGTTCGCCGACATCTTCGATGCGATGGGCGGGCGCTATTCGCGCAAACCGCAGGCGGGCGAGAAGGCCATCAAGCAGGGCGGCATCATCATTCACGAAGTCGGCGGCGCCATGATGGGCTCCGATCCGTCGAAGTCCGTGACCAACAGCTACGGCCAGTGCTGGGACGTGAAGAACCTCTTCATCACCGACGGCGCGACGCTGTGCTCGAACGCGGACAAGAACCCGACGCTGACGATCATGGCGCTCGCATGGCGCGCGTCCGATCACATGCTGTCGCTCATGAAGAAGAAGGAGCTCTAGAGCATGGACCGTCGAACTACCATCAAGTGGATGCTCTCGGCCGCCACGGTCGTGCCGTCGTCGCGGTTCGCGCTCGCGGGCGATGCAGCGGCGCGCGACGTCGCGTGGAACCAGCCGGGCTACGGCACGGATCCGGATCTGCAGAAAGACTGGAAGTCGGGGGATCCGTGGCCGCTGACGCTCACGAAGAATGCGCGCGCGACGGCCGCGGCGCTGTGCGACCTGATCATCCCCGCGGATGACGTGTCGCCGGCCGCGTCGTC
>Ga0136846_1243749_pt1 | contig 10399 bp, 9 predicted proteins | sample HopSoiMetagenom2_FD_96841 | JGI IMG/M metagenome (GOLD analysis project Ga0136846, IMG submission 96841) | Grasslands soil microbial communities from Hopland, California, USA - 2 Assembly 2016 (version 4) | ecosystem: Environmental > Terrestrial > Soil > Grasslands | place: USA: Hopland... | reverse complement strand
GAAGCTGGTCGGACGCACCGCGGAAAGCGTTCGCCGCATGCCTTCGGATTCCAGCTGGAACACGCCGACCGCGTCGCCGCGCTGGAGCAGCTCGTAGACCGCGGGGTCGTCCCACGGCAGAGCGCCGAAATCCACGTCGACGCCCTGCTCGGCGAGCAGGCGCTGCCCTTCCTTCAATACCGACAGCGTCTTCAGGCCAAGGAAGTCGAACTTCACCAGCCCCGCCGCCTCGACATACTTCATGTCGAACTGCGTGACCGGCATGTCGGAGCGCGGATCCCGGTAGAGCGGCACAAGCTCGTCGAGCGGCCGGTCGCCGATCACCACGCCTGCCGCGTGAGTCGAGGCGTGGCGCGGCAGACCTTCCAGCTTCATTGCCAGATCGAACAGGCGCTTGACGTCAGGGTCCCGATATTCCGCCGCGACTTCGGGCACGCCGTTGAGCGAGCGCTCGAGCGTCCATGGGTCGGTAGGATGATTGGGGATGAGCTTGGCGAGGCGATCTACGTGGCCGTAGCTCATCTGGAGGACGCGCCCTGTGTCCTTCAGCACCGCCCTCGCCTTCAGCCGCCCAAAGGTGATGATCTGAGCGACCTTGTCGCGGCCGTACTTGCGCTGGACGTAGGCGATGACCTTGTCGCGGTGGGTTTCGCAGAAGTCGATGTCGAAGTCCGGCATCGACACGCGCTCGGGGTTGAGGAAGCGCTCGAACAGCAGGTTCAGGGCGATCGGGTCCAAGTCCGTGATGGTGAGCGCCCAGGCGACGACCGAGCCGGCGCCGGAGCCGCGGCCTGGTCCAACCGGGATGTCGTTGGCTTTGGCCCATTTGATGAAGTCGGCGACGATCAGGAAGTAGCCTGCGAAACCCATGCCGGTGATGACGTCGAGCTCGTAATCGAGACGCTCGGAATAGCCCTGCTTCTGTCCATCGCTGCGGCCCTTGAGCCGCGCTTCAAGGCCGGCTCGGGCGTCGCGGCGAAGTTCCTCGTCCTCGTCCTCGCCGAGGCGCGGCAGGATCGGCCTGCGCTTCGGCGCCGCGACCGCGCAGCGTTGTGCGATGACGGCGGTGTTGGCGAGGGCCTCCGGCAAGTCGGCGAACAGCTCCTCCATCGCCGCGGCATCCTTGAGCCATGCATTGGGCGACGAGCTGATCCGGTCGGCACTCTCCACGTAGGCCGAATTGGCGATGCACAGCATGGCGTCGTGCGCGGCATGGAAGGCGGGATCTGAATAAGCCGCGGGATTGGTCGCCACGAGCGGCAGGTTGCGCTCGTAAGCGAGATCAATCAGAGCGCTCTCTGCCGCTTCTTCCGTCGGATCGCAGCGGCGCGAGAGCTCAATGTACAGGCGTTCCGGGAACAACGCCTGCAAGTGATCAAGGTAAGCCTCGGCTTTCAGTTGCTGCCCGTCTGCGACCAGCCGGGCCATCGCGCCTTCGGTACCAGCAGTCAGGCAGATGAGCCCGTCGCTCAGGCCGTGGAGCTTGTCGAACCTGACGTGCGGCACCTGCTCGACCGGCCGTTCGAGGTGGGCAGAAGACACCAGCTTGCAGAGGTTCGCATAGCCATCGTCGTCTTGGGCCAGTAGCGCCAGCCAATCGATCGCGGCTTCACCGCCCATATCAGTCGGCCGGGCAACGGCCAGCATTGCTCCGACGATGGGCTGCACCCCCTTGGCGAAGCACGCCTCGCCGAATGACATCGCCCCGTAGAGACCGTTACGGTCGGTCAGTGCAATCGCTGGAAAGCCGAGCTTTGCTGCGCGCTCAGCGACGGTCTTGGGCTCCATCGCCCCTTCGAGCATGGTGAAGCAGGAAAAGACGCGAAGCGGGACGAACGGCTGGGTCACGGAGCGACTATATGGGCATCAAATCCGGAATGAAGCAGATCCTGCTGACTTATCCACCACTTATCGCGGCCGCCAACGTCCTTCCATGATGTCGCGGATTTCGCGCATCCGCCCAATATAGGAGTCGCCAATGCACGCATTGTTCGGGCAGCGGTCGCGATAGCCGAGAAAGCGGTCGCGCGTACGCCTTAGCAGGGCCTGCTGCTGAGGGGACGCAACCGCCATGGATCGCCCATATTGCGCCGCCATGTTGCGATCGAGCGCGGCGAGGCCGGCGTCGGAGCACACGGCAGTTTCGCCGTGCGTTCGTGCATTCGCGCAATCGAAGCTCGGCCGTGCCGTCGCTGTTCTCGGCGGGCTGGGCGCCGGGGCTTCAGGCGCCGGCGCGCTAACCGCGCCCGGCGGCGCAGATGGCGCAGTTTCGTCGGCCACAACCGTGCTCGGTTCTTGAACGGACTGGGCAGTCCGGGACAGGGTTGCAAGCGGAGTCACTATTGCATCGGCATTGCGCAGCAGCACGACGTTTCCGCTGCCATCTGCCGCTGGTTGGACTGTATAATTTACATCCGCCGACAGAGTGCGCCTGCCGCCGACAACGGACACGCCTGGCGGCAGGTCAAGCGACAAGGACCCCGAACAGCTGACCGCCCTGGTCGCGGCGTCTTCGCTCTCCATGACGGGATTCTCCATCCGAAGAACGGCGTAGCCGGACAGCTGGTCGAAAGCCGCCTGGTCACTACCTCGCAGTTGCGCCGCGCGCTTGAACAGGTCACGCTTGACGAGATCGTAAGTCGATTTGCTCGCGCATAGCTTTTCGGGGGCCTGCGGCTTGGCCTGTTGGTCGCTCTGGACGAGATCGTTGCCGGTGAGCTTGTCCTGGTCCGAACTGCCGCGCGTTGCGAAATAAGCGACGACCAGGACTAGAAGTACCAGCCCGCCGATTAGCGCGATAGTTGTCCAATTGGTCTTGCGCACAGGCTCGTGAACGTCCCTGCCGCGGCGAGGCTCCACTATTCGAGCCGTCCTTCGTGCAGGCGGACTACACGGTCCATCTTTGCGGCGATCCGCTCGTTGTGTGTGGCAACGAGCGCGGCACAGCCCTCGCCGCGGACCAGATTGAGAAATTCACCGAACACGATGTCCGCCGTGTGCTCGTCGAGATTGCCGGTTGGCTCGTCCGCAAGAACCAGTGGAGGCTTGTTGGCGAGCGCGCGGGCAACAGCGACGCGCTGCTGCTCACCGCCCGAAAGCTTGGAAGGGCGATGGTCGAGCCGCTGCGACAGGCCGAGGACGCCGAGTAACTCTCGTGCGCGGTCCCGTGCCGCCTGCGGGTCGGCGCCGCGCACCAGCTGCGGGAGAACGACGTTTTCGGCAGCGTTGAACTCAGGCAGCAGGTGGTGGAACTGGTAGACGAAGCCGAGCAATTCGCGCCTCACCCGGGTTCGTCCCTCATCGTCGAGCTTCGACGCTTCCTCCCCATTGAGGCGGATGGAGCCCTCGAAGCCGCCTTCAAGCAGTCCGACCGCCTGCAGAAGCGTAGATTTGCCCGATCCGGATGGACCGAGCAGCGCGACGATCTCCCCGGGCTGAACGGCAAGGTCCACGCCGCGCAGCACCTCGATGGTTACGTCTCCCTGGACGAAGCTGCGTGTCAGCCCCTTGGTGACGAGGACGGCTTCACTCATAACGCAGCACTTGCACCGGATCGGTGCTTGCCGCCTTGTAGGCCGGATACAGGGTCGAAAGGAACGACAGGACCAAGGCGATAATCACGATTGCCGCGACTTCGATCGGGTCGGGCTTCGACGGCAGGTCGGTGAGGAAGCGGACCGACGGGTCCCAGAGGTTCTGGCCGGTGATTGCCTGGATCGCGTTCACCACATTCTGCCGGAAATAGAGGAAGATCGTCGCGAGGATCGCGCCGAGAACAATGCCGAGCGAACCGATCGTCACGCCCACCGTGACGAACACCTTCATCATGCCGCGGCGGCTTGATCCCATGGTTCTCAAAATCGCGATGTCGCGGGTCTTGGCGCGCACCAGCATGATCAACGACGAAAGGATGTTGAACACTGCGACGAGCACGATCAGCGATAGCACCACGAACATCGCCACGCGCTCGACCTCCAGCGCCTGGAACAGGGCCGCGTTCATCTGCCGCCAGTCGGTGATCACGCCCCTGCCCTGAACGGCGCGCTGGATTGGCGCGATGATTTGCTGGACCTTGTCAGGGTCCGTCGTCTGGATTTCCACCATGCCGACCTGGTCGCCCATCAGCAGCAATTCCTGTGCATCCTGCATCGGCAGGAGCACGAACGCTTTGTCGTAATCGTAGACGCCGATCTCGAAGACGGCGCCAACGGTGTAGGTCACCTCGCGCGGGACCGTGCCGACCACCGTCGACCGTCCTTCCGGGTTCCACAGGGTGATCTGGCTCCCGGGATAGGCGCCGAGCGTGTCAGCGAGGCGTGAGCCGATCGCGACCCTGCCACTGCCCGGAGTGATAGACATCATGTCGCCTGCAAGCACATTGCCCATGATGGTCTTGTTGCCCCGAATGTCCTCGATCCGCATGCCGCGCACGAGCACGCCTTCGAACCGCCCATTGGCCGTGGCCATCAAAGGAGTCTCGATCAGCGGTACGGCAGAGGTGACGCCCGGGGTCTTCTTCGCCGTGTCCGCGATCTGCTGCCACCCTGACAGACGACCGTCGATGCCCACTACAACCGCGTGACCGTTCAAGCCCACGATCTTGTCAAACAGTTCGGCACGGAAACCATTCATCACGCTCATGACGATGATCAGCGCCGCAACGCCCAGCGCGACGGCGACCAGGCTGATGCTCGCGACGAGGAAAATGAAACCTTCGCCCTTGCCGGGGAGCAGATAACGTCTCGCGAGCATCCGCTCCGCGCGGGTGAGGATCATAGAGCTCGGTCCGTCGCTTTCGAGGCAGCGCCGAAACTTCGAAGCATGCTCGCGACGATCTCGACCGCCCTGTCGACCGGAATCAACTCGCGCTGTCCGCTGCGGCGGTTCTTGGTCTCGATCATCCCTTCCGCAATCGACTTCGGTCCGACGATGAACTGCCATGGCAGGCCGATGACGTCCATCGAACCGAGTTTGACACCGCCTCGTTCGTCGCGGTCGTCGTACAGAGCAATGTCACCGAATTTCTCGAGCTTGGCGTAGAGATCGTCCGCGACCGCGACGCAGGCCGGGTCGTCGTGGCGCATGTTCACCAGGCCGACGATCCAGGGAGCAACAGCCTCGGGCCAGATGATCCCGGCCTCGTCGTGACTGGCTTCGATGATCGCGCCCACCAGCCGCGATACGCCGACGCCGTAACTGCCCATCATCGGCGTAACCGGGGTGCCGTCACGCCCAGACACCTTGAGGCCCATCGCGGCTGAATATTTGTCGCCGAAGTAAAAGATGTGCCCGACCTCGATGCCGCGACCGGTCCTTTGCTTGTCCGGCGCGAGCTCGCTCCAGCGAGCCTCGTCGTGGGTTTCGTCGGTTGCGGCGTATGTCGAATTGACGCGCTCGAAAAGCCCTCGGAGTCCTGCGTCATCGCCATAGTTCAAGTCGGCCTGGTTCCAGTCGAAGCTCTCGTAAGCGGCGTCGTAGAAAACTTCGCTCTCGCCGGTCGGAGCCAGCACGATGAATTCGTGGCTAAGGTCGCCGCCGATCGGTCCTGACGCGGCCTTCATCGGCACCGCCCGGATGCCCAATCGCTGGAACGTCCGAAGGTAGGCAAGCATCTGCCTATAATAGCTTTGCCGCGCGCCGGCCTCGTCGAGGTCGAAGCTATACGCATCCTTCATCAGGAATTCGCGCCCGCGCATCACGCCGAAGCGGGGCCGCACCTCATCCCGGAATTTCCATTGGATGTGGTAGAGCGTGCGCGGGAGATCGCGGTAGCTCTTCACCTCGTCGCGGAAGAGCATGGTGATCATCTCTTCGTTGGTCGGGCCGTAGAGCATTTCGCGGTCGTGCCTGTCCTTGATGCGCAGCATCTCCGGTCCATAGGCATCGTAGCGGCCACTCTCGCGCCACAGGTCCGCGGACTGCAGCGTCGGCATCAGCATTTCCTGCGCGCCGGAGCGATCCTGCTCCTCGCGGACGATCTGTTCGATTTTCTTGAGCACGCGGAACCCGAGCGGGAGCCAGGCATAAATGCCGGCCGCGGTTTGCCGCACCAACCCGGCGCGCAGCATCAGCTTGTGGCTAACGATCTGCGCGTCTGCAGGGCTGTCCTTGAGGACGGGGAGAAAGGCACGGGACCAGCGCATGGGGCCGCGCTCTACGGGGCGCCTTTACGGCTGGCAACCGCGGGAACGGTTGTGGCTCTCCCGACACAGCGGCGGCACAAATGGCACGCAGATGCGATTACTGCAGTGACAAAACGTAACCGCCCGGCCTACGCATTTCCCGTCCGAACACACTGGCCTTGGGTCGGGTTCGGGTTGCGGCAGGCGACTGGGGATGCTGGCCGTACAACATCCAAGGGGGCTGACGAGCAATCGTCACGCAGGGCGCCCGGATCGCTGGTCGATCCGGGCGTTTGCGTTTCTGAAACTGTGCACGCATGCTCGGCCCGTGGCGTTACCGAACGATCCGAAGCGCGTTATCGAGACACCGGGTCCTCATCCGCTTACCTACCTCATCATCGCCATTGTCGCGGGCCTCGCCGTCTGGACCGCCTGGCAACTCGCGATGGACGATCCGGAGGCCGTGGCGGCCACCTCAACGGGATCCACGTCCGAAGTCCAAAGCGCGCAAAGGTCGGACGACCGGCACTCAAGTCCTGCTCGCGGCGATCTTCGCATGCTCTTCAGTGCGGATGATTATCCGGCGGAAGCGGTACGGAATGAAGAGCAAGGGACGGTCCAAGCCGAGCTTTCGGTCGATCCTCAAGGGCGCGTCAGCCGTTGCCGCATCATTCGCAGCAGCGGACATGCAACGCTGGACCAGGCGACCTGTCAGATCCTCCAGAGGCGGGCGACCTTCCTTCCCGCTCATGATGCCAGTGGAACGCCCGTTGCAGACCGTGTGACAACGCCGCCCGTGGTGTGGCGCCTGGAAGGGTGAAATCCGCCGACCGTCGCCAACACACGATTTGCTTCATGTGGGTTTCGGATTATTAGGAGCCGCGACTGAACGAAGCGCTTTCAAAGGGGTATGCGGCAATGGCCAGGAATGTTGGACCGGAAGATCGGGTAGTTCGGATTGTCGTCGGGCTTGGCCTCGGCCTCCTCGCCTATCTGCAGGTCCTGCCCGGTGTCGCGACGATCATCATGGCCGTCCTGGGGGTCTATCTCGTCCTTAGCGGACTGCTCGCGCGGTGCGTTTTCTACAAGCTCGTCGACATCGATACGAGCGTCCAGGAACAGCCCTATTCGACGACGGACGACCGCGCGGGCTTCTAGGCCCGCCGGCACGATGCTCGGCTTGCTGGCGACGCGAGCATGAGCGGGCGGAAGCAGGGCGATTCCACCACCCTGGTAGAAGGCGGCCGCCGCAGGGAATGGCGCGGCCGCCTGGTCAATGTCCCCGTCGAGCGAACCTCGACCATTCTCTTTGACAATGTCGACGAGCTCCTTGGCAGCCGGCCCCAACTGGGCAGCTACCGCTATGGCCTCCAGGGGACAGCAACCCACTGGGCGCTTTCCGAAGCGCTGACGGAACTCGAGCCCGGCGCTGCCGGCACCGTCCTTTATCCGACCGGCCTTGCTGCAATCACGACGCCTCTACTGACGCTGCTGTCGCCCGGCGACGAGCTGCTCGTTCCCGACAACGTCTACGGGCCGACCCGCAAGTTCTGCCAAACGATCCTCAAGCGACTGCAGGTCACGACCCGCTACTATGACCCGCTGGTGGGCGTGGGGATTGCGGAACTGATCGGCGACAAGACCCGGGCGATCCTGCTGGAGAGCCCGGGTTCGCTGACGATGGAAGTCCAGGATGTCCCGGCGATCTGCACCGTCGCCCGCGAGCGCGGCATCGTCACCTTGCTCGACAATACCTGGGCAACGCCCCTCCTCTTTCCCGCGATCGCCGCCGGCGTCGATGTCAGCATTCTCGCCGCGACCAAATATGTCGGCGGTCACGCCGATGTCATGCTCGGCTCGGCAACTGCGACCGACCAATATTTCGAGCGAATGCAGACCGCGACATGGGATTTGGGGTTAGCCGTCTCGCCCGATGACGCCTGGCTCGGCTCGCGCGGCCTCCGGACGATGGCGGTGCGCCTCAAGCAGCACGAGGAGAGCGCTCTGAAAGTCGCTCATTGGCTAAAGGAGAGGCCCGACGTCGGAATGGTGCTCCACCCTGCGCTCCCCGATTGCCCGGGACATGATATCTGGAAGCGCGACTTCGAGGGGTCTTCAGGTCTGTTCTCCTTCGAGCTGAAGGGCGCTGACAAGGCGTCCCGCGCTAAGTTCGTCGACAGCCTCAGGCTGTTCGGCATCGGCTACAGCTGGGGCGGATACGAGAGCCTCGTTCTCCCGGTCGATCCTGTCCGAACCGTGTCGAAAGCGCCCGCCTCGAACCTCGTGCGCTTGCATATTGGATTGGAGGATGCGGGCGATCTCATCGCCGACCTGGAATCGGCGTTCGATCAGGCGGGGCGCTGACCCATGACGTTCCCGGCCGCGCTGTAGCGGCAGACCAGGAACTCCTCGTCCTTGCCGACCGCGGTCGCACAGCCGACCTGCCGCGAGGCGCGCCAGATCACCTGCGTGTAATGGCCGACGTTCTCGACGTCGCCGGAGCGGCTGTTGCTCGGGAACACCCCCGGCTGATAGTCGCCCTTTTCGGCGAGCCACAGCTTCACCATCGCCTCGGGCGAATAGGCGCGCGGCGTGCCGGCCCACAGGTTCTCGCCCTCCGGCTCCTTTGCGGCCTCGTCCGGAGAGTGCTCGAAGCGGCCGGTCGCAGCGAGTTCGTCGGCCCAGACCCGCGCGTCGGCGGCGAGCGAGGCGTTCCACGCGAGCGGCGGCACGCCGATCGCTGCGCGCTCGGCATTATGGGTGGCGAGCAGGCGTTGGTTGAAGTCGGCGCGGAAGGCCGTGCCGCCGATCAGCAACGGACTGGCGAGCAACAGTCCAATCGTAAGCAGGAAACGGTTCTTCGCCACAATGCGCCTCTTCTGAGACGCACGCGTACGGTGCTCATGCTTGGAGCCGCGTTACGAGGAATGGTTAACGGGCCGGTTAGGACGCTTGCGAACCGGCGCCATTGCGGGTCGGAGCGACGATCACGACTTCGTCGCCGACCCCGGCTTGGTCGAACAGTCGACGAGCAAATTCGAGCGGGACCCCGATGCAGCCGTGCGTCGCCGCACCCCAGCGGACCGTACTTCCATGAATTGAGACACCGTCATTGGTGAGCTGCAGGGTGTACGGCATGGCGGCGTCGTACAGGGACGAGCGATGATCCTTGTCCCGCGCCAGGATGTGGAAGGTGCCGGTCGGAGTTCGCTTGTTGTCTCCGCCGTAGACGATGACGGTGGTCCCGATCTCGTGCCCGTCGCGGAATACCGAGAGGAGCTGCGCCCCGGGGTCGACCCTGATCCAGACAGGCCCCGCCGGAATGCCGGCGTCGTTCCAGTTGAACTCGCCGAAGTGCAGTGGCCTTTCGACCTTCAGCAGGGACTTGACTGGCCGGTCGAGCGTGTGGGTCGCCAGTGCTTCGTCGATTTGAGCGCGCGCGAGTATCAAGCGCCCTTCGCGAGCCTGTTGGGGTAACCCGGGCTCAACGGCCGCGGCGTGCAAGGGAATCTTCTGCTCAGCATTGGGGGCTCGCCTTGCCTCGCAACCCGTCACCGCGACGCAGGTCAATGCGGCAGCCATGACGGCAGCAAAACGCCTCACCCCCCTTTCTTTGGTCACGTCGGCTGGAATCGATTCTTGGTTCGCCCGACGGCATGCCCGATCAGCGCGAACCCGATCAGGATCATGGCCCAGCTCGATGGTTCGGGGACCGAAGGAGCGCTCGGAGGCGTTATCGGCGGAATTACCGGCGGCGTTGCCGGAGGAGTCACGGGCGGCTGTATCACGACCGGCGGGAAGATCACGCCGCCCCCACCACCACCTGGAAGCGGCGGAGCGCCCGGGAACACGACCGGTGGTCCGCCTCCCGGCGACGGTGCTGCGGTAGGGACCGGCGTTCCCTGCACGACATTGTAGAGCGGAGTTGCGGGTAGCGGCGGCGCGCCGATGGGCGGGATCACCGGCGCGCCGACGACGGCAGCCAGCGGGCTGACCGGGCCGCGCACCTTGGGCAGCGCCCGTTCGTGGAGGGCAGCGCGCCGCGCGTGCTTTAAGTTTGCCAGCGCACCACCCAAGCGTTCGCCAGGCGAGCGGCTTTCGAAAATCTGGGAGACCGAGCTGCCGAGCGCCTTCAGGGTAGCGGCGGCGTTGCCAGCCTGGTTGGCGAGTTTGTCGCCGAACGCACCGACCCGGTCGGGCGACATGCCCGGACGAAAGATGGCGATCCCGACCGCGATCGCGAGCGTGGCGATCAGCAGGGCCAACAACGCAGTGCG
>Ga0136846_1233180_pt1 | contig 10399 bp, 9 predicted proteins | sample HopSoiMetagenom2_FD_96841 | JGI IMG/M metagenome (GOLD analysis project Ga0136846, IMG submission 96841) | Grasslands soil microbial communities from Hopland, California, USA - 2 Assembly 2016 (version 4) | ecosystem: Environmental > Terrestrial > Soil > Grasslands | place: USA: Hopland... | reverse complement strand
CGTCAGCGCCTCGATGTGGAGACCGAAGCAATTGAATTAGATGGGAAGTCTCGCGTCAGTCGTGTTGGCGTGAGACTGAATCTTTATTCGCGCACCGGATCCGGGGATAATGGCCTGCCCATCCGGGACGAGGGCCTTCGGGGCGACCCGGCACCTGCTGGCGATGCCCCGGCAGATAAAGTCGAGCCGATGACGCCGCTCCGTTACGGCCAGCGTATTCGCTTTGCCGCCACTCTCAATCCTCCGCGAAATTTCCGCAATCCCGGTGCGTTCGACTACGCCGGATATCTGCGCGACAAAGGAATACTCGCCATCGCTTCGGCGAAGTATGCGGCTGTCGAAATGCTGCCGGGTTTTGCCGGAAGCCGGATTCTGCTGTGGCGGGCGAGCGTCCATCGCAGCGTGCTCAACCAGATTCACGCACTCTGGCCCGAGCGCCTCGCCGGGCTTATGGACGCCATCATCATCGGCGAAGAATCGTTCATCGACCGGCCCGAGCGCGTCGATTTTCAGCGGTCGGGAACCTACCACGTCCTGGTGGTCTCCGGCATGAACGTCAGCATTCTGGCTATGGTCACGCTATGGAGCCTCAGACGCGTCGGGCTCAATGAGGTGGTCGCCAGTGCAGTAGCAATTGCGTTGATCGTTGCCTACGCCTTCCTGACTGATGTTGGGCCGCCGGTATGGCGCGCGGCGCTTATGTTTGCGGTGTACCTTGCGACGCGCCTTCTCTACCGCGACCGGGCGATGCTGAATGCGCTGGGCGCGGCCGCACTCGCTCTGCTGGTCTTCGATTCCAACGCGCTCTTCGGGGCCAGCTTCCAGATGACTTTCCTGTGCGTGATTCTGGTTGCCGGAGTTGGACTACCCATCATCGAACGCACCATTGGGCAGTTCTCTCTCGGTTTGAGAAATCTGAATGCACTGGCGCTCGATCGGGTGCTCCCCCCGCGCGTCGCCCAGTTCCGCGTCGAGTTGCGTCTGCTGCTCAGCCGAGCCCAAAGAATCGTGCCGCGCAGAATTTCTCAACTGCTGCTGCTCAGCGGATTGCGCGTCACCTTCGGATTCCTTGAACTCCTCATCATTTCCGCAATCATGCAAGTCGGCCTCGCAGTGCACATGGCCTACTTTTTTCATCGCGCAACATCGGTAGCGATGCCTGCGAATCTTCTGGTCGTTCCCTTCCTGCAACTCCTGATGCCGGCCGCAGTGCTGGCCATCTTTACCGGATATATATCACTGACGCTGGCGAAAATTCCGGCTGCAATCGCGACAGCCGCGCTGCAGGGCATCACCGGAACCGTGCGCTGGCTGGGTGGAATGCGCATCGCGGACGTCCGAGTACCCACGCCGGGCATGATCGTGATGGCTGCGGCTGGAATCACAATCCTGCTGTGCGTACTCCTGATGCGACGCCAGCGATGGCTCGCCGCTTCAGCTCTGGCAGCGCTTTCACTCTCCGCGTTATGGATCTGGACGGTTCCGCCCAAGCCGCAGCTCCGGTCTGGCGTTCTGGAGCTGACGGCGATCGATGTGGGGCAAGGTGACTCGCTCCTGCTGGTCCTTCCTGACGGACACAAAGTGTTGGTGGACGCCGGTGGCCTGCCCTTCTGGACACACTCGCAACTCGACATCGGCGAAGATGTAGTGTCGCCGTACTTGTGGACGCGCGGCATCTCCCGTCTCGACGCCATCGCACTCACTCACGCACACGCCGATCACATGGGAGGAATGCTGGCGATCATTGCAAACTTTCGTCCGCGCGAATTGTGGTTGCCTGAAGGTATCCCGGAAGAAGAGATTCACCATCTGCTCGAGGTGGTGAATGCATACGGAGTCGCGATCGTTTATCGCAAAGCCGGAGAGGCCTTTGCCTATGGCGGCGCGGATATCCGCGTGCTCGCACCCAATGGGGACCTGAAGGCTACGTCAATGTCGAACAGCGCTTCGCGGCGCAATGACGAATCGCTGGTACTACGCGTGGCGTACGGAAATACTTCCGCTCTACTTGAAGCCGACGCCGAGAAAGTGACGGAAAGATTCATCACTGACGAAAATCCCGCAGCCGATGTTTTAAAAGTCGCACATCACGGCAGCGCCAGTTCTACCAACTACAATTTGCTGGCGGCCGTGCACCCGCGGTTCGCAGTCATTTCGGTAGGAGCGAGGAATGTTTATCACCATCCCCGCCATGAGGTACTGGGAAGACTACAGCAGGCGAAGGTCATTACCTTCCGCACCGACGAAGACGGCGCCACCAGCTTTTTTCTGGACGGCAAGACGGTTACGTCGGAACTGGCCGGAGTTGGCCAGGCCTTCACTTACGAATCAGTCTCGCCTTCCACATCAGGAGACTCTTCAGCCGCTGCATCGAATTCGGCCTCTTCGGCAACTTCTTCCGCGGGCGTGCGCCGGTAGTCTTCAATCAGGATTCGCGCCTCTTCGGCATCTTCCTCACGGACAAAGATTACGACCCCGCCGACCGGCAGCACGTCCGGCGGATTTTCCCGCCCAGCCATACTGTTCTCAATTCCCGCCGACTCCAGCAACCCGCGCACGATCTGCGCCTCGGACTCCTGTTCGGTTTCAAACACGCTCACCAGATCCTCGTTCGGCTCCGGCTGTGGCACAGCTCGCTCGGCCATGAGTACCTCCTCGAATACTTTCGATTTTAGCCCGAAGCCCGGTGAAATAGGAAAATCGCGGCGTGGTGCCTTAGCAAAATCAGGACGAGCACCTCGCTGCCAGGTGGATGCTCGGCATCGCGAATTGTGAGCAGGTTTCGGCGGCAACAGAACCAGCGCAACGTCGGCCAGCAACTGGACATCTAATTCAACAGCGGCAAGGCGCGCCGGTCGCGGAAAGAGGGCCCCTTGGAAGATGCGCAAGCCAATGAACCTCAGCAGCGTACAGGACAACAGTCGCCTCAGGAAGCCTCGCAGGAAGCCTCAAAAATCCGCCGCCTGCAGGTGATGATCAGCATGGTGATGTCGGTTATCAGCCAGGACCCGAATCTCACCATTGAAGAAGCGTCTGAGCTGGTCGCCGGCACAAAACGAGCCGCCCTCGCCATGTTCCCCGATAAAGAACTCGCCTACGACATCCTCTACAAACCGCGCCTGCAACGGCTGATGCGGGAACGATTTCATTTGCAATAGGACTTCTGCGTTTTCCTTTGTGTAGCGTCGTGTCTTTTGTGGAGAAGATTTAAAAGCCTCAACCACAAAGGTCACCAAGGTTCACGAAGGCAACCCCGCACCGCCGGAGAATGGCCTCAGTGGTTTTCCTTCGTGTCCCTTCGTGGTAAGAGTTTTTGAAACTTCGTCACAAATCTTCATGAAGGGAAACGTCACCGCCCGACGACGGTTTTTGTAAGTTTCCTTCGTGTACCTTCGTGTCCTTGGTAGAAGATTTTCAGAACTTTCAACCACAAAGGTCACGAAGGTTCACGAAGGAAACGATCCATTACGCCAAACGAATTAGTCTTGCCGAGCGGCTCAGTGGAGATGTCCCGCGAAGTACCCAGCGAGTAACGCATCCCATCACAGTGGTATATTCCCATGCTTCTTCGCCGGGTTCTTGTCCCGCTTTGTGCCGAGCATTTCCAGGGCATTGATCAATTTCTTGCGGGTATCGCGCGGTTGGATGACGGCGTCCACGTAGCCGCGTTCGGCGGCGACGTAGGGGTTGGCGAAGCGGTTGCGGAACTCTTCGATTTTTTCGGAGCGTAGCTTCTCGCGGTCGGCGGCGCGTTCGAGTTCGCGGCGATAGACAATGTCCACGGCACCCTCGGGGCCCATCACCGCGATCTCGGCGGTTGGCCAGGCGAAGTTCACATCTGTGCGGATATGCTTTGATGCCATCACGCAATACGCGCCGCCGTAGGCTTTGCGCGTGATCACCGTCAGCTTCGGGACCGTGGCTTCGGCGAACGCGAACAGCAGCTTCGCGCCGTGACGGATGATGCCGCCGTACTCCTGCTGCGTGCCCGGAAGAAATCCCGGCACATCTTCGAAAGTGATCAGCGGAATGTTGAAACAATCGCAGAAGCGCACGAAGCGCGCGCCTTTCACGGACGCATTGATATCGAGCGTTCCCGCCAGAAATGCCGGCTGGTTTGCGACCAACCCCACGGAACGTCCATTCATGCGCGCGAATCCGACCACGATGTTCTTCGCGTAGTGCTCCTGCACTTCGAAGAAGTAGCCGTCATCGACCACCGCCCGTATTACGTCTTTAATATCGTAGGGCTGGTTCGATTGCGGGGGCACCATCGTGTCGAGTGCGGCGTCGGCCCGATCGATGGGATCGCTGCACGACTTCCACGGAGGATCGTCGAGGTTATTCGATGGAATGAAACTCAGCAGTTCACGCAACATCGAAAGGCATTCGGCATCGTCGTGGGCAAGGAAATGCGCGACTCCGGAAGTTTCGTTGTGCGTGGCGGCGCCGCCGAGCTGCTCTTTGGTGACATCTTCATGCATCACGGTCTTAATCACGTCCGGCCCGGTGATGAACATGTAGGAAGTACTGTTCACCATGGCAATGAAGTCAGTGATGGCCGGAGAATAGACCGCTCCGCCGGCGCAGGGTCCCATCACCGCAGAGAGTTGCGGCACCACACCGCTATAGAGCGTGTTGCGCAGAAAAATGTCCGCGTAGCCCGCAAGCGAAACCACGCCTTCCTGGATTCGAGCGCCACCGGAGTCGTTCAGTCCGATCACCGGCGCGCCGACTTTCGCGGCCATGTCCATGATCTTGACGATTTTTGCCGCATTGGTTTCCGAGAGCGATCCGCCGAAGACGGTGAAGTCCTGAGCGAAGACGAATACCAATCGCCCCTCGATCCGGCCATAACCGGTGATGAATCCGTCGCCGTAATAGATCTGCTCTGACAATCCAAACTCGTTGGCCCGATGCGTAACAAATCTGTCGGTCTCTTCGAAGCTGGCTTCGTCCAGCAGAAAGTCGATGCGCTCCCGCGCCGACATCTTCCCTTCCTTATGCTGGCGTTCACGCCGTTCCTTGCCGCCGCCTTCTTCAGCCAGGCGATCGCGGCGCTTCAATTCCTGCAGCTTCTGTTCGAGATCGATACCCATGGCGGGGATTATAAAAGAACCGCTGTTGGGTGTTGGTGGTTGATGCGACCCCAGCTTTAGAATTTCCCAAGCCGCGCCGCGAACTCAGTTCGACACAACAAACGACCAGCGACCAACCGCCAACCTGCCCGGTACTCCGGTCACCTTGCCTGTGACCGCTCCAGCTTCTACTCTGAAGATTCGAGACCGAATTCCCACAGGAGAAATTATGTCTTTAAACAAGGTGCTCTATCTGGGCGTGGCAGTTCTGCTGAGCGTTGGTCCAAACTCTGCTCTGGCGGACCACGGTCAGGGCCACGGCAACGGACGCGGCCACGACCACGAAAATGGCCAGGGAAAAGGCAAGCACGAACAACGGCGTGAAGAGAAAGCCGAGCGCCACTATTATCGCGAGCATGATCGCGAGTTGCACGACTGGTATCGTGGCCACTACAACAATCTGCCGCCAGGACTGGCGAAGCGCGACCGCTTGCCTCCCGGACTGGAGCGCCAACTGGTAGTCCGCGGCACGCTGCCACCGGGGTTACAGAAAAAGATTCAGCCTTGCCCGATGGAGGTCGAACGCTACCTGCCGCCTCCGCCGGTGGGATACATGCACACAGTAATTGGCGGAAATATCGTGCTGGTCAACCGGAAGACATTCTTCGTGCTGGACGTGTTCCACTTCGAAATGTAAACGTTGCCGGCTATCTGGTCGTGGGCTGTTGGTTGTTCGATCGCTGAACAACCAACTGCCACCCTACTCCATGCTTGATCCCATAGGCGAGTAGCGGTACTTTCTTCCGTCCCAGAAAATCGCTGAGGTCATCTGGTTGCCGCCCGCTTCTACCACGTAGATGGCGGTAACAGCCTTCTTGCGTTTGACCTTCATCTTTTTTACCGTGACCGTCTTCAGCGCGAGATTAATAATGACGAACTTGGCCTGCGGGGTCGCCGAGCGCCAGCCTTCCTCACCGGAACCGTGAATCACCAGCAGCGAAATGCCGCGCAGCTTAGGATCATCGGGCGCGAAACCAGTGGTCACCGTCGGATTGCCATAGCCGAAAAAGGAGTCGAGCGGATCGACCACCCGGTAATTCTTTTCGTCCTGCTCAATGAGCGGATTTTTGCAGCGCGCTACCATCACCAGATCCTCAACGCCGTCGCCGTTAAGGTCGCCGACCATGACCGGCCACTGAGCCATCAGCGAACACGAATCACCAAATTCTTTCTGGACAAAATCATTGTCCACGTTGGGACCGGCCGGCTTGGCGCTTTGCGATATCGCCGCAGTAGTGAGAAGAAACAAAACCAGTATTCGAGGCCACATGTCTTCACTCTAGTCGCGAGATGGAGGCTTCGCTAGAGGCTGAGCAGGTAACCAAAGTCATTGGCGGAATAAGTTGGCAGGCTGAATCGGGAAACAATCGTTATCGTGATTTCTTAAAATGCTGCCATCCGTCCGGCTTCAGCTTCGATTTCTTGCCGGAGGAACGTTGCAGCAGTGTCCCCGTGCCTCGGGTTATTCGCCCGATTTCCGTGACCTGAACGCCGGCAATCGTGCGCGGCATATGGACGGACGCGCGTGAAGTAAACAGAAGCTGATAATCCTCCCCGCCGTGCAGCGCGAAGGCGGGATCGACTGCCCGTGGCGGCCTCCCGATTTTCCCCAGCGGAATTGCACTCTCCCAGATTTCCGCTCCCACACCGCTCTCCTCGCAGATGTGCGCCAGGTCGGTTGAGAGGCCGTCGCTCGTGTCAATCATCGAAGAGGCGAACTTCTGCTGGCGCAGCACCTGTCCGAACTGAATCTGGGGAATCGGAAAAAAGTGGCTCGGATACTTTTTCGGAGTCAACTTTTTACTTTCGTTCGAATAAAGCAAATCGAGCGTGGCTGCCGCGCCGCCTAGCGTCCCGGTGACAAAAATCCGATCACCCGGCCGCGCTCCCGAGCGGCGAATCGCGGCGCCTTTCGGTGCCGATCCAATGACTACGATATCGGCGAGAATACCGGCGGGGGATTGCGCCGTGTCCCCGCCCGCCAGTTCAACTTTGAATTGCGCGGCGAGTTTCAGCACACCCTGGTAAAAGCCATCCACCCAGCGCTGTGGCAGTGTGGCAGGCAGTGCCAGCGACACGAACGCCGCCATCGGTTCGCCGCCCATGGCCGCAATGTCGCTCAGCCCGCGCGCCAGGCACCGATGTCCGACCGATCCAGCCGGATGCCATTCCCGGCGAAAGTGCACGCCCTCCAGGCTGAAATCGGTGGTGACCAGAATTTCGTCTCCCGTCGCCGCTCGAAGGATCGAGCAGTCATCGCCGATTCCGAGCACAACCCTGTCCGCGGCGGCGGATCTCCCCAATCGGGGCAACCTCCGTCGAATTCGCGCAATCAGTTCTCGTTCTGTCAGTGGCAAGGCAGAGCCATGATATGCGGAATTGGCATCTCCACCCAAGCTCGGGCGAGCAACCGCGGTAAACCGTCCGAATCCAGCGCTGGAGGCCACATGCGGACAACCCTGCCTCCGCTTCCGCCCATCAACATTCTGCCGCACATTGCAAGGCACGTCGGAAGGCACGTCGGAAACCAGGGACAAGCCGACGCCGGTTCGCCACCACTGGTCAAAGGTACTAAGGTAATGGCGTTCCAAATCGGTAATGTGGCCATAAGGTCAGGAGTGATTACCCGGCATTTGTAACCAAAGAATGTCCATCCGGCGCGTTGACACCGGGAACATGCTTTGGTACCGTTGCCACACAGCAAACTTAAATACCTTTGGCCGAGCTAAGTACTGTATCCACTTTGGATTGCAGGCACGGTAGTTTTAGCACTCTCTGGTTCCGGTTGGGGATTGACGCATTTCGGCCTTGTCCCGCAAGGGAAATGCGATCGGGAGCCAGGCTTCAGGCACCGGAAACTCAGTGCGAGTTGCCCGGGAAATCGGACCCGATTTGGGAAATTAGGAAAGGAAACTTTGCGTAAGCGCTTCTACATTCTTTTCGTAGCTCGCGGCGACGATGGCCAGCTGCGCAAAATTCCTATCCCCGTTCATTATCTTTACATTGTGGTCGCGGCTGCTGCCGTCGGGTTGCTGGGACTGACCGGGATTGCCCGCTCCTATGCCCGCATGCTGTGGAAAACTGCCCAGTACAATGAGCTCAGGGCCGAGCAGGACGATCTCAAGAACCGCTACACCCACCTCGAGCAAGTCGCCAAAGAACGCGATATTCAGGTGGCATCGCTGGGATCGCTGGCCAGCGAAGTCTCGTCGCTTTACGGACTGAAGTCCGATCCGACACTGGTCCAAACGTCGTCTTCCGATGTGGTGAAGAACGAGCAAGTCAGCTCTTCGCTGGATCGCCTTTATACCCTCAAGACTACGGCTTTAAGCGGCGCGACCACCGCCGGAATCACCCTCGGATTGACGCGTAATGCGACCCCCGCCGACTGGATCAAAGCCAATTCTGCGCCCAACCTTTGGCCGGTTGAAGGCTCCATCACCGGATCGTTCGGCGAGCGCATTGATCCATTTAACGGAGAAGGCGCGTTCCACTCGGGAGTTGATATTGGCGCACTTTACGGACAGCCGATCGTGGCCCCAGCCGACGGCAGCGTCGAATTCGCCGACTTCATGGGGGGATACGGCCGCGCGGTAATTCTCGACCACGGACACGGCATCACAACCCGCTACGGGCACCTGGCCAGCTTCGCCGTCTTCCCCGGCCAGCACCTCCATCGCGGCGATACCATCGGCTACGTCGGCGCCAGCGGACGCAGCACCGGGCCTCATCTCCACTACGAAGTGCGCATCAACGATGTCCCCGTCAATCCGCACAAATACCTGCGCGTCACCTACGCCCACGTCGGCGGGTTCGCAGCGGGAAGCTAGGTTCAGGCATCAGGGGTCAGCCATCAGGTTAAGGCGTTTAGTTTCCCGTCCCGTTAAATTTCCGGATTCCTCAGCACTGGGCGCACTGACCTACAAAACTCGGACTAAGAGATTTGAAGTTCAGAACAAGGAACTAACCTCGTCGTAGTTCCGAAATCGATAGACCACGGCGGACTGAACAACCTTCTATTTTTCCGTTAAGGAAACTCGCAGCCGAATTTGCCGCGGCCAACTTTCGTAACTCAAGCAGCACTTCCCCACCCGCCAATCTGGCTTTATTCTTTTCTTAACAGGTCTTCATAAAACATGTTTGCGTTTCGAATTTATTCCCTGCTGGTGGGTGGATTGGGAGCGGCGTTTGCCGCTTACCTGCTATTTGGCCGCAAGAAAAAGTCGCTGGCGGAAATCGAGCGCGAGCGCCGCGACTGGCTGAACCAGATTGGCCGCATCACCGACGGCACTGTTATCGACGTTCAGGAATTGGCTCCCAACGGACGCCCCGCCGCCACCATGCTGATCTTCCAGTACGACGTGGGCGGCGTTTCCTACGAAGCCTCGCAAGACGTGACCCAGCTGCGCCACTGGATCAACCTGCACTCCTGCCGTCTCGGCCTGCCAACATCCGTACGTTACGATCCACAAAACCCCGGCAATTCGATCGTAGTTTCCGAAAAGTGGATGGGCCTGCGTCAGTAGCAGAAAGATTCTCACTCCTGACCGGATCAGAACCGCAACTTCTAAACCTCGTCCTGCTCCTTCAACCGGGCAATCACGCTTAAATCTTCGAGCGTAGTAGTATCGCCCTTCACTTCCCCGTTGGTGGCCAGCTCCCGCAATAGTCGCCGCATAATTTTTCCGCTGCGGGTTTTGGGAAGCGAATCGGTGAATCGTATGTCGTCGGGTTTGGCGAGCGACCCGATTTCTTTTGCGACCCATTTTCTCAGCTCTTCTTTCAGCTCTGGCGTTGGCTTGCGTCCGCCTTCGAGGGTTACGAAAGCCGAAATCGCCTGCCCTTTGACTTCATCCGGACGCCCCACCACCGCCGCCTCCGCCACCGCATCGTGCGCCACCAGAGCCGATTCAACCTCCATGGTGCTGAGGCGATGTCCGCTGACGTTGATCACGTCGTCCACCCGCCCCATCACCCAGAAATAACCGTCTTTATCTTTGCGGGCACCGTCTCCGGTGAAATAGGTGCCGGGAATTTGGGACCAGTATTGCTTCACGTAGCGGTCGGGATCACCGTAAATCGTCCGCAACATTCCTGGCCACGGCTGCTTCAGGACAAGAAATCCGCCTGATCCGTCCGGCACTGGTTCGCCCTCCATGTTGACGATTGCCGGCACGACGCCGGGAAACGGCTTGGTCGCGGAGCCCGGCTTGGTCGCCACCGCACCCGGAACCGGCGCGATCATGATGTGCCCGGTCTCG
>Ga0136846_1208944_pt1 | contig 10400 bp, 8 predicted proteins | sample HopSoiMetagenom2_FD_96841 | JGI IMG/M metagenome (GOLD analysis project Ga0136846, IMG submission 96841) | Grasslands soil microbial communities from Hopland, California, USA - 2 Assembly 2016 (version 4) | ecosystem: Environmental > Terrestrial > Soil > Grasslands | place: USA: Hopland... | reverse complement strand
TCTCCAAGAGCTTCGAGAGCTCAGCCGTCTCCGGACTGGAGAGGACGACGACCTCGTCGCAGATCAGCCCGTAGAGCTCACGGGCGCGCTCGGTGCAAGCCGGCGTGATGCCGCCAATCAGCTTCGGCGTGGTCTTGACCGTGTAATCGGTACGGCCGGGGTCGATCCGCTCCGGCGAGAAGGCGAGGTGGAAGTCGCGACCGGCGGAGAGGCCGGACTCCTCGAGGATCGGCAGCAGGCGCTCGCGCGTGGTGCCGGGGTAGGTCGTCGACTCCAGCACGACGAGCTGTTCGGGCTGCAGCACCTGTGAAAGCGCCGTCGCCGAGTCGAGCAGATAGGTCAGGTCGGGCTCGCGCGAGCCGGTGAGGGGCGTCGGCACGCAGATGATCACCGCTTCGCAGGAGGCGAGATCAGCCTGGTTCCCGGTCGCGCGCAGATGCTGGCCGAGCGGCGCCAGAGTCGCGTCGGAGATGTCCTCGATGTGACTGCGGCCGACGTTGATGCCCTCGACCTTGCGCAAGTCCGAGTCGAGTCCGACAACCTCGTGCCCGGCTTCGGCAAAGGCGACTGCAAGCGGCAGTCCGACGTATCCGAGGCCTACGATCCCGATCTTCATTTGCGCAGTGTAGGTGTCGCGGCGGGCCGGTTGGATGCCCCGGCAAGGCCTGGCTGGTCAGCTGCAAAGGAAGCTGGCGCCCGTCCGGTCAGCACGGCGGCCAGGGCCGCGCGAGCGCCACGGCGGTGGCCATTGCCGTAGCGCGGAAGCAGTGAATAGAGACCGAGGCGAAGGGCGTAACGGAGGGCGAGCGCCCAGCGATAGTCGCTTGCCAGGCGGGGGAAGTGCTTGCGGGCGAACTGGATGCGAGCGTGGGCGGCGTGTGCCTCCAGTCGCGACTCATGCCGTCGCGGCAAGGAGCGCACCGTCACCGAGGGCACGTGGATGACCTGCCAGCGGCGTCGCTGCAGCCGCATGCAGAGATCAGCTTTCTCGGCGAAGGCGAAGAAGCGCTCATCGAACCAGCCACTGTCTTTGAGCGCCGTCTTGCGGACGAGGATCAGGCCCGAGGTCCAATCCAGCGGATAGCGGCGCAGGGCCCGCGCCAAGGAGCCATCGCTGCGCAGGCGACGCACTCCGGCCAGGCCTACGTCGGGGCGGCGGTCGAGGTGGGCGACGAGGGAGCTGAGGCTTCCCTCGCAGATTTCCAGCGCCGGGTCGACGAAGAGCAGGTAGCGGGCGCTGCTGGTTTCGAGGGCGCGATTGCTCGCGTAGCCGACGCCGCGGTCGGCGCAGCGGATCGCGCGCACGTCGATGAAGTTGTCTTCGACGTAGCTGCTGGCCCCGCCGTCGCCGGTATCGGCGACGACGACGTCGAGATCGAGCCAGCCGGCCCGTGCCAGCAGGCTGCAAAGGGTCGAGCCGAGGCGGGCGTCGCCGCGTTCGGCGACCACGACTATGCAGAGATCGTGCGAGTCCACGCACAGACAACGGGTTGCCTGGGCTCCAGCTTTTGGCCCACGGCGACCGCTAGCATGCCGCCGATCATCGACGGGTCAAGAGATTTCGGGACGGTTGGGGGGTGAGCGGTGCGGCGCTTCAGTCCTCCGACCTGGCGCCTGGGCTGCTGCTTGGCGCCGGCGCCGAGATCGGCCCCGATGCTCTGATCGGGGGGCACGTCATCGTCCACGCCGGCGTGAAGATCGGCGCCGGAGCCCGGGTCGGCGATCACGCACAGATCCGCGACGGCGCCACGATCGGCCCCGGCGCCACCGTCGGCAGCCTCAGCTCCGTCGATCCGGGCGTCGTGATCGGCGCCCGGGCCAGCGTGCAGGCGCGTTGCTATCTCTCCGCCGGCACGGTCGTCGAGGACGACGTCTTCATCGGTCCGGGCGTGACGCTCGCCAACGACAACACGATGGACCGGCATCTGCCCGAGTTCGAGCTCGCAGGGCCGTTGCTGCGGCGAGCCTGCCGGGTCGGCGCCGGCGTCGTCGTCTGTCCCGCGATCGAGATCGGCGAGGAGGCCTTTGTCGCCGCCGGCGCCGTTGTCGTCGCCGACGTCGCGCCGCGCAGTGTCGTCATGGGGGTGCCCGCGCGCCGGGTTCGCGAGGTCCCTGACGAGGACCTCTTGGAGCGCTGGCGTTGAGCGTTCCGCTTTTCGCGATCAGGCCGGTGCTGGAGCCGCTGTTCGAGGAGGTCGCGGTGCGCCAAAACGAGGTTCTGCGCTCCGGCCAGTACATCCTCGGCCCCGAGGTCGAGGCCTTCGAGGCAGAGTTCGCGGCCTTCCTCGGCGTCCGTCACTGCGTCGGCGTGGCCAACGGCACCGACGCCCTGACGATTGCTCTGCGTGCGCTCGGGGTTGGTCCCGGCGACGAGGTCGTGGTGCCGGCGCTGACCTTCTACGCGACGGCCGAGGCGGTTGTCAACGCCGGTGCGACGCCGGTCCTCTGCGATGTCGACCCAAGCACCTTCGATATGACCGCCGCCACGGCGGAGCCCTTGATCGGGCCTCGCACCAAGGCGCTGCTGCCGGTACACCTCTACGGCAATCCGGCGCCGATGGGGGAGCTGCGCGAGCTCGCCTCGGCCCATGGGCTGCGCCTGCTCGAGGACGCGGCACAAGCCGCCGGCGCGAAGCTCAACGGCAGGATGGCCGGCGCCCTCGGCGACGCCGCCACCTTCAGCTTCTTCCCCTCGAAGAACCTGGGCGGCTTTGGCGACGGCGGGGCGATCGTGACTGACGACGACGGGGTCGCCGCCACCGCCCGCACGCTTCGCTTCCACGGTTCCGAGAACAAGGAGCTGCATACCGAGGTCGGCTACAACTCGCGCCTCGACGAGATGCAGGCTGCGGGCCTGCGCGTACTGCTCCCCCACCTGGCCGGCTGGACCGAGTCACGGCGGCGCGTGGCTGCGGCTTACACGGAGAACGGCCTTGGCGGTGCGGTTGGGCTCCCGGTCGAGACCGAGGGGAGTGAGTCCTGCTATCACCTCTATGTGGTTCGCTGCCCCGAACGGGACCGGCTGGCGGAGCGGCTGGCAGCGGTCGGCGTCGGAGCTCGCGCCTACTACACGATTCCCCTTCACCGCCAGCCAGCCCTGCGGGAGTTCCCGCCTCGCGGTCCGCTGCCGGGAGTCGACTCCGCAGCCGCCGAATCGTTGGCCCTGCCGATGGGCCCAGCACTGAGCGACGAGCAGGTGGCCGAGGCCTCGCGAGCGATTCGCGAGGTCCTTGCCGTCAACTGAGCCAGCTAGAGAAGACCTGGGGAGGCATGCAATGCCCGCCGGACAGCGGCTTGGATCGGCAGCGACCCGCTCCGCTGCGCGGCTGAGCAACGCGCCGGCGCCGCCTCGACCGCTGCGCAGAGGCGGTCCAGCTCCTCGACGGCAATCACCTTGCCCTCGGCGGCGAGGGCCCGGCTGAACTCGACCTGGTGGTCGTCGACGGTCTCCCCATAGCGCTTCAGGCGTGGAACGACGACCGGCGTATGGCCGGCCCGCAGGGCGCAGAGGATGCTTCCCGCACCGGCGTGGCAGACGACGGTATCGGCCGCCTCCATCCTCTCGATCAGCTCTGGAAACTGCATGAAGGCGTTTGCCTGGGCCGCCGCGGCGGGAGGCTCGACGGGGCCATGCTGGACCACGAGCTGCTCTCCCGGCAGCGACTCGAGCGCCCGCACAAACCGCTCAAAGGGGATCTGGGTCGAGCCGACAGTGGCAAAGATCACGCGACGCTCCCGTGGAAGCGAGCCCGGGGCAGCTCGGTAAGCGAGTCCCACTGGACGAAGAAGGCCGAAGCCAGCGGGTAGACCAGCCTGCCCGTCAGGGCCAGCTTCTCGACCCTCGTGATCGACTCGACGTAGACGAGGCGGCGGCGCTGCAGGCGACCGAGCAGAAAAAATGGCAGTGCCAGTCCGGCGCCGGTGGAGATCACCACGCTTGGATCCTCCTCGCGCAGGACCCGCCACGCCAGCCGAAGGTTGCGGAAGAAATTGCCGATGTCGCGCGGCGTCGGCCCGTGGCCGTAAACGACGTTCTCGTCCTTGAGCAGGTATTCGACGTCGGTCGATCGCAAGGTGACCCAGCTCCGCGCCATGTCACCCCAGGCGGGCTCGAGGGCGAGCATCTGCAGCAGGTGACCGCCCGGAGAGGCAACGATCAGGACTTTCCCGGATTGTCCGCGGGCAGTCACTGTGCCGGCTGTGCTTCTGGCGAACGCACACGACAAGCGTCACCGAGAGTGACCAGGTCGAGCCCGAGCTGAGAGGCGCGTTCGGCGATTGCCGCGATCGCGCCTGCCGTCTCGATGGCGCTCGGCCGCACCGCATAGCGCGCCGAGTCGTGAAGCAGGACGACCGCTCCATCGCCGAGGTCGCGGGTGACCCGGCGGGAGATGCGCTCGCTCGGCAAGGGCTCCCAATCGAGTCCCCACGTGGACCAGTAAGCGACTTCGAGACCCAGCCGGTCGCAGGCAGACAGGCCCTCGGCACCGAGCTTGCCGTAGGGCGGGCGGTAGAAGCGCGGAGGAGTCTCCATGACCTCTGCCACCGCTGCATGGCCCGCCTCGATGTCCGCCACCGACTCCCCCGCGGAGACGCGGTCATGGCGAAAGTGACGCTGGCCGTGAACGCCGATTTCGTGGCCGCGGGCCAAGATCTCGTCGGCAAGGTCAGGCGACTCGGCGATCTGCTCGCCAACCAGGAAAAAGGTCGCCTTTGCCCCTGCCGAGTCGAGCGCATCGAGGATCGCTGGGGTGCTCTCAGGCGATGCATCGGGGCCATCGTCGAAAGTCAGGACGGCTTGACCAGTGGCCGCAACACGTTCGATCCCTGGGATCTCGAGCCAGCGTCGCGAACGGCTAGGCGAATGCTCCTGGAGAGCGCAGCGCAAGGAGAGCGGCAGCAGCCTGCGGAGGCGATGAACGTGTCGACGCATCTCCCCGAGAAACGGAAAGCGCGATGTTGAACTTCTGCCCCGTTCTCCGTCTCAGGCCACGGAGAAGTCACACCAGACCAGTTCTCAAATAACTTTTATCGATGCGGGTAGTCCAGAGGCATGCTCGGACCTTCGTCCAGCCTGTTACCCCTAGAAGTCGAGAGGCGCGCACCTGCACCGATAACGGGTGCAATGCGCAAATTCCCCGATACATTTCCCTCGTCCTGGCCTCTTTTTGTCGCCATTTTCAGTTTGATCGCCGTGATGGTGGCACCGGCCGCAGCCGTCGCGCGCAGCGGCAAGCTGGACCGCGGTGTGAAGTCGGCCCAGGCGGTGACAAAACGGGGGAGGACAACCACGACGCGCAATTCCGACCCTGACCGCGACGGACTGGCCAGTTGGACCGAGCAACGCAAGACGCGAACCAATCCTTACAAGTTCGATACCGACGGCGACGGTTTTGGCGATGGCGCCGAGGTACTCGCCGGAACGAATCCGCTCGATGCCGCCAGCACACCGGCGGGCCCCCCGGCACCCACGCCGCCTCCGGGCGACACATCACCGCCCCCCGGCGACACAACCGCTCCGGATACGACGATCAGCTCTGGACCGGCGAGCGCGACGACCGCGACCAACGCCAGTCTCTCCTTCGCCGCCACCGAGAGCAACTCGACTTTCCAGTGCTCGCTTGACGCGGGCGGCTGGAGCACCTGCCTCTCTCCGAAGGCTTACAGCTCACTGGCGGTCGGCCCGCACAGCTTCTCGGTGAAGGCCACCGACGCAGCCGGTAACACCGACGCGACCCCGGCCACTCAGAGCTGGACGGTGGAAGCGGCGGAAGCGCCGCCCGCCGACACGACGCCGCCTGACACGACGATCAGCTCCGGTCCCTCCGGGACGATCGCCTCGACCAGCGCCAGCTTCGAATTCACCTCCACCGAGAGCGGCTCGACCTATAAATGCTCGTTTGACTCCGGCACTTGGGTGAGCTGCGGCCCGCCGAAATCCTATAGCGGGCTGACGGTCAGCCCTCACACCTTTTCCGTGAAGGCCACCGACGCGGCGGGTAACACCGACGCGACCCCGGCCACCCGCAGCTGGGCCATAGAAGCCGAAGCGCCGCCCCTCGATACGACGCCTCCCGAGACCACGATCAGCTCCGGGCCATCCATCACAACCACTTCGACCAGCGCCAGCCTCTCGTTTACGTCCAGTGAGAGTGGCTCCACCTATCAATGCTCGCTCGACTCAGGCGCCTGGGGAACGTGCGTCTCGCCCAAGGGCTACAGCGCGCTCGCGGTCGGCCCGCACACCTTTATGGTCAAGGCCACCGACGCGGCTGGCAACCCCGACCCAACACCCGCCTCTCGCAACTGGACAGTCGAAAGCGAAGCTCCCGGAGGCGCCTGCAGCCAGACTCTGTCCGCCGGCGCCAGTCTCTCCAACGCGGTCAGCTCCGCGGCCGGCGGGGCCGTCATCTGCCTCAACAGCGGCTCTTACAGCGTCAACGTGACGAAAGCCAACAAGTCGAGCATGGTGACGATCAAGCCGGCCGCCGGCGCCGCTCCCAGCCTCGGCTACTCGATGCTCAACCAGGCAACCAACCTGCGCTTCCAGGAACTCAAGTTCACCGGTGGGATCGAGGCGCTGGGGCCCGCCAGCAAGCTGCAGTTCGTCGACAACGAATTCGCCGGCCCGTTCGGCTTCCATGGCAATGGCCAGGCGCAGAGCAACGGCACGGAAGTTACCGACGTCCTGTTCGACGGCAACTATTTGCACGACCTCGACTACACCGGCAGCCAGGGAACCGCCAACGGCTACGGCCTCACCGCATCGAATGGCGTCTCCCGCTTCACGATCACCAACAACACGATCAAGAGCACCGCCTCGGACTATCTCCAGTTCGCCTCTCCCAATACGGTCATGATCGACCACAACACGTTCCTTGGCCCCAGCCTACTGGGCAGCCACGCCGATCACCAAGACCTCGTCCAGATCTTCGGCGGCGGCAGGAACGTGACCTTCACGAACAACGTCGCCCGCAACACCGAAACGCAGGAGAGCCTGCTCTTCCAGGAGGGTGCCTTCAGCAACGTCGTGATCGAAAACAACCTCTTCGACCATGATTCGCGCGGCTACACCTGCCAGCTCTATCAATCGAGCGGCATGATCTTCCGCAACAACACGGTCGTCGGCAGTCACTGGGGATGCCTCTTCCGCGATCTCGCCTCGAGCGCGGCCGGGAGCGGCTATCAGGTGGACCACAACATCTTCACCAACACGGCCGAAGGCTCCGATATCTCGACAGAGGGCCGGGCCGGCAGCTGGGGCGCCTACGACTACAACGTTTCCAAGGACGGCTCGGCAAGCGGATCGCACTCAGTACGAAATTGGTCTCCTTCCTGGTCGGACACAACGAGCTACACCCCAGTTGGGCTGCCGTTTGCCGCTGGGTATCGCCCTTGAGACACTCCTGAGCCGCGTCCCGGCGCGGGGGCACCTGCAACAATCGCCACGTGCGCGCCTCGTTGCTTCTGCTGGTTTTTCTCTGTGCGGCGATGGCGTTGCCGGCGGCGGCCTCATCGCAAAGCAAGTTCGGTGTGAAAACGGCCCGCGCGGTCGGGCACCCCAGCCTTCTTCCCGGCGCCGACAGCGACAAGGATGGACTGACCAACTGGACAGAGCTGCACCGCACGAAGACGAGCCCGCGCCGGTTCGACAGCGACGGTGACGGTTTCGGCGACGGTGCCGAGGTAGTCGCCGGTTCGAATCCCCGCGATCCCAACAGCACCCCGATCGGCCCCCCCTCCCCTCCGGCCACGGCACTGCTGCAGCCGATCCCACTGCCTGACACCACGCCGCCGGATACCGTGATCGACTCCGGGCCATCCGGGGTCTCCAGCTCTACCAAAGCCACCCTTGGCTTCTCGTCCAGCGAGGCTGGGTCAAGCTTCCAATGCGCCTTTGACACTTCGACGTGGAGTCCCTGCTCATCGCCCAAGACATATAGCTCCCTGGGCCTCGGCCTGCACAGCTTCTCGGTCCGGGCCACCGACGGCGCCGGCAACGTCGACGCTTCGCCGGCGAAACGCACCTGGACGGTGGAAGCGGCCGCGGACACGACGCCTCCGAATACGTCGATCAGCTCCTCGCCGCCGAGCACGACCACTTCCCCCGGCGCCAGCTTCGGCTTCAGCTCCAGCGAGAGTGGCTCGACCTTCCAGTGTTCGCTTGACTCCGCCCCTTCGGGCAGTTGCAGCTCGCCCAAGTCATACAGCTCGCTGAGCCTCGGCCCGCATACCTTCTCGGTCGCGGCAACAGACGTCGCCGGCAACACCGACGCCTCGCCGGCGACGCGTGTCTGGACGGTGACCGAACCGGAAGCGGCGCTCGAGTGCACGACCACCCTTTCCGCCGGGGCAGACCTTTCCGACGCAGTCTCGAACGCGGCCGGCGGAGCGGTCATCTGCCTCAGCACCGGTACCTACAGCGTCAATGTGGCAGACACCGACAAGGCGAGCATGGTGACGATCAAGCCGGCGGCCGGCGCCGCTCCCAGTCTTGGCTACTCGCTGCTCAACCAAGCGACCAACCTGCGCTTCCAGGAGCTGGAGTTCACCGGAGGGATAGAGGTGCTTGGATCGGCGAGCAAACTCCAGTTCGTCAATAACGAATTCGTCGGCCCCTTTGGCATCCACGCCAACGGCCAGCAGCAGAGCAACGACACGGAAGTGACCGACGTCCGGATCGACGGCAACTACCTGCACGATCTCGACTACACCGGTGGCCAGGGAACCGCGAACGGATACGGAATCACCGGGTCCAACGGCGTCTCCCGATTCACGATCACCAACAACACGATCAAGAGCCCGGCCTCCGACTACATCCAGTCCGCGAGCCCGGTCGACTGGGTCGTCGACCACAACACCTTTTTGGGCCCCAGCCTGCTTGGCACTCACGAAGACCACCAGGACCTCTGGCAGGTCTTCGGCGGTGGCGAAGACATCACCTTCACCAACAACGTCGCTCGCCACACCGAAACGCAGGAGAGCCTGCTCTTCCAGGAGGGCGCTTTCAAGAACGTCGACATCGAGAACAACCTCTTCGACCATGACTCCCGCGGCTACACCTGCCAGATCTACCAGTCGAGCGGCCTGATCTTCCGTGGCAACACGATCGTCGGCAGCCACTGGGGCTGTCTCTTCCGTGACCTCGCGAGCAGCCCGCCGGGCAGCGGCTACGAAGTCGACCACAACGTCTTTGCCGAAACAGAGGCCAGCGTCGACGTTTCCGAAGAGGGCCGCGCCGGAGACTGGGGCACCTACGACTACAACGTCTCCAGCGACAATTCCGCCGAAGGTTTGCACTCAGTACGAAATTGGTCTCCTTCCTGGCTCGACACGATCAACTACAGCCCGCTCGGGCTGCCGTTTGCGGCCGGCTTCAGTCCCTAGCCGAGAACGGTCGCGCAACTCACCCGTGCCACAATGGCGCAGTGCGCGTCTGGTGGCTTCCGGTAATCCTGCTCCTGGCGGCAGCTGGATTGCAGATCTCACCCTCGCTCCCGGATTTCTCCCCCGCTAACGCGAAACCGAGCTCCCATATCCGCTGTACCAAGACGCTCGGCAGCGGATCGAACCTCTCGAGAGCGATCTCCGTCGCTGCCGGTGGGTCGACGATCTGCCTGCGAAACGGCAGCTACGACGCAATCGACGCGACCGGGGTGAAAAACGCCCGTCCGGTGACGGTTCGCTCGGCTCCCGGCGCACGGGCCAAGCTGAGCGGAATCGATCTGATCGACCCGGCGGGACTGCGCTTCGTCGCCCTCAACCTCACCGACGGCGTCAGCATCTCCCCCTCCGCCTCCGACATTGAGTTCATCGACAACAACATCACCGGCCGCAACGGCATCTACATGTTCGGTGACTACCGGATCGGCAAGCGGATCGAGAACGTGCGAATCGAAGGCAACGACATCCACGACATCGAGTACAGCGGTGAGCAGGAAACCGGATACGGATACGGGATCGAGGGAGTCGGCGACGTTCGCCATATGGTGATTCGCGACAACACAATCGAGAGCACCGCCTCCGATTACCTCCAGTCGGCGACGCCCGTGCACTGGGTCGTCGACCACAACACCTTTTTGGGGCCCAGCCTGCTCGGCAGTCACGAAGACCACCAGGACCTCTGGCAGATCTTCGGCGGTGGCAGGGACATCACCTTCACCAACAACGTCGCCCGACACACCGGCACCCAGGAGAGTCTGCTCTTCCAGGAAGGCGCTTTCCGCAAGGTCGTTGTCGAGAATAACCTCTTCGACCACGACAGCCGTGGCTACACCTGCCAGATCTACCAGTCCGACGGCCTCGTCTTCAGTCACAACACGGTCGTCGGCAGCCGCTGGGGGTGCCTCTTTCGCGACGAAGCGAGCGGCCCGCCGGGGAGCGGTTACCGGATCGAGAAC
>Ga0136846_1226720_pt1 | contig 10402 bp, 6 predicted proteins | sample HopSoiMetagenom2_FD_96841 | JGI IMG/M metagenome (GOLD analysis project Ga0136846, IMG submission 96841) | Grasslands soil microbial communities from Hopland, California, USA - 2 Assembly 2016 (version 4) | ecosystem: Environmental > Terrestrial > Soil > Grasslands | place: USA: Hopland... | reverse complement strand
GGCGGCGGTGGCGGCGGCGGCAACGCCACCGCGGGCGGCCGCGGCGGCGTCGGCTGGCGGTCGGCCGGCTACGCCGGCATCCTCGCCGACTACAGCAACCTGCCCGACAAGAAGTGGGGCTTCGGCGGCGCCGCCTTCGCGCAGGCCGGCATCGCCCGGCTGGTGATGGGCGGCGGCGGCGGCGGCGGCGACAACAACGGCAACAGCCAGGCCGAGCTGTCCAGCGGTGCGGCCGGCGGCGGCATCGTGATGGTGCGCGCGGTCACCGTGACCGGCAACGGCACGATCCGCAGCCGCGGCGGGCGCGCCGCCGACAATCCCTCGAACGACGCCGCCGGCGGCGGCGGTGCGGGCGGCAGCGTGGCGGTGGTCGCGACCACCTGGAGCGCCGCGCTGACGATCGACGTCAGCGGCGGCCGCGGCGGCGACGCCTGGGTCCCGGGCAGCGCCGCGCACGGCGGCGGCGGCGGCGGTGCGGGCGGTGTCGCGATCACCACCGGCGCGGCCACGGTCACCGCCAACGGCGGCGCCCCGGGCATCACCAACACCGCGCAGGGCCAGCCGGGCGGCGCCACCCACGGCGCGCAGACCGGCGGCAACGGCACCAGCGCGGTCGTCGCGCCGGGCGCCGATACCCCGGGCACCGATGTCGGCCGCACCTGCAAGTCGGAGTTGCGCATCACCAAGACCAACACGCCGGGCGTCAACGGCGAGGTCGACCAGAGCGGCGACACCGTGGCGTCGGGAACGACGACGGCCTACACCATCGTCGTCAACAACGACGGACCGAAGCAGGCGAACAACGCCTTGATCGCCGATCCCGCGCCCTCCGGCCTGACCTGCGCCACCGCCACCTGCACCGCGGCCGGCGGGGCGAGCTGCCCCGCCGCCAGCGGCGCGGCCCTGGTCAGTGCGCTGCAGGGCAGCGGCGCCACGATCCCCCTGCTGCCGGTCGGCGGCAGTGTGAGTTTGGTATTGACCTGCACCGTGCAATAGAGCGCCGTTATCGAAACGACGCCTGCGGGAAAAGTCTTCCCGCAAAGCGTGACGCCCTCTGCGTTTCCGCGTCCGAAGCCCGATTAGCCTGTCAGATGTGACAGCGTGAGGGGGGAGGTCGCCGCGCTTATCGTGTGCAGGCGTGATCTGCGCACGCCCTGCTGTACGTGAATCGAGCCCGGAGAATCCGTTCCGTCGAGGACGGGGCGGGTGCGCACGAGAGCGTTCAGCCGCGCGGTGATCAAGGACGCAACAACGCAGGGCAGGGGTGTGGCGATGATCGGAATGGGGATGACTTCGCGCGCAGTGCGCGCGTGCCGCGCAGTTGCGTGCTTGATCGCGCTCGCGCTGACGCCGGCCGCGTTCGCCGCGACGGTGCAGCACCTCGGCACCCAGACCTCCACCGCGACCGGCGCCGGCGCCGGCGGCACCCCGACCATCGCCAGCTTCAACATCCCCAGCGGCAAGAACCGCGCGCTGTTCATCTGGGCGGCGTTCGAGCGCGACCATTGCTCGCCGGCCGATGCGACCGGCGGCCTGTGCAGCACCGCCAACACCGCCGGCACCGGCCTGGGCGACAACTGGCCCGAACCGCGCACCGGCACGCCCCCGGCCACCACGACCAACAACCAGATCACCGCGCGCGTCACCGGGCCCGGCGGCACTGTCGACAAGCAGAACGCGCTGGTGATCGGCGGCACGCCCAGCGGCGACACCCGCTTCATCTCCATCAGCACCTCGCCGACCGGCTCGCCTGCCGGCACCGCGTTCTTCAGCGTCAGCAACTTCCACATCGTGCTGTTCGAGAACGACATCAACACGCTGCTCGGCGGCGCCGCCTCGGGCACCGTGTCGATCACCTTCCCGGACGTCAACACGCCGACCAACGCCGGCGACGATGCGCTGCTGCTGGCCTCGGTCTACCAGAACGTCGAGCAGACCCCCAACGGTTTCGTGCGCAACGCCACCGCCACCGCGCAGGTGACCACCGGCACGCCGGGCAACTCGACGCTCGCGCCCGCGGCCTACGATGCCGGCCAGGTCCCGAACGAGGCCGACGACGGCAAGCTGGTGATCGCCACCAGCAGCAGCACCCAGGGCTTCGCCGCCACGCCCAGCGGCTACGCCTCGCTCAGCGGTTCGCTGGTGACCAGCAACGGCAACGGCACCTACGACACGCCCAACGGCGACATCAACAACGAGCCGAACGGCATGACCGGCGGCGCCTATTTCGGCAACGGCGGCGCCACCCCCGGCAGTCTGTACAGCCTGCAACTGGGCGGCAACGCGACGACCCTGATCTACGGCGCCACCAACGCCTCGTTCCTGCTGGAGTCGGACAACGCCGACGTCGGCGATGCGCCGATTTCCTACGGCAACCCCTCCCACACCCTGGCCGGGATCCGCCTGGGCGCGACCGTGGATGCCGACTCCGGCCTGCTCAACAGCGCCAACGCCACCGGCGACGACACCAACAACACCGACGACGAGGACGGCGTCACCCTGACCCCGCTGCTGCCGGTGGGCGAGGTCACGGTCGTGCCGGTCAGCATCCAGAACGCCAGCGGCTTCCTCAACGCCTGGTTCGACTGGAACGCCGACGGCGACTTCAACGATGCCGGCGAACAGATGGTCACCGACCAGGCGGTGGCCGTCGGCACGGTCAACCTCAACATCGCCGTGCCCGCGACCGCGATCATCGGTCCGACGTTCGCCCGCTTCCGGGTCTGCACCAACAACACCGCCACCGACAACTGCAACACGCCGGTCGGCACCGTCCAGAGCGGCGAGGTCGAGGATTACCAGTTCCAGGTGTCGCGCAAGCTGGTCCTCAACAAGATCACTACCGGCATCGCCGGCGGCCCGTTCGGTTTCACCCTCACCAACACCGGGCAGACCACCGGCACGGTCACCACCGCCGCGGCGAACACCGCGACCCAGGTCGACGGCGACACCGGCACGGCCGGCACCCAGGTGTTCGCGATCGCTTCGCCGACCACCGCGGTCACGATCAACGAAAGCACGCTGCCGGCCGGCTGGTCGTTCAAGACCGCCACCTGCGTCAACGCGGCCAGCGCCACCGTCGGCAGCCTCGCCGGCAGCACCTACACCATCACCGGCGCCGAGATCGCGGCCAGCACCGGCTTCACCTGCACCTTCACCAACGACCGCCTGCCGATCCTGCGGCTGCAGAAGACGCTGCCGAACGGTCGTTTCGTCGCCACCGACCAGTTCACCCTGACCATCGCCGGCACCGGTGGGCCGGCCACCGCCACCACCACCGGCACCGGCACCACCGCGACCGGCACCGCGACGCTCAATCCGGGCGCGGTGGGCGCGAGCTACACCTTCAGCGAGACCGGCGCCGCCGGCGCGCTGCTGAGCAACTACACCACCACCTACAGTTGCACCAACGCGCTGGCCGGCGGCCAGGCGCCCAGCGGCAGCGGCACCAGCTTCGCCCTCACCGCCGTCACCGGCGACGATCTGACCTGCCGGTTCACCAACACGCGCAAGAACCAGGCCGACCTGCGCCTGACCAAGACCAATACGCCCGGGGTCAACGGCGAGGTCGACCAGGCGGCCGACACGGTGGTCTCCGGGACCACCACCATCTACACCCTGACCGTGACCAACCTGGGCCCCGACGCGGCGGACGGCGCGGTGCTGGCCGACCCCGCGCCTACCGGCGCGACCTGCACCACCGCGAGCTGCACCGCGACCGGCGGCGCGACCTGTCCGGCGCCGACCGGCGCGGCCCTGGTGACGGCCCTGCAGGGGGCGGGCGCCACCATCCCGGCGCTGCCGCTCAACGGGACGGTGACGGTCACGCTGACCTGCACCGTGAACTGAGCCCCCGTCGCCCGGCTGGAGTATGCTCGGCCCCTGCGCCGCGACCCCGGACGGGTCGCGACCTTGTTCGGGGAACGGGGGGGCGATGACCGCGAATGCAGGGAATCCGAAGCATGCCGAGCGCAGCGCGCGCGCGCTGCGCCACAACCACGCCCTGGTCGCGCTGGCCAGGCAGGTGTGGAGCGACGACTGCACTTTGCAGACCGCGATCGGGCTGATCTGCCGGGTGGCCGCGGACACCCTCGAAGTCGAGCGCGTGAACGTGTGGCGGCTCGAGGCCGCCGGCGCCCGCCTGCACTGCGTCCACAGCTACCTGCGCGGCGAGGACCGGCACGATCCGCCCGGTTTCGACGAAACCCTGGTCATCGACCGCGAATACGCCGAGCAGCTCGAGGACGTGCGCGTGATCGACATCGCCGACGTCCGCACCGACGGCACCGTCGCCGACGACGACAGCCTGCAGGCCTATTTCGCGCGCCATCGGGTGCAGTCGCTGCTGGACGCGCCGATCCGCAGCCAGGGCGAACTGCTGGGCGTGGTGTGCCACGAACAGGTCGGTTGCGCCCGGGTGTGGACCCCCGAGGACCAGGCCTTCGCCGGCAGCATCGGCGACTACGTGGCCATGGCCTACGAGATCAGTCGACGGCGCGAGGCCGAAAGCCGCCTGCGCTACATCGAACGCCACGATCCGCAGACCGACCTGCCCAACCGCGACCACCTGCTCGAAGTCGCGCACAGCGCGCTGCGGCCGATGCACGAACACGACGGCGGCCTGGTGGCGGTGCACCTGCAGGTCGAACTGCCGCTGGAGGCGCTGCCCGACGACGAGGCCCGGCAGCGCCTGCTGGGCGCGGTCGCCGCGCGCCTGCGCGAAGCGGTCGGCGAGACCGCCACGCTGGCCCGCGTGCGCGAGGACGCGTTCGCGGTGATCCCGCACCGGCACCTGCCGGAAGTCGAGGCGCTGGCGCTGGCCGAGCGCTGCATCGACCTGGTCCAGGCCGGCTTCGACCACGGCGGCGTGGCGCCGCAGCCGGCGACGATTTCCGCGGGCATCGCGTTCTCGCGCGATCTGGCGGCGCCGTCCGCGGACATCCTGCTGCGCAACGCCGAGAACGCCAGCCTGCGCGCGCGCCACGCCGGCTTCAACCGCTGCGAAGTGTTCGACGCCGAGCGCCACCGCGGCCTGCTCGACCGCCTGCGCACCGAGCAGGCGCTGCGCGAGGCGTTCGCCAGCGGCGAACTGCTGCTGTACTACATGCCGGAGATCGACCTGCGCGACGGTCGCTGGCGCGCGGCCGAGGCGCTGCTGCGCTGGCGGCAGCCCGACGGCCGGATCGTGCCGGCGGGCGAATTCATCGACGTCGCCGAAAGCTCCGGCCTGATCGTCCGCCTCGGCCGCTGGGTGCTGCTGGAGGCCTGCCATGCCGCGATCCGCTGGCCGGCCCGCGACGGCGTCGCGCCGATGCTGCGGGTCAACGTCTCCGCGCGCCAGTTCGAGCAGCCCGGCCTGGTCGCCGACGTGCAGATCGCGCTGGCCGATTCCGGGCTGCCGCCGCAGCGGCTGTGCCTGGAACTCACCGAAACCCTGCTGCTGCGCGACCAGGACGGCGCCGCGCGCACGCTCGGCCGCCTGCGCGCGCTCGGCATCCACGTGGCGCTGGACGATTTCGGCAGCGGCTACTGCTCGCTGGGCTACCTCAAGCACCTGCCCATCGACACCCTGAAGATCGATCGCGGCTTCACCGCCGGCCTGCCCGGCAACCGCGCCGACCTGGCGATCGTGCAGGCGGTGGCGCAACTGGCCCACACCCTCGGCATCGACGTCGTCGGCGAAGGCGTGGAAACCCGCGCCCAGGCCGACTGCCTGCGCGACTGCAACGTCTTCGCGGTGCAGGGCTGGCTGTACTCGCCGGCGATCGACAACGACGCGCTGATCGCGGGGTTCGGCGACGCCGGCTGACGCGCTACCCTGTCGGCGGTTCCGGTCCGACCGAGGTCTCCCATGTCCCGCGCCCCGTCCCGTCGTCCATCGCTGGCCGCGCTCGCGCCGACCGCGCTCGCCGTCGTGTTCGCCGCATGCGCCACGCCCGCCGCCGCGGCCGATCGCGTCACCGGCAGGCCGTTCGCCACCCGCAGCGAGGTCTACGCGCCGCATGCGATGGCCGCGACCTCGCATCCGCTGGCGACCCAGATCGCGCTGGAGACGATGCGCGCCGGCGGCAGCGCGGTGGACGCGGCGATCGCGGCCGACGCGGCGCTGGGGCTGATGGAGCCCACCGGCAGCGGCATCGGCGGCGACCTGTTCGCGATCGTGTGGGACCCGAAGACGAAGCAGCTCTACGGCTACAACGGCTCCGGCCGCTCGCCGAAGGCGCTGACGCTCGCCGAGTTCCAGCGCCGCGGCCTGACCGACATCCCGGCGCACGGGCCGCTGCCGGTGAGCGTGCCCGGCTGCGTCGACGGCTGGTTCGCGCTGCACGACCGCTTCGGCAAGCGCCCGATGGCCGAGAATCTCGCGCCGACCATCCGCTACGCCCGCGAAGGCCATCCGGTCGCCGAGACCATCGCCTATTACTGGGGCCGCAGCGTGCCGGCGCTGTCGAAGTGGCCGGGGTTCGCCGAGCAGTTCACCCTCGCCGGCGACGCGCCCGGTCAAAGGCGCGGCCCGCGCACCGGCGAGACCTGGCGCAACCCCAACCTCGCGAACACCCTGGAGCAGATCGCCCGCGGCGGCCGCGATGCGTTCTACAAGGGCGAGATCGCGCGCACCATCGACGCCTACTTCAAGGCCAACGGCGGCTTCCTGCGCTACGAGGACCTGGCCGAACACCGTGGCGAATGGGTCGAGCCGGTCAGCACCAATTACCGCGGCTACGACGTGTGGGAACTGCCGCCGAACGGGCAGGGCATCGCCGCGCTGCAGATCCTCAACCTGCTCGAACCCTACGACCTCAAATCCTTCGGTTTCGGCAGCCCCGAACACGTGCACCTGTTCGTCGAGGCCAAGAAGCTCGCGTTCGCCGATCGCGCGGCGTCGTATGCCGATCCCAGGTTCTACGATACGCCGGTCGCGCGGCTGATCTCGAAGGGTTACGCGGCCGATCGCGGCAAGCTCATCTCGATGGACAAGGCCGCGCGCAGCGTCGAGCCGGGCATCATTCCCGAGGTCAACGAAGGCGACACCATCTACCTCACCACCGCCGACGCCAGCGGCATGATGGTGTCGCTGATCCAGTCCAACTACCGCGGCATGGGCAGCGGCATGGCGCCGCCGGGGCTCGGTTTCATCTTCCAGGACCGCGGCGAGATGTTCGTGCTTGGACATACCGGCAAGGGCGGCGGCCACCCCAACACCTACGCCCCGGGCAAGCGGCCGTTCCACACCATCATTCCCGCGTTCGTGACCAAGGACGGCAAGCCGTGGCTGAGCTTCGGCGTGATGGGCGGTGCGATGCAGCCGCAGGGCCACGCGCAGATCCTGATGAACCTCATCGACTTCGGCATGAACCTGCAGGAAGCCGGCGACGCCCCGCGCATCCAGCACGACGGCAGCACCGAACCCACCGGCCGGAACATCGCGATGACCGACGGCGGCGAGGTCGACCTCGAAACCGGCTTCCCGATCGAGACCATCCGCGCGCTGATGCGCAAGGGGCACAGCGTCCGTTTCGCCGACGGCCCCTACGGCGGCTACCAGGCGATCATGGTCAATCCGCAGGGCGGGGGTTACATCGGCGCCAGCGAATCGCGCAAGGACGGCATGGCGGCGGGGTATTGAGCGGATGTGACCTTATCCTGTGAGTCTGAAGGAAGCGATGATGATTTTATTCCGGTCGTTATGAAGATTTTTAAATTGCATTCTTGGCGCAGCGCAATGGAATGCGCCAAATTTCAAAAAAGGAATAGAAATGTCTCATTCAATCGCATTCTTAAAATTCAAAAAAACGATAGAACTTGAAATTCGATCTTTCTGGCATCTTCTTTCGGCTTTAGAAATATCTGACAGAGAGGTCATTAAATATAAGTCGCCTTTAATTACGGGAGAGCCTGGAAATAGCGGATATCCATTCAAAGCCATATCTATAGCCCCTCGCGACTACGTAAAAGAGAGCAAAATAATTGCTGGTCATGTCAGAGAAAACTCATTGGTGAATTTTATAACTATATTTGAATCATATCTCTTTGAAATAATGGAGAGAATTATTTATTTAAATCCAGGGTCTATTTCTGACTCTGAAATTAATTTGACTGCAGGGGATATCGTTTCTTCTATAAGATCATCAGACCCAAAGAAGTGGATATCAAGGAAGGTCGCAGATAAATATTTAAGAAATAAGACTCATGCTGAAATGATCAAGAAATTTGATAAAATATCAAAACTTGGAATATCAAAATCGAAAGAAGCAGATATTGATGAGTGGGGTAAGTGGGCGCTTGTAAGAAATAGTGTTGTTCATACGGCTCGCAAGGTCACGATGGAGCTTTCTGAAAAGTGGCCTCAAAAATACCCTTCAGCGGGTGACGCGTTCAATCTGAAGAATGAGGATGTCTCCAGGGTATTCTCTCTGGCAATTAGCATTGCACAATCAATTGATTCCATAGCCGTAAGACAGATTATAAAGAAAAGTGATGCCCTTGTTTTCGCAAGGGAAATATATGTCCATTACGGCATATCTGGAATAAGCGATCTAAGAAATATAATTTCAGGTTGCGGTATCAGAATAAAATTAACTAACGAAGATTTAGCTAAAATGCTTTCCAGGCATAAGAAGGGATTGGATGATGATTCTCTGACTTTGTCATCTGCAGAGATAAAAATGATTTTTCCGGAAGAATTGGCGTTGCGCAGATAGCCAGAAATATTTTTCTAAGACTTCTAAATTATGGCCTTCGACGCCTTCGCCCTCATCCTCGCCATGCTCGCGCTGGGCTACGCGTTCCAGCGCCTGCGGGTGCTGCCCGACAACGCAGCGCAGACGCTCAATCTCGTCGTGCTGTACGTCTGCCTGCCGGCGGCGGTGCTGCGCTATGCGCCGCGATTGCACCTGGAGCCGGCGCTGTTCGGCGTGGCGGTGGTGCCGTGGGCGCTGCTGCTGGCGACGGTCGTGCTGGTGACGCTGCTCGCGCGCTGGCTGCGGCTGCGCGACGACGAGCGCGCGGTGCTGCTGCTGACCGTGGCGCTGGGCAACACCAGTTTCCTCGGCTATCCGCTGACCCGGGCGCTGATCGGCGAGCACGCGCTGCCGTATGCGGTGATCTACGACCAGTTCGGCGCGTTCCTGATCCTCTCGACGTTCGGGCTGTGGGTGCTGGCGCGCTACGGCGGCGACCGCACCCCGACCGCGCGCGAGGTGCTGGTGCGGATCCTGCGCTTCCCGCCGATCTGGGCGCTGGTGCTGGGTTTCACGGTGATGCCGGCCGAGCCGCCGACGTGGATCGCCGGCGGGCTGCAGCGGCTGTCGGAGGCGCTGCTGCCGCTGGCGATGCTGACCATCGGCCTGTCGGTGAAGTTGGCGCTGCCGCGCGACGAGCTCAAGCCGCTCGCCGCCGGCCTGTTGCTGAAACTCGCGCTGCTGCCGGCGCTGGCGCTGCCGCTGGTGCGGCTGCTGGGCCTGCACGGCGAGATGGCGCGGACGACGGTGCTGGAATCGGCGATGCCGTCGATGGTCACCGCCGGCGCGCTGGCGATCGCCCACGGCCTGGCGCCGCGGCTGGCGGCGGCGATGGTCGGCTACGGCGTGCTGTTGTCGCTGGCCACCCTGCCGCTGTGGGCCGGGCTGGGGCTCGGCTAGGCACGGCAGGCTAGGATGCGCCGATGATCCGAAGCGACATCGACCGCGGCTGCGACCACGTCCCTGCACGCTGGGCCCTGCGCGTGCACCGCTGCCGGTCGGCCTTGCCGGACTCCGGTGGGGCGGTGCGGCGGTGCGCCATCACCCGCCGACCGTCGGCGGGCTGACAGGGGGTCGCATGGCGCGGCGGGCGCTCTGGCTCCGCATCCTGGGCTACGGCGCCTTCCTCGCGGCCGGCACGCTGGCGCTGCAGTGGCTCGACCATCGACTCCTGGTGCAACGGCACGCCGAGGCGCTGTACGTGTCGCTGATCGCGACCGGGTTCCTCGCGCTGGGCGCGTGGCTGGGGGCGCGTGCGTTCCGCAAGCCCGCCGCGGCCAGACCGTTCGACGGCAATCCGCAGGTGGTGGCGGCGCTCGGGATCAGCCCGCGCGAATTGACGGTCCTGCGCGAGCTGGCCGCGGGCCGGTCGAACAAGGAGATCGCCCGCGCACTGACGGTCTCGCCCAACACGGTGAAGACCCACATCGCCCGCCTGTACGAGAAGCTGGACGCCAAACGCCGGACCGACGCCGTGCGCCGCGCCCGCGAACTGGGCCTGCTCGAATGAGCCTGCCTGGGCTGGGTGCGGGCGCCGTCGCAGGGCGCCGTTGGTGCGATCGTAGCCTTCCCCGTCAAGTGGACAGTGCAAAAGGAGAATTTTCCCGCTCGCGGGATGCGCGATAGACGCTCGGCGGCAGGTTCCCGAGCGACTCGTGCGG
>Ga0136846_1207854_pt1 | contig 10402 bp, 10 predicted proteins | sample HopSoiMetagenom2_FD_96841 | JGI IMG/M metagenome (GOLD analysis project Ga0136846, IMG submission 96841) | Grasslands soil microbial communities from Hopland, California, USA - 2 Assembly 2016 (version 4) | ecosystem: Environmental > Terrestrial > Soil > Grasslands | place: USA: Hopland... | reverse complement strand
TCAACTATGTCGGCGACAGCATTCTGAATTCGGCGATGGACGCGGTGTTCATGGTCGTCGGCTTCCTGTTCGCCTGGCGCGCGCCGGTGGCGCTGACCATCGTGATCGCCATCTTCTTCGAGCTTTTGACCGGCTGGCTCATCCGCGACAATCTCACCCTGAACGTCATCATGCTGGTCTGGCCGATCGAGGCGATCAAGACCTGGCAGGGCGGGCTTTAAGAGAACTTTGAAGCTGGCCTCGTGGCCACCTCGTGGTTCGAGGCTTTGTTACCTGCGCTATGGCTTCGGTTACAAAGCGCCTCACCATGAGGTGGGGCGGTTCTGCGGTTGAGCGACAAAGATTAGCCCTCTTGGTGAGGTGCGGAAGCCCGCAGGGCTGGAGCCTCGAACCACGAGGGCGGGTGGTCATCTCTGCTCGACAGGCGAGTGCTTTACGCCGCCGGCTTCCCCATAGCCTTTTCGATCGCCGGCTCCAGACCTTCCTTCAGGCTAGTCGCTGTAAACGGACCGACCTGCTTGTAGAGGATCGTGCCGTCGGGGGCGACGAGGTAGGATTCGGGGATGCCGTAGACGCCCCAGTCGATGGCGGCCGAGCCGTTCGGATCGATGCCGATGGCGGCGTAGGGATTGCCGAGCTCGCCGAGGAAACGCAGCGCGTTTTCGCTGGTGTCCTTGTAGTTGATGGCGACGATGTTCAGCCGGCCGTCCTTGGCGAGCTGCTTCAGGACCGGATGTTCCTCGCGGCAGGGGAGACACCAGGAGGCGAAGACGTTGACGAGCGTCAGCTTGCCCTTGATGGCGGCGTCGGTCAGTGGCGGCAGGTTGGAGCCGTCAAGCGGCGCCATCGCTAAGGCCGGCGCCTTCGTGCCGATCAGGGCCGAAGGGATGGCGGAAATATCGGTGCCGTGGACTTCCTGATCATACATCACCTTGCCGACGGCAAGCGCGATGCAGGCAAAGACGACAAGTGGAATGAACGCCATCAGATAGCGCGCGGTACCGCCCGACTTCGGCTCGCCGCTTTTCCCGGTTTCGATGCTCATTGCGCCTTGTCCTTCGCGCGCTGCGACCGGCGGCGGATGCCGGAGGCTTCGAGCGCCGCCATTTCCTTGCGGCGCAGACGGCCGTCGATCCATGTCCAGGCGATGACGGCGATGATCATGGCGGCGGCGAAGCCATAGGAGCCGTAGACGTAGAAGGGATGGGTCATGCTAATCCTCGCGGGCGGCCATGCGCGCGGCGAGACGGCGCTGCGCGGCGATGCGGCGGCGCCAGATCTCGTTGCGGATCGCCATCAGGTGCAGCGTGAAGAACAGCAGCGTGAAGGCAAGGGCCATGGTGAAGAGCGGCCAGAGGAATTCCGCATCGATGGCCGGGCCATCCATGCGCATGAGGCTTTCGGACTGGTGCAGCGTGTTCCACCAGTCGACCGAGAATTTGATGATCGGGATATTGATGAAGCCGACGAGGATCAGCACGGCGGTGACGCGCGCAGCCTTCGACGGATCGTCCATGGCGCGGTTGAGCGCGATCAGGCCGAGATACATCAGGAAGAGAATGAAGACCGAGGTCAGCCGCGCGTCCCAGACCCAATAGGTGCCCCACATCGGCTTGCCCCAGAGCGAGCCGGTGACGAGAGCAATGAGCGTGAAGGCGGCGCCGAGGGGGGCCGCGGCCTTGGCCGAGACATCGGCGAGCGGATGGCGCCAGACCAGCGTGCCGATCGCCGACAGGCTCATGATCGTGTAGCACATCATCGACAGCCAGGCGGCCGGCACATGGATATACATGATGCGGACGGTATCGCCCTGCTGGTAATCGCCTTCGGTCGAAAACGAGAGATAGAGGCCGATCGCGAAGAGTATGGCGGTGATCGCCGCAAGCCACGGGATCAGACGCGCCGACAGGGCCAGGAACCGGGTCGGGTTGGCGAGGTCGGAAAATCGGCTGATCGCGGGGCTGATATCGCTCATGCGATTTGTTTAACCCGATATGGTTTTGACGGCAATCGACCGGATTGCCTGAGATTGATCAATCCGTCGTGTTGCGCAGCGCTAAGGCCGCCGCCGCCGGGCCAAGCACGGCGAAGAACAAGGTGAGCGCCGTCAGGATGAGAAAGGGCGGCAGGAAGGGCTGCGGACCTTCGACGGCGGCGTAGGTGGCGCTGACGCCGAAGATCAGCACGGGAATGGCGAGCGGCAGCACCAGGATCGACACCAGCAGGCCGCCACGCGGCAAGGCGACGGCAACGGCCGCGCCGACCGCGCCGATGAAGGTGATCGCCGGCGTGCCGACGAGCAAGGTCAGGGCCGTCGCACCGATCGCCGTCTCGTTCATATTCATGAAGAGGCCGAGCAGCGGCGAGGCGATCACCAGCGGCAGGCCGGTTGCCACCCAATGCGCGGCGCATTTGGTCAGCACCGTCAGCACCAGCGGCGTCTCTTGCATCACAAGCAGATCGAGCGACCCATCATCGCGCTCCGCCTGGAACAGCCGGTCGAGGCCGAGCAGGGCGGAGAGCAGCGCGCCGATCCAGACGATGGCCGGGCCGATACGCGACAGCAGTTTGAGGTCGGGGCCGACTCCGAAGGGAATGACGGCGACCACCGTCAGGAAGAAGAGAATGCCAATGAGCGCGCCACCGCCGGCGCGGACCGAGAGTTTGATGTCGCGGAGGAGGAGGGCGGTCATGGATGTTGGCTTTCAGGGTGCGCGGGGAGATTGCCTTTCGCTTTGCTCAAGGCGCGAGAAGCTTGTGCTTCTCGCCACCCCCCTCTGTCACTTCGTGACATCTCCCCCACAAGGGGGGAGATCGTGAGCGGCAGCCTCTTGCCTCGGTCCGTCTTATAATATTCTACGAATTCAATTGTTTGTTGTTTGGAGAGGTTCGAGCCGCAGGTTCCCAATCTCCCCCCTTGTGGGGGAGATGTCACGAAAGTGACAGAGGGGGGTAGCTTATCGTGAAACGATGAGCGCCTTGAGCAAAGCGAAAGGCAATGTCTCCTCATCATCCCCAAACCCCCTCATTTACCCCGGCAAACCCCGTCATTCGCATCTCCCGCGCATTCGCGAGCCTCAGCGGCTCATGCGTTGCCGCGAGCACGATCCCGCCCGCCGTCTGATGCGCGGCGATGAGGTCAGCGAGCAGCCGGTCCGCCGCCGCATCGAGCGCGGCCGTGGGTTCGTCGAGAATCCAGATCGGGCGATAGGCGACCAGCAGCTTGGCGAAGGCGATCCGGCGTTGCTGGCCGGCGGAGAGGTAGCCGAAGGGGAGGTGGGTAATATCGGCGAGACCGACGGCTTCCGCCGCGTCGTCGATCGCAAGACCGGTACAGTCTTCCGTGTCGCCGAGAAAGTCTTTCCAGAATGTCAGGTTCTCCGCAACCGTAAGTTCGGACTTCATCGCATTGCGATGGCCGAGATAATGGCTGGCCTCCCCCGGCTGACGGTCCGATTCCTCTTTGGAATCCATGAGAATCAGGCGGCCCTTTTCCGGCCGAAGAAGGCCGGCGACGACACGCAAAAGTGTTGATTTTCCCGAGCCGTTTCGCCCCGTCAGGATCAAGGCCTCGCCGCTGTCCAAGTCAAAGGAAACATTCGCGAAAATCAGGTCTTCGCCCCGCCTTGCGGCCAGGTTTTCAGCGCTTAGATGCATCAGCTCAGGCTTTCCCCGTTTTCGGTGTCGCAGTGCGAAAAAAATCTCAAATTTTGCGCTTGGTCACTCTGGCAAGTCTTTACGAAATTATCTATAAGACCGGCAACCACGCCAGCGGTCGGCGTGAATTTCATCCTTGCGCCGAACATAAGGTATTTTGCCTTACGTGCGGACAGCGGAAATGGCCGTACCCGCATCCTGATGTGCATAAAGTGCATAGGCGTTCGCACGACTGTGTTGGCTATCAGAAACGGGGTATCTCGTGTCTAAATCTCTTGACAGTTTCAATTGTCGCTCCACGCTCAACGTGGGCGGAAAAGACTATGTCTATTTCAGCCTGCCCAAGGCTGAGGCCAATGGTCTGCCCGGCGTTGCCAAGCTTCCCTATTCGATGAAGGTGCTGCTGGAAAACCTGCTGCGCTTCGAAGACGGGCAGACGGTCACCAAGGAACACATCCTTGCCGTCGCCGAATGGCTGGTCAACAAGGGCACCGTCGAGAATGAAATCGCCTATCGCCCGGCGCGCGTGCTGATGCAGGACTTCACCGGCGTTCCCGCCGTGGTCGATCTCGCCGCCATGCGTGACGCGATGGTGTCGCTCGGTGGCGATCCGGAAAAGATCAACCCGCTGGTTCCCGTCGACCTCGTCATCGATCACTCCGTCATCGTCGACGAATTCGGCACGCCGCAGGCTTTCGCCCGCAATGTCGAGCTGGAATATGAGCGCAACGGCGAGCGTTACCGCTTCCTGAAGTGGGGCCAGCAGGCGTTCAAGAACTTCCGTGTGGTTCCCCCCGGCACCGGCATCTGTCACCAGGTCAATCTCGAATATCTCGGCCAGACCGTCTGGACGAAGGAAGAGGATGGCGAGACGATCGCCTATCCCGACACCTGCGTCGGCACCGATTCGCATACGACCATGATCAACGGTCTCGGTGTTCTCGGCTGGGGCGTTGGCGGTATCGAAGCCGAAGCCGCCATGCTCGGCCAGCCGGTCTCCATGCTGCTGCCCGAAGTCATCGGCTTCAAGCTCACCGGCAAGCTCAAGGAAGGCGTCACGGCGACCGACCTGGTGCTGACCGTCGTGCAGATGCTGCGCAAGAAGGGCGTCGTCTCCAAGTTCGTCGAATTCTTCGGCCCCGGCCTCGACGCGCTGCCGCTCGCCGACCGCGCCACCATCGGCAACATGGGTCCGGAATACGGCGCGACCTGCGGTTTCTTCCCGGTCGACAAGGAAACCTTGAACTATCTCGACATGTCCGGCCGCGCGAAGGATCGTATCGCACTGGTCGAAGCCTATTCGAAGGCGCAGGGCATGTGGCGCGAGGGCGACGGCTCCGATCTCGTCTTCACCGACACGCTGGAACTCGAGCTTAGCGACGTCGTGCCGGCCATGGCTGGCCCGAAGCGTCCGGAAGGCCGTATTCCCCTGGAAAATATCGCCTCCGGTTTCGCCGGATCGCTGGACACCGAATATAAGAAGCCCGGTCAGCTTTCGAACCGCTACCCGGTCGAAGGTACGGATTTCGATCTCGGCCATGGTGACGTGGCGATCGCCGCCATCACCTCCTGCACCAACACTTCGAACCCGTCGGTGCTGATCGCTGCCGGCCTTCTCGCCCGCAACGCCGTCGCCAAGGGTCTGAAGAGCAAGCCATGGGTCAAGACCTCGCTCGCGCCTGGATCTCAGGTCGTCGGCGAATATCTCGCCAAGTCCGGCCTGCAGGCCGATCTCGACAAGCTCGGCTTCAACCTGGTCGGCTTCGGCTGCACCACCTGCATCGGCAATTCCGGCCCGCTGCCGGCGCCGATCTCGAAGACGATCAACGATAAGGGCCTGATCGTTTCCGGCGTTCTCTCCGGCAACCGCAACTTCGAAGGCCGCATCTCGCCCGACGTTCAGGCCAACTATCTGGCTTCCCCGCCACTCGTCGTCGCCTATGCGCTCGCCGGCACGGTACAGCTCGACCTGACCAGCGAACCGATCGGCGAAGACCAGGACGGCAAGCCGGTCTTCCTCAAGGATATCTGGCCGACCTCGCATGAGATCCAGGAATTCATCCTGAAATACGTCACCCGCGAACTTTACGAATCCAAGTATGCCGATGTCTTCAAGGGCGATGCCAACTGGCAGGCCGTGCAGATTCCGCCGGGCCAGACCTATGCGTGGGACGACAACTCGACCTATGTGCAGAACCCGCCCTACTTCGTTGGCATGGGCAAGACCGGCGCCGGCATTTCCGACATCAAGGGCGCCCGCGTTCTTGGCCTCTTCGGCGACAAGATCACCACCGACCACATTTCGCCGGCCGGTTCGATCAAGGCTGCCTCGCCGGCCGGTTCCTACCTCATCGGTCATGGCGTTGGCGTTGCCGACTTCAACCAGTACGGCACGCGCCGCGGCAATCATGAAGTGATGATGCGCGGCACCTTCGCCAACATCCGCATTCGCAACCACATGCTCGGCCCGAACGGCAAGGAAGGTGGCTACACCATCCACTATCCGTCCAAGGAAGAGATGTCGATCTACGACGCGGCCATGCAGTACAAGGCCGAGGGCGTTCCGCTCGTGATCTTCGCCGGTGTCGAATACGGCAACGGCTCGTCGCGCGACTGGGCTGCCAAGGGCACCAATCTGCTCGGCGTGCGCGCCGTCGTCGCCCAGTCCTTCGAGCGCATCCACCGCTCGAACCTGGTCGGCATGGGCGTCATTCCCTTCGTCTTCGAGGACGGCACCACCTGGGCCACGCTCGATCTCAAGGGTGATGAAGTCGTCACGATCGAGGGCCTGGAACACATCAAGCCGCGCGAGCGCAAGATCGCCAAGGTCACCTATGGCGACGGCACGGTCCGCGACATCCCGATCATCTGCCGTATCGATACGCTGGATGAGGTCATCTACGTCAACAATGGCGGCATCCTGCAGACGGTTCTGCGCGATCTCGCGGCCTGATCGGCGTTAAAACCATCTTTGTACGCCGCCGGGGAAACTTCTCCGGCGGCGTCATGTTTTTCACGCCGATGTGTTCGGGTGTGGTGCCCTCGGGGGCTTCTCTCACCCGTTCGTGACTTTTAGTCATCGCGCTTAGCTATTATCTCTTGTTTCAGATTTATCAGGCTTGATGAGAGCTTTACGGATACCCTGGAAAGCGGCAAGCAATTTCAGGGCCTGTGTCGGCTTTGGCTTTCAGGGTCTGAGAAAGAGGTATAACTGCATGCGCCTTCGATTTTCGGTTTCACTTCTGGCAGGCATCGCGCTCGCGAGTTCGCTGCATGCGCAGGAGCTCGCCAAGATCAAGGGGGTTGTCGAGCTCTTTACGTCTCAGGGCTGTTCCTCCTGTCCGCCGGCGGATGCGGCATTTCGCAAGCTCATCCGGCAGGGCGACGTTGTGGCGCTCGCCTATCACGTCGACTATTGGAATTATCTCGGCTGGAACGACACGATGGCGTCCAAGGACAATACGGCGCGTCAATACGCCTATGCCCGGACGATGGGCCGCAGCGGGGTCTATACGCCACAGGCGATCATCAACGGTCGGGACCATATGAGCGGATCGGACTTCGACGGCATCAACGTCAAGCTCGACAACTTTCAGCATCAGGGCAAGGGCCTGACGGTCACGGTGAATGCCGCGATGAAGGGCGACGAGCTGGAGATCAAGATCGGCGCCGGCCAGGGCAAGGCGAATGTGGTTGTTGCCTATTTCGACAAGGAGCAGCTTGTTTCGCCGAAGGGTGGTGAAAACAACGGTCAGCAGATCGCCTATCTGCACGCGGTTTCGGATGTCGAAACCGTCGGCGTGTGGGACGGCAAGGACATGAGCGTGGTGCTGCCCGCCAATGTCCTGGACAAGGCCGGCCGGCGCGGCATGGCGGTTCTGCTACAGTCATCCACGCCCTCGGGAGATCCGTCGGCGATCATCGGCGCCACCGTGCTGACGATCGGCTCTGACGGCTGATCGCTTTCGTCGACTGAGGTCGAGAGTTCTCTATTTTGGCTGAGGTCGAAAAGCTCTCTATTTTGGCTGGCGCCAAAAAGAGGAGGTGCCCGGCGAGGGCGCATTCGGGGCTGGGGTTCGGTCGATGCGCCCCCTGCCGGGCCGTTTGGCGCGGCGGCGCCAAACAACCGCCAATAGTTACGGAAAATGGGGCGTCGTTTTGACTGAAATGCGGCGGAGCGGAGATGCTTTCTTCGGGAGCAAAAAATTGTGAGTGGCCGCTGGTCTTGCAATTTGGTGTGGCTGAGGCAAACTGTCATCCTCTTGTCATGACACAGCCCCTGGGGGATTGATGACTGATCAGCCGGATTTGCGACACGGCGAAAGCCGTTCCGTCGACACCAATTCTTCCGTCGTCGTCGATTTCAGGGAATACAAACAGAGCAGGGACCCGCTGCCGGTGACCTTCCATCGCCGCGAGCTGGACGCGATCCTGTGGATTTACGGCCGCATGGTCGGCGAGGGCGAGTGGCGCGACTATGCCATCGATCATCTCGGAGACAAGGCGGTCTTTTCCGTCTTCAAGCGCTCCGGCGAACTGCCGCTTTTCCGCATCGAGAAAAACCCGAAGCTTGCCGCCAAGCAGGGCGCCTTTAGCGTGCTGAATACCAACGGCATGATCCTGAAGCGCGGCCATGAGCTGAGCCAGGTGCTGAAGATTTTCGACAAACAGCTGAAGCTGGTGAAGAAGTAGGGTGCCCTTCTCCCCTCGGCGGCGAAGGTAAAGGCGACATTATTGCCCAAACAATGTTCCCGGATAGACCGAGGGATCTGGGTCGGTTTCCGTGCCCTCGCCGAGCGCCTTTTGCATCAGCATCGTGTCCAGCCAGCGGCCGTGCTTGTAGCCCGTGCCTTTCAGCAGGCCCGTCTCCATGAAGCCGGCGGCGCGATGAAGAGCTATGGAGGCGGGTGCGGCGCCGCCGATGACGGCGATCATCTGGCGAAAGCCGAGAGCTTCGCAGGTCTCCACCAGATTTGCCAGCAGCAGCTTGCCGAGGCCGCGACCACGGGCTTCCGGGGCCAGATAGATCGAATCCTCGACCATCCAGCGATAGGCCGGCCGCGTGCGGAAAGCCGACGCATAGGCGTAGCCGAGAAGCTCGCCGCTCTCGTCCTCCGCGGCGATATAGGGATAGGCCTTGTCCCGGATCGCCTGGAAGCGGCTTTCCATCTCCGCCTCGTCCGGCGGGATGATCTCATAGCTTGCCGTGCCGTTGAGAACAGCGTCGCGATAGATCGCGGTGATGCGGGGAAGGTCGTTTGGAGCGGCCTGGCGAAGGCGGAAGGACATTTGGGTCTATTGCCTGATCTGCGGTTTGGAGACGTCGATATAAAATCGCGTGCGCGGCGGCAAGGCAAACAGAAAAGGCGGCCGATGCCGCCTTTTCAAAGGATCATTCACGTCGCTGCAATTATCGGCGGTTGCCCATGAACTGCAACAGGAACATGAAAAGGTTGATGAAGTCGAGGTAGAGCGACAGGGCGCCCATGATCGCCTTGCGGCCGGCCACGGCAACATCGTCGGCTTCATAATACATGCTCTTGATCCGCTGCGTATCGTAGGCGGTCAGGCCCGCGAAGATCAGCACGCCGATCACCGAGATGGCGAACTGCAGGGCGGACGAAGCCAGGAAGATGTTGACGAGCGTCGCGATGATCAGACCGAAGAGGCCCATCATCAGGAACGAACCCATCGCCGACAGGTCACGCTTTGTCGTGTAGCCATAGAGCGACAGCGCGCCGAACGAGGCGGCGGTCACGAAGAAGGTCTGCACGACGCTCTGGCCGGTGTAGATGATGAAGATCGACGACAGCGACAGGCCTACCAGCGCGGCGTAAACCCAGAAGGTCGTCGTCGCGGCGGCCACGCTCATGCGGTTGATCCTGAAACTCAGGAAGAACACCATCGCCAGCGGCGCTAAGATCACGACCCACTTCAGCGGGCTTGCGTAGATCGCCTGGCCAAAGGCCGTGATCTGCCCGTCGGAGAAGGAGAGCGAAAATGCGAAATAGGCGGCCAGACCCGTGATCGCCAGACCCAGCGCCATCAGGTTGTAGACCTTGAGCATGTAGGCTCGAAGGCCCTCATCTATCATCGCACCGGTCTGCGCGCCTGCTTGCGGCGTCCGGTTTTGGTAATTGCGAAAGTCAGCCATGTTTTCCTCTTTCAAGCTCCGATGTGATTACGGTGTCGGGCGATTTCGTCCCAGGCGCCGCTGCGGAGCTTCAGCATGCCTGCGAAGAATATGAGGCTTTCAGGGCCTTTACACAAGGCCCAAGCGGCTGGGGCAGGGTTAAATCGATGTAATATCGGGCCGTTTAGCGGCAAGCAGGCGCGACCCGATCGCGGCTCATAACTCGCGCAGAACGGGCGCCGCCTTCTGGCCGAGCACGCGCCAGGTGCCGATGAGGCCGATCCCGACCGTCAGCAGCAATGCGATGACAAGCGTCGAAAAGGCGACGTCGGGGAGGAAGGTCGACGGCAGTTTCATGATGCGGGAGACGACATACCAGGCGGCCGTCGAGCCGGCGAGGAGGGCGAAGACGGCGGTAGCGGCACCGAGGATCAGATATTCGTAGCTAAAGGCGCGGATCAGCATGGCCCGCGTCGCGCCGAGTGTCTTCAGGACCACCGCATCATGCGTGCGGGCGCGGTTTCCCGCCGCCAGCGCGCCGGCAAGCACCAGCACCGAGGCGATCAGCGCGACGGAGGCCGCGGCGCGGATGGCGGTGGCAAGCTGTCCCAC